>Ga0209254_10006223_pt1 | contig 11001 bp, 8 predicted proteins | sample FrelakmetDIP11DI_FD_187148 | JGI IMG/M metagenome (GOLD analysis project Ga0209254, IMG submission 187148) | Freshwater lake sediment microbial communities from the University of Notre Dame, USA, for methane emissions studies - DIP11 DI (SPAdes)... | ecosystem: Environmental > Aquatic >... | reverse complement strand
CTTCGCGATGTAGTCGCGGACCGCCATGGCCCGCTCCTCGCCCAGCCGGAAGTTGTACGCGGCGTCGCCGGAGTTGTCGGTGTAGCCCTGGATCTCGAACCACACGCCCCGGTTCTCCTTGACCAGCGGCCCGACGGCCTCGTCGATCATGGCCTTGGCCTCGTCGCTGATCTCCGCCTTGTTCACCGGGAAGCGCACCTTGTCGTTCGAGAGGGTGACGGTATAGATGAGCTTGCCCTTGGCCGCCTTCTCGGCCTCCTGCGCTTTCGTCATCGCGGCCTGGGCCGAGCCCTTGGCCTCGCCGATCCCGGACTGGGCCGACTTGTCCACGGCTGCGATCTGGACCTCGTTCTGCTGGACGCGCTGCTGCGTCTTCTCCACCTCGGCGGAAACGGCGTCGACCTTCTTGTTGACCTCGCCCACCTCGCGCTGCACGTAGGACTTCTTGGCACAGCCCGCGAGGGCGACACTCGCCGCGAGAAGCGGCACGATCAGGGTTCTCACTCGATGACCTCCTTGACGAGGCGGCCCGGGGGAGGGATCTCCGACCCGGCCGCCGTGGGACGTCTACGACGGCGGCAGATAACCGGTGCGGGTGCGCACGGTCACCCCCTTGCGGGTTGACTGCACCACGACGCGGCGAAAGCGGGAAGGGCCCGTGGGGGCGTCCCACCCGAGACGGTACTGGTGTTTCAGCTCGCCCGCGATCCGGTCGGCGGCGAAGCGCAGGGCGGCGGGGTTGCTCACCCGAAAGGCGGAGCCCCCGGACAGTGCCGCATAGCGCGCCAGGGTCTCGGTGGCGGCGGCCGCCTCTCCGGCCTCCTTCTTCCCCAGGAACAGGTCCGAGGCCGGGTCGTCGAGGGGCGACACGACGGACACCGAGTAGATCGGGACGCCGAGTGCGCTCGAGTGCGCGATGACCTCGTCGGGCGTCTTCTCGCTCGAGGTGTCGACCCCGTCGGTCAGGACGACGATCGCCCGGCGTCCCTCGCCGTGGCTGGCGATGTCGCGCGCCGCCTTGTCGAGCGCGTCGTGCAGCGCGGTCGAGCCGAACGGAGTGATCGTTTCGAGCCCCTTGCGGACGGCCTCGCGGTTGGGGGTGAACGCCACGACGCCCCAGTAACGGCTGTCGAAGCCCGCCACCGCCACCTGGTCCCCCAGGCCGAGAGCGTCGAGGATCTGCCCGGCCGCCCAGCGCGCGTTGGCGACCTTCCGCTCCTCGTTCATGCTGCCGCTCGCATCCACCAGCAGCAGGACGCGCGCCGGCAGGCCCCGCCCCCCGTGGAACTGGGCGATCGGCTGCATCCGCCCCTCCTCGAGGATGCGGAACTCGTCCCGCCGGAGGTCAATGACCGGCCGGCCCTTGCCATCCACCGCGGTGGCGGAAAACACGACGAGGTCGCTCCGCGCCGAGAAGGAGAGCACCTGCCCGGGGACGGAGGCCGGGACGGCGGCCAGCGCCATGACAAACGCCGTCTTCTTCAACAAGCCTCTGAGTGCACGCTCGAAAACCCCAGTATAGCGGCCCGACGGGGACGGATTGTGATCCGGCTCACGTTCTTGCAGAAACTCCGGAAGTGGCTCATTCAGATGACTTTGACGACGATGAGCTAGCGATCGCCCCCGCCACCTGGCTCGCGAGGGGGGTGAGCACCTTCACGTGCTGCTCGGTGAAGCGGTCGAGCACCCGGGGCACGCTAGCACGGCGCCCGCGGCGGCCCGGCGCGGGGTGTACACTGCCCCTCTCATGAGCGACGCCCCGCTGAAGCTGCCCCTCGAGATCGAGGACATCAAGGCGATCCTGCCGCACCGCTCCCCGTTCCTGCTCGTGGACCGCATCCTCGAGCTGGAGGTCGACCGGCGGATCGTGGGGCTGAAGAACGTCACCTCCAACGAGCGCTACTTCATCGCTGGCCCCGGCGGAGTGCCCACCATGCCCGCCTCGATCCTCACCGAGGCCATGGCCCAGGCGGGGGCGGTCCTCATCCTCTCGAAGCCCGAAAACCGCTCGCGCCTCGTCTACTTCATGGGCATCGACCGCGTCCGCTACCGCCGGCCCGTCGTCGCCGGCGACCAGGTCCTGCTCGAGTGCGAGGTGCTGCGCCTGCGCAGCAAGATGGGGAGCCTCGGCGGCCGCGCCCGGGTGGACGGGAAGGTCGTGTGCGAAGGCCAGATGACGTTCGCCCTCGGCGACCGGCCGGGCACGGCCTGAGGCCGGCGGGCGCCGTCTCGCTCGCCCGCGCCCTCTCCAAGTTCGGCGTCGCGTCGCGCCGCGAGGCCGAGCGCTGGATCGCGGATGGCCGGGTGCGCGTCAACGGCGCCCTCGAGCGCACGCCGTCCCGCTGGATCGACCCCGCCCGCGACCGGGTCGAGGTGGACGAGCGCCATGTCGGCGACGACACGCCGCGGGTTGTCATCGCGCTTCACAAGCCGAAGGGCCTCGTCACGACCCGGGCGGACCCGGGCGGGCGGCCCACCGTCTATGACGCCCTCGGGGACGTGGGCCGGTGGGTCTTTCCCGTGGGGCGCCTCGACCGCGACACCTCGGGGCTGCTGATCCTGACGAACGACCACCGACTCGGCGAGCAGCTCACCTCTCCCGGGCACCACGTCCCGAAGACCTACCATGCGCGCGTCGTGGGCGTCCCCGATGGCGAGGCGCTGCGCGCACTGCGGGAGGGCTTGCCCCTCGACGACGGGACGCTCACGCGGCCCGCGCGGGTGAGCGTCCTCGGCACCCCGCGCGGGACCGTGGCCCCGTCCGGGCCGAAGGGCCAGGCCTCGACCTGGCTCGAGATCGTCCTCACCGAGGGCAAGAACCGTCAGGTCCGGCGGATGGGCGCAGCGGTAGGCCACGAGGTCGTCGAGCTCGTGCGCGTTCGCATCGGGCGGCTCGACCTCGGCGAGCTGGCGCCGGGCGAGTGGCGGGAGCTGGGGCCGGAGGATGTGCGGAGGCTTTGCGCCGGCGCTCAGTAGTCGACGTACGTCCAGTCGCGCTTCGTCTCGCGTTGCCCGGCGCTCGCTCGCAGGCGTGCCGCCTGCGGGCCCGGTGGCTCACCGCACGCGGCGAGGAGCGCCTCCGCGCGGCGCCACGGCAGCCAGGCCTTGCGGCAGCGGCCCTCCCCGTCGCGGTAGACGACCGGCCCCTCGAACGCGCCCTCGTGGTGCAGGGTGCGCTCGACGAAGACCTCCGGCGCGGGCCGGTAGAGCGAAGGCCGGTGGTCGAGGACGAGGCGCGCGGCCCACGAGTGCTCGAGGAAGTCCGAGTGGGCGAGGGGCCCACCCCGGACGAGGACGGCGGCAGCCTGAAGCGCCAGCGTGAGGCCAAGCGCCCACGCCGCCGCGCGGCCGAGCGGACGAAGGGGTCCATCCCCGATTTCGCCCGCGGCCACGATGGCGAGAATCGGCAGCATCCAGACGACGTAGCGGCTCGGGCCGGACGTGTCGTTGTTCCAGTTGCTGTTCGCGGTGCACGCGAAGGCGAGAAGCGGCAGAAGGACGAACACGAGGAGCGCCGGCGTGACCCGCCTCCGGCGCAGGGCGGCGAGCGCGCCGACCACGGCGAGCAGGAGGGTCAGCGGCGCGTGCGGCAGGAGGCCGAGGTTCGGGTCGAGGGCGAGGTCGAGGGCTCGCCGGGCCGAGAGGCTCTCCGCCGCCTCCGAGGGTCGGACGGAGAGGTTGAAGACGCCGAACTGCCACTGGAAGAAGACCGCGGGCAGCAGGGCCGGGAGCGCCGCCAGCGTGCCGAGGAGAACGGGTGTCGCCGATCGCTGTCGCCACGCGGCGAGGGCGGCCGCGGTCCACAGGAACGCGACGAGCAGGACGAGCGGGGGGTTCTGGAGCGAGGCGAGAGCCGCGGCGAGAACGGCGGCCGCGAGTCCTCCCCGCGCCGCGAGGACGAGGGCCAGCGTGACGAGGGCGAAGGTGAAGACCTCGGGGTGAGGCCACATCAGGAAGCCGAGGGCGGGCGAGAGGAGCAGCAGGCCGCCCAGCGCGAGGCGGCGCGAGCCCGTCCAGGGCAGCAGCGCGACCGCGACGAGCGCGAGGCCGAAAAGGAACGCGTTCGTGAGTGGCAGCGCCCGCAGCGGCGAGAGGCCCCGGGACTCCAGCAGGCGTCGGGCGGGCACGCCCGCGAGCGAGTAGCCCCAGAAGTGGTAGCCGTAGAGCCGCTCGTCGCGCCCGGCGTGGTAGTTCGGCACGACGCGGTTCTCGTCGATCGAGAGGCCCTCGCGGGCGAGGAGCACGCGCAGCGACTCGCGATCCTGCGGCTGCAGATCGGGCGATCCGTGTCGGTGCCAGGACTCCAGCATCAGCAGGTACTCGCCGGAGTCCCCGTGCGGCCGCAGCGGCAGGCGCAGCGCCGCCACCACGAGGAGGACGAAGACGGCGGCCGAGAGCGCGAGGGGGAGCCGGCTCACTGCGCGTATCATAGCGAACCGGTCACCCCGAGGGATGACAGCACGGAGGCCCCTGATGCAGCTGCTGGCTCTCGCTTTCCTCGCCGCCGCCCCCGCTGCCGCCACTCCCGACGCCGAGATCCGCGCCGCGGCGGAGCGGATCTCGCCGGCCGTGGTGGCCGTGCGCCGCGACCTGCACGCGCACCCCGAGCTCGGCAACCGCGAGGAGCGCACGGGCCACCTGGTGGCCGAGCGACTGCGCAGTCTCGGTCTCGAGGTGCGCTACCCCGTGGCGAAGACGGGCGTCGTGGGGATCCTCCGCGGCGGCCGTCCCGGCGGTGTCGTCGCGCTGCGGGCCGACATGGACGCCCTCCCCATCGAGGAAGCGAACGACCTGCCCTTCCGCAGCCAGGCGAAGGGAGTGATGCACGCCTGCGGCCACGACGCTCATACCGCGATCCTCCTCGGCGCGGCGGAGGTGCTCGCGGGCCTGAAGGCGCGCCTTCCCGGCACCGTGGTCTTCCTCTTCCAGCCGGCCGAGGAGGGGGCGCCGGAGGGCGAGGAGGGCGGGGCGCCGCTCATGGTGAAGGAGGGGGCGCTCGACGACCCGAAGGTCGAGGCCGTCTTCGGCCTGCACGTCGGCAGCTTCACGTCGGTGGGCCAGGCCGGCTGGAGCGACGGGCCGATCTTCGCCTCCGCCGACACCTTCCGGATCGAGGTCGAGGGCAAGGCCGTCCACGGCGCGCAGCCCCACATGGGCCTCGACCCCATCCCGGTCGCCGCCGAGATGGTGCAGGCCCTCCAGCTCATCGTCTCGCGCCAGATCGACGGCCGGCAGCCGCGCGTTCTCACCATCGGGCGCATCCAGGGCGGCGCCCGCTTCAACATCATCGCCGACCGAGTGACCATGGAAGGGACGGTGCGCACCCACGACGCGACGGTGCGGTCCGAGATCAAGGCCCGGATGGCGCGCACCGTAAACGGCGTCGCCGAGGCCCACGGCACGACCGCCACCCTGCGCTTCTTCGACGAGGGCAACCCGCCGACCGTCAACGACGCGGCGCTGGCGAGGAGCGTCGGCGTCCCCGCCCTGCAACGCGTGTTCGGGGCGGGGGCGGTGCGGGTCGAGCCCCAGATGGTGGCCGAGGACTTCCCCTTCTTCGGCGAGAAGGCGCCCTACTTCTACTTCCTGCTCGGCACCCGCAACGACGCGAAGGGCATCGGCTCCGTCAACCACACCGACCGCTTCGACGTGGACGAGGACGCGCTTCCGCTCGGCGTACGGGCCATGGCGACGCTGGCCTGGGACTTCCTGGCCCGGAAGAGGTAGCCCTTCCCGGCCCGGTGGGACCACGGCAGCTTTCGAGGCCGTGCAAGAATCGCCGCGGCCGAATTTGATCCCACGCAAAAACAGCCGTATCCTTCGATCGTGCGGCGCCTCACCCGCTACCTCGCCCCCCAGGTCCGCCGGGACCTCGCCCGGAAGATGGTCTTCGTAGCGGGCCCGCGACAGGTCGGCAAGACGACCCTGGCCCGCTCCCTGCCAGGGTCGAAAGCCGGGTATCTCAGCTGGGACGTGCCGGCCGACCGCGAGCGCATCCTGCGGGGGGAGCTGCCCCCGGGGAGGCTGTGGGCGTTCGACGAGATCCACAAGTACCGGGCCTGGCGCCGCTTCCTGAAGGGCTTGTACGACGCGCGCCCGCGGGGCCAGCGGATCCTGGTCACCGGGAGCGCCCGGCTGGACCTCTACCGCTTCGGCGGCGACTCGCTGCAGGGGCGGTACCACCTCCTGCGCCTTCACCCCCTGTCGGTGGCCGAGCTCGGTCTGGGGTCGCCCGGTGAGCTGCGGACCCTGCTGGCGCTCGGCGGGTTCCCGGAGCCCTTCTTCGGCGGCTCCGAGATCGAGGCGCGGCGCTGGTCGCGCGAGTACCGGCAGCGGCTGGTCAACGAGGAGATCACCTCGCTCGAGCGGGTGCAGGACCTCGGTGCTCTCGAGACCCTGATGCTGCGCCTGCCTGAGCTCGTCGGCTCCCCGCTGTCCCTGAACGCGCTGCGGGAGGACCTCCAGGTCAGCCACCGCACGGTGGCCGGGTGGATGGCGATCCTGGAGCGCCTCTACGCCGCCTTCCGGCTCGCGCCCTTCGGCGCGCCGCGGATCCGCGCCGTGAAGAAGGAGCAGAAGCACTACCACTTCGACTGGACCCTCGTCCCCGGCGAGGCGCAGCGATTCGAGAACCTCGTGGCGTCGCACCTGCTCAAGTGGGTGCACTTTCGCCAGGACACCGAGGGCCGGGACCTCGAGCTGCGGTACTTCCGAGACCGGGACGGGCGTGAGGTCGACTTCGTGGTGGTCGAGGGGCGCCGGCCGCAGCTCCTCGTCGAGTGCAAGTGGTCCGATGCCGAGGCCGATCGTGGCCTGCGCTACCTCAAGCAGCGCTTCCCCGAGGCGGAGGCCTGGCAGGTGTCCGCGGTGGGAAGCCGCGACTACCGCACGCCCGAGGGCATACGCGTGGCCCCCGCGCTCGTCCTGCTCCGGACGTTGGTGTAGTCCCTCAGGCCGTCGCTTCCGCCGGGCCCGCGGCGCGGGCCTCCTGGTCCTTGTACTGCAGCTCGTAGAGCTTCCAGTACACCCCGCGTCGGGCGAGCAGCGCCTGGTGCGTCCCCCGCTCGCGGATGCGCCCCTTGTGGAGCACCAGGATCTCGTCCACGTTCTGCACCGTGGAGAGCCGGTGAGCGATCACGATCGCGGTCCGCCCCCGCAGCAGCACGCGCAGCGCGTCCTGGATGAGCTGCTCGGTCTCGGTGTCCACCGACGAGGTCGCCTCGTCGAGGATCAGCACGCGCGGGTCGTGGGCGAGGGCGCGGGCGAAGGAGAGCAGCTGCTTCTGGCCCACGGAGAGCGTCGCCCCGCGCTCCTTCACCTCGGTGTCGTAGCCGTTCGGCAGCCGCTCGATGAAGCGATGGGCGTGCACCGCCTCCGCCGCGGCGCGGACGCGGTCCATCGGGATGTCCGACCCCAGGCGGATGTTGGACGCGATCGTCCCGCTGAACAGGTGCACGTCCTGGAGCACGAGGGCGAGCGAGGAGCGCAGCCGCAGGAGGTCCCACTCCCGCACGTCCACCCCATCGAGCGCCACCTGGCCCTCCTGCGCGTCGTAGAAGCGCATCAGCAGGCTGATGATCGAGGTCTTGCCGGCGCCGGTCGCCCCCACCAGGGCGACGCTTCTTCCCGGCTCGACGACGAAGTCGACGTCCTTGAGGATGTAGTCGCTCGCGGCCCGTGGCTTGGCGGCCGTGTCCTGCGCGTAGGAGAACCACACGTGCTCGAGGCTCACGCGGCCCTGGACCACCGGCGGGCGCACCGCCGGGTCCGGGCTCGTCACGAGGGCCTTCGTGTCGAGGAGGCCGAAGATGCGCTCCGAGGCCGCCATGGCGGCCTGCAGCACGTTGAACTTCTCGGACAGGTCCGAGATCGGCCGCCAGAAGCGCTCCGAGTACTGGATGAACGCGACCAGCACCCCGAGGGTGAGCCCTCCGGCGAGGAGGTTCACCCCCCCGTAGACCAGGATGAGGGCGGTGGCGATGGCGGCCAGCAGCTCGATCGCCGGGTAGAAGACCGCGTAGTAGAACATCGCCTGCATGTTGGCGTCGTAGTGCCGGCGGTTGATGGCGGCGAAGGCCTCGCGGTTCTTCGCCTCGCGGCGGAACAGCTGCACAACCGACATGCCGGAGAGGTTCTCCTGGAGGAAGGCGTTGATGCGCGCCACCCAGCGGCGCGTCTCGCGGAAGGACGCCCGCGCGCCCTTGCGGAACCAGTTGGTGAGGGCGAAGAAGAGCGGAATCACCGCGAAGGTGACGAGGGCGAGGCGCCAGTCGAGGGCCACCATCACCGCCATGATGCCCACCAGGGTGAACAGGTCGCCGAAGACGGTGACCACACCCGAGGTGAACAGCTCGTTCACCGCGTCCACGTCGGTGGTGACGCGCGTCATGAGCCGGCCCACCGGGTTGCGGTCGAAGTGGCCCACGTGCAGCCGCTGCAGGTGGGCGAAGATCTGCCGCCGCATGTCCTGCATGATCCGCTGCCCGGCCATCTGCATGATGTAGTTCTGCCCGAAGCGCACGACGAAGGCGGCGGCGAGGGCCAGGAGGTAGAGCCCGGCCACGCGGGCGAGGCCCGAAGCGTCGCCTCCCGCGATGTGGCGATCGATCGCGATCTTGGTGAGGTACGGCCCCACGAGGTCGATCCCGGCCTGGGCGACGATCAGGGCGAGGGCGGCCGCGACCGCCCCGAGGTGCGGGCGCAGGTAGGCGAGCAGCCGGCGCAGGAGCTGGAGGTCGTAGCTCTGGGGGGCGACCGCGTCGTCGTCGGTCGTCCCCGGGCCGCTCACGCCACCTCCTCCCCCGTCTCCATCTCCTGCTCGAGGAGCTGCCGGCGATGGATGTCCGCGTAGAAGCCGCCCTGCGCCACGAGCTCGTCGTGGGTGCCTCGCTCGACGATCCGGCCCTCGCGCAGGACGACGATGAGGTCGGCCTCCTTCACCGTCGAGACCCGGTGCGAGACGAGGAAGGTGGTGCGCGTGCGCATCACCCCCCGCAGGCCCTCCAGGATGCGCTCCTCCGTCTCCGTGTCCACCGCGGAGAGGGCGTCGTCGAGGACGAGGATGCGCGGGTCCACGGCGAGGGCGCGGGCGAGGGCGGTGCGCTGCTTCTGGCCCCCGGAGAGGGTGATCCCACGCTCGCCGACCGTCGTCTCGAAACCCTGCGGGAAGTCCTGGAGGTCCGGGGCGAGCTGCGCGACCCCCCCCGCCCACTCCGAGGGGTCGTCCCCGCCCCGCACCCCGAAGACCACGTTCTCGCGCACGGTGGCGGAAAAGAGGAAGCTCTCCTGCGGCACGAAGCCCACCGCGCCGCGCAGCGTCTCGAGCGGGATCGCGCGCACGTCGTGGCCGTCCACGAAGAGAGTGCCCGGCGGCGCGTCGAAGAGCCGGGGCAGGAGCGAGACGAGAGTGCTCTTGCCGGCGCCGGTGGGGCCCACCACCGCCACCGTGGTCCCGGCCGGCACCACGAGGTCGATGTCGCGCAGGACGGGCTCTCCGTCATAGGCGAAGGTGAGCGAGCGGAACTCCACGTCGCCCCGGATCCCGCTCACCGCCAGTGGCTCCGCGTCGCGGATCTCGACGGGTGCATCGAGGATCGCGTGGATCCGCAGCATGGAGGCCTCGCCCCGCTCGAAGATGTTGACCACCCAGCCCACGGCGATCATCGGCCAGTTGAGCATCGCCAGGTAGACGCCGAAGGCCACGAACTCGCCGAGCGTGATCTCGCCCCCGACCACCATGCGGCCGCCGAGCCAGAGCACGGTCAGCGAGCCCAGGCCCATCAGGAAGCCGATGCCGGGGTGCAGGATCCCGCTGATCTGCACGAGCCGGCGGTTGCGCGAGACGTACTCCTGGTTCGCGAGAGCGAAGCGCGCCTCCTCGTGCGCCTCCTGTGCGTACGCCCGCACCACCCGCGCCCCCGCCAGGTTCTCCTGGACGAGGGCGTTCATCTCCGCCAGCTGCTCCTGCACCCGCTCGTAGAGGTCGTGCACCTGCCGGCCGTAGTGGCGCACCAGCCACGACACGAGCACGAGAGGGACGAGGGAGAGGAGCGTGAGCCGCGGCGAGATCGCGACCATGAGGGCGACGGTGCCGGTGAAGGTGGCCACCGTGCTGGCCGTGTACATGATCCCCGGGCCGAGGACCATGCGGACCGCCGACATATCGTTCGTGGCCCGGCTCATCACCTCGCCGATCCGGTTCTGCTGGTAGTAGCGCGGGGCGAGGAGGGTGAGGTGGCGGAAGACGTCGTTGCGGAGGTCGTACTCCATCTCCCGGCTCACCCCGATGAGGATCATCCGCATGTGGTAGCGGAAGAAGCCTTCCACGACGACGAGGCCGAGAAGGGCGCCGGCGTAGAGCCAGAGCTTCTGCCGGGTGAGCGTGGCCGTCAGGTCGTCGATCGCGTGGCGGAGCACCCACGGGCTCGCCACCGACAGCGCGGTGGTGGCGAAGAGGGCGAGGAGCCCCAGGACGAGCGCCCGGCGGTGGCGCGCGAGAGAGGGGAGAAGCCGCCGGAGATGCGGCAGGGTCATCCGCCCGGGCGCTAGCGCCCGGCGGCGCGCGCGGCCGCCCGAGCCGCGCGGCGAGCGCGGTCGAGCGCGCGGCTGGCCTTGAGCAGCTCCGGGAGGTTCTCCTTCTCCCAGGCGAGGGCCTCGCGATGGCGGGGGAAGGCCGCCTCCGCCTCCCGGAAGGCCCGCGTGTGGTACACGGTGCGCCCCGCGCGGTCGGGCACTCCACCCATGTGGTGGTGGAGCATCTCGTGGTGGACGACGCTCTCCAGGAAGTACCGGGGGACGTCGGGCCGGTCGAGCACGGGGTGGATGCGGATGAGGGCGAGCACGGGGTCGTAGCTGCCGAAGGTGAGGCCGCCCCGTCGCGCACGGCCGACGCCGCGGCCCCAGGTGATCGGGACCCGCAGGCGGCCGCCGAAGAAGCGGCCGTTGATGTCCGCGTAGACCGAGGTGAGGTCGTAGACCCGGCCGCTGGTCACGAGGGGCGGC
>Ga0209254_10006222_pt1 | contig 11002 bp, 9 predicted proteins | sample FrelakmetDIP11DI_FD_187148 | JGI IMG/M metagenome (GOLD analysis project Ga0209254, IMG submission 187148) | Freshwater lake sediment microbial communities from the University of Notre Dame, USA, for methane emissions studies - DIP11 DI (SPAdes)... | ecosystem: Environmental > Aquatic >... | reverse complement strand
GGGGTCGCCACCTTATGGGCGTCCGAGGTCACCGCTTCCAGCCGCAGTTTTACAGGCCGTACTTCTTGAGCTTGCGCCACAGCGAGACACGGTCGATGCCCAACATGCGCGCCGCTTCGCTGCGGTTGCCTTTCGCTAGCTCCAGGGCGTGGAGGATATGTTCCTTCTCTTGTGCCTCGAGCGTGCCGGGCGCTGCGGCCATCGCGGGCGCGAAGACCCGGACCGTCAGCTTTCCGAGGTGCTGCGGCAAGTGCGCGACCTCGAGCACCTCGCCCTGTGCGAGCGCGACCCCCCGTTCGATGAAATTGGACAGCTCGCGCACGTTCCCCGGGTAGTCGTACTCCGTCAGGCGCTGCATCGCATCCGCTGAGATCTCCGTCACCGGCCGGTCCATCGTGACGGCGAACTTGCGCAGCAGGAAATAGGCGAGGAGCGGGATGTCATCGCGTCGCTCGCGCAGAGGCGGCAGCGAAAGCGTCACGACGTTGAGACGAAAATAAAGGTCGTTGCGCAGCTGGCCTCCGTCCGCGGCCTCCTTCAGGTCGCGGTTGCTCGCCGCAAGCACCCGCACATCGATCTTGACCGGCTCCACGGCGCCGACACGCAGCACTTCCCGCTCCTGCAGCACGCGCAGCAGCTTGATCTGTACCGACATCGGCAGCTCCGCCACCTCGTCGAGGAAGAGCGTGCCGCCCTGCGCCGCCTCGAACAGGCCGACCTTGCGGGCCTGGGCGCCGGTGAAGGCGCCCTTCTCGTACCCGAAAAGCTCGCTCGCCGCGAGGTCCTCGGAGAGTGCGCCGCAGTTGAAGGCGACGAAAGGGCCCTCGGCGCGGCGACTGCACTGGTGGATGTACCGCGCGATCAACTCCTTGCCGGTGCCCGACTCGCCGTGGATCACGATGCTGCTGTCGGTGGTGGCGACCTGCCGCGCCGTCTCCAGCAGCCGTTGCATTCCCAGGTCCTGTGTGATGAGCGTGTGCGGGTTCTTCAGCTGCTCGATGCGCAGGCGCAGGTCCTGGTTCTCCCGTTTCACCCGCCGCATCTCCAGCGCCCCGCGCACGACCTCTCGGGCCTCAGCGAGCCGGAAGGGCTTGGCGATGTAGTGGTAGGCACCAGCCTTCATCGCCTCGACGGCCGAGTCCAGCGTGGCATGCCCGGTGATCACGATCACAGGCACATCTGGGTAGCGGGCGTGGACCTCGCGCAGCACCGTCATGCCGTCGACGCCGGGCATCTTCAGGTCCGTGAGCACGAGGTCGAAATCCGACTGCTTCAACGCGGCCAGTCCTGCTTCGCCGTCCTTGCAGGCGGTCACGCGATAGCCCTCGCGTTTGAGCACGTGGGTAAGGTTGGTCAGCGCGATCGCCTCGTCGTCGATCAGCAGGATGTGGGGTTCGCTCATGCCGGGTTCTCCTCGTCGAGCGGCAGCCAGATGGAAAAGCGCGTGCCACCCGCGGCGGGGCTGTCGACTACGATGCAGCCACGGTGCTCGCCGACGATCTCGCTCACCAGGTAGAGGCCAAGGCCGGTGCCGTCACCGGTCGAACGCGTCGTGAAAAAGGGGGCGAAGACGTGCTCACGCATCTCCGGCGCGATGCCGGGGCCATCGTCCTCGACCATGATCCGCGCCGCGCGGCCGGCGTGCCTGACCGACGCCGGGTCGCCCTCGAGATGGCCGGACTCGGCGAGCGTCTCGTCCCAGGTCGCGAGCCAGACGTTGACACTGATGTGACGGGCGCCGGCATCGACCGCGTTCTTGATGAGGTTGATGAACACCTGCTGCAGGCGCTCACGGTCCACCGTGACGTCGACGTCGACCTTCGCGCCGACCCGTACGTCCACGGCCGGAGGAATCTGACGCCTCACCAGGGCGACCGAGGACTCGATGACGTCGACCAGCGATTGCCGCTGCGCGTGCGCCTTGGGGGCCCTCACGCTGTCCAGCAGGCGACGAACGATGCGCCGGGAACGCTCGGTCTCACTGTCGATCTGGGTCAGCCACAGCCGCCGGGTCTCGGCATCCACCGTCGCTTCCTCCTCCAGCAGCAACTGCGCAGAGGTGGAGATGTTCGAGAGCGGATTGTTCAGCTCGTGCGCGACGCCGGATACCAGCACGCCGAGCGCCGCCGCCTTCTCGTTGCGGCGGGCCTGGTCCTGCTGCTGGCGCATGCGCTTGAGCATGCGGTTAAAGGAAGCGACGAAGGAGCGAATTTCTTGATCCTTCGAGGGTAGGAACAGCTCCTGGGCGCGACCTTCGTCTATGGTCTGCAGCCCGTCTTCCAGTGAGCGCAGCGGTTTGACCACCCGGCGGACGAGAAAGAAGCCACCGGCCAGGCCCAAGGCCACGACGCCGATGAAGGCCGACAGCAGGGTGATGCCCGCCCGGCGCGTCGCCTCCGCGAGCATCTGGCGTTCGCGGCGCAGGATGTCCTGCGACGTCTTGGTCAGGTCGCGGCCCAGCTCGCGTATGGCCGCCTGGGCGGGGCCCTGGGCGGCCTGGTCCAGGAAGGGGTAGCTCTCGAGCTCTTCGCCGTAGGCAACCAGTTGCAATCGCATCCGACGAAACTCCGCCTCTCCGCCGATTGCGACGAAGGCATGCCGACCGCCTTCCAGCGCGGCGCGAGCAGCCGCTTCCTGCAGCATCAGCTGGTCGAGGTTGCCGAGGTCCCCGTATAGGAACAGGTTCTTTTCGTCGCGCCGCATCTCCAGGACGGCCTCGCGGAAGTCTGTCACTGCCTGCCCTTCCCGGATCTGGCGATCCAGCACGTACAGGTCGACCGTCACGACCGTCGCGAACGCAAGCATCACCAGCTTCGAGTAGGCGTAGCTCCTCAGGATCTTGTTGCGCAGGCTGGGCATCGGGATGGCCGGGAAAGGAACTGTTGCATAATACAACATTGCGCAACGTTTCCCGCACGCCTATGCAACAACCTCCTGTTGCAGTCCGCCCTGGACAATACTTATGCCTCTGTTTGTAGGAAGAAACTGGGTTGGCATGATACATGCTTAATGAGGAGTCAGATCACCTCTCAACGGGAGCCAACCATGAAACTGACCGACGACATCAAGCGAATGCTTAACGCCCTTGCCTACGCAAATGCCGGGGACTACCTGACCCTTCCGCAGAAAGACCGCGTCCTACAGGGTTGCCCGGCGCCGGTGAGCGCCGAGAGCACCGCTGCTGCGGTACCAGTGGCCCCCCCCGCCAGGCGGCTCCATGTCGGCCTCTACCTCGGGAGTGAGCTGTCCGCTGACGTCATGCAGTACGTGACCCAGACCTGCGCCCGGCTTCGGCACGACCTGACCGTGCTGACCTTCGAATCCGAAACCGAGGCCCGCTCTCTGCTGGCCCCGTACCAGGCGATGCTCAACAAGGCCGGGACGGGGCTGAGCTTCGTCGTCATCAGCGGCGAGCCGCCGGCCGCCCTGGCAGGGGCCCTGCGCCGGCGTCCCGAGATCGCCTTCCTCGTCTGCAACGAGGCCGGCTACCTCGGCCACAGCCTGATGGCAGGCACGCAAGGCAAGCACGTCATGCCGGTGCCGGTGGTGATGGTCGCGACCAACGAGGCTTCGGTGCGCCAGGCCGGCGACGAGGCCCGCGCGGTTGTCGCGCGCGCCTCCTGAAGAGCCACGCCTCCCCGCGCAGTCCCGGCCGGTCTCCCAACCGCCTTCGCGCGTCCCCGAGAGGGGGCGTCGCGCGCCGCGGGAATCGGAGGCACGAAGCACCCATCACTCGCCCGCTCCATTGCGCGAGAGGGGATAATCAGAGCATCCCAGTACGAGTCCGCCCCTTCGCATGCCGGCGTTGGGGGGGATTTCACCTGACCGCCTCCAAACCATGAATCGTTTCTTTCCGTTCCTGCGCTGGTTTCCGATGCCGCTGGACGCCCTGCGCGGCGACCTGATCGCCGGTATCACCGTCGCGCTGATCCTGATCCCGCAGTCCATGGCCTACGCGACCCTGGCCGGCCTGCCGGTCGTCTACGGCCTTTACGCCTCCTTCTTGCCGGTCATGATCGCCTCGATGTGGGGCGCCTCGCGCTTTCTGCACACCGGGCCGGTCGCGCTGCTCTCCCTGATGTCGGCCGCGGCGATCGAGCCGCTGGCGAGCCGCGGCAGCGAGGAGTTCATCGCGCTGTCGATGACGTTGGCCCTCATGGTCGGCGCGATGCGCCTCGGTCTTGGCCTGTTCCGCATGGGTGTGCTGATCAACCTAGCCTCGCACCCCGTGATCAACGGTTTTACCAACGCCGCCGCCTTGATCATCGGCCTGTCGCTGGTGAACAGCTTCATCAACGTGCCCATGCCGCGCTCCGACATGTTCCTGCGCGACCTCTGGCACGTACTGATGCAGCTGCCGCTCGCACACTGGCCGACCGTCGCCTTCGGCGTCGGCACCCTCGTCACGCTGTCGTTGCTCAAGAAGTTCCTCCCGAAGCTCCCAGGCGTGCTCGTCGTGGTCATTCTCGGCACGGTGATCAGCGCGGCGGTCGGCTTCGAGAGGACGACCCTGGTTGCGCCCGAACGGATCGAGGACGCCGCCGCGCGGGCGGATTTCGAGAAGTACGCCGCCCTGGAGAAGGCGCTTAACGAGAACAAGCGCGCGCAGGGCGACGTCAGCAAGAAGGTTGCCACGCTGGCAAAGGCCGATGCCCACGACTACAGCCTCGAGGCCGAGGCGCTTCGCCTCACCGGCGAGGAGCAGAGCTTCAAGAAGCAGCTCTACGGGCAGCGCGTCGCGGTCTACCGGCACGGGCTCGTGGCCGTGGACGGGCCGGATGGCAAGCCCGTCTACCGCGCGGCACCCGAGCGGTCGTGGCTGGCGACGCACTGGCGCTTCACCGGCACCAGGGAAGGCCAGTTCAGACTGTCCGGCGGCGGTCAGGTCGTCGGCAACATCCCGGCAGGCCTGCCCGGCTTCGCCGTGCCGGCGATGGATCTCGGGGTGATGACGGGTCTGCTCGGGACGGCGTTCATCATGGCGCTCATCGGTTTCATGGAGGCGACCTCGATCTCGCGCGCCCTCGCCGCGAAGAGCCGCGAGAAGCTCGACCCCAACCAGGAGCTGATCGGTCAGGGGCTCGCCAACATCGTGGGCAGCTTCTTCCAGTCGTTCGTGGTCTCGGGCTCGTTCTCCCGGTCCGCCGTGGCGGCCAAGTCCGGCGCCCGCACGGGCTTTTTCGCCATCGTCAGCGCCCTGGGCGTTGTGGTGATGATGCTGTTCCTTACGCAGTACTTCTATCACCTGCCTCAGCCGGTGCTGGCGGCGATCGTCATGAGCGCCGTGTTTGGGCTGATCGACTTCAAGACGCTGCGCCACGCTTGGAGCGTGCGCAGAAGCGACGGCGTCGTGGGGCTGCTCACCTTCGTTGCGACGTTGCTAGTGGCGCCGCAGCTCGCGAGCGGGGTGCTGATCGGCGTCGTGCTGACCATCCTGATGTTTCTTCACGGCGTCATGCAGCCACGCAGCGAAGTACTTGGCCAGACTAGGGACGGGATGCTCGCCGGGGCAGCGAGTCACGACCTTCCTCCCATCAGCGAGCACTACGTGGTCATGCGCTTCGACGCCTCGCTGGTGTTCATTAACTCGGCCTTCTTCGAGCAGGCGGTTATGAAGGCGATCAGCCAGTTCCCCCAGGCCAAGGCGGTACTGGTGATCGGCGACGGCATCAACCAGGTCGACGCGACCGGCGAGGAGAAGCTGCGCGCGCTGACGGCGGACCTCAAGATGGCCGGCGTCACCCTGTCCCTGTCGAGCCTGAAGAAGCCGGTGAGGGAGGCGCTGACGCGGGCCGGCTTGGACCAGGTGATCGGCCGCGAGAACCTCTTCCCCAACAAGGACCTCGCGTTGAAGACGCTGGCCGAGCGATACGATCTCGCGCCCGCGTGAGACGGCAGCCGACCGTCAGTCTTTCGCGCTCCGGTTGATGCTCTCCACAGCCGGGAGGGCGGCGCGCTGCGCCCAAACGGCTTTGCTGCCTATCATGGTCAGGTTGCCGAAACTGCCGAAGGACTTTACGTCTCCCGGGGTGCTGTGCGCGGTCTTCTCCGCCTCGTTGGCGGAGCAGATCGCGTAGCGGGTGAGTCACCTTTTTCCCTCTCCTTCGGGGAGAGGGACAGCGGGAGGGAAACAAGCATGGTGCCCGCGACCTAAATTTTCTGGGGTGTGCGGGCGCTATGGTCGTTAGCCAGGCAGGGCCTCTGCGCAATGGATGACCCCGTTAATCAGCCCTCTGGCCAAGGCCCAGTCCTCCGGGCTACCCGCTCCCGCAGCGGGCAGGAAGACCTCGATGCCGAGGTAGGAAAAGGCCGGATTACGCCAGATCTCCTCGGGGATCACGGTTACGGCGCGCAGGGGAAGTGAGGGGGCGTCAGTCGCGGGGGGTCCTCCGGCCCCCAGCAGAACGGGGCGTACAGGGCTTGGCGTCACCCCGGGAGTGTGGCGCGCCGCGGCGCAGACGCACTGAAGCAGGGAGGCATCGGCGGAGAACAGGTCGGCGCAGCGCCCCGGCTCGTTGATCCCGCAGTGCAGGTCGATGACTAGGTCATAGCGGCCCCGTATCTGGCGCAGGATCTGGCCGTAGAGCTCCCGATGGCTGGTGCGGTAGTAGAAGGCCTGGTCCTGGGTGGGCCTGGCGCCGGAGACCCCCTCCGGGATACGGAGCAGGTCGATGCGCGCCGGGTCCAGACCAGCGGTGACGGCCTCCCCGAAGGCCAGCTCTTCCCGATGGATGCCCAGGACCAGGACAGCGCGCGCCACGGCTCGCGCGCTCAGGGCGCCGCGGAGGGGGAGCCCGCCCCGCAGGTCGCCGCGCGGCAGTGGTTCACCTCAACGGTGACATGGACGAGGCCCGAAACGTCGCCTAGGAGGGACCTGTAGTGCTCCACCGGTCGAGGCTGGTGGGTCACCAGGGAGACGATGCAGGCGTAGCCGGCGGGGCCGATGCGCCAGAGGTGCAGGTCCGCGACCTGGTTGTCCGCGTCTGACTCGATGGCGGAGCGTACCTGCCGCTCGATGGCCCCATGATCCCCCGCATCCAGCAGCACCTGGGCGCTGGAACGGGCCAGGCTTAGGGCCCAGTGCCCCACAAGCAGGGCCCCCGCGATGCCCATGAGCGGATCCATGAAGGCCCACCCCAGGGTCATGCCCAGTCCCAGGGCGACCAGGGCCAGGACCGAGGTGAGGGCATCGGCGAGGACGTGGAGATAGGCGGCCCGGAGGTTGTGGTCCTGATGGTGGTCGTGGTGGTGATCCTGGTCGTGATCGTGCCCGTGGTCATGATCATGTCCATGGGCATGGCCGGGCTCGTGGGACCCGCCCAGCAGCCACGCCGAGACCAGGTTGACCGCGAGCCCCAGGGTGGCCACCAGCATCGCGTCCCCATAGCGGATCGGGACCGGGTCGATGAACCGGCTCAAGGACTCGAACAGCATCCACAGGGCCCCGGCCCCGAGCAGCAGGGCGCTGGAATAGCCCGCGAGGGAGGAGACCTTGCCGGTGCCGAAGCTGAAGCGGGGATCGGCCCGGTGACGGTGGGCGAAGTGGTAGGCATAGGCGGCCACACCCAGGGCCGCGGCGTGGCTGCCCATGTGCCAGCCGTCGGCGAGCAGGGCCATGGAGCCGGTGAGCCACCCGGCGACCAATTCGACGACCATCATCGCGAGGGTCAGGGCCACCACGGCGTGGGTGCGCCGCTCGGCTCGGCGCTCGGCCGCCGTGCCGTAGTCGTGGCTGTGTGCCCAGAGGCTTAGGTCATGGGTATGCATCGGTCCTGGGTCTGGCTCGATGAATCGATCCACTCGTAGGTCTCGACGCTTCTCTGGTCGCAGCCACAGCAGCCGCTGGCACAGGCCGGGCCCTCCGCGACGCGCCGCACCCGCCCCTTGCGCGCCAGGACCTCCAGCATGGCGCGCAGGGCCTCGGGGCTGGACGCGAAGCGGTTGGCCATGTCCGTCAGGGCCGCCCGCCTGTGCTGGGCCAGGTAGCCGGTGAGGTCAGAGAGGATCAAGGTGAGACTCCTTTGCCCAAGGAAGGGTGCGATAACAAGATGAACAGGCTGATTACCCGCGTAGGCTGGGGTGAGCCTGCGAACCCCAGCATTTCCGCTGAACCCTTCCTAATGGTCAGGCGCCCTGCCGGACAAGCGCGTCCGGCGCCGGTTCCCGTGCCGCCCAGCGGCGCATGATGATGAGCACCAGGGCGAAGCTGCCGACCATGATACCGATCCAGGCGGCCGAGGACAGGGGGTCTCGGGCGAAGATGGCGCCCTGGTAGAAGATCGTCGCCAGCGCATAGCCGAGTCCGGTGGTCCAGAGGGCCGCGAAGAGGGTCCAGCCCGGGGTCGTCTCCCGGTAGATGGCCGCGATGGCCGCCACGCAGGGGAAATAGAGCAGGATGAAGAGCAGATAGGCGAAGGCCCCGGCCGCCCCGTCGAAGCGCGCTGCCATGGCACCGAAGGTCCCCGTCGATACCTCCTGGGCCTCGGCCGCCGCCTCAGCATCGCTCAGGTCCCCGAGGTCGAGCCCGAGTGGGTCGGCCCAAGTGCCGAGGGAGTCGCTGAGGTTGGCGGGGATGGTGGCCAGGGCCCCGGTGAGGCCGCCCATCAGGCTGAATTCGGCCTCCTCCGGACTTTCCCCCGCATCCGCCGCCGCCAGGGCCGAGTAGGTGGCGTTCAGGGTCCCCACTACGGCCTCCTTTGCCAGGATGCCGGTGAAGATGCCGACCGTGGCCGGCCAGTTCTCCTCATCGAGCCCCATGGGGGAGAAGGCCGGGGCCATAGTCCGGCCGATCTCGGCGAGGACCGACCTGTCGCTGTCCTCGTTCCCATAGCTTCCGTCGGTCCCCAGGCTGTTCAGCACGTTGAGCACCAGCACCATGGGGACTATGACCCGGCCCGCCCGCACCACGAACCCCTGGGTGCGCTCCCAGGTGCGGATGGCCACGCCTTTGAGGGTCGGCAGGTGATAGGGCGGCAGCTCCATGACGAAGGGGGTGCTCTCGCCCTTGAGCAGGGTGTGCTTCATGACCAGGCCGGTGAGCACCGCCACCGCGATGCCGATCAGATAGAGGCCGAAGACCACGTTCTGGCCCCCGACGGGGAAGAAGGCGGCGGCGAAGAGGGCGAAGACCGGCAGGCGCGCCCCGCAGGACATGAAGGGGGCCATCAGGATGGTGAGGATGCGGTCGCGTTGGTTCTCCAGGGTGCGAGTTGCCATGATGGCCGGCACGTTGCAGCCGAAGCCCACCAGCAGGGGCACGAAGGACTTTCCGGGGAGCCCGATGGTGCGCATGAAACGGTCCACCACGAAGGCGGCGCGGGCCATGTAGCCCGAGTCCTCCAGCACCGACAGGAAGATGTAGAGGAAGGCGATGATGGGGATGAAGGTGGCCACCACCTGGATGCCGCCGCCGATGCCGTTGGCCAGCAGCACGACCAGCCAGCCGGGCGTCCCTAGCCCCTCCAGGAGAGCGGCGGGTCCGTCCACGAAGAGGGTTCCCGCCGCCTGGTCGAAGAAGTCGATGAAGGCCCCGCCGATGTTGATGGTGAACATGAACATCAGGTACATCACCACCAGGAAGATGGGGATCCCTAAGGCCCGGTTGAGCATGACCCGATCGATGGAGTCGGAGAGGTTGCGGGAGGCCTGGCCGGTCTTGGTCTGGGTCGCCTGGGTCAGGGCGTGGGCGATCCCGTAGCGGCCGTCCGCGAGCAGGATGTCCACCTCGTCCGCCTGGTCCCCCAGGAGCCGGCGCACCTCCTCGGCCGGGACCGCGTCGCCCACGAGCCGCCGGGCCAGATCGTCCCCCTCGAGCAGGCGGGCGGCGAGCCAGCGGGGCGAGTCCCCGCTGCCCTTGGCGATGGGGGCGAGCCGAGGGACCAGGCTCTCGATGGCGGACTCGATCAGGGGGCTATAGCGGATCTCGGCGGTCGGCACCGGCGGCGCCTCCAGGGCGCTCAGCAGGACCCCCTTGAGGTTCTCCACGCCCTCGCCGCTGGCCGCGCAGACCGGTACCACCGGGCAGCCGAGGCGCGAGGCCAGGGCCGCTACGTCGATCCTCAGGCCCTTGTCTCGGGCCACGTCCATCATGTTGAGGGCCAGCACCAGGGGCCGGCCCATCTCGATCAACTGGGTGGTGAGATAGAGGTTCCGCTCCAGATTGGAGGCGTCCAGGATGTTGAGGATCAGGTCCGCCTCGCGGCCGTGGACGAAGTCCCGGGCGATGCGCTCGTCCAGGGAGACCTGGTGGTCGGTGACGTCCAGGGAGTAGGTCCCTGGCAGATCCACCAGGCTGAACTCAACCCCCTGGTAGCGGTAGCGCCCGGTCTTGCGCTCCACGGTGACCCCGGGCCAGTTCCCCACCCGCTGTTTGGAGCCGGTGAGTGCGTTGAAGAGGGTGGTCTTGCCGCAATTGGGATTGCCGACCACACCGATGGTGACGGAACGAGCGCCGTCGGTGCGCTTCAAAGTGTCGTTGGCGGTGCTCATGACAGGCGCTCCACCTGGAGGGCCTCGGCCTCGGCCTTGCGTAGGCTCACCGAGGTCCCGCGTACCCGCACCTCGACGGGGTCCCCCAGGGGCGCCACCCGCACCACCTGAAACTCGACGCCCGGGGTAAGCCCCATGGACAGGAGCTTGCGACGGTAGCCCCGGCCGCCCTCCTCGTAGCCCTGGACCCGGCCCTGATCGCCGACCTGCATTTCTTTGAGCTTTGTGTGCATGGTGTGCATCGTGTACTCGTGCGTTTGAAAGCCGCGCTGATCTGGTCGCGGGGGCCAGGGCGCAAGGAAGAAGTGCCAGGGGCCTACCCAGGCGAGGACGGCGCAAATCCGAGCGAGCTGCCGCCTTCGGCCACCTTAAGCAGGAGGCGCGACTGTACGGTTCCCGACGGCCGTCCGACCGCTGACCCTGGTCCGGCGGTGCCCCGGAAGGTCGTCGAATCAGGGATATACGCGATCCACGGCAGTTTTTCGTTTTTCCCGAGCTAAGTCGCTGGCCGGTC
>Ga0209254_10006221_pt1 | contig 11002 bp, 8 predicted proteins | sample FrelakmetDIP11DI_FD_187148 | JGI IMG/M metagenome (GOLD analysis project Ga0209254, IMG submission 187148) | Freshwater lake sediment microbial communities from the University of Notre Dame, USA, for methane emissions studies - DIP11 DI (SPAdes)... | ecosystem: Environmental > Aquatic >... | reverse complement strand
GACCGGGTATATGCAAACAGGACGAAATGTTTCCCGGAGACAGGGGTCGGGCTCAGAATCAATCTTTCCCCTCGCAAAACAAGGCTATCCCTGCCGGGGACGGGTGTCAAGAACTCAAAAACCTCTCAAGTCGTTGATCTTCTCGCGCCGCGGCAAGCCTTGACGCACACCCCGCAAATGAACTGACTGACCAATCCCGACTTCCGGAACTCCTTGAGCTTGGCGTAGCAGGCTTGATGGTCGAATTCTTCCGGCGCTTCCTTGATGGCCCCGGCCGGACAGACCGAAACACAGGCGCGGCAGGTGTCGCAGCCGAATTCCAGCGAAGAATCGGCAGCGAGAGGCATGTCGGTCAGGACCGTCACCAGCCGGAATCGCGACCCGAGCCGGGGATTGACGAGCAGGTTGTTGCGCCCGATCCATCCCAGGCCGGCCAGAGCGCCGATCTTTTTGTGAGGCAGATGGGCCCGCTGGCCTTCCCAATCGATGATTTGCGAGGCCGCGACCGGCAGCGCCCTAAAACCGCTGTCCTGAATGAACGAAGCCAGGCCGAGCGCCGCCCGGTCGAGGAAATTATTGGCCTGGCGGTAATGATGGAAGTAAAGAGGGGTCGGCCGGTCGATGATATCGTCGAGGACGGCGTCGTCCAGCCGGAATCCCACCGATATTCCTCGGTCAAAGCGCCCCCTGGTCTCCGGGCTGAGGAGGAATCCATCCCGTATGCCTCTGATATCCGCCGCGCCGAAGAGCGACAAGCCGGACTCCCGGCTGAGCTTCAGCAGGGCCGCATGGTTCGTTTCCGGGGAAGCCGACATGGTTTTTTATTGTAAAGGCCGGGGACGGGGCTGTCAACGCCGGGGGTCTTCCCCTCCAAGTTGACTACCGCTCCGGTTTGGGTTATATGATGGACTTTGCGGACACCCCTCTCAAGGAGCCTTGGATGGCGGAAAAGACACTGGGCATCATCAAGCCGGACGCGGTCAAGAAGAAGCTCGTCGGCAAGATCCTCCAGCGGATCGAGGAGGAGGGCTTCGAAATCGTCAGCCTGAAGCTCGTCCGCCTGACCAAGGACAGCGCCCGCAAGTTTTACGAGGTGCACAAAGACAAGCCGTTCTATCCAAGCCTGACCGATTTCATGTCCTCCGGCCCGGTCGTGGTCATGGAGCTCGAGCGGGACGGGGCCATCGCCCACTGGCGGAACACCATGGGGGCCACCGACCCGGCCCAGGCCAAGCCCGGGACCCTGCGGCATTCCTTCGGTTTCTCCGTGGAGCGGAACGCCGTCCACGGGAGCGATGCGCCTGAGACCGCCTCCAGGGAAATCAGGTTCTTTTTTCCATAAAATGCAGGGAAAATCCGACTAAACTGTATTCTTGTGCGCCTTGGATGAGATACTGACGGGCTGAAATCCGGCTATTTCGGACCCGCCTGTCCGGTCGTCTACGTCTATCGCGCGGCAAGAAAAGGAGGCACCATGTCAAGAAAAGCTCTTAGAGCGGCGGCGGTGGCGGTTACCCTGTGCTTCGTCCTGGGCGCGGTCCCCATGCTCGGCGGCGCGGACAAAGGGGCGGTCAAGTTCAACATCCTGTCCATCTTGAAGAAACCCGTGCTCCTGCTGTCCTCCCTGCTGGGCATCTATCCTCCCGTCCTGATCGTCGAGGATGCGCCCGAGGAGATCGCTATGCAGGTCAGCGGCTCCACATCCACAAGCGCCGTACCTAGAACGACGGGTGACGACAACGTGAATCCGCCTCCAAATAAAAAGGATTAAAACAGCTCAATACGCTTCTTTTCTCAGCTTCTTTCTATTCTCCTGCCTTGATTTGAAATCCTGCTGATTTCCAAGTATATTTTCTTCGGGCTTTGCCTGAATGAAAAAACTATCCTTTTTTCTAGCAATATTCTATTTCGTTGCCCCATGGGCGATATCATTTAATTCTAAAGAGAGCACTATTCCTTCCGTGGATTCTCTCACTTATAAAGGAAAGGAATTCCGCAGCCGGGGAGAAAACGATAGGGCCATTCAAGCCTTTGAACGAGCCCTCAGGCTCATTCGCGCCGTTTCCAGGGAGAATCCCCTGGAGACCGAGGTTCTGATGAACCTGGGCATTCTCTATTGGAACGCAGGTGAAGTTTTGATCTCAATCGATAGTTATGTTCAAGCCGAAGCCAGCGCTGAACATTACGGCCAGAAGAGCCTTGCTCAGACTTGCCGGAAGGCGGTCCGCTTAACCAGGCTCTACCTTGAGGCGAAAGGCCTCAGGGACAATGAAAAAAGATACAAGGAATCAAACAAGGCGTTCGAAGAAGCCATCTCAATCGCAAAAGAAATGGAGAGCGGAGAGCACCAGATCAAGTGCCTCAGACAGCTCAGCATCAATTATTTTGAAACACAGGAACTTCCCGTTTTTTTCCGATTGAACTCAAAGGCCCAAGAGCTGGCGAGAAAGCTCAATGTCAAGCGGGAGCTCGGATTGATCTCTTTCAACATCGGCAGATATTTCCTTCAAAGCAACGTCTATTCACTCGCACTTGAAAACTTCGAAATCAGCCTTGAAATTGCGGTGGAATTGAATTCCCTCGCCGACCAAGCGGATTGCCTCGTGGTCATCGGCAATACCTACAGCGACCTGGGTCAATATGACAGGGCTTTGGACTATCTGAATTCAACACTGGCCATCCATGAAAAATTGAAAGATGAAGAAGGCCTTGCCAGGGACCGGCTGAACATCGGGGTCGCCTACCGAAGAAGAGGCTTTTTGGCTAGCAACCGGGACGACCTACAAAAGGCTCTCCAATTTTATCGTCAAGCTTTAGGTTTTTACCAAAGCCAGAAGGGGAATATCAATCAAATCATTGTTCTCAACAACCTTGGCTCGGTCTATTTCGACTTGACCGATTACACCCAGGCTATGAAGTATTTCCAGGAAGGGCTGGCCTTGGCCGAAGGGACAGGCTTCATAGATAAAACCGGATTGATCCTCAACAACATCGGCCTCGTCCAGGCCACCTTGGGTAATTACGAACGATCGACTGAATACTACCAGAAAGCCATCGACCAAGCCCTGAAAAACCAGGACGGACGGATCCTCTGGGAAGCCTACCTGGAAAAGGCCAATGCTAATAAAAAGCAAGGCCGATTTCCTCTCGCCGAGGAGAATTATCAGAACTCCATAAAAGTGATCGAGGACATCCGGTCAAAGATCAGCCTGGAGGAGCAGCGAGCCAGCTTCCTGGGTTCCGATAAAAGGATCGAACCCTATCAGCAACTGATCGACCTGTACGCGGAGCTTTGCCGCACGTCGCCGTCCGCCGGCTATCAGCAGCAAGCCTTCAGCACCATGGAAAAGGCCAAGGCCCGAGCTTTCCTGGACAGCCTGGAGGTCGCGGGCATCGACCTCGGTCAGCCGGTCGACATGAAGCTGCTCAACCGGGAAAAAGAGATCTCGAGCGACCTGTCCAAGCTCTATCTCAGCCTGTCCCAGCCGGACCTGCCGGAAGAGCAAAAAGAAAGCCTCCAGACGAAGCTCCGGACGCTCGAAACAGCGTACGAATCACTGAAGCGGGACATGCGTCAGGAAAACCCAGCCTATGCGGGCCTGCGCTACCCCGAGATCATCACCCTGGAAGAGACTCAGCGGAGCCTGCTGGACTCCCGCACTGTTATCTGGGCATATATCCTCGGGCAAGAGCGTTCCCTGCGCTTCATTATTACCCGGGACAAAATGACTGTCTCGTTCCTCCCCTCTCGCCGGGAGCTGCAGTCAAAGGTCACGGAATACCTGAAAATCATCTCCGACAAGGATAGCAGCGACCGTACGGCCGGCTCAGATCTCAGCCGGATCCTCATCCCCGCGGACCTGGACCCGCAAATCGAATCCGTGATCATCGTCCCCGACGACTGGCTGAACTTCCTCCCTTTCGAGGCCCTGCCCCTGGCCGGGACAACCCAGAACTGGCTCATCAAGAAATTCAGGGTCAGCTACATTCCTTCTGTATCCTCCTACCGGGAATTGCTGCGCCGAAGAAACAGCCGGCCCCGAAATCCCTCAATGGACCTCCTGGCCGTGGGAAATCCCCTGCCGGCTCCTCAGCAACAAGTTCCCCAAGCGGACAGCGAATTGAAGTACAGCGGCCGGGAAGTTCGGACCATCGCTGCCTTGTTCAGTCCGTCCAAAGTCAGGACCGCGGACGGTGGACAAGCTGCGGAAGACAGCTTGAAAGCCCTCCCCTTGAACGAATACCGGATCCTTCATTTTGCCACGCACGCGACCATCGACGACAGAAATCCCAACCGGTCCTTCCTGCTCCTCGCCCCCTCCAAGACCGGGGAAGAAGACGGCTTTCTTCAAACCAGGGAAATCCTCAACCTGAAAACGAACGCCGACCTCGTCACCCTCTCAGCCTGCCGGACCGGGCTGGGCCAGCTCCTCCGGGGAGAAGGCGTCGAGGGGCTCAGCCGGGCCTTCTTCTATTCCGGCGCTTCGGCGGTGCTGATGAGCCTGTGGTCGATCGACGACCAGGCCAGCTCCCAGCTCATGGAGCGGTTCTACACCCACATCCGCTCCTCCGAATCCCCGGCCGAGGCCCTGCGCCGGACCAAGATAGAACTCATCGAATCCGGGACTTTGAGCCATCCCTTTTATTGGGCAGGATTCATCGTCAACGGCAAAGCCGACACCAGGATTTTCCCGCGTTCCCGGACTCAGGATATCCTGCTGGCCATAGGATTGTTTTTAGCGGCAGCTTCGGCCGCTTTGCTGGCGGGGATGAGACGGAAGCGCCGGTCCGGCTTACTTCGTTAGCCAGGACCGGTTGCGCATGGTCAGGGCCGAGTAGGGCACGATCCACCACAGGAAGAAGGCGGTGAGCAGCCCGAAGGGAATGCCGTACAGAAAAGTGAGGCTCTTGTTGGACCGCAGATAGTACATCGACAGGAAGAAAGAGACCGCGATCAGGAAGGCCAGGTGGCGGATGATGAACAGGGGGTTGATGACGAACGAATAGAAGATAATGAACACCGAGAAGAGATGGAAGGGGTGCAGGAAATTCATGAAGAAAAAGTCGAGGACGGGCTGAACCCGGTTGTGTTTCCGGTAGGGCTTGAGCATGAACCGGCCGAAGAGGATGGACTCTCGGATGAAACTACGCGTCCAGCGGAGGTACATCTTGCTCATGCCGCTGAAGGTCGGCGGGACGTGGGTGTAGACCACGGCGTTGGACTGATATCGGGTCAGGAAGCCCAGCTTCAGGACATAGGTCGTCAAGCCCCGGTCCTCGCCGTAAGTGCAGGGCAGGTCCATGAATTTCTGGTTGACCCACTCGTAGATGAACTGCCTCAGGACCGAGGTGCGGTAGGCACTCAGGGCTCCCGGGGTGCAGATCACCGTGCCGAACACGTCCTGGTAGCCCCGGCCGAAATCGAAGGAGACCGAGTAGCGGATGGACAGCATCCGGGTGAGAAAATTCTCCTGCTCGTTGAGGACGGCCACCCGTCCCGAGACCGCGCCGACCCGTTCGTCCCGGATCATGGGCAGGACGAGGTGGCGCAGGGAGGCTCGGGCGATCTTGCTGTCGGAATCGACCGTGACCATAATGCTTCCCTTAGCCTGCTTCACACCGGCGTAGAGCGCCCGGCGCTTGCCCTGGTTCTTGGGGAAGTTGATGACCTTCATCCGATCGCCGTACTTCTGCTTGGCCCGTTTCATGTAGTAGTGAGTCAGGTCGCTCGAGCCGTCGTTGACGCAGATCAGCTCGAGCTTGTCCGAGGGGTAGTCGGCGGCGAACACGGAATCGATGGCCTTGCTGATGAGGTCCTCTTCGTTGAAGGCGGGCATGAGCACGGTCAGGCCCGGCCAGTCGATATCTTCTCCCCGGCTGAAGGTCATGGCCTTGTATCTGAACCAAAGGATGGTTCTCCACAAAAGACCGGCCAGCACGACGATGGCCGCAATGAGGAAGGGAATGGTGGACAGCTTCAAGAACAGACTGCTGTTCAGGAACTCCGACCACATGGCAAAAATCCGGAGCTTGAGGGCGATGAAAACGACCAGGACGCTGCTCAGGATAGTGAAGAAGATCAGGAAGGGGTCGCCCTTATCCTTGAGAAGCTTGAAATTGAGCAGAAAACCCCGCGCCTGCTGGCCTTCCAGCTCCATGTCTTCAAGCGCCTCTTCGTGCATTTGATGTACAAGTCCTTCTGGAAACGAATAATCTTTATAAGGGATAACCTAGTAATGAGGCCTATGATAATAAGCAAAATGCTTTCAAAAGTCAAGAAAAATGAGGTTGCGGAGCGGCCCCGGCGTTTCCCTCAATCCCAATTTATTTAAATCCTTCCCCGCCATGAGAAAATTTCACAGAATAAGCGTCTCCTATCATGAAGGAAGAAGGTCTCGGGCAAGCCTAACCGCCGCCGAGCCCCATGAGTTGCCGTAACCCCCAGGACGCCGAGCTCGAGGCCATTCTTGGGCGGTTCTCTTCGTTTATAAAAATGCATCTCTTGAAATTCAATCCGGCCAAGCACGGGCTGGATATCGACGACCTGATTCAAGAGGTCAAGATCAAGATTTGGAAGCTGGTAGACCAAAAGAAGGATATCATTAACCTCACGTCCTACATCAAAAAAATTGTCGATTCGACCTTTATCGACCAATTGCGCAAGGTCAAGCGGCAAGACAGCATTTATTGCCGCGAAAAAGAAAAGAAGATCACGGAACTCAAAACCCGTTATCCCCGCTTCGCTCTCCAAGAAAACGACCTCAGGGTGACGATCGTCAAAGCCCTGGATTCGCTGCTGGACTCCAGGCGCAAAGCGGTTCAGCTCTACCTGTTGAACTTATCCCTTGAGGAGATCGCCGTGCATAACTCCTGGTCCTTGGATAAGACCCGCAACTTGCTCTACCGCGGTCTCGCCGATCTTCGTGAAAAGCTCAGGCAAGCTGGGATTAACTATGAAGATTAGCTTCCGGGATCTCCAAGGACACTATCAAGCCGCGCTCTTCGCCCAGTCTCCCTCTCCACGAAAAGATTGTCTGTCCACGGCCCAAATCATCGGCCTCCTGGATCGGACTCGATCCCGCCGCCGCCGAGCCTATTTTATGGATCATCTGACTCGGTGCAGCTTCTGCCTTCAAGAATACGAGGTCATCCGCAACCTTCTCCGAGAGAGGGATTTATGCGTTGAAGACCTGGCGGCTTGGGCTAAGCGTCAACAGAGAAAAAAACAGTCATTGGGCGTCGAGGATTCAAGGGATGAATATGGCCGGACTATTGGACTCGGAAAGCACAGCGGGATGCTGCGGCGCGGTTGGAGCCTGGCCTTGTCCGCGGCTTTCCTCCTTGGCTGCCTGATCCTCATATTAAGCCGAATTCCCATTGTCAGGAATATATGGGACAGCTCGTATCGGGCCGGCCCCGAGACGCGCATTCTGCTGGTCCATCCCCGCCAGGATCAGATTCTCTCCGGCCGGTCGATCCGCTTCCAATGGACGCCGCTCCCCCGAGCCGAATACTACATCCTGGAAGTTTTTGATGCTTCCTTGCGTCCCATCTGGAAAAGCCCTGAGACTCGTGCGGCTCGAATCATCCTGCCTCCGGAAGTCTCCGCCCGAATGAAGCCCTCCAAGCCCTATTACTGGCTGGTGACGGGAGCGCTTCCCGACGACCGCCTGGCCGAATCAAAGATCGGCGCATTTTTCATTAGCGAGGAATAGATCCCGGAAAACGAACAGCAGACCCGTAGTCGCCGTACAAAATAAATGCCGCCCAATAAAAAGGGTGACGAAACCGCGACCTGAGCATGTCGGTCTTGGCTTCGCGGAGAGCTCGGCTCTTGCTCAATCCCCGGCTCAAACCGGAGTAGAATGCCCTCATGAGAAGGGATGTTGATTGGTCGTGAACGGGCCATAAGGCCGAAATGACTGACTTGGCTCCGATGGCCATGAACACCCGGGGAAGCCCGAGCAGACCTTCACCCTTCTCTAAAGTCCCCCGGCCGGTCTGACAAGCGGACAGAACCACCAGGGCGGCATGGGTTCTCAGGCTGCTGATCTCCCTTGCCTGCAGAAAGCCATCCTCGGCCATGCTTCCAGCCGGAGAGAGAACCAGGGCCGACCTCTGGGGAAAGCGTTCGTCAAGAAAGCCGTGGCAAGCAAAGTGAATAACCTGATAGTCGGTCAAGCGCTTTTTTTTCAACAACTCTTCATTGGCCCGGCTTTTAAGAAGAATATCGGCTTCATCCGCGGGCAAAAAGGCGGAAATGCCCTTGATTTCCTCAGAGGTATAGGGCAACGGACCAAGGGAAAATCCCTGGTCGAGATACATATCCCGCAATATTTGGGAGGAATCGCTTAAGCCCAAGGCTCCCCGTGGGGCGTAGAGACCGTAATCTGGGTCTCCCAAGGCCAGCAAAGTCTTTCCGGAATTCAAACCGGCGTTATTCAATGAAAGCTTCATCAGGGCCGACAAGGAAGGAGCATAGGATACGTTGTATTTTTCAAAGAGGTACCGTCCTCGTTCTCGGCCTTGTTCATCGCCCGAAATCAGGGTTTCGAAAGGAAGATAGCAAAGCAGGCCATCGGGAACGATGACGAGGTTTTCAGCGTCTCCTAGTCCGGACTTTTCCAGGGGAAACAGAAGCTCTTGATACAACCGCCGGGCAGCCGGCCCGCCTCGAAATTCCCCCTCGGACGGCACAGAGAGCATTTTAACATACAGCCGGATGGAGCTTTCGACGGAATCCCGGGACGGCATAGGATATATCTTAAAAAAACTCCCAGTCAGAAAAACAAGATAGGACTGTTCTTCTCCCAGAAGATATTCGACAACCGCTGCTCTATTTTGCAGCAAATAGCCCTGGAAATTCCTTAGAGAAAAATTGCCCTCGCGAAAGAGATGCTTTTCCGTAAGCCCGACGGAGTCCGTCCATCTCGCGTATTTTTCCTCCTGCTGGATCAGCTCTCCCCCCATATTTTCCCGTTCAACCGGAGGCAGGTCAGGCTTGGAGAGCGACCTCATCAAAACGCTGATCCGCCGCGAAATACCCTCCTTGGCCTGCGCACTTTCATTTGTTTCCTCGGACTCAGCTCGGGCTTCGAGTATTTCAAGAAAAGCCCGAGCCTTGGCCCGCTCGATGACCGAGACCAATTGAGCACCGGAGGCATCGCAACTAGATTGATAATGCCGAAAGAGAAGGCTAAGGAGTGACTCATAAACGATGATCTTGTCGCGAGAGAAGCCGGCTTTGTCGGATTCCTGATTCAGCTTGTGCCTAAATTCCTCGATCAGCCTGATACTTTTTAGATATGCCTTTTCCGCGGCGGTTTCATCTCCCTGGCGTTCATGACAACGCCCTAGGCCCCAATGAGCTTCCCAAACATGTTGGGTAGAAGCCTTTCGATCATCTTGGACTATCGCACTTCTGTAAGCACTTCTCGCCTCGAAAATCATTTTTTTCTCATAAAATACATGCCCTCGATTGATTTGAGAAAGTCTTTTTAACTCTGCATTGCCCAGGCGAGCGGCCTTAGCATAACACGAATTCAAAAACCTAAGAGCTTCATCAAATCGATCCAATTTAGTTAGAGCATAACCAATATTATTCAGGATGAGTGCCTCTTCCCGGACATCATTGTTCCACCAGGCTGCGGTAAGGGCTTCATAAAAATAGCCAAGAGCAGTTTTTGTGTTTCTTACTCTTCGATTCTGCTCTGATTTTCTTCGATATAGAACTCCCATATTATTTAATAGCGAAGGATAATCATATGGTTGAGATTTGCTTTTCAGTATTTTTTGCGCGCATAAACAAAAAAATATCGCTTTATTATATTGTCCAACATTTGCACAAAAAGAACCAAGATAAAGATAGCAATTAGCTTCATCAAGACTAAGTTTTTGTTTTTTTGTTATTTCTAAAGCTCTAATCAAGTACCTAATAGCCAAAGGAATTTCAAATATCTCTTTGTAATATATTCCAATATTAGAAAGACAATAGACTGTTTCTCTCCCATTATTTAAGCCTAAGTAAACCTCAAGCGCCTTTCTATTTAGCTTATAAAACTCTTTTAAGTCATTCTGATCATAGTAAGCCGTACTCATCCACCTCAAACATTTCGCTTCGTGGTTTGGACTGGACAGCTTTTGACTTAGCTTGATCGCTCTCTTGAAGCTGCTGATGCATTCGTCCATCTGATTCGCGCGGCTGTAATCTTTGCCCTTTCGGTAAAGCCGGTCAATCTCCAAAGCCAGGCGGCACTTTTCAGCTTCGGGAGAGAAACGCCCGCAATCTGCAGCAGCTAAAGCTTTTTCATAGAATGCCCGGCTTTCATCCAACTCGCCAAGGTCCCAAAACACGACTCCCAGCCGGGAAAGACATTCGACCTGAGCTCGGACATTGTTTGTCCATTGCGCCGAGACCAGAGCTTCGCGATAGGCTTGAGATGCCGACCTGAAATCCCCTTCCTTTTTTAGGCGCTCTCCCAAGAGGAACCATCGGCGATGATGTTCCGTGGCAAACTTGTTCGGTTCCAGAGGTCGAGCAGGTAAATCTATGGGCGAGAAAACGAATCCGAAAGACAAGCCCAAAATGAGGCTTAAAGCACCGACTCTAGATAATCCGCTTTTTTCAACCGAGGTTGCCATTAACATATTTTGGGCTATTGAATTCCCAGATTGGGCTCCCTTTGCCTTCAATATCCTATAAAAGCATAGACACCTCTTCGCCCAGCTTTTTCTCATTCCGCTTTAGCTGGAATTGCCCGAGGTTATAAATCCCTAGGCTTTGGGCCGGTTTTGGTGCTATTTTTGCATCCTGCTTCCCATCAAGAAATCGCAGCCGACTCTTCCTCTTGGGAAGACTTCTTGGCGAGAATATCTCCGCGACATTGGCTAAGTCCTTATCATTACGGTATATGCAGGCTGAGCTCGTCATAGGGGTGGCAGTAGCGATCTAGAGCATTTCATAGATATATCTTGATCCGGCCGCCGTTGCTGGCCCGGAGCC
>Ga0209254_10006220_pt1 | contig 11003 bp, 7 predicted proteins | sample FrelakmetDIP11DI_FD_187148 | JGI IMG/M metagenome (GOLD analysis project Ga0209254, IMG submission 187148) | Freshwater lake sediment microbial communities from the University of Notre Dame, USA, for methane emissions studies - DIP11 DI (SPAdes)... | ecosystem: Environmental > Aquatic >... | reverse complement strand
GGAAAACAGCAAATAAAATTTTGAGCAGGAACTTGTTTCCATTATTAAATTATAAGGAAACTCCTGAACTGATATCTGCAGGTAATAACAATTCCGATACTTAAATGTTTGGTTTCTTTGTTTTAATTTCTTCTGATAAGAAACAAAATTTATTAACTTTCAGGTGAAAATTGATGGATATGATCAGAATAACAGCAGATGACAAAATTCCATTCCTCAAAGGGGTTCTTGAACCTTATGCCAGCATTTCGTATATGCCAGGTGATCAGATATATAGAAACAATGCAATGCAATCAGATGCTTTGCTTGTACGAACAAGGACAAGGTGTGATTCAGAACTTCTCCAGGGCACACCGGTAAAATTTGTCGGTACAGCCACCATTGGATTTGACCATATTGATACAGATTTCTGTAAAAATAATGATATAAAATGGACAAATGCCCCGGGTTGTAATGCATCGTCGGTTCAGCAATATATTGCAGCATCTTTGATGAAGATTTCATCTGAACCGGGATTCAGCCTTAAAGACATGACTCTGGGAATAGTCGGAGTGGGAAATGTAGGTTCAAGGGTCCAGATCCTGGCTGAAGCTCTGGGAATGAGAGTAATGCTCAATGATCCTCCAAGGGAAAGACTGGAAGGGAAACAGGGATTCGTGGATCTTGAACATCTATTAAGTGAATCCGATATAGTCACCCTTCATGTACCGCTCAATCTTGAAGGAACAGATAAAACCTTTCATCTTTTCAATGAAAAGACCTCCTCAATGATTAAAAAAGGCGCCTGGCTGATAAATACTTCAAGAGGAGAAGTCGTAGATAATGAGGTTGTTAAAGATGCCATTGCAGGAGACAGGCTTGCCGGGTTTATAATTGATGTGTGGGAGAGAGAACCTGAAATAGATATACCTCTTATGCATATGGCTTTTCTTGCAACACCTCATATTGCAGGATATTCAGTTGACGGTAAGGCAAATGGAACTGCAATGATTGTCAATTCTTTATGCAAGTCATTCGACATTCCCATTAATGACTGGTATCCCGGTGAAGTACCTGTACCACAGGAACCATTGATAATGATTGACTGCAACGGTAAAAATAACGAGGAGATCCTGAGAAAAGCCATATTTCACACATATAATATAGTTGAGGATGACATCAGGCTTAGATTTGATCCCTCACGTTTCGAGAAGGCGAGGGAGAGTTATCCTGTCAGGCGTGAATTCTCCTTCTACACAGTTATGCTGAAAGACAGCAACGACGAGATTAAAAAGCTCCTGAGAAATCTGGGATTTAAAACCGCAGATTAGCCAGGTTTTAGCTGTTTGCTTTTTAACAACTTCGTGATATCAGGCATGTACAGGCTGAGAGACTGCAGCAAACTCCTTCACCTGGAACACAAAGGCCTGAAGCCTTGTATCAAGCGAAACAGAATCCTGTCCATCATATGCAATGTTTATGAAGGGGATATTATTATGATCCTTCCGGAATGAATCGCTGACAGAGGCAATCAGTGTACCGGGCATACAAGTGAATGGCAGTATCGCAGCCAGGCCTGAAACTCCTCTTTTTGTCAGTGCAATTGATGTACCCATCGCAATGGGAGGATCTCCGTCATAAAATTCATTTACATATGTATTGCATAGCTTCAGCATCTCATGAAGTGATACATCTTTTTCATGGTCAGTGAATTTCTTTATTCCCCTTAACAGGGAATTTGCAATCACATCCTGACCTATTCCCTGGATTTTTGATTTAATAATCCCTTTAGTATCATTTTTCCACCTGCTGTCGCGGGTAAAGCGATAGGTTGAATAATATATCCATTCGGCGAAAGGTCCTATAACAACTTCAACACCAAGATCTTCAAGCCGGTTTGCAATATTCCCGTTACAGCCTGAATTATCTCGCATAAATATCTCCCCGATTATTGCAACAACCGGTTTTCTGACACTTTTGTCCACTTTAACAGCCATGAAATCCTCAGCAATACCGCTAAGAACTTTATGAAGGCCTTTTGCTCCTTTTTCAATACATCTTTCAAGGCGGTGAATGGCATCCTGGTATAGCCTGTCAGAATCCCCTTTGTTTATCTCATAAGGTCTGGTTTCCCTGTGTAGCTTCCTGATATAGTCAGCAACGATAAAACCTTTCCATGCATTGATCCTGAATTTTTGTCCATGATCCCCGGCTATGTCTTCATAGGAGGTATCATTGGAAGGGGTTATAAGCTCTGCTTTTTCAAATCCCAGCCTGTCAAAAAGGATTCTGTGAAACTGGTTGTATTGTCCAAACCGGCACGGGCCGTTATGATCAGGCATGAAGAAGCTCATTTTTGAAGGATCTGCTCCCGGTTCCTGCAACTTTTTTATGAAGCTTCCTGTGGTGCAAATCATCGGGAAACACTCTTTGGATGATGTGTATTTCCTTCCTATAGCCAGATCCTCTTCATCCTGTTTTGGAAGAACCTCAGAAGGTACCCCAATACTCCGTGCGGCAGCCGCAATCATATAGGCACCGTCGTTCATATAAGGGAAGTACAGAATCCTTTCCTTGGGTGGAGATGAGGGACTTGGCCGTGGTCTGAAAATTTTAACATCCTTCCTCTCATTCGCTTCTGAACCTCTCAGACTGTCGAGGAATGCTTCAATTCGCGTTACCATTCCAGCATCAGCCGAATGTTCATCTACCTCGAGGTGCAGGAACGGTTTCCCTTTCAGTTCTTCAGTAACATAATGCCATATGAATGAATCGGGACCGCACCGGAAATTGCTCAGATAAACTGCATAAAGGCCTTCAGTATTTGCCACATGCTGGGCAGCCGCAATCATCTTCTGGCCGTTAGGCCAGTACATGTTCCTGTAGTTAACGAAAATGTTATATGGCGTCAGGTCGAGCATATCAATCGGTATAGGCATCACATTCTGAGTAATAAGCTTTTCAACCAGACCCAGGTTCAGATGTGAATCGGCACTGTTATATGGACGTCCAAGCAAGACCACAGGCCGGCAATTTGCCGGAATATTCCTGAAGAGTTCCCTGCCGTAATCCACAAGCCGTTTTTCGAATGATACCTGAATTTCATCAGCTTTATATATTGCCTTCCTTATTTCCTCTTTGCCTATTCCGAATTTGTCATTGAAATAGCTCGTCATTTCCTTCACCAGTGCACGTTCAAAGAATCTGAAATGGAGCGTTGGGATGAGTAGTTTTGATTCATCTATTTTACCTTTCAGCGCTGCCCTGACCATAAACGGGTATGTCTGTATCCACGGGCAGTTGCAATTGAAAGTCTTGTTTCCCTCCTTGAATTTGCCATTCACTATGAAAGGAAGGAAAATGTAGTCGACACCCTTTTCGATAAGATCAATAACATGACCATGCATAATCTCAACAGGAAGGCATGTTTCAGTTGTGATTGTCTCAATCGATTGTGTGAGAATGGATTTGTCCGACTCTCTTGAAATCACCACCCTGAAACCGAGTTCTTCAAAAAAAGTATGCCAGAATGGGAACTGCTGATAGAATACCATAAGAGCTCTTGGAATCCCGATGGTTATGGCCTTAACGTCTTTCTTCTCATCATATCCATCCATAAGCATCTCTATCCTCTTTTCGAAGAGGTTTGGTATATTATTGGCAGGTTTTTTCCTCCCGTCAGTCTCGTATTTTTCGCACCGGCCTCCGTAAAACAATGATTTCTTTTCCCCGGTTATCTTAACTTTTCTGATCTCACAATGGTTTGTGCAGCTCTGGCAGACAAACCTGCTGATATTATAAGTAACATTCCTTACTCCAAAACCTTTAAATGTGGTTTTTTGACCATCCTTCATCGACTTTTGAGCCAGAATTGCGGCACCAATTGCACCGGTGACATCAAAATGAGGGGGGATTGTAATTTTCTTTCCGGTAACATGTTCGAATGCAGCAACAACGGCTTTGTTGTTTGTAACGCCTCCCTGGAAAAAGATTTTGTTACCCACCTTACGGTCAGCAACAACTTTCTGAAGATAGTTGTATACAATTGAGTATGCGAGGCCTCCAACAAGGTTTTCATTCCTGGCTCCTTTCTGCATATAGGTGTTCAGGTCCGATTCCATAAATACTGTACACCTGTCGCCAAGCTTGACCGGACATTCCGATTTCAATGCCATACACCCGAACTCCTCAACAATATTGATATCCAGTTTTTCAGCCTGCTCTTCCAGGAAGGATCCGGTTCCGGCAGCACATACCTTGTTCATCTCAAAGTCGACGACTACGCCGTTTTCAATACTTATATATTTTGAGTCCTGTCCTCCGATTTCAAAGATCGTATCGACAGTCGGATCGTAATCAATAGCCGCAGTGGCCTGTGCAGTTATCTCATTCTGAATGGTATCGGCACCAATAAAATCACCTGTAAGGTATCGGCCGGAACCTGTGGTCCCTGCTCCGATAACTTCAATATGCTCCCCCACTTCGTCAAAGATCTCTGTCATCCCTTTCTGGATGGCCTCAAGGGGTGCTCCCCCGGTTGGCAGATAGCGTCGGGCAATAACATTATGATCTTTATCGATAAGCACAACGTTTGTGCTCAGCGATCCTACATCTATACCAAGGTAAACCGGCAGTTTCCCTTTGCCGTTTTCCCTGAAGTGTACTATTTTATCGTAAACAGCCTCAGATTCCACAAGGCGGGGAAGACTATTGAACTCGGTGGAGTCTTCAGCAAGATACTCTTCAAGCTTTTCCATTCCCTTAAAGTGGTACATTTCCAGGTTGTTGGATTGAGCATACATCACTGCGCCTATTGCACCCATCGATGCGTGATGTTCGGGGATAATCAGCTCATCCTCATTAAGCGAAAGAACCTCCCTGAATGCTCTGATCATTCCTGAATTTGCTGCAACACCTCCTGCGAAGATAACCGGCTTCTTTATCTCCTTGCTTCTTGCCACATTACTTCTGAAATTCCGGGCAAGTGCGAAGCATAATCCTGCAACTATATCATGCAGTGGTGTCGCAATCTGCTGGTGATGGATCATGTCGCTCTTGGCAAATACGCTGCACCTGCCTGCAATTCTGGGAGGGTCAACTGATTTGAGAGCCATCTCTCCGAACTCCTTCTCGATAGGTACTTTTATCCTGCGGGCCTGCTGATCAAGGAATGATCCTGTCCCTGCAGCGCAGATGCTGTTCATTTCAAAGTCTACGAGCCGTGAATGTCCGTTTGACGGATCTTTTTCAAGCATTATAAGTTTGGAGTCTTCACCTCCGATTTCGATAACTGTTTGTGCATCGGGAAATAATCTGCCTGATGATGTGGCCTGGGCAATTATTTCATTTACAAAGATTCCTCCGATAAGTTCTGACGCAATTTTACCGCCGGTTCCTGTAATGGCAATCCCTTTAATATTTTCAGGGGAATGATTACTTAATATTGATGATAGCCTGTCTTTAAGAATATTGAATGGTCTGCCATGAACATAATCATAATAGTCCTCAATTACATTATGGTTTTCATCCAGAAGTACACTATTCAATGAAGTCGATCCTATATCCAGACCGAGGTAAAGTTTTTGATCATCAGAATTCACCTTCTCATTATTCTTCGCCATACGCTCTTTTTTTGATTAAATCTTCTTCAATTTTGCTTCGGGCGGCTAAAATATGCAATTTTTTCTAAGGAACCAATTTTTGAAATTGCAATATGATAATTATCATTTTATACCCATTCATCTGTAAGAACCTCTCCCGACAGACTAATCACCATCTGTTTCAACGGGACTTTCCTTGCTGCATTCGACAATGCATTCCTTACCATATGCAATAAGCCTCCGCAGCATGGAACTTCCATCATCATAACAGTAATAGTATTTACTTTTGCGATATCGATCATTGAAGTCAGTTTGTCAACATATATTTCAGTTCCATGATCCAGCTTAGGGCAGGCAATAGCCAGCGATCTTCCCTTAAGATACCTGCTGTGGAAATTGCCCATTGAAAAAGCCACACAATCAGCGGCAAGCAACAGGTCAGAACCCCTGAGATATGGTGCATTTGGATTCAGAAGATGCATTTGAACAGGCCATTGTCTCAGTTCGGATGGTTGGTCGGCTGACACTGAATTAGCATCAGAATGCGGCTTTTCAAGTACGACGGTACGCGAACCAGGGCAACCGCCACCGGAGTGAACCGGATGCTGTCCATGATTATGAACCTCCTGTAAAACTTCTGTAAGGTTAAAACCAAGCTTTTCACGGCTTTCCTTCAGGTAGCCGACACCTTCCTGAAGATATTCTGTTTCGCCGTGATCCTTCAGGTGTTTGAGATGAGCAGTAATAGTATTTTTCCCTTTATTTATCATTTGCTCCATAACCTTTGTCTCATTGTAAGGTTCTGCCTCACGTGTTTCAATGGTGATTGCTCCTTCAGGGCAATGGCCAATACAGGCTCCCAGCCCGTCGCACATCAGCTCACTTATAAGCCTGACTTTTCCATCAATAACCTGCAACGCTCCTTCGTGACAGTTTGGAACACACTGTCCGCACCCGTTACATAACTCATCATCTATCTTAAGAATTTCTCTTTTCATAATTTAATTTTTGTGATTTATTTTGATTCCGGGACAAAGGTGAAATATAAGAATTGAATAAATTGTAACATTTGTTACAATTACTAATTTTATCAAAAAAAGATGGACTATCAGATTCTATTAAATTCACCTCTTTTCAGTGGTCTGAAAACCGGTGAGATTGAAACAGCTTTATCATCAACACCTTACCGTACCCGTAACTATAAAACCGGGACTATCATATCGCACAGCGGTGATCATGTAACTTCTTTTCTTCTTGTTTTAGACGGGACGGTCAAAGGCGAAATGGTTGACTACTCCGGAAGAATCATCAAAATTGAAGATATTCCGGCTGGAAGAGCTGTAGCTGCCGCTTTTATTTTTGGAAGCAGGAACATGTTCCCGGTGAATGTCGTAGCTGTATCCGACTGTAAGATTCTGATGATAGAAAAGGATGATTTTCTAAGATTCTTAAAATTCAATGAGAGGATCCTTACCAATTTTCTTGACATGATCTCAAACAGGTCGCAATTTCTTTCAGAGAAGATCAAATTTCTGAATTTTAAGACAATCCGGGGAAAGCTCGCCCAGTATATTCTTCAGATTTCAGGTACGGAGAAGAGTGAAATAACTTTGCCCATGACACAAAATGAAATGGCCGAATACTTTGGTGCGGCACGTCCCTCGATAGCAAGAGTGATAAGTGAACTCGAAAATGAGGGTATTATTATCACAAAGGGCAAACACCTTAAAATACTTGATATTGAAAGGTTGACCGGGTTGACATTAGAATGAAAGTTGTGAATTTGTATCCGGGTACTCTTCTTATTTCTGATCAGGCAATGTAATCGTAAAGCAGGTACCCTCTCCTTCTTTGCTTTCAACGGAAATAGTACCGTTATTCAGATGAACAAGCTCATGGCAAAGCTTTAGCCCGAATCCCGTTCCTTTTTCATTCTCGGTACCAGGAGTGCTTTCAATCTCAGTGGAGGTAAAGATGTATTTCTGTTTCACGGGAGGAATACCTACTCCGTTATCACATATTTTAAGTGAGATTCCTTCTCCGGTTGCTGGTTTATCCTTTAAAAGGATGCTGATCCTTCCACCATTTGAAGTATATTTCACAGCATTTGAAAGGAGGTTCCGTATGATAATGTCCATCAGGTCTTTATCAAAATATGCTTTTGAATTCCCGATCTGGGTGAAATTGACTGATATCTCTTTCTTGTCAGCTGTTTCCTTAAAAATACTCATATTCGTAAGGATTAAATCAGCAAGATCATGTTTCCCCGGCGAGAATTTAATTTTATCTTCCTGACCTCTCCCCCAGACAAGCATATTCTCCAGAAGGTTGATTACCTGCTGTGAATACTGTATACTCGCATCGGCAAATGAATCAAATTTATCCTTATATTCTTTCTCCTTCAGCAGGTTAAGCATATAAAGGATATTTACCACGGGACTTCTCAGATCGTGCGCTATTACTGAAAAGATCTTGTTTTTAAGCTGAATGGTATCAGAAAGTTGCTTATTCTGAAAGGCAATTTTCCTGTTCTGGTTTTCAATCTCCTCTCTTCTTGAATTTATTTCCTGTGTTCTCTCCTTTACGATGATCTCCAGGTTCCTGTTAATGTATTCGAGTTCATTCTGAAGTTTCTCTTTTTCAGAATATGCTTTAACCCATTTATATAACAGGAGTATTGCCTGGATAAAAACAAAGAGCACCAGGATGTAAGTAAGGATATATCCCGAAGCAACATCTGATTTGCCAAGGGAGACCCTTACATCATGAATGGCTGCGAAGGACAGAAATACAAATGCCGTGAAATAAATATAATCTGCTTTGTTCTTTTTTATAATTCCCAGGATATTCCGGTATAATGAGTATCCTATCAGTAATATCAATGCAGGATAAATAACAGCGGTCATATAACTGAATATCTTCACAGGAAGAAGCATTGTAAGCACCGAAGCAGCAAGGAATATGAAAGTTATGATCCATGTTATGACTCTGAAAAATCTTGACGGATACAATATCACTGCAAACCAGTACCATCCCGTCAGGATGAGGTAAAGTCCGAGATATTCCCACCGGACTATCCATTCCCACTTCATATGTATGATAGAACTTATCAGGAAATTGGATGTAAAAAGAGGTCGGAGAGCAAGTCCCGTTGTTGCAAGGCTGAAAAATGCCATGAGTCCGTCCCTGGTAAAAATAAGATAAAAGAAAAGGAAAAACATCGAGAATCCCAGAAGAAAGCCTATTGATGCCCAGTCTCTTGCCCAGGCAAGAGCATACCTGTTCTGTACTTCATTGAATGTTCCTGTCTTCATTGTCTGCCAGAAACCGCCGCGTCGATGATGGAAATTTGACACGTTTAATACTATTTCCATTGTATCCTTTGATGGAAGGAATCTGAAGAAGAGTTTCCTGTATTCCGGCCTGCTTTCTGATTCTGTTTTACCTGGCACTCCATTTCCACCCATGAGTTTCCCGTCGACATATATTTCATAGGAAGAATCAAAGACTGGTACATTAAAACCCATGGAATTCCTGTAACCCGTTGGCAGAAGTATCAAAAGCCTGTAGGTGGCAAACCCGAAGCTGGTTGTCTTTATTGAATCCAGGGTATAGTCGGTCCAGTAAGATGGGACTTTGCCATACAAATCAGGTTTTAATTCGTGGTTTTCTGCAAAATCGCCGGGCTTAAGAAGCTTGTTCCAGTAAAATTCCCATTCTCCATTTAGTTTGGTAATGAAAGTGCTGTCAGCCGTTTGCCTGAGATCTAAAAAGCCTCTGACAGCTATCGGATCTTTAACATAAGAAGAGCAGCTGCATACTGAGAAAAAGAGAAATATGATTACTATCCTGATGATTTTCATTTTAGTCCTCTGTTAACAAGCAGGGCATCAATCCCTGGTTCCTTGCCCCTGAAGGCTATATACATCTCGAGAGGATCTTTTGTACCTCCTTTCGAAAGTATCTCTTTTTCAAACCTGGCTGCGACATCCCTGTTGAAAATATCCCCGGTTTCCCTGAATGCCTGGAAAGCATCGGCATCGAGCATTTCGCTCCAGTAATAGCTGTAGTAACCCGAAGCATAGCCTGAACTCCAGATGTGATTAAAATACGTGGACCTGTATCGCGGTTTTATTTCAGGGATCAGCCCGTATTTATCAAGAGTCTTATTTTCGAATTCACGGATATTCAGATCAAGAGGTTCAAGGTGCATTGAACACCGCCAACCTGAAGACAGCCAAGGAGCTTTGGCGTGAAAAGGACTGGGAAACTTATCAAGAAATACGGATGGTAATCGGCGCGATCTTGCGTTCTGAACATGACGGATTGATCCGTATAGAACACTATCAGTACGTCTATTTCATCAGCACTCACCTTGCGCCGAGACTCCCCCAAGGTTTGACAGAGATCCAGATGTTTATGAGGGAGGAGCTATCGGAAGAACCCTATGAGAGGGAATGGACGGATGAGCCTGTAGGTGAGTTCTGGCGCGAACTACACCCGCTTCTCTCATAGCCGATGACATACCTCTGAACGTCGGCGGAATCACGAGGATGTACATGGCCCGGTCACTGACTGGGCCATTTTTTCGGGTAGTTGAAGGGAAATTCCAGTGCCGGAGCCATGGATAAATACCTCGAAGGAGGCCATGACCATGACGAACTGGAACAAATTACTGCTGATGCTGGATTACACCCTCGGCTTCTTCGACGACAAAGCGACTTCGAAGGTGACAAAGCGAGGCCAGACATACGACAACAAAACCAACGAACACGTCATCTATCTTGAGTACCGGGTGAGGGTACGAAACGGAGCACCTACCCAACCCCGAGAAGCCGATACCAAGGTCAAGGAAATGAGTTTATTGAAACAACTTCTGTTGGCCTTGAATCGATCAAAGTCCGGGTCTTCGTAACCCAAGTCTCTGCTCCACTGTAGGCAGCATCCACGGGAATCGACAACAGGGCAACATCTATCCGTAGATACGGATGAAGATTCGCACTCCCGGAACCCCATATCGACTGGATTCCAGTTTTTTACAACAGGGTTCGGGGGAGATGTATTGACCTTCGGTGTTCAAGTCGGAATACAGGTGATTCCTCCTTGAAAGACATCGGGAAGGAGTTCAGATAACGTACTTTTCTCCGGATACCGTTACGTTGTCGGTACGGTAAGGGAGGAGAGGAAGACGTCGTTCCACGTGAAACCTGGGGAGAGACAGTGGGAAGACGGTAGAACCCGTCGTCAGACTGTTTCCTTGAAACCTTGAGGGACTTGAAGAGACACAGTAAAAGTTTCTCCTCTCCACCCATATATAACTTTTACTGTGGATTTAGAGAAACCTGACAGGTTGAGACCCCGGTACGGATGTCTGTTGTGACAACGAATCCGTTTGAACCCCCGTGAATAGGGGTTTGTAGTGGA
>Ga0209254_10006219_pt1 | contig 11004 bp, 1 predicted proteins | sample FrelakmetDIP11DI_FD_187148 | JGI IMG/M metagenome (GOLD analysis project Ga0209254, IMG submission 187148) | Freshwater lake sediment microbial communities from the University of Notre Dame, USA, for methane emissions studies - DIP11 DI (SPAdes)... | ecosystem: Environmental > Aquatic >... | reverse complement strand
TTAGTCGTAATCAGGTCGACCACGGCCGGAACTCAAGTTAATATTACGAAAACAGGAACAATAACGCCAACTTACGTTGATTTACAGGATATTAACTTCTCATCTTCAGTTACGGCGACGACTTCAATTGATTCAGGCAATAATACCAATATCTCAATTACCGCCAATTCCTGTATCGGAGCCAGTACGGACAGTAGTAATACAGCCACAGGCTATTCCTTTCAAAGGAAGACCTTCCACGACGGGACCAATTACTGGCTCTTCTATCACGACGGTGATCAGATCGAAATTAGGTACTCTTCCGACGGGGCAACCTGGAATAACCCCTCAACGGCTGCTTCCGGCCATATCGCATATGACACCAATGATTTTTCTTGCTGGTATGCCTCTATCGGGGGGACCAAATACTTCTGGTTGACGGTGGCTGTTCCTTCAGGCACCAACCAATACGATATTTTGGTCAGGCGGGGTACTTTATCATCAAACGACATTACCTGGGATACGGAAGCCAATGTCGTGGCTTTCAATGGCTCAACCGCGTCCGACGTCTATTCCTACCCTTACATTTCTTTAGACTCATCAAACTACATGTGGGTGATTGCCCGCTACTATGACGGGGACAATTATGTCGCCAAAGCCGTCAGAAGCGACGTCAATGATACCGGAGATGCGACCTGGGCAACGATCGGATTCGGAACGACCAAAACAGCCACCCAAATTTCCAATAACCAGGCCGATACCAACGTCTTCGGCAACATTGTCCCTCTAACCTCCCAGGACATGTATGCCGTCTTTACGGTCAATACTGAAATCCTGGGCTGCACTTGGGACGATAGTTATGATTCAGGTAACGGTGCCTGGCTTGATGCCGACAATAACTCCTGCGCAAATGAGGCTAGTGTGAACTACTACTCTAATAACCAGGGAGCGGATTATTTAACTTCGGATTCAAATAACGGAGTCAAAGAAGCCAGTACAACGCTAGGTTCGGCTACCCAAACACAAACATTAGACGGAGCCGGCGACACTTTTTACACCTTAACCGACAATATGAATAAGAAGTGGACTTCTGATAGGGCACTTACCACCTCAACAACGGGTGAAAAAAGAAACCTCGATATGGCCACCGACTCAAGCGGAAATACGGTGGCAGTTTGGCAGGATATGCGCAATGCCGATTCCGTGAATGGGACCTTTACCGCGACGGGATATCTTATTACCAATAGGGAAAGGCACAAATCCGTTTTACTACCCGATGGCAAAGTATTGGTAATGGCTGGCTATAACGGGGGGACAACAGCCGAACTATTTGATCCCTCGACCGGTACTTTTTCAGCAACGAGCGGGGGATTGACAGCCGGAGTTGGACAATTTGCGGCGACACTTCTTCCCAGCGGTAAGGTATTAATCGTAGGGGGTGAAAATCAGTCCCTGGCTGAACTATATAATCCCCAAACACGAACTTTTACAAACACTACAGGGTACCTGAGTACTATGCGGGCAAATGCGACAGTAACCCTTCTACCTAACGGTCAAGTTTTGGTGGCCGGAGGTACGAGTGGAGGAAGCAATTTATCAACCGCGGAGTTGTTTGACCCGTCTTCTAACACATTTTTGACGACCGGAAACTTAAATAGTACGCGCGTGGATCATACAGCAACTTTACTGCCAAACGGAAAAGTATTAATAACCGGTGGGACCAGCTCCGGCACTAAACTTTCCACAGCCGAACTCTTTGACCCGGCGACCCAAGCTTTTACAATAACAGCCGGGAGTTTAAATACAAGTCGAACGGTGCATGCTGCCACTCTTTTGCCAAACGGTAAAGTTCTTATTGCCGGAGGAATACAAAGCAGTGCCCTAACTTCAGCTGAGCTTTTCGATCCGGCTACAAATATCTTTTCTAATTCAACAGGAGGCCTAAATGTAGCCAGGGAAGGATTAACTGCCACTCTTCTGCCCAATGGGAAAGTTCTCTTTATCGGAGGTAAATCGTACTTAAGCGCCGCTGAGCTTTACGACCCCTCAATTGGTACTTTTTCGGCAGCTTCAGGAGGCTTAAATACCGGACGTCACTATCATACGGCAACACTATTACCAAACGGTAAAGTCCTTATTGCCGGTGGTCTCGCAACAGGCGACGCTTATCTTTCTTCCGCCGAACTCTATACTCCCAAGACATTTGACATTTATGCCCAGAAATATGATTCGGACGGGACGGCCCAGTGGAACGGGGGAGCGGATATCAAAGTTAACAGTGACGACGGAAGCAGAACCGACCAGACTGGAAATCCGTCTTTATACGACCACCTAAATCCCAAAGTAAAGCTTGATACCAATGGCGATGCCGTTGTTGTCTGGCAGGAAACGAGAAACAACGTCTACGGAGACGATATCTATTCTCAAAAACTAAACGGAAGTGACGGAGCCAAAGAGTGGCCGAGTACGACGACTCAAAGTTTCACCACCACCGGAACGATGGCCTTTAACCGCTACCAACAAACCGCCACCCTATTACCCAACGGAAAGGTTCTTGTGGTGGGGAGTTTTGCAACCACCGACGGTCAATCAATAGCAGAACTCTATGACCCTTCCACTCAAACTTTTACAACAACTGGTACTATGATTTTTCCTCGTTTCCGTCAAACCGTGACCCCCCTCCCCAACGGCAAGATCCTTATTGTAGGAAGTGGTTGGGGTAACAACGGCAAATCAATTGCCGAACTCTATGATCCCTCCACCCAAGCCTTTACGACAACCGGCACAACGTCTTTCAACCGTGATATCAACACCGCCACACTTCTGCCCAACGGCAAGGTCCTGATAGCGGGAAGCTTTACCGGTAACGGTCAATCCATAGCCGAGCTCTACGACCCCTCGACCCAGGCCTTCACAACCCTCGGTATTATGGCCTTCAAACGTTACCAACACACTGCTACCCTCCTTCCCAACGACAATGTGCTGGTGGTGGGTAATGTCGTTACCAACGACGGCCGAACCGTTGCTGAGCTTTTCAATCCATCCACCCAGGCTTTTACAACAACTGGTACCATGACCTACAACCGTGCCTTGCATACCGCTACCCTCCTTCCTAACGGCAAGGTGCTGGTGGTGGGAACTAGTCAAGGTAACGCTGGTCAATCAATCGCCGAGCTCTACGACCCGGCTACCCAAGCCTTTACCACCACAGGCACAATGTCTTTCAACCGTTATAGCCACACCGCTACCCTCCTTCCCAACGGTAAAGTCTTGGTGGCGGGGAGTGCTGTTGCCAATAACGGCCAATCCATCGCCGAGCTCTACGACCCGGCCACCCAGGCCTTTACCACAACCGGTATTATGGCTTTCAACCGCAAAAACCATACTTCCACTCTCCTTCCCAACGGCAAGGTGCTGGTGGTGGGGAGTTCTGTTGCCAATAACGGCCAATCCATCGCCGAACTTTATACCCCCCAAACCGACATCCGGGTTTCCAATGACGGGTCGGCTACCAATTGGATAGGGGGAGCGTCCTTGGAATATCCGGACAGTGTCAGGGGTATTGTCGGCAGGCAGAATAAGCCGGTTTTAACGCTTGATACCTCAAATAACGCCGTGGTTGCCTGGGAAGACGACCGTCTTCAAGCTCTCCAAAACTGGGGACTTTTTCAAACATATGATTCCACAAACTGGTACAAAGTGAATAATAATATTGCTGCAATCGGAGGTTGTAATGGGGGAGGGGGATTTAGTTCCTGCGGTTCAATTTCCTCAATCCTGGGTCAGCCATACCGGATCATGGGACAAAAGTTATCAACTTCCGACGGAGCCAAAAATTGGGGCGATGATGTCGACAGTCAAAACAAAAACAATCCCGAGGATATCTATCTTTCGGCAACCGGCGATACCAGCCAAAACCCGTCCCTGGCCAGTGAGGGAACAAACACAATACTTACCTGGGATTCAAACGGAGCAACGAAAAACGAATCAGGCGCCTTAAAACAGGAAAGTAATATTTACACCCAGAAATTGGATTCGACAGGTTCACCACTTTGGGGGCAGAGTTTTGCGACGACCGGGGCTTCGACTTATAAGCGCGATGAACACTCCACTACCCTCTTACCAAATGGTAAAGTTTTGGTAGTAGGATCCGATGAATCGGATAACGGTCAATCCATTGCCGAACTCTATGATCCAGCCACCCAAGTTTTTACAACGACCGGTACTATGGCTTTTAACCGCAATGAACACGTTTCAATTCTTCTCCCGAATGGAAAAGTGTTAATTACAGGGAATTCCTTCGATAATAACGGTCAATCCATTGCCGAACTCTATGACCCAGCCACCCAAGTTTTTACAACGACCGGCACATCGGTGTTTAATCGTTCAGTCCATTCTGCTTCTTTACTTCCCAACGGCAAGGTTCTGATTGTCGGGACTGGTGAGGCAAATAACGGCCAATCCATCGCCGAACTCTATGATCCCTCAACCCAGGCCTTTTCAACTACAGGTACAACGGCTTTCAACCGTAGCTATTTCACTACTACCTTGCTTCCCAGCGGTAAAGTGCTGATATTGGGGGCTGGTGGTGTCAATGGGGGTCGATCGATTGCCGAACTTTATGACCCTACTACCCAAGCCTTTACAACAACTGGGGCAACGATCTACCAACGTTATTATCACACCGCGACCCTCCTTACAAATGGTAAAGTTTTGGTTGTAGGATCAGGAACGAGCTTCGGCGTGTCAGTCGCCGAACTCTATGACCCGGCGACCCAGACCTTTACAACAACCGGCATCACAAATTATACCCGCAAGGAGCATACGGCCACCCTCCTACCTAATGGGAAAGTGCTGGTGATAGGGACTACCCTTTCCAATGGTGGATATTCGGTAGCTGAGCTCTATGATCCATCAACCCAAATCTTTACCACAAGTGGTATTTCTAGATACAGCCGGATCTCGAGCGTTCCCACCCTCCTTCCAAATGGTAAAGTATTAGTGGTAGGAAGTGGGGCTACACTTAATGCCGGTCAAACTGTCGCCGAACTCTATTCCATTGACCAGATGGTTAATACCGGCGCCGATTTGGCGGATCAGACTAATCCAACGGTGGCGGTCAACGGAACGGGCACCTCGGCAGAACTATTCTATGCCTGGGAGGGAAGAAATGGGAGTGGGAGTGGGGGGTCGTTTAACGGAGATTCGGAAAGAGGCGGCGGTAGCTACAAAATCTTTGGTCAGAAAATCGATAATCCCTCATCCGGAACCTTAACTAACCAATGGCCGAGTGGAACGACCGGGGCCTTTACAACAACCGGCACATCGGCCCTTAACCGTTACTCCCACACCGCCACTCTCCTTCCCAACAGCAAGGTCCTGATTGTCGGGACTCTTGCCGTAAGTACAGGTCGATCAATCGCCGAACTCTACGACCCGGCCACCCAGGCCTTTACAACAACCGGCAAGACGGCCTTTTGGCGCTACACCCACACCTCAACCCTCCTGCCCAACGGCAACGTTCTGATTGTTGGGACCCAAGCCGGAGACAACGGCCGATCAATCGCCGAACTCTACAACCCGGCCACCCAGGCCTTTACAACCACCGGCACGATGGCCTTTAACCGCTACTGTCACACCTCAACCCTCCTGCCCAACGGCAAAGTCCTTGTTGTCGGAACTGCTCAATCTAACAATGGCCAATCCATTGCCGAACTTTACGACCCGGCCACCCAGGCCTTTACAACAACCGGAACATTGGCCTTTAACCGCGGCTATCACACCGCCACCCTCCTTCCCAACGGCAAGGTCCTAATTGTCGGGACTTGGGCCTCAAACAATGGCCAATCCATTGCCGAACTTTACAACCCGGCCACCCAGGCCTTTACAACCACCGGCACGATGGCCTTTAACCGCTACTATCACACCTCAACCCTCCTGCCCAACGGCAAGGTTCTGATTGTCGGGACTGCTCTCACAAACAACGGCCAATCTGTGGCCGAGCTCTACGACCCGGCCACCCAGGCCTTTACGACAACCGGAACATTGGCCTTTAACCGCGACCGCCACGCCTCAACTCTTTTACCTAATGGCAATGTTCTGATTGTGGGAACTCTTATTTCGAACAACGGTCAATCAATCGCCGAACTTTACGACCCGGCCACCCAGGCCTTTACGACAACCGGAACATTGGCCTTTAACCGCTACTATCAAACTTCAAACCTCCTTCCCAACGGCAAGGTTCTGATTGTCGGGACTGCTTTCACAAACAACGGCCAATCAATCGCCGAACTCTATAACCCTATAGGGGAGCGTCTAATGTCCCACGATTTTGCCCTGAGCGGGGACCAGCGCTATCCGCAAATAGTTGCCAATTCCGGCAGTCCCATTGTCGTCTGGCAGGACAACAGGAGTTTTATCGGAAATACGATTACCAACGATTGGAATATCTTCATGCAGAGGTTTGACGGGACAACGGGTGAACCATTATGGCCGGCCAAATCAACGACTTCTCCGTATACCTCTCCATATGCGGTTTTAGATATCCGGGTTGATACCTTTGCCGGGGGAACGGGGACCCACTACTCGGGCAAACCTGCGGTGGGTGGCGTAACCGGAACCTTAGGTGACGGTACAGCCAGGATTGTCATTGGCTATGAAGACAATCGGAGTGATACCAATGCGGCAAGCGGGGAGTGCGGTTATTCCAATACAGGGACCCAAGTCAGAGTCTGCGGCCAGAGTATCAATATCAATGAAACTAACGTTAATCAGACCAACAACTGGAACGTCAAGTTCTATGCCTCAGCAGCCGCTACCTTAACCGTCTATACCGACATCACCGAATGGGACGGGACTTTAGTGGCCGGCTCTTCTGCCTCCCAGACCTGGAATTCCTGTGACCCAAGCTGTCCCTCCTTACAGACGATTACCTTCTCAACCGGAGGGACATCACCGCCTTCGGTAGTTGTCGGCAACACAACAATGAGAAGGTATAGATCCCGTCTGGTTTGGAGCTCGGGGACGGTGACCGTTTCGTATGACAATACGGGTTATAAATCAAGGCTAGAATTAGAAGCAGCTGCTGCCCTCAATGACGATATCGATACCTCGGTTCCGACCGGAGTGAGTAAAAACTTTTCGGTTGTTTCCAACTCCGGCAATGTATATCTGGCCTATATCGACGGGACTTCTTCGGTTGACCAGGTTTCATACAAGAAAAGAACCGGTACAAGCTGGAGCGGAGCGACCCGGATTGATGCTTCGGAGGCACCTGATGACAATTACGACTCATATGTTTCCTTAACCTTTGATACCGATACCGACGTCGGGGATTTGTATGTCTTCTGGGTCGATACGAACAATTCCCATATCTATTACAAACAATATGATGCCTCGGCGGTAAGCTGGCTATCCGTCACCGACTGGAAAACAAGCGGAACCAATACCAACATTACCAGTAACTACGGAGGGCCAGGCGTCTTTGCCGAATGGACGGTTGGGAGTGCCTCACCGTACCATATTAATTTCGGAGTCGTTTTGGTACCGGAGCGACTTTGGCTCATCTTTGCCCTGGGCCCGCTTATTCCGGCATTTTCGAAAAACAAAAAGAAGTTTAAGGACTTTTTAGCCCGTCTTACAACCCGCTTCAAAAGTTGCCTCCTTATGTTATTTGCGGTTCCATATCGCAAATTTCATTGACGATCCCGTCTTGTCAACACATTCCCTTAAGGGGCCGTGGTCGGGCGGGGGACTTGGCCGTATTTGTCGGCAAGCTCCGTAAGGCCGATTGATTTAAAAAGGCCGGACAAAAGCGAATGGGCTTCGTAATTGACAGGTTCTAAGGTAATGGCTTGTTCCAAATCCCACACCGCCCGATGGAAGTAGTATAAATCGCTGCCGGTATCCTGGCTTATCCACTCCTTGGCTGAGTCTAAAAGTTCCTGAACCGTCTTTTTAGGCGTTGCCGGCGTAATTTTTGCCAGGGAGTCGAGAGTGCCTTGGATTTGGGCCGGATCACGGATAAAGGCCGAGAGCGAGGTAATTTCGTTTTGGGCACAAGGGATGCAGCCGGATTTATAGTAGACTTTGGCGTTAACTTCAGCCCTGAAGGCGTAATTTTCCTTGGCCTGTTTGGCAAAGGGGTCTCGGTAATCTTTATCCGATCCGCTTAAATCGTATGTATTCCAGAAGTTCCGGTAAGAGTTAAGCTCGAGTTGTTTGAGGTTTGTTTTGGTGTCGGCTTTTAGGACAAGACCCATCGGCATCAGGTAATAAGGATTGGCTTCAAAACCGTAAGGGTAAGGGTCTTTGAGCATGACAAAATAGACCGGTCGTTTGCCCTGGTTGGATATGATGATATCTCGGGCAACGTCATAGGAATAAGGGGAGGTCGTTTTATAGAGATTAGGCCAGGTAATAAGGAGCTCTTTCTGGTAATCAACCGAGTCCAGGAAATTGGCGTTGATTAAGACAATGTCCGGCTTAAGTTTCTCGGCATTAATAAAATAAAAAAGGGAAAAGAGAGACATATCGTCGGTGGTAAAAATGAGACTATTGGGTTCGACTTGACCGAGGATATTTAAGGCGTAGTTTTTGGCCAGTTGGTAGTCCTTTTTATTAACATTTGGAAAGTTGGAAAAAAGGAGAAAGAGGGCAAGAGGAAGACCAAACAAAGAAAAAATCAGATTGGCTTTTTTGGGCTTAAAATCGGTAATCAGCCAGTGCAGGCCAAAAAGAAAGACCAGTCCGAGCATAATAAAGCCCAAAAGAGCAAAGCGCTCAATAACTCCCTGCGAGTGAAAATCGGCCGCACTCGCCCCCCTTAAGGCAAAAAGGGGAAAGAAAAGGGCGGTGGTCAGAAAAATTATGGAGAGGGCAATAAAGACGACCTGTTTTCGTAAGATTGAGGCAAAAACGAAATAGCCGCCAATAACGGGAGCCAAGAAGGTATAGCGGGAAAAGAGAAGTTTAAAGTAGTAGGAGATAAGACCCAGAATACCTGAAGCAACGGGGTTATAAGCGGGGCCTGCGCTAAAAAAGCCGCCGTAATCCTTACGGGTAATATAAGCGACAAAACGACCAAGCGTGGGGAGGTTGCCGAAGAGGGGATAATGCGGGCCTGTGGCAAAAAGAAAAACCAAAAAGAAAGGGCACAAACCCAGAACGAAAAAGCCAAGCAGTTTAGCGATCTTTCTAAAAAGGACGGCTCTATCGATCGACCAAATAAGATAGAGAAGGCCGGGGGCAAGGAGAATAATTGAGGAATGATTGGAAAAAGCCAGGCCGCAAATAAAAGCCAAAAGATAAAGAAGTCTGTCGGCCGCTTTATTATCATCAAGACGGCTTTTTTCGCCCCAACAAACGGATAGGTAAATAATAACGACGGCAAATAAATTATTCAAAGCATAAACTTCAGCCGTAATCGAATAGAGCCAGAAGGAATAGGAATAGGCGATAACCTGCGAGGCAATAAAGGCTGATAATGAGGCAAAGCCGACCTTACGGAAGATTTTATAGACGAAAAAGACGGTCAAAGCGCCCAGGAAACAGGAAAGCAGGTTGACGCGATAGGCGATTGGACCCGACAGAATCAGGGTAAAGAGTTTACCCAATAAAATGTAGAGCGGGTAGCCCGGCGGATGGGCGGCGTCTAAGTTGGAGGCGGCCGTGATAAGCTCCGCAGAATCGGCATATGAGGTTATGGTTCGGGTGGTTGTCATGGAGTATAAAAGAAGGGGCAGAAAGAAAGCGGCTAGGGCGTAAAATCGATGGTGAATTTTAGCCAGGGTTAAATCAATTTTCTTCAAATCAAAATTTGTTATAAAAGCTTTGATTTTCATTGTTTTTATGCCTTATTCGACTTTTTAGTTTACAAGCGGTTTGACCTAAATACTACCATTTCTTTTAGACAAAAAGAAAATATAATAATAAGACAGAATGAAAAAAATTATCGGGAATATCGTTATTCCTTTGATTGTTTTCGGGCTGCCTTTAATCGTCTATTTATATACGCTTTACCCCGCAGTTGCGCCGGGGGACAGTACGGAAATGATGACGGCGGCCATATCTTTGGGTGTTCCGCATCAGCCGAGCTACCCGGTCAATATCGCCTTGGGTTTTCTGGCTTCAAAATTACCTTTGCCCTTTAGTCCGGCCATTAAAGTAAATGCCGTCTCGGCTTTTTTGCAGGCTTTGACAGTCTTATCTGTTTACTGGCTTATCCTGGAGCTTTTTGGCTACGTCAGGGCGAAGCGGCCGGATTTAAATGAGCGGCTGGCGGCCTTTTCGGCAAGCATGTTTTTGGCTTTCTCCCTGATTTTTTGGGAGTACGCAACCAAATTTGAGGTATTTCCTTTAAATAATCTCTTCGCGGCGGCAATCCTGCTTTTGGCCGCCAGATTCGGCCTCAAAAGGACAAATGAACCCAGCGACAAGGAAACCAGAAGGACCCTTTTTTACGGCCTTAGCCTGGGTGTATTAACGGGAATGGCACTGACGCACCATCAAACCATCGTTCTTATCTACCCGGCCATAATATTTCTGATTTACAAAAAAGGCTTGGCTTTTCTGGCCAAAAAGACAAATATCTTATCAATAGTAGTCTCGGTAGTTTTGGGGGCGCTCCCTTTCTTTGTCCTTTTAATTTCAATTGCCGCCAAAAAACCGTTTTTGAACTGGGGAGAGGTAACGGGTATCGGCGGGGCTTTTGACGCCCTTTTGCGGCGCGACTTCGGTACTTTTTCTTCGTATCTGGTCGGTTTCGAAGCACAAGCCCAGACGCCTTATCTTGACGAAATCCTTTATTATCTTAAATACGTTGTTTTTGACTTTTCCATCTTGGGTGCCCTCTTATCGATTTTGGGACTAAGGTATCTTTGGACAAAGGAGAAGCGGCTATTTTATTTTATAACAATCGGCATATTTGTCAGCGGTTTTGTCTTTCTTTCCTACGCCGGCTTCCCGATTAGTGATACTTTTAATCAAGCGACAGTAAGGCGATTTATGATGCTTCCGAACATCTTT
>Ga0209254_10006218_pt1 | contig 11005 bp, 11 predicted proteins | sample FrelakmetDIP11DI_FD_187148 | JGI IMG/M metagenome (GOLD analysis project Ga0209254, IMG submission 187148) | Freshwater lake sediment microbial communities from the University of Notre Dame, USA, for methane emissions studies - DIP11 DI (SPAdes)... | ecosystem: Environmental > Aquatic >... | reverse complement strand
CATGGCCGTCAGCGAGGCCTACCCCAACCTGAAGGCCAATGCCGGCTTCCAGGACCTGCGCGTGCAATTGGAGGGCACCGAGAACCGCGTCACCGTGGCGCGCAACCGCTACATCAAGACCGTGGCCGAGTACAACGTGCTGGCGCGCCAGTTCCCGACCAACCTGACGGCAATGCTTTTCAGCTACGCCGTCAAGCCGAGCTTCACTGTCGCCAACGAAGCACAAATCTCGGTACCGCCGACGGTGAGCTTCGATAAGGCGCCGGCCCCCGCGCCCGCTGCGTCGAAGTAAGGCGCATGCCATGAGCCTCGTGCGGCAGCTGGGGCTGCTGCTCTCGCTGTTGCTGGCGAGCACCCTGCTGCACGCGCAGGACGTGCTGCCAGTGCCGCCTCTCAGCGGCCGCATCATCGACAAGACCGGCACGCTGACGGCGGCGCAGGTCGAGGGTTTGACGAGCAAGCTGGCCGCGTTCGAAGCCGAGTCTGGCCCGCAGATCGTGGTCCTGATGGTGCCGACGACGCAGCCCGAAGACATCGCGGCCTACGCCCAGCGCATCGGCGACGCCTGGAAGATCGGCCGTCGCGAGGTCGGTGACGGCTTGTTGATCGTCGTGGCCAAGAACGACCGCCGTGTGAATATCCAGACCGCCAAGGCGCTCGAAGGCGCAGTGCCCGACCTGGCGGCGCGGCAGATCATCGATAGCGCCATCCGGCCGGCATTTCGCGCCGACGACTACGCCGGTGGACTCAACGCCGCGGTCGATCAGTTGATCTCGCGCATCAAGGGCGAGGCCCTGCCTGCGCCGACACGCAAGCCGCAAGCGCAGAGCCCGTTCGGTGGCCTGCAGCCGATGGAGCTGTTGATCTTTGCCTTCATCGCCTTGCCGGTGGTGGCCGGTGTCACGCGGCGCATCTTCGGCCGCGGCCTAGGCTCGCTGGCCAGCGGCGGCGCCACCGGACTGGTGGCCTGGCTCGTGACCAGCAGCCTGCTCGTTGCCGGCGTCGGCGCGTTCATTGGCCTGCTGTTCGGCCTGTTTGCTGGCGCGTCGAACATGTTGCGCAGCAGCGGCCGCCACGGCGGTGGCTTCGGCGGCGGCTTTGGCGGTGGCGGCTGGAGCGGCGGTCGTGGCAGTGGCGGGGGCGGTGGCTTCTCGTCGGGCGGTGGTGGTGACTTCGGCGGCGGCGGCGCCTCAGGAGGCTGGTGATGGCCAACAAGCTGCTGCGCATGCTCAAGCATCGCTGGCTCGACGAGCGTGACACGGCGCGCGCGCTCGGCGCCAATGCCTTGCATCGCCTCGAGGCCCGCGTGCATGCCAGTGAGGGCTCACACAGCGGTGAGATCCGCCTGTGTGTCGAGGCCGGGCTGCCCCTGTCCTACCTGTGGAAGAACCTGAGCGCTCGCGACCGCGCGATCACGATGTTCGGCAAGCTGAGGGTCTGGGACACCGAGGCCAACAACGGCGTGCTGATCTACCTGCTGCTGGCCGAACATGCGATCGAGATCGTCGCCGACCGCGGCCTGGCCCGTCATGTGCCGGCCGACCACTGGCAAGCGATCGTAGCCGGCATGCGCGAGGCCTTTCGCGCCGGGCGCTACGAGGAAGGCCTCAACGGAGCCATCGCCGCCGTCGATGCCTTGCTGGTGAAACACTTCCCGCTGACTGCCGGGACGGCGAATCCGAACGAGTTGTCGAACAAGCCTTTCGTGATCTGATCCACCGCGACTCAAGTCGCGGCTTCGCACGCCGAAGACAGGCTGACCCGCCGAAACAGCCGGCGGTTTCGGCGCGCCGTGCGCCGGGAACTGGCCCTCATGAAGAACTGGTTGCATCAGCTCGTTGCCCCGTTTCGCGGACCTGCGGTGTCGGCGGCGGCAAGCCCGCGCACCCACGGGCCGGCCGCTGGACCGCGTGGCAGCGTGCCGCCCCCGGCCACCTTGGCGCCGCCTGCGGCACCTGTCGCGCCGGTCGTCGCGGGTGGCATCGAGGTCGCGTTCTTTGCCTGGATGGTCGAGCGCAGCGTCGACCTGCAAGCGCCCCTTGGTGCGCGCGAAGACCAGGCGCTGCTGCAACTCGACCGCCTCGCGGCCGATACAGACGCGCATGGCACCCTGTTGCCGCGCGCGGCAGCGGTCGTGCCCCGGCTGCTGGCCCAGCTGCGCGGCCCGGCGAGTTCCTTGTCCGAGCTGTCGCAACAGGTTTCACGCGACGTGACCCTGGTGGCCGAAGTCATCCGCATGGCCAACAGCGCCACCTACCGGCGCCAGGCCGCTGTGGTCGAGCTCGAACAGGCGATCCGCGTCCTGGGCATCGACGGCCTGCGCTTCGCGATCGCGCGGGCAGTGCTCAAGCCCTTGATGGACGGGCGCGGCGGCGAGCTTTCGACCCGTGCCGCCCGTCGCCTCTGGCAGCACACCGACTGCAAGGCGCAACTGGCTGCCGCGCTGGCGCGCAGCGCAGGTCTCGATGCCTTCGACGGCTACCTGCTGGCGCTGGTGCACAACGCCGTCTGGTCCGTCGTGCTGCGGACGATGGACAGCGTCCAGCCCGGCGCTGCGCCCTGGTGCTTCAGTGCCGGCTTCGTGCGGGAGCTGGGTACTCGCCGCGATCGCCTGTTCGGTGTCGTCGCACGGCAGTGGCAGCTCACGGATGACCTGACCCGCGTCGCGGCCGAGGTGGCGCAACACGGCCTGGCTGCGGCCGGCAGTTCGGCACCGGTTCGGCTGCTGCGGGTCGGCGACCACCTGGCCAGCCTGCTTTGCGCGCGCGACGGTGCAACAGCCACGGCGCTGGCCGAGCCCCTGCTGGCCAGCCTGCATGCCGGCGTGCGCCAGTGCTACCTTGCCCTGGCACAGCCGCCGCACGACACGACGCCTTGACCGTTGCCTGCGCAGCGGCCCGGAACGGGTTTGGGCGCTGGCCGCTGCGATTCCCGGGGTAAGGGATAGGCACGATTGATGCGTGCCCGGTTTGTCACTACCGTGCCGGCTCAACTCGCCCGCCGGATGCCGGTACCCCACCCCCTTTTTTCACGGAGCTTTTCAAGCATGACGAACCCCCTTTCTCGCCTGGCCGGCGGCGCATTGCTGGCCCTTGGCGTCCTGGCAACAGCCCCGGCGCATGCCGGCAAGACGCTCGACGCCATCAAGGCCCGCGGCCAATTGATCTGCGGCGTCAACCCCAGCCTGCCGGGCTTCTCGGCTGCCGACAGCCAGGGCGTCTGGGCCGGCCTGGACGTGGATGTGTGCAAGGCCGTCGCTGCCACGGTGCTGAGCGACACCACCAAGATCAAGTGGACGCCACTCAACGCCTCGCAGCGCTTCGCTGTGCTGCAGTCGGGCGAGATCGACATGCTCTCGCGCAATACCACCTGGACGCTGACCCGCGACGCCTCGCTGGGCTTGAACTTCACCGGCGTCACCTACTACGACGGCCAGGGTTTCATGGTGCCGAAGAAGTCGAAGGTCACCAGCGCCAAGCAGTTGAAGGGCGCGACGGTCTGCGTGCAGTCGGGCACCACCACCGAGAAGAACCTCAGCGACTACTCCAAGGCCGCCGGCCTGAACATGAAGCCGGTCGTCTTCGACACCCAGGAGGCCACCAACAAGGCCTATTTCTCCGGCCGCTGCCAGGCCTACACCACCGACGCCTCGGGCCTGGCGTCGGTGCGCAACAAGGAAGCCACGAACCCGGAGGATCACGTCGTGCTGCCCGAGCTGATTTCCAAGGAGCCGCTCGGCCCCTCGGTCCGGCGCGGCGATGACGAGTTCTTCGCCATCGTCAAGTGGGTCGTCTTCGCGCTGATCGAGGCCGAGGAATACGGCATTACGCAGGCCAACGTCGATCAACTCAAGGCCTCGAGCACCGACCCCGTGGTGCAACGGATCCTGGGCACCTCGGAAGACACCGGCAAGCTGCTCGGCCTGGACAAGGACTGGGCCTACCGCGCCATCAAGGCAACGGGCAACTACGGCGAGATGTTCGAGCGCAACGTCGGCCCGAAGTCGGCCCTCAAGCTGCCACGCGGGGCCAACAACCTGTGGAACAAGGGCGGCCTGATGTACGCACCGCCAGTGCGTTGATCCCCCAGGAGGCCTTGCAGGGCCTCTTGTTCGCCGCCGTCTTGTCTCGATGAGCCGACTCCCACCGAAGAAGCGCGTATGGACCTGGCGCAGCCAGGCCTTTCGCGGCGTGGTGTTCCAGGTGCTGGCCGTCGCGCTGCTGTTGGCAGCCGGCGCCTACCTGCTGAACAACACCCTGGCCAACATGCGCGCGCGCGGCATCCAGAGTGGGTTCGACTTCATCACCCAGCCGGCGGGCTTCGCGATCGGCGAAAGCATCCTCCCGTTCGACTCGGCCGAGAGCTACGGCAAGGCCTACCTGGTCGGCCTGTCGAACACGCTGCGCGTGGCCGTGGTCGGCATCGTCGCGGCCACGCTGCTCGGCACGCTGGTGGGTATTGGGCGGCTGTCGCGCAACCTGCTGGTGCGCTCGCTTTGCGGCGCCTATGTCGAGGTGCTGCGCAACATCCCGCTGCTGCTGCAACTGTTCATCTGGTACTTCTTGCTCACCGAGTTGCTGCCGCCGGTGGAAAGCGCACTGCAGCCACTCGCCGGCCTGGTCTTCTTCAGCAAGAACGGGCTGCAGTTTCCCGTGCCGCTGTGGAACGCCGGACATGGCGGCACGCTCGCCGGGTTGGCGGCGGGCGGCGTGGCAGCTTGGTTGTGGCAGCGCTTCGCGCACGCGCGTTTCGAGGCCACGGGCCAGGCACTGCCGACGTTCTGGCCGGGCGCAGGGCTGCTGCTGTTGTGTACCGTGGTCGGCTGGCTAGCGGCGGGCTCGCCGTCGGGGCTGGATGTGCCCGAGCGCACCGAGATCAGCGTCATCGGCGGTGGTGCGGTCACGCCCGAATTCCTTACCGTGCTGTTCGGCCTGACGGTCTACACCGCGAGCTACATCGCCGAAGTCGTGCGCGCGGGCATCCAGTCGGTGGCGTATGGCCAGCACGAGGCCGCTGCCGCGCTCGGCCTGTCACGCGGCCATGAGTTGCGCCTGGTGCAACTGCCGCAGGCGCTGCGCGTGATCATTCCACCGCTGACCAGCCAGTACCTCAACCTGACCAAGAACTCGTCGCTCGCCGTCGCGGTGGGCTACCCCGACCTGGTCTCGATCGCCGCCACGTCACTCAACCAGACCGGCCGCGCCATCGAGTGCATCGCGCTGGTGATGGCCTGCTACCTGACGCTGTCACTGCTGACCTCGGCGCTGATGAACCTCTACAACCGCCGCGCGCGCCTGAAGGACCGCTGATGGCTGCTGCGGACAGCTTCGTGCCCGTCGCGCCGCGTCCGCCGCCCGGGCTGCGCGTGGGTCCGCTGGCCTGGTTGCAGCGCAGTTTCTTCGACGGCGGGCCCAACGCCCTGCTCACGCTGGCCGTGATCGCGCTGCTGGTGCTGGCCGTGCCGCCGCTGTTCAACTGGGCCGTCTGGTACGCCGTGGCCACACCCGACAACGCCGCCTGCCGCGCCGCGCATGGCACCGGCGCCTGCTGGGGCGTGGTGGCCGAGAAGGGCCGGCTGATCCTGTTCGGTCGTTATCCCTACGAGGAGCAATGGCGCGCGCTGCTGGCCTGCACGCTGTTGGCCGCGCTGCTGGTGGGCAGCTGCCTGCGCGTGTTCTGGCGCCCGGCGCTGGCCCTCGCGTGGCTGGCCGTGTTGACCGTCTTCTATGTGCTGATGCACGGCGGCTGGTTCGGCCTGTCGGTGGTTGAAACCGCGCGCTGGGGCGGCTTGCCGCTGACCTTGCTGCTGTCCAGCGTGAGCCTGGTGATCGCCTTTCCTCTGGCGGTGCTGGTGGCGCTCGGGCGCCAGTCGCGGCTGCCCGCGATCCACACGCTGTGCGTGGTCTATGTCGAACTGATCCGTGGCGTGCCATTGATCAGCGTGCTGTTCATGGCCTCCTTCATCCTGCCGCTGTTCATGCCGCAGGGCAGCAGCATCGACGTGCTGCTGCGTGTGCTGATCGGCATGACACTGTTCACCGCGGCCTACCTGGCCGAGGTGGTGCGCGGCGGTCTGCAGTCGCTGCCCAAAGGCCAGATCGAGGCCGCGCAGTCGCTCGGCCTGGGCTACTGGCAGACGCAGCGCAAGATCGTCTTGCCGCAGGCCTTGCGCACGGTGGTGCCGGCCATCGTCAACACCTTCATCGGTGCCTTCAAGGACACTTCGCTGGTCACCATCGTCAGCCTGTACGACCTGACCGGTGCGGTGCAGCTCGCGCTCGGTGATGCCGACTGGCGCAAGTTCTTCCTCGAAGGCCAGCTGTTCGTGGCCGCGATCTACTTCATCGCCTGCTTCGCGATGTCGCGCTACAGCCGCTGGCTCGAACACCACCTGAACACCGGAACCCGAAGGCAATGATCAACGACAGCAAGCCCATCGTCGAGTTCGCTGGCGTCAACAAGTGGTTCGGTGAGTTCCACGTGCTGCGCGACATCGACCTGGCCGTCGCCCGCGGCGAGCGCATCGTGATCTGCGGTCCGTCGGGCTCGGGCAAGAGCACGCTGATCCGCTGCATCAACCGGCTCGAGGAACACCAGCAGGGCAAGTTGATCGTCGACGGCGTCGAACTCAGTGACGACGTCAAAGCCATCGAAGCCATCCGGCGCAGCGTGGGCATGGTGTTCCAGCAGTTCAACCTGTTCCCGCACCTGACGGTGCTGGAGAACCTGACACTGGCGCCGATGTGGGTCGGCCGCGTGCCGAAGAAGGACGCCGAGGCCCGCGCGATGCAGCAACTCACCCGCGTGCGCATCGCCGAGCAGGCCGGCAAGTACCCGTTGCAGCTCTCCGGCGGCCAGCAGCAGCGCGTGGCGATCGCACGGGCGCTATGCCTGACGCCCAAGATCATGCTCTTCGACGAGCCGACCTCGGCGCTCGACCCCGAGATGATCAACGAGGTGCTCGATGTCATCGTCGAACTCGCCGGCCAGGGCATCACGATGCTCTGCGTGACGCACGAGATGGGCTTCGCGCGCCAGGTCGCCGACCGCGTGATCTTCATGGACGAAGGCCAGATCGTCGAGCAGAACAGCGCCGCCGAGTTCTTCGCCCACCCGAAGAACGAGCGCACGCGCGACTTCCTGTCGAAGATCCTGGCGCATTGAACAGTGCCGATCGCGCCGCACGAGCTGCACGCCGCTGGTGACACGCTACCGCGGCCCTTCGAGCACAGCTACTGGTTGCTGCCAGGTCGTTTCCTGGCCGGCGGGCACCCTGGTGCGCGCGGCCCGGCGGCGCTGCACGATCGCCTGGCGGCGCTGCGCGCGGCCGGCGTGACGCGCTTCATCGACCTCACCGGGGCCCGCGACGCGCTGCCGCCTTACGCGCCACCGTGGGCGCAACGGTCGAACTTTCCGATCGAGGACTTCGGCGTGCCAGCGACCGCCACGATGCGCGCGGCGTTGGACATGATCGCTTTGGCGCTCGACGACGATCAACGGGTCTACCTGCACTGCCGTGCGGGCATCGGCCGCACCGGCACGGTCGCCGCATGTTGGCTGGTCGAGCAGGGCCTGCAGGCGAGTGACGCGCTCGCGCTGCTCAAACACAAGTTCCTGGCCTCGGCGCAAAGCTTCGGCGGCCAGATCACCCCCGAGAACGACGACCAGCGCGCCTTCGTGCTGTCGTGGCGAGCGCTCAGATCGGCTTGAGCGGCCCGCGAAAACTCTCGTTCAGCGGTTTGCCCGCCAGCGGCGCCATCTCGATCGCTTCGGCCGCGACCTGGGTGTCGGGCAGGTGGTCGAGCAGATGGCGGATCAGCCTCAGCCGCCCACGGCGCTGGTCATTGAAGTCCACCAGGGTCCACGGCGCACGCTTGGTGTGCGTGGCGCCGAGCATCGCATCGCGAGCGCGGCCGTAGTCGGCGTACTTCTCGCGCGCCTTCAAGTCGATCGGCGAGAGCTTCCACTGCTTCATCGGGTCTTCGAGCCGCTCGGCGAAGCGCTCTTCCTGCTTCGCCTGATCGACCGTGAGCCAGTACTTGAACAGCAGGATGCCGTCGTCGACCAGCAGCTTCTCGAACGCTGGGGTCTGGGCCAGGAAGGCTGCCGTTTCGGCCGGAGTGCAGAAGCCCATCACCTTCTCGACGCCGGCGCGGTTGTACCAACTGCGATCGAAGAGCGCGATCTCGCCGGCCGCCGGCAGGTGCGCCACATAGCGCTGGAAGTACCACTGCGTGCGCTCGCGGTCGCTCGGCTTGGGCAGGGCCACGACATGGCACTGGCGAGGATTCAACGTGTCGGCAATCGCCGCGATCACGCCGCCCTTGCCGGCGGTGTCGCGGCCCTCGATCAGCACCAGCAGCCGCTTGCCGGCGACTTGCAGCCAGCGCGCCATCTGGTTCAGCTCGAGTTGCAGCAGCTCGAGCCTTTCCAGGTATTCATCCTTGTCGATGCGGCCGCTGACCTTGCCAGCTCTCTTGGTCTTGTCCTTGGCGCCCATGCTTCACTCCTGTTTGGGTGGCGCGTCGCAACGCGACGGTTTCACGGCTTGACGAACTTCAGCACGAACTCGTCTTTGGGTTGCGGCGGGTCGGGTGTGTTCCGGTCGCGCGGGTCAGCCGGGTTGCGCAGGAACTGGCCCTCGGCCAGGAGCTTGAAGCCCGCCGCTTCGATCTCGCGGCGCAGGAACGCCTCTTCGACACGGTGCAGCGTGCCCGACTCCGAAATACCGGTGCCGGGCCGGCCGGAGTGGTCGGCGATCACGTACATCGCGCCGGGCTTGAGCGCGCGAAAGACCGCGCGGTTCATCTGCGCGCGGTCCACCGCCATGTAGCCCAGGTCGTGGTAGTTGAACATCAAGGTCACGAGATCGAGCCCGCCTTCTGCCAGCGCGGCCGGCACCGGATCTTCGAAGCGCTGCAACACGGCCACCAGTGTGGCGGCCGCGACGTTGGCACTGCGCAGCCGGGCCTCGCGCTCGGCCAAGGCCACGGCTGAGGTGCGCGGCGGGCCTACCGGTCGCGGGGGTGGCGGTGCAGCAGCTGCCGCGGCTGCCGACGCCGGGTGGCTTGCGCCTTCGGGCGCGGCCGGCGCCGGCGCTGCGCGATTCGGATCGCGTGGCTGGCTTTGCCCATACACCTGCCCGCCCGGGCCGATGGCGCGCGCCAGCAGCTCGGTCGTGTAGCCGCCACCGGCACTCAGATCCAGCGCCACCATGCCCGGCCGCACACCGATGAATAGCAGCATCTGTTCGGGCTTGCGCCGCAGGTCGTTGGTGCGGTCAGCGGCGCTGCGCTCAGGGCTGGCGATGATCTGCGTTATCCGCTCGGGCGACAGTACCGTCGCACCCGGCCCCCCGTTCGGCGACGCGCAGGCGATGAGCAGGCTCGGCAGCAGGCCGGCGCCGACGAGGCTGCGAACGAAGTGGCGTCGTGGAGTGCTTGTCATCGGGATTCCCGGTGGTGGCTTGTCCGTGGCGTGAACTGGCGCGGCACGCGATGGTGCCAGAACACGCGCACCGTGTGTGAAGCCGTCAGGCAGCGCGTTTCGCGGCCCGCCTCGCGATGACTTTCATCGCCTCGCGCTGGGTCAACGGCGACAGCTGCGAAGCGTACTCCCGGCAGAACGCCGCCACCTCGTCGGGCGCCGCGTACGAGCGCTCGCGCAGAGCCCAGCCAATGCCCTTGCGGATGAAGAACTGATCAGCGAACTTGCCCTGGCCAATCGACGGCAGGATCGTGTCGTAGAGCAGCTTGGCATCGAAAGCCTCGGGCCCGAGCCCACGCTGGCACAGCATGGCCGCGCGGCGCAGCCACATATCGCCGCCGCGCGCCCAGCGCCGCAGCAATGGCTTCACCACTTGCGGGTGACGCGCGAGCAACGTTGCCAACGTGTTGCCCGAGATGTCGTCACAGTAGTCCCACCAGGCGCCATCAGTGATGATCTGCTCCAACACAGGCAGCAGTTCTAGGCTCGCCAGCTTGCGATGCGCCCGCCCGCTACGTGGCAGCTCGATCGCTGCATAGCACTCTTCGCGGTAGCGGGCTTCGTGCCACAGCGTCAGCATCGTGCTCGCCAGCGCAGCCGTATCGGGCACGGGGTGTGCCGTCGCGGCAGCGACGGTCAACTTGCGGCGCAGCGGCGCCGCAATGCCGTAGAAAGGCAGCGCCGATTTCATGTAGGCCTGCATTGGCACGGCCCGGGCGGCATCGGCGTGGGCCGCGAACGCGGCGCGCAGGGCTTCGATCATGGCGAGCTTGGGGCGCGCCAGGACGCACGCCTGCGCATCATCGCGTCGCGACGGTGGGGCGCTGGCCGTGGGGAGATCGAGCCCACCGAGTACGTACCAAGACGCCCCCAGCGTGGGCCCGACGCTAGCCCTCGGGCCGCGCGTTCACTCGGCAGGCGTGCAGCTTGGCGCGCAAACCATCTCCGAGCGGCCGAGGATGCGCTTGGAGCGAAGTTGCGCCTGCTGCCTGTGTTTGCCACACATGAAACAGGAACGGGTATTGCCGCCGCCGAGGAACGGAGAGCCCGGTGCCTTGGCACCATAGCGAAGACCGTCCTCGGAGAGCCGGGTTGCGATAGCTTTGACCATGTGCGTATTGTCGCAGGATGGGCGGCGGCTGCCCACACCCCACATTTATCGCGAATCCAGGGGTCATTTCGGCGAATCCCATCGCACTCTGGCGGCTGTCCGTCATGCGCGCAAGAGTGGCCGGGTCATCACGAGGCGCGCTTGCCTGGCCAGTGACGACGGTGGATGGCGTAGCCGTCGACCTCGCGCCTGAACGGCATCAACAGCATGCCATCTGGCCGTGCCCCGACGCGTGTCGCTCGACTTCCGCGACCGCGGCGGTGCGGCGATCGACCCTCGTCAGAAGCGATCAAGCCCCGCAGCGCTCGTACGCTCGGGGCCTGTGATTCGACACTCAGCCGCGTTACTTGCGGCGGAATTTCTGGATCGCTGCGATCTGTGCCGCCATCGAGGCAAACTCACCCTGCG
>Ga0209254_10006216_pt1 | contig 11007 bp, 6 predicted proteins | sample FrelakmetDIP11DI_FD_187148 | JGI IMG/M metagenome (GOLD analysis project Ga0209254, IMG submission 187148) | Freshwater lake sediment microbial communities from the University of Notre Dame, USA, for methane emissions studies - DIP11 DI (SPAdes)... | ecosystem: Environmental > Aquatic >... | reverse complement strand
GCGTTTCCGCAGTTTCGCAACGCCTCGTTCTTCGCCCATGCCCTGACCGAGCCGCGCCAGGCCTTCGCCTTCGCGGACCTCTACTTTCCTTCCAATCCCTTTCATGCGCTGGCCAACGCGGTCGTGCCGGCGGTGGTGCTGTTCAGTTCCGCGATCGGCATCGCGCTGATCAACGTGAAGGGAAAGGCCCAGGTGCTGTCGGTGCTGCACGTGGCCAACGAGGCGATCGTCCGCGTCACGCGCTTCGTGGTCGACCTGACCCCGTTCGGCGTCCTCGCCATCGCCGCCGTCGCCGCAGGCACCATGGCGCCCGAGACGCTGGTCCGGCTGGAGGTCTACTTCGCGACCTTCGGCGTGGCGGCCGTCCTGCTCGCCTTCGTCGTGCTGCCGCTGACCGTCACGGCCGTCACGCCCTTTTCGTACCGCGAGGTCGTGGGCGTCGCGAAGGACGCGCTGCTCACGGCGTTCATCGCCAACAGCGTCTTCATCGTGCTGCCGATCCTCATCGAGCGCGCCCGCGAGCTGATGCAGCGACACGGGCTGCTGACCGACGAAGCGGCCGCCAGCGCCGAGGTCATCGTCCCGATCCTCTTCAATTTCCCGAACGCGGGGCGACTGCTCACGCTGCTGTTCGTCCCGTTCGCCGCCTGGCTGGTCGGCACGCCGCTGCCGGCGTGGGACTACCCGGGGCTGTTCCTCGCCGGGCTGTTCAGCTACTTCGCGAAGGCGCAGGTGGCGCTTCCGTTCCTGATGGACTTGGTGGCGGTGCCGCACGACGCGTTCCAGCTCTACATCCCGACGACGATCATCACCGGCAAGTTCGATTCGCTGGTCGCCGGGATGAACCTGCTGGTGTTCGCCCTGCTCGGTGCCGGTGCGATGACCGGCTTCCTGGTGTTCGAGCCGCGCCGCATCGTTCGCGCCGCTGCGCTGGTCGCCATCGCGCTCGTCGTCTCCGTGATCGGGACGCGTGCCCTGCTGGCGAGCGCGGTCGACACCACCTACCGCAAGGACCAGGTGCTGAAGAGCATGCACCTGTCGCGCGAGCCGATGCCGGCCGTGGTGCACGAGACGCCACCCGTCGCGGCCCCCGGGGTTGGCATCGTCCCCGCGCTCGATCGGATCCGCGCGCGCGGGACGCTGCGCGTGGGCTACGTGCCTGACCTGATGCCGTACACCTTCGTCAACGCGCGCGGGGAACTGGTGGGCTTCGACGTCGAAATGGCGAGCCGGCTGGCGCGCGATCTCGGGATCGGCCGACTCGAATTCGTCCCGACCGAGTGGGCCCGCCTGAGCGACTTGCTGGGCAACGGATCGATCGACGTCATGATGACGGTTCCCTACGCCGTCTACTGGCTGCGCGACATCCGCTTCTCGGCCCCGCATACCGACGGCATCTACGGTTTCGCGGTGCTCGACGAGCGACGCCACGACTTCGCGACGCTGGACGCGATCCGCGAGCGCAAGGGACTGAAGATCGGGGTCCCGGTTGCCGCCGACTTCATGAGCGAACGCATCCGCAGTTACCTGGGCGCGGTCGACGCCACGTTCGTCACCGTGCCTGCGCCGCGCGAATTCTTCGAGGGGCGACGGCCCGACGTCGACGCCCTGTTCGTGCGCGCCGAGGTCGGGTCTGCCTGGTCGCTGCTGCATCCGGAGTACTCGGTGGTCGTGCCGCAGCCGACGCTGTTCAAGGCGCCGGCCGGCATCGCCGTCAGCCGGTCCAGTCCCGACCTGGCCGACTTCATCAATGACTGGCTCGTGATCCAGCAGGCGAGCGGCGCGGTGCAGCGAGCGCATGACTACTGGGTGCTCGGTCGTGGGGCCGAAGAGAAGAAGCCGCGCTGGTCCGTCCTGCGCGATGTGATGGGGGTCGGTCGCCAGGTGCCGCATCCCCGCGACATGGAGAAGAGATGAACGTGATTCGATCGGGAGCGCCGCGCGCGCTTGGGCTGGCCCTGGCCCTGACAGGAGCTTTCTCCGGGCTGCCGGCCGGCGCCCAGGCACCATCGGCGGAGCAGTACCGCCGCTGGATCGTGGAGATGAAGGAAGCGCCGCGCGGTCCGTTTTCCGGGATCAAGTGGTACTGCAAGGATGGGTCCGTATTCCCGCCGACCGAGTACGCCTGCGCCAAGCGCGGCGGCGGCGTGCAGCACGGCGAATGGAGCGACCGCACCAAGCAGATGCGCTCGCAGGGCTACAAGGTGGCCACGCTGCTGGCCGGCATCGATGCGACGAAGGCGGTTGCCGCGCCCGACTTTCCGGACACGTATGCGCAGTTGCTCGTCGAGAAGTTCCTGGTCGCGACCGACGAAGGCTGGATCATGCGGCGCGCGCTGTTCTACCGCGGCGCGCTGCAGGAGGAGGACGAACGCGAAGGCGCGCGCAACCTGCTGCAGGCGATGGCGATGCGTCCGGAGTGGACGGGCTACCGCTTCGTCGCCTTGCGCACCGGGGCGCGGATGCTGCCCCATGGGCAGGACACGGCGTCCGCGCAGAAGGTACGGCAGCTCGCCGCGAGCCTGTCCGACCGCGACCCCGGCTTCGCCTCGCTGCGCGCCAAGATCCACGGCACGCCGGAGGCTGCCGACGCGGCGCGCGTGCGCGGGTACGCGGGCACGTCAGGCTCTTCCGACCTGCGCGCGCGGTACGAGGAACTGGCGGCCGAGATCGACCGCGTCTATCAGCCCACGCCGCTCGAGCAGACACTGGACGCGTCGATCCGGGCCTTCGGCCGCGAAGCGGCGCTGCAGCAGTCGCTGCGCGACGCCAGAGCCGCATTCGTCCGGGACACCGACGTCGTCAGCCGCTATCGGCTGACGTCGGAGCTTCTTGCTTCGCTGCGCCGCGCGCTGCCGACGATCAAGTCGGCGCCGGATCGGCTGCGCGCGCTCGACCTGTCGCTGGCGGTCGAGGACGAGAACCTCCGGCTCGCCTCGGTGATCCGCGATGCGGTGGAGAAGGCGCCGCGCGGGGGCAACGTGATCCTGCTGCGGGCGGCGGCCGAAGCTGCCTTCGGCACCGGGGCGCTGAACGAGCGGGAGCGCAACGCACTGCAGAAGTCCTTCGATACGCTCGGTGCCAGCGAGGTGCCGCTGCGCACCTACATGGCCGAGCTGCGCTACCTCGGTCTGGTTCCCGGGTGGGGCACGCAGCAACTCCGGTTCCAGTTCGGCGAGGCGATGGACAAGCTCGCCGTGATCGAACCCAAGGCCGAGCTCTTCGTTCAGGACCTGCTGCGCGGCAGCCCGTTGCTGTTCTACGCGCAGCTGCTCGACCCGCTGAATCGCGACGCCAACCGGCTGGCGGGCGTGCGCAACACGGTTTTCGGGCGCGAGGTCGGCGCCGGCTTCAACGCACTGAACCCGGGAATCGCTCGCGGCGTGTTGCACACGAATGCCGACATGCAGCGCGCGGACCAGTTCCTCGCGGACGGCATCTACGTCCTGCCCGAGACGGTCTCTGACCTGCCGCCGATCGCGGGAATCCTCACGGCCGGCGCCGGCAACCCCTTGTCGCACGTGCAGCTTCTCGCGCGCAATCTCGGCATTCCGAACGTCGCGGTGGATCAGTCGGTGCTGCCGATGCTGAAGCCGGCGGACGGCCGTCGTGTCGTCCTTGCGGTGAGCTACGCGGGACTCGTCGAAATCGCGGACGACGGTGCGCAGTGGGACGCCGTGCTGGGCAAACCCCAGCAGGCGGCCACGAACGTGATGTTCGAGCCGGACCTGAAGAAGCTCGACCTCTCGGTGCGCAGCTTTGTCAGCCTCAACGTCCTGCGAGCGAAGGACTCGGGCCGCATCGTCGGTCCGAAGGCGGCCAAGCTCGGCGAGCTGAAGGCCAACTTCCCGGACCGCGTGGCGCCCGGCGTCGGCCTGCCGTTCGGCCTGTACCGCGCCACCGTGCTGGACCGGCCGTACAGCAACAGCGGCAAGACGGTGTACGAGTGGATGGTCGAGAGCTTCCGCAAGCTCGAGGCGATGCCGGCGGGTTCCGCGGAAGCGGCGCAGGCTGCCGAGCGTCTGCGCGCCGAAATCTACTCGACGATCCTGAAGACCGATCCCGGCCCGCAGTTCCGGGAGCAGTTGCGCGCGGCGATGGCGAAGGAGTTCGGCGCCGATTTCCGCGGCGGTGTGTTCATCCGTTCCGACACCAACGTGGAGGACCTGCCCGGTTTCACCGGCGCGGGCCTCAACCTGACGTTGTTCAACATCGTCGGCTTCGAGAACACGGTCAAGGGAATCCTCGAGGTCTGGGCCTCGCCGTACACGCCGCGCGCCTGGGCGTGGCGCCAGGCGCACATGAAGGGACCGGAACACATCTATCCCGCGGTGCTGCTGCTGCGCACGGTGCCGTCGGACAAGTCGGGAGTGATGATCACGCAGGATGTCGACACCGGTGACCGCAACGTCCTGTCGGTCGCCGTCAACGAGGGTGTCGGCGGCGCGGTCGAAGGCCAGGCCGCCGAGTCCGTCCGCATCGACAAGCGCACCGGCAGCGTGCGGCTGATGGCGGCCGCGACCGCCCCGCGCCGCATGGTGCCGCAGGCGACGGGAGGCATCGCAAAGCTGCCGACCTCCGGCACGGAGACCCTGCTGCAGCCAGCGGAGGTGCAGCAACTGATCGCCTTCTCCGACGAGATCACCAGGAAGTTCCAGCAGCATGACGACCGCGGCCAGCCGGCCGCGGCCGACGTGGAGTTCGCCTTCGTCGGCGGCCGGCTCTCGCTGCTGCAGATTCGCCCCTTCAACGAGAGCCGGCAGGCGCAGGCGAGCGCGCACCTGGCGAAGATGGATCAGTCGCTCGACAGGAACCTCGAGAGGATCGTGAACATGCGGGAGACCTTGAAATGAACAAGCCATTGGTGGTGCGTCGTGTTGCGAAAGCGGCGTCGCTCGTTGCCGCATTGATCGTGGCCTCGACGGCGGGCGCCTATCCGCTCGACGCGTATCCCGAAACCGGCATCCGTCGGCTCGAGGGATTGCGGCTGGCGAACGAAGGGAAGGTCGCCGATGTCAAGCAGCCTCGCGGCGCGACGTTGCCGCTGAAGAGCGTGGACCTGCGGCTGGCGGGCTCGACGTTTGATCTTCCCCCGCCGGATGCGGAGCTCAGCCGGCAGCTCGCCGGACTCCTCGGGGGCGGGCTGGACGGCTACGGCGTCGCGCTCCTCGACGTGTCCGACCCCGCGAAGCCGCGCTACGCGGAACACAACGGCACCTACCGCCAGAACGTCGGCAGCGTCGGCAAGATCGTGGTGGCGCTCGCGCTGTTCCAGGCGCTGGCCGACGTCCATCCCAAGGACGTCGCCGCGCGCCAGCGCGTCCTGAAGACCGCGATGGTCACGGCCGACGGTTTCTCGCAGTACGACCACCACACCGTGCGCATGTTCAACGTCGAGACCCGGGGACTGACGCGGCGTGCGATCCAGGCCGGCGACCGCGCGACGCTGTGGGAGTACGTCGACTGGATGATGTCGCCCAGTTCCAACTCGGCGGCCGGCATGGTGATGCGCGAGGCGATGCTGCTGCGTCAGTACGGCACCGCGTACCCGGTGCCCGAAGCCGAGATCAAGCGCTTCTTCAGCCAGACGCCGAAGTCCGAACTGACCGCGCTGTTCGAGAAGACCTTCTTCGAGCCGGTCACGCGCAACGGCCTTTCGCTCGAGCAGTTGCGCCAGGGCAGCTTCTTCACGGCGACCGGCAAGAAGAACGTGCCGGGGCCGGGCGACAGCTACGGCACCGCGCGCGAGCTGATGCGCTACCTGCTGCTGATGGAGCAGGGCCGGCTCGTCGACGAATGGTCGAGCCGCGAGATCAAGCGGCTCATGTATGTCACGGAGCGACGCATCCGGTATGCAAGCGCGCCGGCGCTGGCGGACGCGGCGGTCTTCTTCAAGTCGGGTTCGCTCTACGAGTGCGCGCAGGAGCCGGGCTTCAAGTGCGGGCAGTACATGGGCAACGTGAAGAACTACATGAACTCGATCGCGATCGTGGAGTTCCCGGCCGGGGACCGGAAGATCCACTACATGGTCACGCTGGTTTCGAACGTGCTGCGCAAGAACTCCGCCGCGGAGCATCAGGCCCTGGCAACGCGTATCCAGCAGTTGATGGCGGCGCCGCGGCCGGATCGCTGAGTCCGACCGGTTCGACGCTCCGCGAACTCCGGACCGATCGACTCGCCGACCTGGCGCAGGCAGCCTCGCGGCGGCCTCGACGGCCGGACCGCCCGACCGCGCTCAGTACTCGGTCATCCGCTCGAGCTTCAGCATCCACGAGGCCTCGCCCGGTCGCAGCGCGTAGCGCAGTTCGCGGGTCTTGCCGGTCGGTGCAGCGGGGTCGCCACCCTTGCCGAACAAGGGGAAGCGACGCACGAAGGCGCCTTTGACGATCGCGAAATCGTCGTGACCGCGATAGCCGGTCGTCGCCCCGCGGTGCTGCTCGAGCTCCGGGAGTGCAATGAAGCCGAGGGACTTGCGCTTGTTGGCGGAGAACGCCACGACCGAACCGCGCTGTTCGGGACCCGGTCCCCGCACGTAGATGTAGAGCTCGGGCGAGCGATCGGCATTGATGTCGGCCACCTCGGCGCCGGTCACGACGCCGGGCACTTCCCAGTCGATCGGCGAGTTGTCGATCTCCAGCCCCGACGGCACGACGCGCACCGTGTTGCCGGTCGAGGCGTTCGGACTCGTGACGTGAAACGAGATCCCCTTCAGCGCGAGCTGCTGGTCGAACGGTTTGGCCGCGACCGAGGCCAGGCCGTCCACGGCGCCGGTCCCGGCGCCGGTGCGCGCGACTGGCGTGCGCAACGCAATCGCCACCGGCGCGTCCGCCGCGCTCCACCAGCTCAGCGTGCGGTCATCCTCGATCGCCGCGACGAGCCGCTCGCCCGCGACGGGAACGGGCAACCCGCACAGCGCCGGCGAGATCTCGGGGAACACGACGCGGCCGGGTTCGCAGCGCCCCTTGATCGACGCCGTCGTCCGTGCGGTCGCTTCCCAGTGCCTGACCGCGATCGTCCAGCGGCCGGACGCGCTGAAGCGTTCCGCCAACGGGCGCATCTCCTCCAGCGTCAGCTCGCAGAGGTTCGCAGAGTCGTTCCAGCGAGCCGTCGCCTGCGCGTCTACCGTCTTCGGCGGACCGGGCGGTGGCGGGCACGCGGCGGCGACCCCGGACAGCATCAGGCACGCGGCAGCGGCGACCTGGCGGCGAGTCATTGGCGCGCGGTCGCCGCTGGCACGCGCGATGCGGGCGCCGCGGGAAGGGGGCTCAGCGACGGGCGCACTCAGGCCGTCCTCGCGATGAACCGGTAGAAGAGCAGCAACAGCATCGCCCCCAGGACCGACCCGATCCATCCGACTGGAGCCGTCGTGCCGAGCGCGCTGGCGACGAGATTGCCGACGTAGGACCCGGCCATGCCGACCAGGGCCGTCATGATCCAGCCGCCCTGATCCTTGCCCGGCATCAGGAGCTTGGCGATGCCGCCGACGATCAGTCCGACGACCAGCGTAATGATGATGTCCATGCGTATATCCGCGGTGCCTGCCGCGATTACCAGATCGCGCCAATCTAGCGAGGCGTCGACGCTTCCGCGTCGGGTCCTTCCGGTCAGGAGATTCCTGACGACCGGCACCGTGGCGACCGGATCGACGGGCGGGCGGGAACGGCTACGGGGTCGATGCCAGGACGCCGGCGTGCGAGCCGAATCGCGGAGTCAATCCTCCGACGAAACGATTCCCGCCCGAATCGCGAAGCGCACGAGTCCGGACAGGTTGTCGATCCCGAGCTTGTTCATGAGGCGGGCGCGGTACGTCTCGACCGTCTTCAGGCTGATCGCGAGCGTGTCCGCGATCTCGGTCATTCGCTTGCCCTCGGCGAGCATGCGCAGGACGTCGCGCTCGCGCGCGCTCAGTTCATCCTTGTCGACCCGGGCGCTGCGTCGCGATGCGATCGGTTCGCGCTGCGTTTGCGCGGAAGACAGGTAGTGCTCGCCCTGCAGAACAGACCGGATCGCACCGACCAGTTCGTCGATTGCATGGTTCTTGAGCACGTAGGCGGACGCTCCAGCGCTGCGCATGCGCTCCCGGTAGTAGGTGTCGGCGTACATCGAAAGCGCCACGATCCGCGTGGCGGGCGAAGCGGAGCGGATGCCTCGCGCGGCTTCGACGCCGCCGATCCCCGGCATCTCCACGTCGATGACAGCGACCTCTGGCTTAAGGGCAGCGGCGAGGTGCACTGCTTCCTCGCCGCTGGCCGCCTCGCCGACCACCTCCCAGTCCTTCTGCTCGCGCAGCAGCGTAGCGAGGCCCTGGCGCAGGAGTTGGTGATCGTCCGCGATGAGGATGGTCGTGGTCACGGTGTCGCCGGGTTGCTGCCGGGTTCGTGCAGGCGGGCGGCGCCGTCCGTGCGGTCGCCCTGGCGCTCTGTCGATCGGCCCAACGGCATGCGCACCCGGGCCCGTGTGCCCGCCGCAGTCGATTCGATCGACAACTCGCCGCCGAACAGCGCGAGACGCTCGCGCATGCTGAACAGGCCGAATCCTCCCTGGACGCGCGGACGGCTCGCGGCGTTGTCGAATCCCCGCCCGTCGTCGGACACCGTGAGCAGCACGTGTTGCTTCTCCGTCTCGAGTTCGATCGTGCCGGTCTTCGCGGCAGAGTGCTTGGCTGCGTTGTAGACCAGCTCGCGCGCGCACTGGAAGAGGAGGATGGCGAGGTCCTCGGGCAGCGACCCCGGCGGCTCCGGACTGCGAAACGAGAACGCGATCCCGAGGCGTTCCGACGCATGCGACGCCAGCCAGCGCAGGGTCGGCGCGAGGCCTTCCTTGTACAGCATCGGCGGGCTCAGTTCGAACTGCAGCGTGCGCAGTTCGTCGATCGCTTCGTGCATGAGCTCGAGGCCGGTCCCCAGGCGCTCGGAGGAGGCCGATTTCGCATCCCTGCCGAGTGCGCTGAACTGCATCTGCGCGACCGCCAGCTTCTGCATGGGGCTGTCGTGGAGTTCGACGGCGAGGCGCCTGCGCTCGCGCTCCTCCACCAGCGACAGATCCTTCGCTAGCCGCCTGAGGCGCGCGTTGGCTCGGTTCAGTCGATAGGTACGCTCTCCGAAGACGAGCACGAGGGTCAGTGCCGCCGCCGCCATGGCCTTCCACAGAAGCGAGTAGTCGATGCCGTGCTGGTAGCGGATCGAAATCCAGTCGCGGTAGATGCCGTCGCGCTCGGCGGACGGGATCGCGTCGATGGCCTTCTGCAGGATGCCGGGCAGGATCGCCCAGTCGTCGCGGACGGCCATGCCCAGTCGATACACGAACGGTGTCTCGCCGGCGACCTTGATCTGAGTGAGGCCGGACTGCCCGATGTAGTAGCTCGTCGTCACCAGGTTGCCGATGAATGCGAACGCCCGCCCGTCTGCCACCGCCCGCAGGGCTTCGCGTGTGTCCTGCACCGGCAGCAGCTTGAGATCCGGCCATGCGCCGCGCAGCCAGGGCTCCACGGCTTCGCCCCGGACCACGGCCACGGTCCTGCCACGCAGCGACTCCGGATTGCCGAGGTACGCCACGTCGGCGGCGGAAAAGATCGCGGCGGGAAAAGAGAGATAGGGCTCGGTGAAACGCATGCGCTCACGCCGCTCGTTGTTCTCGGTGATGGCGGGCAGCAGGTCGACCTCGCGCTCTTCCAGTCGCCGCAGGGCATCCACCCAGGAAGGGCCCGGCACGATCTCGAAGCGCGTCCCGAGGATGCTGCTGATCCGGTCGAGGTATGCGAGCGACATTCCGCGGGAGGCGCCGGCGCCGTCGACGAACTCGACGGGCGCCCATTGCGGATCGATGGCGACCCGGACGACGGGATGCAGGGCCAGCCAGGCCCGTTCCTCGGCCGTGAACGCCGCGGCGAACGTAGCCGAGCGCCGCAGGTGATCGGCGCCGAACCAGCGCTGGTACAGAGGCTCGAGTTCCTCCCTTGTCAGGGCGGCGAGACCCGCGTTGAGGATGCCGGCCAGCTCGGCGTGGTCCTTGCGGATCGTCATGACCATCCGCCCGTCGGTTTCGCGAACGATGCGGGTCGGAGAGAAGCCCAGCAAGCCGTTGCTCGCCCGCCAGTACTCCAGCGAATAGGATGCGATGGCGACATCGATGTCGCCGCGGAGCAACTGGCGCGCCAGTTCGTCGTAGCTGTCCGTGGCGACGGAGGTGATGCCCGATCGCTCGGCCAGCAACCGGCTGATCCGCAGGGTGCCCTTCAGATAGCCGACCCGCTTGCCGCGCAGATCCTCAAGCCGGGTGGGCTGCTTACGGTCCAGGTTCTCGGTGCGCAGGTAGAAGAAGTCGGAGTCGGTGAAGAACGGTTCGGTGAATTCGAAGCGTTCCCGGCGCTCGTCGAGCGGCGCAGTCAGCGTCAGGCCCTCGATCGTTCCGGCCTCGGCCTTTGCCACCATCTGGTGCCAGGGCCCGATCTCGAGCCGGATTGTGGTGCCGAGCTTGCGGTTGATGAGGTCGAGGTGGTCGACGGCCAAGCCTCTGACGCCGCCTTTCGAATCCTTGATGATCCAGGGCGCCCAGTCCTCGCCGGCGCCAAGGACGATGTGAGGGTGGTCTGCGAGCCACGCGCGCTGCGCGGGGCTCAGCAGGTCAGGCGCTGCCCGTGCCGCATTCGCGCCGGACGCGGCAAGCAATCCCAGGCAAAGAGAAGCTAGGGCGATGAGGGAACGCATCAACCTGTCCGAAGGCGGAGTCGTGAATGCTCATGCGTTGACGGGCGGGCCTGGCTGCAGGAAATGCCGCGACCCGGGCAAGCGGTGCAGAGAATACCCCCCCACCGGCCGGGGGCAGGTCCGCGAGCGGGAAGAGGCGCCCGATTCGACGCGTGCCGTCACCCGCTCGAGTAAGTGACGGAGTTGCGCGAGTTTGTGTTCTCGCGCAAGGCAACCGATACTGCACTGAGACCGCGCCGGAATGCGTCCGCTCGGATGCCGGGTGGGCGGGATATTTGCATCCGCCGCGCCGATAGGATGC
>Ga0209254_10006215_pt1 | contig 11008 bp, 10 predicted proteins | sample FrelakmetDIP11DI_FD_187148 | JGI IMG/M metagenome (GOLD analysis project Ga0209254, IMG submission 187148) | Freshwater lake sediment microbial communities from the University of Notre Dame, USA, for methane emissions studies - DIP11 DI (SPAdes)... | ecosystem: Environmental > Aquatic >... | reverse complement strand
CGCGCCGATTCGCTGATGTCACGCCGGCCGATCGTGCCGAAGGCCGCACCGGACTTCGTGCAGCGCGTGACGGCGATGATGCTGGACGGCAAGGGCGACCTGCTGCCGGTGTCCGCACTGCCGGTCGACGGCACCTTCCCGACCGGGACCACGCAATGGGAGAAGCGCAGCATCGCGCAGGAGATCCCGATCTGGGACGAGAAGATCTGCACGCAGTGCGCGATCTGCCCGCTGGTCTGCCCGCATGCGGCGATCCGCATGACCGTGTTCTCGCCCGAGGAGATGAAACACGCGCCAACGACCTTCAAGGCGGTGCCGTGGAGCCGCAAGGACAGCCTCGAAGGGATGATGTACACGCTGCAGGTGGCGCCGGAGGACTGCACCGGCTGCGGAGCCTGCGTCGACGTCTGCCCGACGCGCAGCAAGGAGGTGGTGAAGCACAAGGCCGTCAACATGGCGCCGAAGCTCGAACACCTCGAAGCCGAGCGTGCCAACTACGAGTTCTTCCTCGGGCTGAAGGAAGTGCGGCCGTCGTTCGACACGATCGACGGACTGCGCGGCTCGCAGCTGCGTCAGCCGCTGTTCGAGTATTCGGGCGCTTGCTCCGGCTGCGGCGAAACGCCATACCTGAAGCTGCTGTCGCAGCTCTATGGCGACCATCTCGTCATCGCCAACGCGACGGGCTGCTCGTCGATCTACGGCGGCAACCTGCCGACCACGCCCTATTCGAAGAACGCCGAGGGGCAGGGACCGACGTGGGCCAACAGTCTGTTCGAGGACAACGCCGAGTTCGGCCTCGGCATGCGGCTCGCGCTCGACGCGCAGCAGGCACTGGCGCGGATGCTGGTCACGCAGTTGCGCGTGCCGATCGGGCCTGAACTGGCGGACGCGCTGCTGGCCGCCCCGCAGGACAATGACGAGCAAATCAAGCAGCAGCGCGCGCGCGTCAAGCAGCTGAAGGCGATCCTGCCGAAGCTCGGCACGCCGGAGGCGGCGCGCCTGCTGGCGGTGGCCGACAGCCTGGTGGTGCGCAGCGTGTGGATCGTCGGCGGCGACGGCTGGGCGTACGACATCGGCTACGGCGGCCTCGACCACGTGCTTGCGTCCGGCCGCAACGTCAACATCCTCGTGCTCGACACCGAGGTCTACAGCAACACGGGCGGCCAGGCGTCGAAGTCGACGCAGCGCGGCGCGGTGGCGAAGTTCGCCGCGGCGGGCAAGCCGATCGGCAAGAAGGACCTCGGCATGATCGCGATGGCCTACGGCAACGTGTACGTCGCCCAGGTCGCGATGGGCGCGAACCCGGTGCAGACCGTCCGCACCTTCCAGGAGGCGGCAGCGTGGGACGGGCCGTCGCTGATCATCGCGTACAGTCACTGCATCGCGCACGGCATCGACATGACGACCGGCTTCAGCCACCAGCGCGATGCGGTGAAGAGCGGCTATCTGACGCTCTACCACTACGACCCGCGCCTCGGCATGGGAGGGGCCGACCAGCCGCTGAAGCTCGATTCGCGCAAGCCGACGCTGCCACTGGAGCAGTTCACGATGAAGGAAGGTCGCTTCGCGATGCTCGCCCAGTCCGATCCGGCACGGGCGAAGTTGCTCGGCCGCCAGGCGCAGGCCGAAGCCGACGCCCGCTGGCAGTTCTACGAGCAGGTGGCCGGCGTGCATCGGGTGATCGCCGAAGCCGGCGCGGCCGATGGCGCGGCTGATGGCGGGACTGACAACGAGCCCGCCGCGGAAGCTTCGAAAGCTCAGACTCAGGAGGCCCAATCATGAGCATCGACCTGAGCACCCGTTATCTCGGGATGCCGCTCAAGCACCCGATCGTTGCATCGGCATCGCCGCTGACCGGATCGATCGACAGCCTGAAGCGGCTCGAGGATGCCGGCGTCGCCGCGGTGGTCCTGCCGTCGCTGTTCGAGGAGCAGATCGAACACGAGGAGATGTCCACCCACAACCTGATGCTGTATGGCGCGGAGCTGTCGCCGGAGGCGCGCGGCTTCTTCCCCGAACAGCAGCACTACAACACCGGGCCCGACCGATACCTGAAGCTGATTGCCGACGCCCGGAAAGCGCTGTCGGTGCCGGTGATCGCCAGCCTGAACGGCTATACGCCCGGCGGCTGGACCGTGATGGCCAAGCAGCTGGAGCAGGCGGGCGCGAACGCGATCGAGCTGAACGTGTACTTCCTCGCGACCAAGCTCGACGACAGCAGCGCCGCCGTCGAAGCGCGCTACATCGACCTCGTGCAGTCGGTGGCCAGGCAGGTGCAGATCCCGATCGCGGTCAAGGTCGCTCCGTACTTCAGCGCGATGGCCAACATGGCGAGCCGGCTCGCGCAGGCCGGCGCCGCAGGGCTGGTGCTGTTCAACCGTTTCCTCCAGCCCGACATCGAACTGGAGGAACTGCAGGTCGCGCCGCACCTGGTGCTCTCGACCTCGGACGAACTGCGCCTGGCGTTGCGCTGGATCGCGATCCTGCGCGGGCGCGTCGCCACCAGCCTGGCTGCCACCGGAGGCGCGCATACGCCCGAGGACGTGCTGAAGCTGCTGCTGGCGGGGGCCGACTGCGTGATGCTGGCGAGCTGCCTGCTGAAAAAGGGACCGTCGCACGTCGGGACGCTGGTGCGGGGCGTCACGGACTGGCTCGTCGAGCGAGAGTATTCCTCGGTCGAGCAGATGAAGGGCTCGCTCAGCCAGCAGGCCTGCCCGGACCCCGATGCCTTCGAGCGGTCCAACTACATGAAGGCGTTGACGTCCTACACCAGCGAGTACGTCTAGACCGGATGCCCGAGCCGGCCACCCACCGTACCTTTCCAGGAGGAACCCATGGCCCTGATCATTGTGGACGATTGCACCGCGTGCGATGCCTGCAAGCCGGTGTGCCCGAACGAGGCGATCAGCGTCGGCAGCCCGATCTACACGATCGACCCGGCCAAGTGCACCGAGTGTGTCGGCGCGCATGACACGCCGCAGTGCGTGGACGTGTGTCCAGCCGACTGCATCATTCCGGATCCGAACCACAAGGAAACGCCCGACCAGCTCAGGGCGAAGTACGACCAGCTGCACAGTTGACGCCACCCGTTACACAAGCCGCCCTCGTTTGACAGGTGTCAATCCGATAATCCCGCGGCCCCGTAGCGTTGCCGCACTGCGCGGGACACGCGCGCAAAGGGAAACGCCCGATCAGAGGCGAACGGGAGCGATGAAGACCACGATGCCGCAGGACCCGAGCAGACCGGTCTTGTCAAGCTTTCGGCTTTCGGCCCTTTCCAGCGCCAAGGACGCGGTCGGCGCGAGGGCCTGAAGCGGTCCGAGAAGAACAGGCGAGGGGAGGCACCAACGATGCTGCAACGACGAGCCCAACGAGTTCTGCCACCCCCCCTGCCGGAGTGGTTCCCGCGCGGCACCGCGCTGCTGCGCGATCCGACGCTGAACAAGGGCACGGCGTTTTCGGATGCCGAGCGCGACATGCTGGGCCTGCGCGGGCTGCTGCCACCGCATATCTCGACGCAGGAAGAGCAGGTCACGCGCGTGCTGGAGAACTTCCGCCGCCTGCAGACTCCGCTTGCCAAGTACATCATGCTCGAGTCGCTGCAGGACCGGAACGAGGCGCTGTTCTATCGCGTCATCCTCGAGAACCCGGACGAGATGATGCCGATCATCTACACGCCGACCGTTGGCCTGGCGTGCCAGCAGTTCGGTCACATCTACCGGCGTCCGCGCGGGCTCTACGTCAGCGCCGCGGACCGCGGGCGCATCCAGCAGGTGCTGTCCAACTGGCCCTACCGCGAGGCATCGATCATCGTCGTCACCGATGGCGAACGCATCCTCGGCCTCGGCGACCTCGGGGCGAACGGCATGGGCATCCCGATCGGCAAGCTGGCGCTCTACACGGCCGGGTCCGGGGTGCATCCGCGTCGCTGCCTGCCCGTCATGCTCGATGTCGGCACCAACAACGAAGCGCTGCTTGCCGATCCGCTCTATGTCGGAACGCGGCGCAAGCGTCTGGCCGGCGCCGAGTTCGACGAACTCGTCAAGGAGTTCATCGAGGCGACCCAGGTGGTGTTCCCGGGCGTGCTGGTGCAGTTCGAGGATTTCGCCAACCACAACGCATTCCGGCTGCTGCGGCGCTATCGCGACCGCATCTGCTCGTTCAACGACGACATCCAGGGCACGGCGAGCGTGACGGTCGCGGGCATCTTCTCCGCGCTGCGGGTCACCAAGAAGAAGTTTCGCGAGCAGACCTTCCTGTGTCTCGGTGCTGGAGAGGCCGCCACCGGCATATCGGACCTGCTGGTCGCCGCGATGCAGGCCGATGGCCTGTCGGAGCAGGACGCGCGTGGGCGTTGTTGGCTGGTCGACTCCAAGGGGCTGGTCGTGGCCGAGCGCAGGGACCTCGCTGAGCACAAGAAGCCGTACGCGCATCCGCATGCGCCGGTTGGCGATTTCCTCGGCGCCGTCAAGGCTCTGAAACCGACCGCCATCATCGGCGTCGGCGCGACGCCGAACACCTTTACCCGCGAGGTCATCGAGACGATGACGCAACTGAACGAGCGGCCGATCGTCTTTGCGCTATCCAATCCGACCTCGCGCGCCGAATGCACCGCCGAGCAGGCCTACCAGTGGTCCGCTGGCAAGGCACTGTTTGCCTCCGGCAGCCCGTTTGATCCGGTCGACTTCAACGGCAAGCGCTACGTGCCGCGGCAAGGCAACAACTCCTACATCTTCCCGGGCGTCGGCCTGGGCGTGATCGCCGTCGGCGCCTCGCGCGTGACGGATGACATGTTCATGGCAGCTGCGCGCGCACTGGCGGAAACGGTGATGACGTCGGACCTGGACCAGGGCAGCCTGTATCCGCCGCTGCGGTCAATCCGTTCGGCATCGCTCGCCGTCGCCACAGCTGTCGCCGAAGTGGCCTTCCGCGACGGACTGGCTGGCGTCGAGCGCCCGGGTGACCCCGTCGAATACATCCGCAGCCAGATGTACCAGCCCGACTATCCGAGCTACGTGGCATGACGCTTGTCGACCGCGCAGGAGACCGCACGCAATGAACCCCTATGTCGTCTTCCTGATCTACATGATCGCGATACTGGGCCTGGTCGCGTTGATGCTGGTGCTGAACCGTGTGCTCGGGCCGAAGCCGGTCGACTCGGACGTCAAGCTCGAGCCGTTCGAATGCGGGGCCACGGCGGTCGACCTGCGCAACGTCAAGGCGGTGCCGGCGAAGTACTACGCGGTGGCGATCGTATTCATCCTGTTCGACCTCGAGACCGTGTTTCTGTTCATCTGGGCGCTCGGTGCCCAGCCGGTCACGGGGACGATGCTGGTCACTTTCGTGATCTTCATGGCGCTGCTGGTGCTGATCCTGCTCTACGTCTACCGCGCACGGCTGCTCGAGGGGGTGACCGAGTGAACAATGGCCGTTCAACGATTCCGATCGCGCCCGCCGGCAGCACGAAGAGCGCGGCCTTCGAGTACCTGACGACCAAGAAGGACGAGTTGTGCGGCTGGGCGCGCAAGTTCTCGCTGTTCCCGTATCCCTTCGTGACGGCCTGCTGCGCGATGGAGTTCATGTCGGTGAGCTCGTCGCCTTACGACACCGATCGCTTCGGCGCCGCGTTGCCGCGCTTCTCGCCGCGGCAATCGGACCTGCTGATGGTGGTGGGCACCGTGACGCACAAGCAGGCGCCGATCCTGCTCAAGGTCTACGAGCAGATGTGCGAGCCGAAGTGGGTGATGGCGTTCGGTGTCTGCGCCACGAGCGGTGGCTTCTACCAGAACTACGCCGCACTCGCCGGCATTGACCGCATCATCCCGGTGGATGTGTACGTCCCGGGCTGTCCGCCGCGCCCGGAGACCGTCATCGACGGAATCATGCAGCTGCAGGACAAGATCGCGCGCCAGAAGCACGCGATCATCACGAAGGACTTCTGATGAGCGCAGCGATCTTCGATTCGATCCGCTCGCAGATCGGCAGTCTGGCAGCGGACAGCACCGTCGCGCATGGCACGCTGGTCCTCCCGATTGAAGCCGAGGCGCTGACGGGCCTGGTACAGACGCTCAAGAGCACGTTCCGCTTCGACATGCTGCTCGACGTCACCGCGATCGACTGGCCGGCGCGTCAGCCGCGCTTCGACGTCGTCTGGCACTTCTATTCGACCACGCACAAGGTGCGTGTTCGCGTCAGGGCGCAGGTGAGCGAAAGCGATCCGGTGGTCGCCTCGCTGACGCCGCTCTACGGTTCTGCCGCGTTCCTCGAGCGTGAGTGCCACGAGATGTACGGCATCCGCTTCAGCGGCAACAAGGACCTGCGGCCGATCCTGCTGTACGAGGGGTTTGTCGGCTACCCGCTGCGCAAGGACTATCCGAAACTCGGCGAGCAGCCTCTCGTGAATTACCGCGAAGGGTTCGACATTGCTGACAGGACGGGGAACTGAGATGGACATGAAGATCCCCAATCCGGTCAAGCCTGCGTTCGACACGCCGCAGCGCGACGACACCGTCATCGTCAACATCGGCCCGTCGCACCCGGCCACGCACGGCACGATCCAGATCATCGCCGAGCTGGATGGCGAGAAGATCCTGCGCACCGATGTGCACTGCGGCTACCTGCACCGCGGTTTCGAGAAGGAGTGCGAGGACCACACCTGGCACAACCTGATCCCGTATGTCGATCGCCTGAACTACTGCTCGGCGCTGATCAATGACTTCGCCTATTGCGACGCGGTCGAGCAGCTGATGGGCGTGGAGATCACGCCGCGCACCAAGTACCTGCGCACGCTGCTCGCCGAGTATTCGCGGCTGGCCGACCACCTGACCTGCATCGCGGCGACACTGATGGAGCTCGGTGCGATGACCGCGTTCCTGTACCTGGTGATGATCCGCGATTACATCTACGAACACATCGCGGACCTGACTGGTGCCCGCGTGACCTACAGCTTTGGCCGGATCGGCGGCCTGGCGCGCGACCTTCCCGACGGCTGGCTCAAGCGCCTGGAAGACATCCTGGTCCAGTACGAGGAGTTCATTGGCCGCGTTCATGGTCTGATGGATCGCAACCGCATCTTCATCGACCGCACCCGCGATGTCGGCGTGCTGACGACGGCCGACGCAATCGACCTCGGCTTCACCGGTCCGATCCTCCGCTCGACCGGAGTGCCGCGCGACCTGCGCAAGGACACGCCGTACCTGGCCTACGCCGAGCTCGACTTCGAAGTGCCGGTTGGCATCAAGGGCGACAACTACGACCGCTACTACGTCCGCATGCGTGAAATGGACGAGTCGGTGCACATGATCCGCCAGCTGATCGACATGCTGCCGACGGGGCCCATTAACGTCGACGATCGCCGCTGCACGCTGCCGCCCAAGCCACTCGTCTACAACGAGATCGAGTCGCTGATCAACCACTTCAAGCTGATCATGGACGGCCCCCGCGTGCCGGCCGGAGAGATCTACGTGGCTCACGAGGGCGCCAACGGCGAACTCGGCTTCTTCCTCGTCAGCGACGGCACCGGCACGCCCTACAAGGTGCACGTGCGTTCGCCATCGTTCGTACACATGGGAGGCGCGTCCCGCATGCTGGACGGCTACCAGCTCGCGGATCTGATCCCGACCTTCGGTTCGATCAACATGATTGGCGGGGAGTGCGATCGATGAGCTCGATGCAACACCTGCTGCCCGAGTTCGAGCAACTCAAGAAGCGCTATCCGGCGGGCTTCGAATCCTCCCTGACGCTGCCGTGCCTGCGGCGCATCCAGAAGGAGCGCGGCTACGTCGCCGACGAGGACATCGACTGGCTGGTCGAGTACCTCGGGGTGCCGCGCATCCAGGTCGAGGAAGTGCTGTCGTTCTACACGCAGTACCGCCGCGCCCCGATCGGGCGCTGGCACCTGCAGACCTGCCGCAACGTGTCGTGCTCGATGCGCGGCGCGGAGCGGCTGATCGATCACCTGGCGCGGCGGCTCGGCATCCAGCCCGGACAGACGACACCGGATGGCCGCTTCACCTTGTCGCACGTCGAGTGCCTCGGGTCGTGCGGCACGGCGCCCGTGGTCATGGTGAACGACACCTATCACGAGAACATGAGTGCGGAGAAGGTCGACGCGCTGCTGGAGCAACTGAAATGACCGGACGTAAGCTGCTGATGTCGTTCCCGGTCACGCCGACCTCGCATCTGCTGTCGGAGGTGCGCGCGCGCGGAGGCTACGAGACGCTGAAGAAAGTGCTGACGTCGATGACGCCGGAGCAGGTGACCAAGGAGGTCACCGCGGCCGGCATCCTCGGGCACGGCGGCGCCGCCTTCCCCGTTGGTCGCAAGTGGTCGGTCGTGCACTTGAACGACGGCCAGCCGCACTACCTGTGCGCAAACGCGGACGAGGGCGAGCCGGGAACCTTCAAGGATCGCTGGATCCTCGAGAACGCACCGCACCAGCTGGTCGAATCGATGCTGATTGCGGCGTATGCGTTGCAGGTGCGCAATGCCTTCGTCTACATCCGCGGCGAGTTCGACCTGCCGTATCGCCGGCTGCAGGGTGCTGTGGATGAGGCCTACGCGGCCGGCTTGCTGGGGGAGAAGATCCTAGGGACCGATTTTTCCCTCGACCTCGTCGTCTACCGCGGCGCTGGCTCGTATGTCTGCGGCGAGGCCTCGGCGCTGATCACGTCGATCGAAGGCAAGAAGGGCTACCCCCGCAACCGACCGCCACGGTTGACGGTGCGTGGCCTGTACCAGCGGCCGACCGTCATCAACAACGTCGAGACGCTGTCGAACGTCGAAATCATCGTGCGCTTGGGCGCCGAGGAGTTCCGCAAGGTCGGCATCGCGAAGAGCCCGGGAACACAACTCGTGTCGATCTCGGGCCACGTGGAAAAGCCCGGCGTCTACGAGGTCGAATACGGTTATCCCCTCGCCAAGTTCATCTACGAGGACTGCGGCGGCGTGCTCGGCGGCAAGGGACTGAAATGCATCATCCCCGGCGGCATCTCGACCAAGGTGCTGACTGCGGCCGACATCGCGACCGTCACCTATGACCACAAGGCGATGGAGGCGGTTGGCTCGCAGGTCGGATCCGGCGGCATGGTCGTGATCGCCGAGGGCACCTGCATGGTGCGGCTGCTGCAGGTGATGCTGCGCTTCTATCACCACGAATCGTGCGGGCAGTGCACACCGTGCCGCGAGGGCATGGGCTGGCTGCACCGGACCATTGACCGCATCGTTGCCGGGAAGGGGCGGCCCGAGGAAATCGACACACTGGTGCGCATCTCCGAGGCCAACGACGGCACGACGATCTGCGGCATGGGTGACGCGGCCGGATACGCGACGGTCGGCATCATCGCCAAGTACCGCGACGAGTTCGAGTACTACATCGCCAACGGCCGGTCGAAGAACGGCGGCCGGCTCGAAGTCGACGCCATCGAGCGGGAGGTCGCGCATGCCTGATTTCTTCATCAACGGGCAGCCGGTCTCCGCAGCCAAGGGCCAGACGGTCATGCAGGCCGCGGAGGCGAACGGTTTCTTCATTCCGACCTTCTGCTGGCATCCGCATCTCTCGGTGTCGGGCAACTGCCGCATCTGCGTCGTCGAAGTGGAAGGCGAGGGCGGCGGTGGCAGCTGGATGGAAATTGCTTGCAACATGCCGGTGACCGAAGGCATGCGCGTGCTGACGGACTCCGAAGCGGTGCGTGCGCGGCGGCGCGAGACGCTGCAGTTCATCCTCCTGAACCATCCGGTCGACTGTGGCATCTGCGACAAGGCCGGCGAATGCACGCTGCAGGACCACCATTACGAGCTCAACGGGCTGCCATCGGTCTCGACGATTCCGAAGGTCCATGCGACCAAGTACTTCGACCTGTCGAGCCGCATCGTCCTCGACAACGAGCGCTGCATCGTGTGCTCGCGCTGCGTGCGCTTCACGCGGGAGATTTCGAAGTCGAACGCACTCGGCATCCAGAACCGAGGCGACAGCTCGCTGGTGCGCCCGGTCGAGAACAGCAACTTCGAGGCGGATCCGTACTCGGACAACGTCATCGATATCTGTCCGGTCGGCGCCTTGCTGTCGAAGCAGTTCCTGCACAAGGCGCGCGTCTGGTACCTGAAGGCGACGCCGTCGGTATGCCCGGGCTGCAGCCGCGGCTGCACGGTGGACCTGTGGCACCGCAAGGCGGAGTGGAAGCTGAACGCGCTGGATCCGCGCGAGAACACCGCCATCGCGCGCGTGACGCCGCGCGAGAACCCGGCCGTCAACGGGCCGTGGATCTGCAACAAGGGGCGCGACCTGGCGCAGATCTTCGAGCGCCCCCGTGCGCAGCAGGCGCTGCTGAAGGGCCAGCCGGCCCCACTCGCCGATGCGATCGCAGCGGCACGCCGGCTGATTGGTGAAGCCAGGCGCCCGGCCGCACTGGTCTCGAACTGGGGTTCGAACGAGGAACTGGCGGCATTCAAGGCCGCGTTCGGAGATCGATTCGAATGCGTCGTCAAGTCGGACTGGCACGCCATGCCGGGCGAGCGTCTCGAAGATGAGCTGCTGATCCGCGCCGACAAGAATCCGAACACGCGCATGGCGCAGCAGCTGTTTGGCGATGAACCGCGCCTGGTGCCGGTCGATGCTGATCTGGTGCTGGTATGGGGCGAGGGCGCGAGCTTCGCCAACCTGCCGCGCGGGGCAAAGATCGTGCTTCTGGGCTCGTATCTCGCGCCTGAAAATGGCCACGCGGAGGTCTTCATCCCGGTCAGCATCCAGACCGAGCGCGCGGGGCATTACACGAACTTTGCCGGTGTCGTCAGCCGCTTCGAGCCGATCGTCCGCAAGAAGGACGGCGTCGCTCACGCCGAGCAGCTGTTTGCACAGCTGGCGGCCACCGCCGAGGCGATCGCATGATCCAGGACCTCGTCATCTCGATCGTCTTCATTACCTACGCCATCTCGGTTCTGATGGGCTTCGGCACGATCCTGACGTGGGTCGAGCGCAAGCAGGCCGCCGTGATGTCGGACCGCATCGGCG
>Ga0209254_10006214_pt1 | contig 11011 bp, 5 predicted proteins | sample FrelakmetDIP11DI_FD_187148 | JGI IMG/M metagenome (GOLD analysis project Ga0209254, IMG submission 187148) | Freshwater lake sediment microbial communities from the University of Notre Dame, USA, for methane emissions studies - DIP11 DI (SPAdes)... | ecosystem: Environmental > Aquatic >... | reverse complement strand
CGCCGCAATCGGTGCGCAACTGCGGCGTCAGACTAAGGCGAACGTCGCCGACTGCCGCCGCCGCCGAGGCGATCAGTGATACCGGCGATGCAACGCGCTTGTCCTCGTCGCCGTCGCGCCAGGCAGTGCGCATCGACAGCGAATCCTTGCCGACCGGGATGCTGATGCCGAGCTGCCGGCAAACGTCGCTCGCCGCGCGCACCGCGTCGAAGAGCTTCGCGTCCTCGCCCGGCAGGCCGCAGGCGGCCATCCAGTTGGCCGACAGCTTGACGCGCGGCAGATCGACGTCGGCGGCGGCGAGATTGGTCAGCGCCTCGCCGATCGCGACTCTGGAGGCGGCCGCGGCGTCGATCACCGCCACCGGCGTGCGCTCGCCCATCGCCATCGCCTCGCCGGCGTAGCCCTCGAAATCGGCCAGCGTCACCGCGCAGTCGGCCACCGGCACCTGCCACGGCCCGACCATCGGGTCGCGGCAGTTCAGCCCACCGACGCTGCGGTCGCCGATGGTGACGAGGAAGCTCTTGCTCGCCACCGTCGGATGGCGCAGCACGTCGAGCAGCACTTCGCGCAGGTCGAAGCCGGCCGTCTCGATCGGCGACAGCCGCGCCGGCAGCCGCTTCACGTCGCGGTGCATCTTCGGCGGTTTGCCGAGCAGCACTTCCATCGGCATGTCGACCGCGGATTCGGCGCCGCCGCTTTCGACGACCAGTTGCCGGTCGTCGCTGATGCGGCCGACCACCGCGTACGGCGCGCGCTCGCGCCTGCAGAGCCAGTCGAAGGCGGGAAGCTTCTCCGGCGTCACCGCGAGTGCGTAACGCTCCTGCGACTCGTTGCACCAGATCTCCAGCGGGCTCATGCCGCTTTCCTCGACCGGCACGCGGGGCAGTTCGAAGCGCGCGCCGCGGCGCGCAGTGTCGGCGAGTTCCGGCATCGCATTGGACAGCCCGCCGGCGCCGACGTCGTGGATCGACAGGATCGGGTTCTCGCTGCCCAACATCCAGCAGCGGTCGATCACCTCCTGCGCGCGGCGCTGCATCTCGGCGTTGCCGCGCTGCACCGAATCGAAGTCGAGCTGCTCGGTGTTGGCGCCGGCGCCCATGCTCGAGGCCGCGCCGCCGCCCAGCCCGATGCGCATGCCCGGGCCGCCGAGCTGGATCAGCAGCGTGCCTGGCGCAAGACTCAGCTTGTGCGTCTGCGAGGCGGCGATCGCCCCGATGCCGCCGGCGATCATGATCGGCTTGTGGTAACCGTAGCGGGTACCGCCGACGTTGGCCTCGAAGGCGCGGAAGTAGCCGACCAGGTTGGGCCGGCCGAACTCGTTATTGAACGCCGCGGCGCCGATCGGCCCGTCGATCATGATCGACAGCGCGTCACTGATCCGCGCCGGGAAGCCGTAGTCGCGCTCGCTCCTGCTGCCTGCGGCGACGTCGCTGTCGTTCTCCCAGCGCATGCGGAACTCCGGCAGGCGCAGGCTCGACACCGAGAACCCGCACAGGCCCGCCTTCGGCTTGGCCCCGCGGCCGGTCGCGCCCTCGTCGCGGATCTCGCCGCCGGCGCCGGTCGCCGCGCCCGGGAACGGCGAAATGGCGGTCGGGTGGTTGTGCGTCTCGACCTTGAAGACGGTGTGCGTCAGTTCGTCGCGGGCGGCGAACTCGGTGCCGACGGCGTCGTTGCCGCTGCTGCGCGGATGGAAGCGCCGCGTGGCGCCGCCTTCGATCACGGCCGCGTTGTCCGAATAGGCGACCACGGTCGCCTGCGGCGCGGCCTCGTGCGTGGCGCGGATCATGCCGAACAGGCTCGCCGGCTGCGCCTCGCCGTCGATGGTCCAGCGGGCGTTGAAGATCTTGTGCCGGCAGTGCTCGGAGTTGGCCTGCGCGAACATCATCAGCTCGACGTCGGTCGGATCGCGCTTCATCGCCGCGTAGGCGTCGAGCAGGTAGTCGATCTCGTCGTCGGACAGCGCCAGGCCCATCTCGACGTTGGCGCGCGCCAGCGCCTCGCGGCCGCCGCGGCCGACCGCGACGCGCGCCATCGGCCTGCCCGGCAGTTCGCGGAACAGTTGCGCGCAGTCGGCGTCGACGGCGACCAGGCTCTCGGTCATCCGGTCGTGCAGCAGCGCGGCGATTCGTGGCGCGGCATCGGCGGCGAGCGCGCGGCTGCCGAAAAGCGCGCCCTTGCGCAGCAGGCTGTAGCGCGTGCCGCGCTCGATGCGCGCAACGTGGTCGAGGCCGCAGTTGTGCGCGATGTCGGTGGCCTTGCTGGCCCACGGCGAGATCGTTCCCAGCCGCGGCACCACGAGCCACTGCTGCGCCGGCCTGCCGTCGAGTGGCGCCGCCGCTTCGCCGTAGTCGAGCAGCGCCGCCAGCCGGGCGCGCTGGTGCTCGTCGAACTCGCCCCGCGCGTGGACGAAGTGCACGTGCTGCGCGTGCAGCGCCACGGCCGCGGGTTCGATCGCCCGGATGCGCGCCAGCAGGCCGCCGGCGCGAAACGGCGACAACGCGCTCGGGCCGTCGAGCGCGAGGAAGAAATCGTCGGAGGACATGGGGGCAGCGGATCGCCCCGCGGGAGAAGGAAACGGCAGCGGGAACGCGGCGCGAAGTATAGCCGCGCGCGCCTTCTTCCCCGCTCAGCCTACGGGCTTGCCGAAGCCGCCGCCGCCCGGCGTTTCGATCACGAACACGTCGCCCGCAGCCATTTGCACGCTGCCGATGTGCGAAAGCCGCTCGATGCGGCCGTCGGCCCGTTCGACGGTGTTGCGGCCCGGCTTGCCCGGCTCGCCGCCGGCCTGGCCGAACGGTGCGATCGCGCGGTTGTTCGACAGGATCGATGCCGTCATCGGTTCGAGGAAGCGCACGCGGCGGATGCCGCCGTTGCCGCCGTGCCAGCGGCCGCGGCCGCCGGAACCGTGGCGGATCGAGTAGCTGTCGAGCCGCACCGGAAAGCGGAACTCGAGCACCTCGGGATCGGTCAGCCGCGAGTTGGTCATGTGCGTCTGCACGACGTCGGTGCCGTCGAAGCCTTCCTTCGACCCGGCCCCGGCGGCGAGGTCGCGAATGCCTGCGCCCGAACCGCCCGAGATCGTCTCGTAGTACTGGTGCCGCTCGTTGCCGAAGGTGAAGTTGTTCATCGTGCCCTGGCTGGAGGCGAGCACGCCAAGCGCGCCGAACAGCGCGTTGGTGATGCAGCTTGATGTCTCGACGTTGCCGGCGACCACCGCCGCGGGGTAGCGCGGGTTGAGCATCGAGCCCTCGGGGATGACGATCGAAAGCGGCTTCAGGCAGCCGGCGTTCAGCGGGATCTCGTCGTCGACCAGCGTGCGGAACACGTAGAGCACGGCGGCGACGCAGATCGCCGACGGCGCGTTGAAGTTGTTCTCCAGCTGCGCCGAGGTGCCGGTGAAGTCGATCGTCGCCTCGCGCCGCGCATGGTCGACGGTGATCTTCACTCGGATCAGCGCACCGTTGTCGAGCCGGTAGTCGAACGAGCCGTCGCGCAGCACGGTGATCACGCGGCGCACCGATTCCTCGGCGTTGTCCTGCACGTGCCGCATGTAAGCCTGCACGACCTCGAGGCCGAACTGCTCGACCATGCGCAGCAGTTCCTCGCGCCCCTTCTCGTTGGCGGCGATCTGCGCCTTCAGGTCGGCCAGGTTCTGCTGCGGGTTGCGCGCCGGATGCGGGCCGCCGGTCAGGATGGCGAGGCACTCCGCCTCGCGCAGCCGCCCGGGCCGCTCGGTGCCCTGCCCTTCGACGAGCCTGAAGTTGGTGAAGAGGACGCCTTCCTCGTCGAGCGAGGTCGAAAAGGGCGGCATCGAACCCGGTGTGATGCCGCCGATGTCGGCGTGGTGGCCGCGCGAGCCGACGTAGAACAGGATCTCGCGGCCGGCACGGTCGAACACCGGCGTGATCACGGTCACGTCGGGCAGGTGCGTGCCGCCGTGGTACGGGTCGTTGATGACGAACGCATCGCCGGGGACCATGCGGCCCGCGTTCTCGCGCATCACCGTCTTGATCGACTCGCTCATCGAGCCGAGGTGCACCGGCATGTGCGGCGCATTGGCGATGAGGTTGCCCTCGGCGTCGAACAGGGCGCAGGAGAAGTCGAGCCGCTCCTTGATGTTCACCGAGTAGGCGGTGTTCTGCAGCCGCATGCCCATCTGCTCGGCGATCGACATGAACAGGTTGTTGAAGATCTCCAGCAGCACCGGATCGACGGAAGTGCCGATCGCCGTGCGCGTCCGCCGTGCGGCCACCCGCGCCAGCACCACGTGGTCGAGCGGCGTGATCGATGCGCGCCAGCCGGGCTCGACCAGCGTGGTGGCGTTTCGTTCGGCGATGATCGCCGGCCCATCGATGGCGTCGCCGGGCCGCGTGTCCTCGCGCACGAAAAGCGGCGTGTCGTGCCAGCCGCCGTCGAAGTGGGCCTGCACCGTCTGCGCCGGGCGCAGCGGCCCGCGGCGCGGCGGCAGTTGCACCGGCTCCTCGTCGCTCGCGTCGCCGGCGCCGATCGCCTCGACCGACACCGCCTCGATGATCAGCCGCCGCTCCGGCATCAGGAAGGAGAAGCGGCTGTGGTAGGCCGCCTCGAAGGCGGCGCGCATCTCGCCGGCAGTGCCGAAATCGACCGCCAGCGAGGTGTCGGTGCCCTCGTACTTGAGGTGGGCGCGGGCGACGCGGCGCACCCGCCCGGCCGGCACGCCCTGTCGTACGAGTTCGCCCGCCGCCGCCTCGCCGAGCCGCCCGACCGCCGCACCGGCCTCCGCCATCGCCGAGTCGGCCAGCGGCGCTTCGACGGTCGTTTCGCGCATCGCGGTCTGGTCGGCCAGGCCCATGCCGTAGGCCGACAGCACGCCCGCCAGCGGGTGGGCGAAGATGCGCGTCATCGCCAGCTGGTCGGCCACCGCGCAGGCGTGCTGGCCGCCGGCGCCGCCGAACACGGTCAGCGTGTACTTCGTCACGTCGTGGCCGCGCTGCACCGAGATCTTCTTGATCGCCTCGGCCATGTTGCGCACGGCGATGTCGAGGAAGCCGGCGGCAACCTCCTCCGGTGCCTTGCGGGTGCCGGTCGCGCGGCCGACCTCGTCGGCCAGCGCGCGGAAGCGCTCCTGCACGACCTCGCGATCGAGCGGCTGGTCGGCCTGCGGCCCGAACACGTGCGGGAAGAATTCCGGCTGGATACGGCCGAGCATCACATTGGCGTCGGTCACTGCCAGCGGGCCGCCGCGCCGGTAGCAGGCCGGGCCGGGATTGGCGCCGGCCGAGTCCGGACCGACGCGCAGCCGCGCGCCGTCGAAGTGCAGGATCGAGCCGCCACCGGCGGCCACCGTGTGGATGCTCATCATCGGCGCGCGCATGCGCACGCCAGCCACCAGCGTGTCGAACTCGCGCTCGTATTCGCCGGCGTAGTGCGACACGTCGGTCGAGGTGCCGCCCATGTCGAAGCCGATCACCCGCTCGAAGCCGGCCATGCGGCTGGTGCGCACCATGCCGACGATGCCGCCGGCCGGGCCGGACAGGATCGCGTCCTTGCCCTGGAAACGGTGCGCGTCGGTCAGGCCGCCGCTCGACTGCATGAACAGCAGGCGCGCGGCGGGCAGTTCCGCCGCCACCTGCGCGACGTAGCGGCGCAGGATCGGCGAGAGATACGCATCGACGACGGTCGTGTCGCCGCGCGCGACCAGCTTCATCATCGGGCTGGCCTCGTGCGACACCGACACCTGCGTGAAACCCGCCGCGCGCGCCAGTTCGGCCGCCCGCGCCTCGTGCTGCGTGTAGCGGTAGCCGTGCATCAGCACGATCGCGCAGGAGCGCAAGCCCGCCGCGAAGGCGGCGCGCAGGTCGTCGTCGAGCTTCGCTTCGTCCATCGGCGCGACGACCTCGCCGCGCGCGCCGACGCGCTCGTCGGCCTCGATCACCTGCGCGTACAGCAGTTCGGGCAGCACGATGCGGCGGTCGAACAGGCGTGGCCGGTTCTGGTAGGCGATGCGCAGCGCGTCGCGGAAGCCGCGCGTGATCACCAGCACGGTCGGCTCGCCCTTGCGCTCGAGCAGCGCATTGGTCGCCACCGTCGTGCCCATTTTCACCGCCTCGATCGCCGCCAGCGGCAGCGGCGCACCGGCGGCCACGCCGAGCAACTGCCGGATGCCGGCGACCGCGGCGTCGGCGTACTGCTCGGGGTTCTCGGACAGCAGCTTGTGCGTCGCGAGCCGGCCGTCCGGTCGGCGGGCGACGATGTCGGTGAAGGTGCCGCCGCGGTCGATCCAGAACTGCCAGTGGCCGGCGGCCTCGGCGGACGTGTTCATCGTGGCACGGGAGAGATCCAAGGCGCGGGCCGCAGTATGCCCGCTTTGCGCCGGCGCCACGCAGGCCTGCGCCCGCTCGGCGCGGCCGCTGCAGGCGCGCGTGGCTCGCGGTACAGTGCGCACGCTTCAACCAGACACCGAACCAGGAGGCTCCATGAAGATCTTTCCTTCGCTCGCCGCCGTGGCGCTCGCGAGCGCGACGCTCGCCGTCTCGGCGCAGACGAAGTGGGACATGCCGGTCGGCTACCCGGTGGCCAACCCGCACACAGTCACGCTGTCGCAACTGGCCAAGGACATCGAGTTCCAGACCAAGGGCAAGCTGAAGATCGTCGTGCACCCGGGCGGCTCGCTGTTCAAGGCGCCGGAGATCATGCGCGCCGTCGAATCCGGCCAGGCGCAGATGGGCGAGATCCTGATGAGCCTGATGGTCAACCAGAACCCGGTGTGGGGCGTCGACTCGCTGCCGTTCCTCGCCGTGAGCTTCGACGACGCCTATCGCCTGTGGCAGGCGCAGAAGCCGGTGGCCGAGCAGATCCTCGCCAAGCGCGGCGTCAAGCTCCTCTACGCCGTGGCCTGGCCGCCGCAGGGCATCTACGCCAAGAAGGAACTGAAGTCGGCCGCCGACATGAAGGGGCTGAAGTGGCGCGCCTACAACCCGGCGACGACCAAGATCGCGCAGTCGGTCGGCGCCACGCCGATGACCATCCAGGCGGCGGAGCTGTCGCAGGCGCTGGCCACCGGTGTGGTCGACTCGACCATGACCTCCGGCGCGACCGGCGTCGACTCGAAGATCTGGGAGTCGCTGACGCACTACCACCGCGTCAACGCCTGGCTGCCGAAGAACATGCTGGTCGTCAACCAGAAGGAGTTCGACAAGCTCGACAAGGAGACGCAGGCCACCGTCTTACGCCTCGCCGCCGAGGCCGAGAAGAAAGGCTGGGAGCGCATGCGCGCCTACGACGACGAGTCGGTCGGCATTCTGGCCAAAAACAGGATGACGGTGGTCACGCCGGCGCCGCAGCTGATGACCGACATGAAGAAAATCGGCGACGAGATGCTCGTCGACTGGAGTAAGCAGGCCGGCGCCGACGGGCAGAAGATCATCGATGCCTACCGGCACTCCACCGCGAAGAAATAGCCGCCGCTTGACAATCGCCACGCGCGTCGCGGCCCCGTGGCCGGGCGCGCTACCCATGCTGCCGTGAAGACGCCGCTGACGCCGCTTTACCGCGCCTTCGGCGTCGTCGGCGCGCTGTTCATCCTAGCGACGCTGCTGCTGCAGCTGTTCGCCATCTTCGGACGCATGGCCGGCGTGACGCTCGGCGGCCACGACGCCTACGCCGGCTACTTCCTCGCCGCCGGCAGCTTCTTCGCGCTGGCCTACGCACTGCAGCGGGGCGACCACATCCGCGTCACCCTGCTCGTCGGCCGCCTGCACGGCCGCGCGCGCCTCGCGGCCGAGGTGTTCTGCCTCAGCACGGCGACCTTCCTGTCCGGCTACTTCGCCTGGTACGCGTGCCGGTTAGCGTGGGGCTCGTGGCGCTTTGGTGACATTTCGACCGAGATCGACGCCACGCCATTGTGGATCCCGCAGCTGTCGATGGCGCTCGGCGTGACCGCGCTGTGCCTCGCCTTCGTCGAGGATCTCGTCTTCGTGTTGCGACGGCGCCGGCTGCCGCAGCCGCAGGACGCCGAAATCGCGCGCACCGAGTAGCGATGGACGCGTTTACCTCGTTCGTGCTGATCGCGTTGATGCTGGCGATCCTCGGCGCCGGCGTCTGGATCGGCATCGGCGTGCTCGGCGTCGCCTTGCTGGCGATGACGCTGTTCACCGACCGGATGGCCGGCGACAGCCTGGCCCTGACCGTCTGGGGCTCGCTGTCGAGCTGGACCCTGACGGCGCTGCCGCTGTTCATCTGGATGGGCGAGATCCTGCTGAAGACGCGCCTTTCCGAGGGATTGTTCCGCGGCCTGGCGCCGTGGCTGCAGCGGGTGCCGGGCCGGCTGCTGCACACGAACATCGTCGGCTGCACGATCTTCGCCGCCGTCTCCGGCTCGTCGGCGGCCACGTGCGCGACGATCGGCAAGATGTCGCTGCCCGAGCTGCGGCGACGCGGCTACCCGGAGATCATGTCGGTCGGTACGCTCGCCGGCGCTGGCACGCTCGGCCTGCTGATTCCGCCGTCGATCATCATGATCGTCTACGGCGTCGCCGCCGACGTCTCGATCGGCAAGCTGTTCATCGCCGGCATCGTCCCCGGCCTCCTGCTGGCCGGGCTGTTCATGAGCTACACGGTCTACTGGTCGCTGCGTCACCGCGACGCGATTCCGCCCGCCGACGCGCCGCTGGACCTGCGCGGCAAGCTCGCCGAATCGCGCCACCTCATCCCGGTGATGCTGCTGATCATCGCCGTGCTCGGCTCCATCTACAGCGGCGTGGCCACCGCCACCGAGGCCGCGGCGCTCGGGGTGCTCGGGGCGCTGATCGTGGCCGCGGCGCAGCGCTCGCTGACCTGGCAGGGCTTCTGGGACTCGCTGATGGGCGCCACGCGCCTGTACTGCATGATTGCGCTGATCCTCGCCGGCTCGTCGTTCCTGTCGCTGTCGATGGGCTTCATCGGCCTGCCGCGGCACCTGGCGGAGGCAATCGGCGCCCTGGAGCTGTCGCCGTTCGCGCTGATCCTGCTGCTGCTGGTCTTTTACATCGTGCTCGGCTGCTTCCTCGACGGCATCTCGATGGTGGTGCTGACCATGGCGGTGCTGCTGCCGACGCTGCAGTCCGCCGGCATCGACCTGCTGTGGTTCGGCATCTACATCGTGCTCGTAGTCGAGATGGCGCAGATCACGCCGCCGGTGGGTTTCAATCTGTTCGTCATGCAGGGCATGACCGGTCACCAGATCAGCTACATCGCCCGCGCCGCCTTCCCGTACTTCCTGATGATGGTGCTCGCCGTGCTGCTGATCTGGTTTTTCCCGCCGCTGGTCACCTATCTGCCGAGCCAGATGCGGCTGTAGAGCGCGCAGCGCACAAGAACGGAAGATGCACGTGCTCGTCATCGGCGCCGGCGTCATCGGCGTCACCACCGCCTTCGAACTGCGCAGCCGCGGCTTCGAGGTCACGGTGCTCGATCGCCGGCGCGGAGTCGCGCAGGAAGCCAGCTACGGCAATGCCGGCGTCGTCTCGACCGCGTATGCCGGCCCGTGGGCGCAGCCGGGCATGCCGACCAAGATCCTCGCCACCGTCTGGCGGCGCGAGTCGCCGGTGATCTTCCGCCCCAGCCTCGACCTGGCGCAGTGGCGCTGGGTCGTGCGCTGGCTCGGCCAGTGCCGCCTGCAGCGCTTCCGGACCAACAAGCTGCGCATGCAGCGGCTGGCCGAATACAGCCGCGCCGTGCTGCACGAGCTGCGCAGCCGGTTCTCGATCGACTACGAGCAGACGCAGGGCTGGCTGCAGCTGTTCCGCACCGAGGCCGACATGGCGCGCGCGCGGCCGTCGCTCGAGATGCTGCAGCAGGCCGGCACTGCCCATCGCCTGCTCGGCGCCGGCGAATGCCGGGCGCTGGAGCCGGCGCTCGTCGAAGGCACGCCGCTGGCGGGGGGCCTGCACCTGCCCGAGGAGGAGACCGGCAACTGCGCCTATTTCACCCGCCGCATCAAGGATCTCGCCGCGGCGAGCGGCGTCGACTTCCGCTTCGAGACGGCGGTCACACGGCTGGCGTTCGAGGGCGGGCGCTTCACGCAGGCGCGAACGACCGCCGGCCCGGTCAATGCCGATGCGGTGGTGCTGGCCGCCGGCGCCGACAGCGCCCGGCTGCTGCGCGGCACCGGCATTCGCATCCCGCTGTATCCGGTCAAGGGCTACTCGCTGACCGCACGCATCACGCGCGACGAGTACGCGCCGATGCTGTCGCTGATGGACGAGGCGTACAAGGTCGCCATCACGCGCATGGGCAATCGCCTGCGCATCGCCGGCACGGCCGAACTGGGCAACCGCAGGCTCGCGCTGCGCGACGCCGCGCTCGGCACGCTGCTGCGGGTCGTGCGCGACTGGTTTCCCGGCGCCGCGGCCTACGCGCAGGCGCGGCCGTGGGTGGGCGCCCGGCCCATGCTGCCGGACGGCCCGCCGGTGCTGGGCACATCGCCCGTCCCCAACCTCTTCCTCAATCTCGGTCACGGCTCGACCGGCTGGGCGATGGCCTGCGGCTCGGCGCGCGTTGTTGCCGGCGTCGTCGCCGGGGACAAGCCGGAGATCGATCTCGAAGGCCTGACGCTCGAGCGCTTCGGCCGGGGCCAATCGCCTTAGCATTGACCCATGGGCGAGCGCTTGTACTCGGTTGGCGAACTGCGCGTGCTGGAGCAGGCGGCGCAGGCCGGGCTGGCCCCCGGTGGACTGATGCAGCGCGCCGGGGCGGCTGCCGCGGCGATCGTCGGCAGGCGCCTGGCCGAGGGACGCGCGCGGGCGCTCGTCGTCTGCGGACCGGGCAACAACGGCGGCGACGGCTATGTCTGCGCGCTCGAGCTGGCGCGGCGCGGCGTCGCCGTGCAGTGCGTGGCCCTCGGCGCCGCGGCAACCGACGATGCGCGCGCCGCCCACGACCGCTGGGATGCGGCGGGCGGCGCGACGTTGTCCGCGTTGCCCACCGATGAGGCGGCCGACGCGGTGATCGATGCGATGTTCGGCATCGGCATGGCGCGCCCGCTGGCCGGACC
>Ga0209254_10006213_pt1 | contig 11013 bp, 11 predicted proteins | sample FrelakmetDIP11DI_FD_187148 | JGI IMG/M metagenome (GOLD analysis project Ga0209254, IMG submission 187148) | Freshwater lake sediment microbial communities from the University of Notre Dame, USA, for methane emissions studies - DIP11 DI (SPAdes)... | ecosystem: Environmental > Aquatic >... | reverse complement strand
AGAATCAGCTCTCTCGCATCCTGGAGTGCCTGGACGAAACTCTCCGGGCAAAGAAAAGGGAGCTAAGTAAGCAATCAAGTCTCAAAAAAGCCCTCATGCAAGACCTCCTCACCGGCAAGGTGCGGGTCAAAGTCGCCTGACCGATGTACCCGGACGAATACGACAAGGTCGAAAAGCCCGCCCTGGAGCAATTGCAGGCGCTCGGCTGGTCGTGCCTGCACGGCTCCGACCTCGCCCCCGAAACTTCCGCGGAGCGGCGCTCGTATAAAGAGGTCGTCCTCGAACAGTGCCTGACCGACGCCATCCAGCGCCTCAATCCCTGGATCAACGCGGAGAACCTGCGCAAGGTCGTCCGTGAGGTGCGTTTTCAGGGCACCGAGCATCCCACGCTGCTGGAGACCAACCAGACGGTCTGGGAAATGCTGGTGCATTGCCAGTCGGTGGAACAGGATCTCGGCAAGGGACGCAAGGGGCAGACGGTCAAACTGGTCGACTTCGACCATCCCGAGCGCAACGACTTCCTCGCCGTCAACCAGTTCAAGGTCGAAGGACCGCATCAAACGGTCCTTCCCGACATCGTGCTGTTCGTCAACGGCTTGCCGCTCGCCCTCATCGAATGCAAATCGCCCTACATCACCAACCCGATGGAAGCCGGCATCGACCAGCTGCTGCGCTATGCCAACCGGCGGCAGCCCCGCGAGGACGAAGGGGCGGAACGGCTGTTCTGGTACAACCAGATGATGATCTCCACGCACCGGGACCACGCGCGGGTCGGCACCATCAGTGCGCGGCTGGAACACTACCTGGAATGGAAAGACCCGTTCCCGCTGACCCCGGAACAACTGCTCGCTCAGGTGCAACCGGATGCCAGCAACGAGCCGGTTTATGGGGATGAGCCCGAAGAAGCGCGTCGGGTTGCCGAGGCACCCCGCGGCTATACACCCCTGCTCAACTCCCAGCAGATGCTCATCGCCGGACTGTTCAGCCGGCGCAATTTCCTCGACCTGATCCAGAACTTCATCGTGTTCGAGACCGAGAACGGACGGACGCTGAAGAAGCTGGCGCGCTACCAGCAGTTCCGGGCGGTACACAAGACCCTCCACCGCCTGAAGAACGGAAAGACCCGCAAGGAGAGGGGCGGCGTCATCTGGCACACCCAAGGGTCGGGCAAGTCGCTGACCATGGTGTTCCTCGCCCTGAAGCTGCGCCGCGACCCGGAACTGCGGAACTACAAGCTGGTGTTTCTCACCGACCGCACGCAACTCGACCAACAACTGACCGCCACCTTCGAACGCACCCAGGGCGAAACGGTCTATCACGCCCGCAGTGTCGCGCACTTGAAAGAACTGCTGAGCAAGGACAGTTCCGACCTCATCACCGGCATGATGCAGAAGTTCCAGGAAGAAGCCGCCGGGAAGCCGTTCCCGGTGCTGAACGAGTCCGACCGGATCATCGTCCTGGCGGACGAAGCACACCGCACCCAGTACGGCGACCTCGGCGTCGCGATCAATGTCGGGTTGCCCAATGCCCCCAAGATCGCCTTCACCGGCACCCCGCTGATCACGTCCCGGAAGACCAACAACGAGTTTGGTTCCTACATCGACACCTACACCATCGAGCAAGCGGTGGCGGATGGGGCGACGGTGCAGATCCTCTACGAAGGGCGGGAACCGCAGACCAAGATCACCGGCGACTCGCTGGACCAGCTGTTCGCCGAATACTTCAAGGACCGGAGCGACGAGGAGCAAGCGGCGATCCGCCAGAAGTACGGGACCGAACTCGCCGTGCTGGAAGCCCCACAGCGTATCCGCTGGATTTGTCTCGACCTGCTCAAACACTACCGTGAGCACATCCAGCCGAATCGCTTCAAGGCGATGGTGGTCTGTGCCTCGCGGCGGGCGGCGGTGCTGTACAAAGAAACGCTGGACGAACTGGGCGCCCCGCCGTCGGCGGTGGTCATCTCCGGCTACCACAACGATCCCGCCTTCTTCACCCGCTACACCGACGAGCACCAGAACAAGCGGGATATCGAAAACTTCAAGTCCCCGGACCATCCGCTGTCCTTTCTGGTGGTGGTCGACCGGCTGCTGACCGGCTTCGACGCCCCTGTGTGTCAGGTCATGTATCTGGACCGGAAACTGACCGAACACACCCTGCTGCAAGCCATCGCGCGGGTCAACCGCACCGCCGAGAACAAGACCCGCGGGTTCGTCGTCGACTACTACGGGCTCAGCGATTACCTCGCCGATGCCTTGAAGCTGTTCTCCAGCGAAGACGTGGCGGGGGCGCTGAAGGACCTGAAGGACGAAATCCCCCGGCTGCAAGCCGCCCACACCCGCGCGATGCGGCACTTCAGGCGAGTGGACCACACCGACTTGGATGCGTGTATTGACGTCCTGAACGACGCCGATAAGCGGCAGCAGTTCGAGATCGACTTCAAGCGCTTCGCCCGCCAGATGGACATCATCCTGCCCGACCCGGCGGCGAATCCCTACCTCGCCGACCTGCGGTTTCTGGGCAAGGTCAATCTCGGGGCGAGGAACCGCTACCGGGATGCGCAACTGAACCTAGCGGGGGTCGGCGAAAAGGTCCGGCGACTGATCGAGGAACATGTGCGGGCAACCGGCGTGGACCCGAAGATCCCGCCGATCGACCTGCTGGCTGCCAACTTCAAGCAGAAGCTTCTGGACCAGAAGTCCGACCGGGCGAAGGCTTCCGAAATCGAGCACGCCATTCGCCATCACCTGACCGTCCACCTCCACGAAGACCCGGAGCACTACCAGTCGCTCAGCCGGAGACTTCAAGCCATCATCGACCAGCACCACGAGCACTGGACGGAACTGGTCCAGCTGCTGCTGGACTTCCGGGACAGCATCGAGCGGGACCGGAAACATCAATCCGAGGACTTGGGGCTGTCCGAAACCGAGTTCGCCTTTCACAACATCCTGCTGGCGGAGCTTGCCCGCCAGCGGGGCGAGAAAGCTGTCGACGAAGCGACCCATGACGAGGTCGTTCAGATCACCAAGGACTTGGTCGAGCTGTTGCACGAGGCGACCGGCATCGTCGATTTCTTCGCCAAGCAGGATGAGATCAAGCGGATGAAGCAAGCCATCAAGCGGCGGATCGTCGCCTCGTCCTTCGATGATGCCGCTCTGCGCAACACCGTGATGGATCGCTTCATGGAACTCGCCAAGGTCCGGTTTCGCCCATGAGCCCGGTCCCCGAGACGATCGCCGGCACCGGATTTCAGGCGGAGGTCATCCGCACCGACCGGGTGAAGACCGCCTCCATCCGACTCGAAGCCGGCAAGGTTTCGGTGGTGGTGCCCCGTTCCACCCCGACGGAACGGATCGAATCCCTGCTGCGCGCCAAGGATCGCTGGATACGCGAGAAGCTGCTTCTGCATCGGGAACATGCCCCGTCCCGACCGAAGGAGTATGTCAGCGGCGAGGCGTTCGCCTATCTGGGCAAACACTTCCGGTTGAAGGTGGAAGCCGGAGGGACCGGCGGTGCAAAGCTCAGGAACGGCTATCTCAGCGTGGGCGTTCCCAGTTCGGTGAAGAACCGGGAGGCGTCGATCCGCCAGGCGCTGGAAGCCTGGTACCGGCAGCACGCACTCGCCAAGCTGGAGGAGAAGACCGCTCGTTATGCCAAGCTGATCGGCGTGGAACCCCAGTCCGTCGCCATCAAGACCTTCCGCGGGCGCTGGGGCAGTTGCAGCCGCGACGGTAAGCTGGTGTTCAATTGGATGATCATTCTGGCGCCCCACCGCATCGTCGATTACGTCGTGGTGCACGAGCTCTGCCACCTTCGGCACCACGACCACTCGCCGGCGTTCTGGCGGTGCGTGGAGGGGGCGATCCCGGACTATCGGGTGTGCAGGGCGTGGCTGAAGGCGAATGCCGGGAGACTGGAGCGGTAAGAAGGTCGGAACCGTTGGAGCTAAGTAGTACGTAAGCTGAGGCCCGTAGCCGGCGAACCAATGGGGTAGCGATGGCTATGCCCAACGTGGATCACGCCCAGACGTTTGCGAATGGTTTTTCTCGGCCATCTTGGGCGTTCGCCCGCTCGTTGCAGCGGTCACTTGAATGTCGGCTCCGCCCAGGTATCTGTCGCTGCCGTACCCGCGCGCCCTGTCAGGACATCGGCCAAAGCCAACGTTGGCAAGAGGACCCATTGTTTCGCTCGAACGTCTGCTTTACGAGAATCTGATTGATCTGTCTCTTGAAGAGTTGCCTGACAATTCAACGATTCCTGGGTAGCTAAGAGTCCCATTGATCTTTGAGAGCATCATCTGAATGTCTAATGTTCCTTGACTTTGAAACCGCTGGAAACCACCTGGCAGTTGGACGCAAGCGAGCAGGGTTGCCTGACGGCGATTCTCAGAAAAGGCGCGGATTTGCGCGCGAGACAGGGCGGAAAGTGAGGGGGAATGACTTCACCATCGATTGCGCCTATAAAATAAATAGCGCAATCGCCGTGGTGGTGAGCGACGTCGTTACACATGGACGACTTTAAAGCGGCCCTGAAGGAATTCGGCGTGGCTTCGCCACGGATCGTGGAGAGGCGACGACAGCATGCGGTCTTTGCCTGACAACACGCCCATCGCGAAAGCGAGTGCAACCAGGAACCGGATGCGGGAAAACGGCACGTCCGGGTCTGTGTGGGTGCCGCCCGGTAACGGGTATCCTACTGTGAGAGCATTTCTTGGTTTCTGCTATCAAATATGATGTGATTTAAAAGATGAAGAAAAAAGCACAATCGAAGAAGAGTACGGGTACTGGCAGAGGCCCAATAGCAAGAGAAGTTATCGCTTCAGCGCGACAGCACCTTCAGCAGAAGGTGACAAACATCGCCGATTGGAGAGAAGCTAAAGTAAGAGCTGAAGACTATCAGAAAACAGTTATATCGCAGAATAAGCTTACGGAATACGATCCGCTTCATGGACTGTACATCTATGGGCAGAATCAACTGTCAGTGCTTATTGAGCAAATGATAGACCTGCCGATGCTGGATAAATTGACGGACGCCTATTCGGAAGCCCAGGAGGAGTACATGCCTTCTGGTCCGCCGATGAGTCCGCTTACGACCTCGTATTTTACCTGTTGGGGATTGTTTGATTTATGTTCCTCCGGGGCGAAGAAAGAAACGCTGTGTACGGTAGCCACGGATTTCTGTAAATTCCAACAAGCCGATGAAGGATTGATCACGCTATTTGAGACGATGCAAGCGTCGAGGATGGGGATCTATCGACATGAAGGTGTATCGAACCGGTTTGTATTCTTGCGTGAACTGGTAACAAAAAACGAGATAAAAGCGATTTCGCCAAGTGGCTATTTGGGTAACGCCGGGGAAGTCTGGTTTGCGCGTGTACTGCCACCGCCGTTTGAAACGGCAGCATTCGACTATTCGCTGGTTTTTACCACACCTTATGTGTTAGGGAGGTTAGGTTCACGGCGAGAATTTGTGTCGTTTGTTGAAGAAGACTGGTTAGCCTATTTCAAAAGGAATTTACCCAAAACGAATAAGGAGACGGAGGCGTCAGCCTATGACCATCTGATGAAATACGGATTGAGCCGTAACTATTGGAATGAGTATATCTTTCTGTCTTATCGCAATCACCGACATGACATGATTTTGTTGGAAGGGTTTCCGGATATACCGGTAAGTTTACCGCATACAAAGGAAGGAAGAGAAAGATTGGGGTTATAACGTGGACATGGTAACAAGGCGCTGCAGCGGACAGTTGACAGCGCGCCCCAACCTGGCTGCGCAAGAACGGAGCACGCTGTCAAATGCCGCTGAGCTTCGAGGTTGAAACCGTAAAGCGATCGACCCTAGTGTTAGCGCCTAAAGAAGTCACAGCTTAGCCCAAGAATTTGAAGGAATAAGCCACAAGAAAAAATGCGAAATCCTTTGATGCCAATCACCAGGTTCTCATGCTGACCCTTCTGTTCGTGCCGGTCCATGTCACCCTCCCTTGCGCTTGAACTGAATCACCTCCGCGGTGGACTTCACGCCGCCGGCCTCCAGCATGGCGGCCGTGGCCGCGTTGACGCTCTGGCGCACTGGGTCCAGGTCGAGCCGGGCGCAGATGGTCGTGGTCTGATGGCTTTCCCTCGTCCACCACGGTGTCCGTATCGTGGCCCCGTAACTCAGCTAGTCGGGTCGGCAGGTTCTCGTCGAGCTTGATTTTCACGCGAATGTCGGCAGCGATGGAATCGGCAGATCTTCCTCGGCAGATGCCGCTGCAAACGCGATCACCGCGCGGACCGATTGCTCATCGAGCGTCGGAAAATCTCGAAGGATCTCCGTGACCGTCATTCCCTCAGCCAGGCTGGCCAGCACCGTGCGCAGGGTGACGCGCGTACCGCGAATGATCGGTTCGCTACCGCAAATCGCCGGGTCGCGGACAATGAAAAATTGGTAATTCATGGGCATGGCAAGTTCTCTTGGGTTAGTCGCGTTTCTGCAAGCTCGTGTTGCTCTTGCTCTTGCTCTTGCTCTTGGACCTGTAGCGCTCGCAGGCGATAGGGATAGGCACATGGGGGTCGCTGCGGGCCGTGCCCCAACAGTCGATTGCAGCAAAGCCAGCCGCGCTAGCGCCGCACTGTGTTCGGCAGATAATCACTGCGTTTAGGAACGGTTCATCACACGACCTCCCATCGAATGGTGAACAGGGCCATCAACGTCGGTTCGATCAAAAGGCTTTCCTGGATGCGGTCCAACATCGCCTCGGCCTGTGCGGAGCGCATCTACTGCGGGAGTTGACCTTTGTCGTCGAGTCTAATGGTTACCCCTGGGCGGTAAATCTCAAGCGCTTGTTGCAGGAGACCTGCGCCCGCGTTGCCAAAAGCGACAGCAAGCGTCTCTCCGCCGCCGAGTACCAGAAGCTCCGCAAGCGCTACCGTAGCATCCTGACCCGCGGCGCCAAAGAGTTGCCACCCATTCCACCCCGCCAAAACGGGCAGCGCGGGCGGGTGGCCAAGTCCGATGCCCATAACCTCTGGGAGCGGCTCAAGCGCTATGAAGACGCGGTCTTGCTCGTTGCCAAGCCGGCTCATGTGCCCTTCACTAACAACCGCGCCGAACGCGATCTGCGCATGAGCAAGGTCAAGCAGAAGGTCTCCGGCTGCTTCCGCACCCGGCACTATGCCGAGGCCTATTGCCGTATCTCCAGCTACCTGCAGACCATGACCTACCGCGCCTACAATCCCTTGGTCGCTATCCAGATGGCCCTCTCCGGGCAGATCTACGCGCAGACGGGTGAGTAGTTACTCGGAATCGCAGTCGTGGGGCGACCCCTATCCGAAGGCCTCCGGCCACTTCCGGGACGTGTGATAAACCCGCAGTATCTGGAGCATGTCTCCGACAATCCGATAGGGAACGATATAGCTGGTTCCAGAGATGACCATTTCCCGTGTGCCCGGCACACGACCTGGTCGCCCAATCTGGGGTGTTTCGGTCAACAGAAGAACGCATGACCGAATACGCTCGTGCAGCGCACGGGCGGCACTGGGGCTGTCTTTAGAAATGTAGAGATAGATTTCTCTGAGGTCGGTGAGGGCTTGCGGTGACCAGATAATTTTCAAGACTTGATATCGCGCCCGGACAGCAGCGCCTCCATCTCTGCCATGACTTGCTCATGCGGGATGCCTTCTCCACGGTCGAGCGAAGCTATGGCTTCCTTGATGCCTTCAATCTGCCATGCCTGAACTTCGACATATTGCCGGATCGCGTCTTCGATGACCCAGTTGCGCGAGCGATCCATAGCGGTTGCAAGAGCGGCCACCTTGGCGGCAAGCTCGGGGTCTGTTCGGATGGTAATGCTAGTGTCGGCCATGTTGCACCTATATTGATTGCAATGCACTTACTAGCATTCATAGCACAGGCCATGGGTGGTCGCAATGGGAAACCTGAGGGGCTGAATCGTTGCACAAACGACCGTTTACGCAACACTTCGGCCGCTAACGATAAATCAAAGACTTGCGCGTTGCATAACTGCATAACTTTGTTGCCTAATGCAGTAAATGGCAACAAAGTAAGGCAACAAAATCATGCTCCTCGGTTACGCCCGCGTCTCCAAGTCTGATGACCAGAGCCGGTGAGGCGTATCATTCACCGTTGAGCGACGTCCATTTGCGGCGGGGTACCGACCACAGCGTCGCCGAAATGCCCGTCGCTTTGTTCGGGCGCGTGCTTACCGATCCGCGTTGGCATAGGAAGGGGAACACGCGGGCAGATCAGGACAGGTAGCCATGCTTAGGAATTGGTTTGTTCGAATCGCAATCGCATCCATTTTCGCCCTTTTAGCCGGTTGTGCGGGCAGGGACTTCGTCCGCCCGGATGTGCAGACGCTCCCACTCGGTTCGATGACAAAGGGACAACTGCTCCAACGCTTTGGGAAGCCTTACCAAACTGGAACGGTCTCGATCAACGGAAAGAGCATAGAGAAGCTGTCGTATTCCTATGCCTCAGGCACAGCGTCGGCAGTAGGTGGTGTCACGCCGGGTAGGAGCATGAACTATTACCTCTTCGAAGACAGGCTGGGCGGGTACGAGTTCATGAGTTCTTTCCCCGAAGACAACACCGATTTGACGAAGCCAGGGTGGCACAAATTAGCAAGGGAAAGACCACGGTTGGCGAAGTTATTCGCCTGATGGACAAAGCCTATGGGCAACATAGCTTTCCAATGACGGATCGCCCGGACCTCAAAGCTCTCGCATACGCTTACGTTCGTCTGAAGGGCACGGTCTTCAACATGAGCTTTTACCAGAAGGCATTGGTCGTGACCTACGGCACGGACAGAATTGTCACCGATGTCAAGCTGAGCACGAGCGGCGAGAAGTAGGGTTCTGCCCATAGTCAACCCGTGGTTCCAGCGGTCGGGGCGATCAGCGTGGCGGACCGAACAAGAAGATTGGAAGCGTTCAAGCGCGATATCGAACAAGTCGCCACGCTCGAGATTGAACTGTACAAGGGGTCACCACGTAGATTTGGTCAATCCGGTGCTACGACCCTGCGGTCCCGATATCCCCAACGGTCCGCGTTTCCGTCCAGCGACCTTCGTCCACTGTTTCGGTTCCGCGCTGAACGCCGACCTTACATTTCCGTTACTGCGCCATTGACGGGCGGTTCAGCTCAGCGGGAAGGGGAGCGGTTCCATTCTGTCCTTTTTTGACACTCCCGGAGCCGCACGGCTGGCGCGGTTTCCGCGATGTCCCTGTTGACGGTCGCTCGGCCGAATCGCCCATTTCCCATTTGTCGGTCGTTTCGCCTCTCCGTTCTCTGTTGGGCTGTTGACTGTCAAGGGGCCCGGTCCAGGAATTATGCGGGTTTCAGCGCGTCGGGTTGGTGCGGGAGTTTGGTAGGTGGTCGGTCCTTGCGGTCGAACGCTGCATTTGGAACCGGCCCTCAACTGAAAGATCGTGCGACGAGCCTTCCGGCGGCTCCCTTTCCCCCGTCCGGAGCCCAAAATGGCGCTCAGCGACCGTCATGGGTCGATTTCGGTCGTTGACAAGGCCTCACGACGGCAGGTTCCTCTCCTGCTAATGGGCGGCAGTGCCCATCATGGACTTTCTTATCCTTATCGAGGTCTTCGCGACGACGCACCCCTGGCCGAGACCGGTGATCAGCGCCTCGGTCAGCGCGGTCGAGTTCGTTCCCCAGACGGTGTCTTGCGCGGCGACGCCGAGCCTCTAGTGGAAACTGATCGGAGCGGAGGTCCGCGCATCGCAGAATAGCTGAGACACTTGCCGGATCGAGTCGGAGAGTTGGGTCCGACACTAGGCGCTGTTGGTCGTCCAAAACATGTTCAGACCGACGGCACCGGATTAACGGACAGGCTACCGCCGTGGCGGCTCGCGCTTATCCTTTCGACCGTGAACGCCTCGGCAAGGAAGGCCAGCCACTGGCGGCCGCCACGGCTGGAACCCGCGCCCCTAAAAGCACACCCGTCTGACTGCATGCATTCCCGACATCCCGAACACCCTCTGCTTCGGGACGCTGGGAAGGTGCGGCGCCGCGCTCGCCTCCGAGATGCGCCAAGTGGCTGCAGCACGGAGCGCGAGACGAGTCGCCCAGTGGCCAAAACTACAGTGGAGCGGGAACCGCAGTTCGGCATCCACTGTCGGGGTCAAGCCACCCGACAATACGCGCAGCGGAACGACCCGCTGTGCGCATGTCCGGGCAGTACCAGAGCCGGTAGGGGTAGCAACACACGGAGCGCCTCGAGCGCGAAAATGGCGCGAACGCTGCGGGTCGGGTGGATGCCGTCCCAGAAGACGTAATCGTCGGGCCTCCGGCATTCGTACGGCGGTTGGCGCGGGGTTACGCAGGTCTGCTCGACATTGGAGAAACCGTAGGCATGCGGCTGCTCCAGGATGCGCTTGAACAGCGTGTAGGCGTCGATGACCTTGGCATCGACCGACGGGAGACCGTCGAGTTCGGCCACTAGCGCATCCACCCCTGCAGTATAGCTCCGCGTCAACACGGTTGCGCCCGCTGCGACCCCTGGCAATTGCGCATCGATCTGTCGCACGGCCGGAAGCGCCGCCAGATCCGGAACGTTCAGGAACAGAAAGGACCTGGCGCCCAGCGCCTGCAATTCCTGAGCGGTGTTTCCCAGGGCTTCCAGGGCCGCGGCCAGTGCCGCGCCGGCAGTAGCTTGATCGGGCAACAGCAGCAGCGCATCGCGCACATCGTTGCCGCTGATCTCGAAGACGTACAGGGGACTTGTCGGCACCTTTCCGCTGAAATCAGCCTATCGACGACACCGACGGGATGGCCATGGGCGGCCTGGTCGCGCGCTGGTTCATCGAGCAGGAGGGCGGCAACCGGGTCGTCGACCATCTGGTGATGTGCGGCACACCGAACGTCGGCTCCCCGTTCGGCAAGATCGACTCGGCGCGAAACCTCACGGACATTCATATCGACATGCATGTCTCCTCGCTCGCCGCGTGAACGAGCCGCTCGCGGGTTCCGGTGCCGAAGCGACCGGAGTCAACCGAGGAG
>Ga0209254_10006212_pt1 | contig 11013 bp, 8 predicted proteins | sample FrelakmetDIP11DI_FD_187148 | JGI IMG/M metagenome (GOLD analysis project Ga0209254, IMG submission 187148) | Freshwater lake sediment microbial communities from the University of Notre Dame, USA, for methane emissions studies - DIP11 DI (SPAdes)... | ecosystem: Environmental > Aquatic >... | reverse complement strand
GCGCCCTCTGGGGATTCCCTGTGTAAGAGATCGGGTGGTCCAGATGGCAGTGTTGTTGGTCGTTGAACCGATCTTCGAGGCAGATTTCTTGGACTGTTCTCATGGGTTTCGTCCTGGGCGAAGAGCCCAGGGGGCAATGGAACAGATTCGAAGGAATCTGGAAGTGGGTCGGCGGGAGGTGTATGACGCGGATCTGTCGAGCTACTTTGACACCATTCCTCATGATCGATTGATGCGGGCGGTAGAGCGAAGGATTGCGGATCGAGCGGTGTTGAAGCTGATCCGGATGTGGCTTCGGTGCCCGGTGGTAGAACAAGGCAACAAGGGAAGCGGCAAGAGGATGGATAAGGGCACACCGCAAGGAGGAGTGATTTCTCCCTTGTTGGCCAATATCTACCTGCACGATATGGATAGAGCCTTCTATGAAGAAGAGGGACCTTACCAAGTGGCCAACGCCCGATTGGTCAGATATGCCGACGATTTTGTGATTCTGGCGCGATACATGGGAGTCCGTATCACGAGGTGGATAGAAGGGAAGCTGCAGACAGACCTTGGTCTTAGAGTGAATCGGGAGAAGACGAGCATCGTGCGGATGGGGAGAAGGGGGGCAGCGCTGAACTTCTTGGGATTTACCCTTCGCTATGACCGGGATTTGAAGGGAAGGGACAGACACTACTTGAATATTGTTCCTTCGAAGGAGGCCGTAGGACGTCTGCGGGACAAGATACGGGAGAAGACCCGGAGCGGATATAAGAAGACCCTTCGAGAGGTGATCCAAGAGGTCAACGTGATCCTCCGAGGATGGTCGAATTATTTTTGTTATGGGTATCCTCGTAAAGGGTTTCGAGACGTGAACCATTTTGTCCGATGTCGGTTTGAGCGATTTCTTCTGAACCGGAGCCAACGGCGGAGTCGCCCCTTTCGACAGGGTGAGAGTCTGTATGCGGGATTGAAGCGCTATGGACTTCTGTACCTGTAAGGGAGACATGCCCTCAACTCCTCGTGAATGCCTTGTGACAAGAGACTGTCGGAGAGCCGTATGCGGGAAATCCGCTCGTACGGTTCGACGAGGGGGCTGCAGGCGAAGGGTGCCTGTGATCCAGTCCACAGTAGTCGCGTGCGACGAAATGTTCTCGATCATGGTTGCTTCTTTCATCTGCGCTCTACTCTACTGGTGAGATGAAGGATTTAGGTTATGGATGATCGGGTTGTTCTTCACATTGACATGGACGCTTTTTTTATCTCTGTAGAGCAGAGAGATGATCCCTCTCTTCAGGGAAAGCCTGCTGCGGTCTGTGGGTCTCTCTCTCGGAGTGTTGTGACCTCTGCCACCTACGAAGCGCGACCCTATGGAATCCGGGCAGGGATGCCAATCCAAGAGGCCAAACGAAGGTGTCCACAGTTGATTCTTGTGGAAGGGGATCATTCCAAGTATACCGAAACATCCTCGCGGATCTTCTCAATACTCAAGGAGTATACCCCCCTTGTGGAAGTAGCCTCCATAGACGAAGCCTATCTCGATATCACTCAGTCCACTCTTCTTTTCAAATCTCCTCTCCATCTCGGACAGACGATCAAGGCTCACATTTTGGAAAAGGAAAAGTTGACCTGTTCGGTAGGCACCGCCCCCAATAAGCTCCTTGCCAAACTGGCAAGCCGTCTAAAAAAACCGGATGGGTTGGTGGTGATTGAGAAAGAAGAGGTTGAAAAAATTCTGAGAGACCTTCCGGTATCGAGGCTCTACGGAATTGGCCCCAAACTCGAGGAAGCCTTGCAGGCCATGGGCATCTTTACCTGTGGCCCCTTGGGAAAATTCCCGGTTCCTCTATTAATACAAAGGTTCGGGGTCATTGGGGAGAGACTTCACGAGATGGGTCTTGGGATAGATCATGGCCCCGTCATTCCCTTTGACGAAGAGGAGGACCCCAAGTCAGTGAGCCACAGTGTCACACTTGAAAAAGACACGTCCGATTTAGAGGCTTTAAAAAAAGTTCTCCTTCAGCTTTCGGAAAGAGTTTCCCGTCGAATGAGAAGGGATTTTCTATATGGGAAGAGGGTCACTCTCACGGTTCGTTACTCTGATTTTTATACCTTTACGAAACAAAAAACCCTCAGCCAGTCGATCAACAGCGGCAATGACATCTTTCGCCAGGGTCTCGAAATTTATCAATCGATTTTACATCCCAAACCGATCCGCCTTCTCGGCATTGGGATGTCCCTTCTGGAGAAGGAATGGTCCCAATTAGGCCTTTTCGATCGCAGAGAGAAGAACGATCATCTCCTCAAGGCGATGGACCAAGTCAATGACCGGTTCGGCGACTGGACACTCACTTGGGCTTCTCTCTATTAGAGGATCTCCTACTTTCTAGGAACATTTCTTGTTGCTTCCTCATGCTGATTCTTATAAACTTGATAATATAAGGACGTTCAAGATGTAGGAGTGAAGCTCCCCGCCCCTGCAGCAGGAAGGCAGGACCTCGCGCGGCCGAATGGGTGAAATAACCAAGGAGGGATTCCCATGACTCTCATTGAAGAAATCACGAGCAAACTGAAGTTGGAGGTCAGATCCAATTCAAAAGGGACAGAGTATCTCGAGGCTGTCCTGACGAAGAAGGACCTCGAATCGGTGGCTTGTCTGCTCACGAAGCATCTCGGAGCGGCCGCAAAGGAACCCGGGAAACAGGCCAATCTATCAGGGGAGATCAAAAAAGTGGCGGACTGGCTGGGGGGGCTCCGGCTGGGGCAATCTTTTTTCTACAAGAAGGAGGGAAAACAGGTTTTCTACGCGGCCCTCTGGCCCTGGGAATCGAATCCCGACAAGATCACCCTGAAAACGGGAGTCCTTGAGGGATAATCGGTCCTACTTGAGGGTCAACTCTACCTTACTGGTTCCATCTGGCGTGTCCTCGACGGTAAACCCTAACTTTCTCACGAGACGGAGCATCTTCTGGTTATTCGTTAAAACATAACCCATAAATTTCTCCAATCCTTTCTCTTGCGCGATCCCGATCAACATGTCGATGAGCTTGTAACCGAGACCTTTGGCTTGGTAGTCATCGTGTATAACCACTGCAAATTCGCCGGTCCTGAAATCGGGTTCAATCATGAGTCTTCCCGCCCCCACGAGTCTCTTCTTCTGAGTCTCCTTGATTTCTGCGACAATCGCAATTTCCCGGTCGTAGTCAATGTTACACAAACGCATCAGCATGTCGTGGGTAAGGTTCTTGAGCCTTTGAAAGTACCTCCCCTTCAGTGTCTCTTCAGAGCAAGACGCAAGCATTTCGTACTTGAGGGGCTCGTCTTCAGGCTTGATGGGTCTGATCAGGACCTCTTGCCCATCGGACAAGATCCAGTTTGTTATCAGTCTGGTAGGGTAAGGGCTGATGACGAGGTGAGGATGCTGGAATTGATCGGGGAGATCCAGGCAGTTCGTATCGATCACGATTCTGGCATCTAGGGCAAAGGCCTTCCCTTGAGAAATAGCGATCGGGTTAATGTCCATCTCCGCGATTTCAGGAAAGTCGGCGATGAGGTTTGAAAAACTTACAATGATCTGTTCAAGCTGTCTCAGATCGGCTGGAGGTCTACCTCGATACCCTTGAAGCATCCTGAACACTTCCGTTTCTTCCATCAATCGTTTAGCCAGGATCTGGTTCAGAGGGACCAAGCCGATGGAGAAGTCTTTGTAAATCTGGACGCCGGTTCCACCCATCCCAAAAAGGATAATGGGGCCGAAAATCCTGTCTTTCTTGGCTCCCAGAATCACCTCGTAATCGATCTTCTCAAGCATTTTTTGAACGGTGACTCCGATGATTTTCGCCTTGGGAGCACTCTCTCCCACGTTTTGCATCAACCTTTCGTATTCGAGACGGAGTCGTTCGTCAGAATTAATCCCCATCAGCACCCCTCCGACATCGCTCTTGAGTGTAATCTCTGGGGAGACAACCTTCAGGACGACGGGATAACCGACGTATTTGGCGATGCTGAGTGCCCCCTCCACATCCTGGGTGAAGCGTGCCTTGATGGTCGGGATTCCATAGTTGACCAGGAACCGCTTCGATTCCTCTTCGGTGAGAATGATTCTTCCCTCTGTTCCTACTCTTCGGATCATCGCCCTAAGATGGTTGTTAGAGGGAGCCTGCTCAACCGCCACTTCGGCAGGGGTTTCATAGAGGAGTTGGAGATTTCTTTCATACTGAACCATATAGAGATAGGTCTTCACCGCCTCCTCAGGCGTTTCATAGGTCGGGATGTTATTCTTCAGCAAGATTTCTCTACCCTCCTGAACGGTTTTCCCTCCCATCCATACGGTGATGACAGGTTTCCAGGCCTTGTGAGCCATTTGAACCACGGCCTCTGCCAGTTGGTCTGGGGTCGCCACATATTGAGGGGTGAAAATGATGAGAACCCCATCCACTTGGGGATCATTTAAACAAAGGGTCACCGTGTTGACATATCTCTCAACATCCGCGTCGCCCAGAATGTCGATGGGATTCTCTTTGCTCCAGGTGGGAGGGAGCAAGGTATTCAGCTGCTCGAAGCTATCCTCGGAAATCTTCGCGAGTGTTCCGCCCGATTCAATCAATGCGTCCGTAGCCATGACACCCACCCACGCCACGTTGGTGACGATCGCCAGGCGAGGTCCTTTGGGAAGACGTTTAGAATGGAGGACTCGAACCGTGTTGAAAAAATCGGCGACCTCTTTGACTCGAACGAGCCCCACTCTTTTGAACGCCGCGTCGTAGATCTGGTCGGATCCCACCAGCGCACCGGTGTGAGACAAGGCCGACTTCGCGTTGGGTTTGAACCGTCCGGGTTTGACGACCACGATGGGCTTGTTGTGTGCAAATCCTCTCGCCGCGCTCATAAATTTTTTCGCATGGATGACGTCTTCCATATAGAGCATGATGCTTCGAGTGTAAGGGTCCTGTCCGAGAAAGTCGATCAAATCACCAAAATCGACATCGATCATGGAGCCGAGGGAGGCAAAGAGACTGAAACCGATGTGAGCCTCCATGGCCCAGTCGAAGATGGCCGCTCCCAAAGCTCCTCCCTGGGAAATCAGCGCAATATTCCCCGGTTCGGTCCTGACCTTCAGAAGGGAGGCATTCAATCCAACACTGGGTCGAATGATTCCTAACGATTCCAGGCCGAGGATCTTCAGTCCATATCGTTGTCTTGTTTCCGTCACCTGTTTTTCAAGGGTTCTCCCTTCTTCCCCCATCTCTTTGAAGCCGGAGGAGATGATGATGACACCCCCGACTCCGGCTTGACCGCATTCCTCGATGATTTCTGGGACTGTGTGCGGTGGGGTCGCTATGATGGAAAGGTCGATGGAGTCAGGGATATCCGTGATTCTTGGATAACATTCCAGACCGAGTACCGATTTTCTGTTGGGGTTGACTGCCAGTACTCTTCGGTCCTTCGAGAGGAGGAGGTTTTCAAGAAGGGTTCTTCCCGCGGGATTCTCATCGTCTGTGGCACCGATGAGTGCAATCGTTTGGGGGTTCAACATCCGTTTGAGATCGCCCATATTCTCTTCTGAACTGCTTGAGGATCTAGGACCTGCTGTCTTCAATACCAGTGATTCAGTATCGGCAGGAAAGGGATAAATCCCAAGTACGACATCGATCCCCTGTGCCGATGGAACGCCACACGTTCCTGTCTCTGAGGATTTGTTTTGCTTTAAAGAGGAAGTATGAGATATTTAATCTATCTTATTGAATTTCCTGAGATCCGTCAACAAAATAAGTGTGGGTATCCTTTTTCGAATTAGACCGGCACCGTCCGAAGATTACAGAGGGCCCGGGCTTTTCTCATGCCGCCGAAAGAAAGAACAAGCGAAAAACTACGGGGAGGTTCACTTGACAAGACCTTGTCATATTGCCTATGTTTTAGTCGGAGTTATTCCACGGTTTAGCCTTTTGGAGCCAAGGGCCATGATCAAGGTTGGGACGAGTGGATTTTCGTTTGAGGACTGGAAGGGACCCGTCTATCCCGCAAGTATTCCGGCCAAAGACATGCTCTCTTTTTACGAAAAGGAGCTCGGATTCCACGCCCTCGAGGTCAATTTCACCTATTACACTCTTCCGTCGCAGAAAAGCTTCATAGGGATGTCCAGGAAGACCTCCAAAGATTTTGAGTTTGTTGTGAAGGCCTTTAAAGGCATGACCCATGAGATCAGGGATAAAGAGACGGGAAAGATGATGGATCATCGGGAGACCTTCGAAAAATTCAAGTATTCCTTGCTCCCGCTGAGTGAAGAAGGAAAACTCTCCTGTGTTTTGGCTCAGTTCCCATACGGGTTTTTCCCGAATCGTGAGAACATGGATTATCTTTCAACGTTTAAAGAGGAACTATCGGATATTCCACTTGTCTTCGAATTCAGAAATCAGACCTGGTTGAAAGAGGGGACTTTCACTTTCTTGGAAAAGCACAAGGTGGGATTTTGCATCGTCGATGAACCCAAGCTGCAAAAGTTAATGCCTTACATCCCCAGGGTGACCTCTGACATTGGATATTTTCGGTTTCATGGCCGAAATCCCAATTGGTTTAACGTTCCTATGTCGGTAAGATACAATTACCTTTACAGTGATCAGGAACTGAAGGAGTTCCTCCCGGACATCGAGCAGATTTCACAGAAGACAGCCAAGACACTGGTGTTCTTCAACAACTGCTATTCTGGTGCCGCTGCGAAAAATGCCATCCAGATGGCGAAGCTTTTAGCGGAGGGAAGTTCGTAGTTCGGGAGTTTGGAGAAGAAAACGAGATCCCGGGGATTTCAATGGAGGCTCCGAACTAAAGGATAAGGAGGTCTTGTGGAAATCGATTTCAATAAGGGCAACGGACTCATTCCGGTGATCATTCAAGATGCCTTGACCCATGAGGTTCTCATGCTGGGGTACATGAATCGGGAGTCATGGCAAAAGACTCTGGAGACGAAACGGGTTTCATTTTGGTCAAGGTCCAGGGGAAAGCTCTGGGTCAAGGGAGAAACCTCAGGTCATACTCAAGAGGTGAAAGAGATTTATTTGGATTGTGATGGAGACACGCTCCTGATCAAGGTGAATCAGATCGGAGGAGCAGCCTGTCATACGGGTTTTAGGAGTTGCTTCCATCTCCGCCATGAAGAAGGGGAGTGGAAGGTGAGCGGTGAGAGGGTATTTGATCCCAAGGAGGTTTACGGACGATGAACATGCTAAAGCTGGGAATCCCGAAAGGGAGTCTGGAAAGTGCGACGATCGACCTTTTTAAGAAATCAGGCTGGAAGATCACGGTGAGTTCTCGAAGCTACTTTCCCGTCATCGACGACGATGAGATTCGCTGCACCCTCGTGAGAGCCCAGGAAATGTCTCGGTTTGTGGAAACCGGAACGTTGGATGCGGGGCTGACCGGTAGGGACTGGGTTCTGGAAAATGGATCGGATGTTACGGTGGTTCAGGATTTGATTTATTCGAAAACCAGTCTGTCGCGTGCGCGGTGGGTTCTGGTGGTGGCTGAAGATTCTCCTATCCGGACACTCAAAGATCTCGATGGGAAGAAGATCTTTACTGAACTGGTGAACTTCACCAAACGGTATTTTACAGAGAGGAGTATTCGCGTGGATGTGGAATTTTCGTGGGGTGCGACTGAGGGGAAGGTGATCGAGGGACTGTGCGATGCGGTTGTCGAGGTCACCGAAACAGGAAGCACCCTGCGCGCGAACGGCCTTCGGATCGTTGAGGAGCTCATGCAGACCAATACACAGTTCATCGCTAATAAAGAATCTTATCGAGATCCGTGGAAGCGAGAAAAGATCGAACAAATTTCTCTCCTGCTCCGAGGCGCATTGCAGGCAGAAGGGATGGTGGGCCTCAAGATGAATGTCCCAGCCAATGACCTCAAGGCGGTGATGGAGATTCTTCCGAGCATCACCTCCCCGACGATTGCCAACCTCTTTGAATCCGATTGGTTCTCTGTCGAAACCATGATCTCGCAGAAGGTCGTTCGCGAAATCATCCCCAAGCTGCAGAAGCGAGGAGCTGTGGGCATCATTGAATATCCGTTGAACAAGGTGATCTGAGCAAGGCCACGACCTCCATGTGGTAGGACTGAGGAAAGAAGTCGAGCAGTCGGATGTCCTGGAGGCGAAACTCCTTTTCGACAAAGAAACGCAGGTCCCTTGCAAGAGTCGTGGGATCACAAGAGACATAGACCACTCTTTTGGGATTGACTCGATCTATATGAGTTCCTAAGGCCTTGCAGCCCGTCCTCGGGGGATCGAGGACCAAGACATCCGGGTGTGGGCCTTCAAAAGCCTCTAGCATATCCTCGACGCTTGCGCGGACAAAACGACAATGGGAGATTCCATTTCTTCTTGCATTCCAACGAGCGTCTTCAACGGCTGTTTTGTTCCCTTCGATGCCCAAGGTCTCTTTGGCTTCCATAGCCAGGGGAAGAGTGAGATTTCCAATCCCTGAGTAGAGATCCAAGAGTTTTTCTTCCCCTTTCACATCGGAGAACTCGAGAACGGTTTGAACGAGCCCTTGGTTCTGCTCGAGATTCACCTGGAAGAAGGTTCCCGGGGAAGCTCGAAGACTCAACGTTCTCTGTTGACCGTGCCTTTGAAAAGGGACCGTGATGTTTAGAGCGGAGTCTCCAAGTCGAAGGGATCTCCCCTTGGTTAGCATCACCAATCCCTTGACAACGGGATGGTGTTCGAGGAAACTGCGGGCCTCTCTCTCGGCTCCTCTCAGGAATCGAGAGGCGTGAAGGAGGAGAATGCCTTTCCCTTCCTCTGGTGAAACATTGATCTCAACTTCGTTCAACCGCTCAAGAAAAGGGAAATCCTGACGGAGTGCTGAGAGTGTCTCATTAACGAGGGGGTGGGCGATCGGACAGTGATCGATGGGGATGAGGCGGTGCGACATTTCCTGGTAATAGCCGATGTCTTTCCCTTCTACCTTTAGCTGGACCCTCACCCGATATTCATAAGGTTGTTTCGACGGAGCAAGGGAGAAGGGGGGTATTTCCTTCAGGCCACCCAAGCGGCCGAGAATGTCCTTGAGAATCTCCCCTTTGATCTCAGCCTGGAAGAGGGGATTGATGTGTTGCCAGTGGCAGCCCCCGCACCGGCCGAAGTAGGGGCACCGGGGCTCGACCCTCCACGGAGACGGTTTGACGGTTCGGCTCGTCTTAGCGAGAGAGTAGTTTTTCCGTTCCTCGACAATCTCCGCCTCCACCTCGTCGCCCGTCACGGTAAAGGGGACAAAGATGACCTTCCCTCTGTGACGAGAGACTCCGTAGCCTCTGAAAGCCATCGAATCGATGTGAAGGTGTGTAAAGTTAGACACTCTATGTTTCTATACCACGGGTCTAGAAAGGATTCAATGGCTCCCATGTCTTAACATGAATACTCGGTCTTTCTGCGGCCTCGAGCAGGAAGTTGTATTGCGGTGGTTTGGAGTAAAGGCCTCAGGGCCGTCTCCGTCTCGAGCATTCAGTTACGGGTGGCGACCCGACCAGCGTGGTCTTCTCCGGACCCCTGCATGGCGGGTCTCCAGAGGAATGGGTAACCAGACTTGCAGGACTGCGAGATCGCTTCCAAGGCAGTTCGTCTCTGCAGTTAGACAGTCAAAGGTGCCGCCCTGCCTACCGGCAGGCAGGCACAGGGTTTCTCCGAAGACCACACTGGCCCGTCCGCCTGTCATTTTTCCACCCTTGACTGAAGGGTTATCGCCGTCTTGAGATAAAAATTGACTTCTTAGCCGTATTTTGTTAGTTTAATTAACCTTAATGAGGGAATGACACGGAATGAGTTGGTTCAAGAAGGGTGAAGAAGAGGAAAAAGGAGGGAAAGAGAAGCGGGGAGAGCTGAAACTCTCGGACACGCTGTGGGTGAAGTGTAATTCCTGTAATGAAATCATCTATCGGAAGGTCATCGATCAGAATCTTCGGGTGTGTCCGAAATGCAACTACCACTTTCAAATTCCAGCCCGGAAGAGGGTTGAGTGTCTTACAGATTCTGGAACCTTTATGGAACAGGATCAACACATGGTCTCCTCTGATGTTTTGGAATTCAAAGATCTGAAGCGATATCCCCAACGCATCAAAGAATCCATGGAGGCCACCGGAGAAAAGGATGCAGTGATCTGCGGTGAGGCCAAAATTGACAGCCAACCTGTGATGCTCGGGGTCTTCGAATTCAGTTTCATGGGAGGAAGTCTTGGGTCTGTGGTGGGAGAAAAGATCACTCGCCTGATCGAACGGGCGATCGAAAAAAAGACGGGAGTCATCATTTTCTGTGCCTCGGGCGGCGCGAGGATGCAAGAAGGGATTCTTTCCCTGATGCAGATGGCCAAGACGAGTGCGGCCTTGGCTAAGCTCCGTGAGGCAAGACTCCCCTATATCTCAGTCCTGACGGATCCAACGACCGGGGGGGTTTCTGCCAGCATCGGCATGTTGGGAGACATCATTGTTGCAGAGCCTAAAGCCATGATCGGATTTGCAGGCCCAAGAGTCATTAAGGAGACCATTCGAGCAGAACTCCCAGAAGGATTTCAGCGAGCCGAATACCTCTTGGAGCATGGCATCGTTGATCTCATCGTAGAGCGGAAAGAACTTCGACAGACACTCGGTTCCCTTCTCGAGATGCTTCGGACGAATGGCTAGAGAACCCGTGGCAAGAAAAGCCCTGAATGCCTATCAGTCCTCCCTAGATTACCTCTATCGACTCGAAAAATTCGGAATGATTTTCGGCCTGACCCAGGTGGAACGGATCCTGGAGGCCCTCGGAAACCCTCACAGAGAGCTCCAGGTGATTCACATCGGAGGGACCAATGGGAAGGGGTCCACGGCAGCCATGATGGCCTCCATCCTGCAACACGAGGGGTACCGAGTCGGACTCTACACGTCTCCCCATCTCATTGATTTTACCGAGCGGATCAGAATCAACGGGCAAGAGATCGAGAAGGAGGAGGTGGCCGAGCTGACGTCTTGGATGATCGAAAGAGTGGATGCGGCAAAGATCACGGG
>Ga0209254_10006211_pt1 | contig 11015 bp, 9 predicted proteins | sample FrelakmetDIP11DI_FD_187148 | JGI IMG/M metagenome (GOLD analysis project Ga0209254, IMG submission 187148) | Freshwater lake sediment microbial communities from the University of Notre Dame, USA, for methane emissions studies - DIP11 DI (SPAdes)... | ecosystem: Environmental > Aquatic >... | reverse complement strand
CGCTGGTCCTGCAGTTCCGCAGCCATGCACGACAGCGCGAGAGCCGTGAGGCAGTCCGAGCCTTCCACCACGCGCTTGACCACCCGTCGGCATCAACGGCAACTGCGCTGGCACGGGCGGGGTGTTCCGCATGGACACGAAGAACGTACAGGACTGGCCAGTCTGCTACACAACCCAACGGCGGCAGCAACCTCTTGGCGACTCGACGGCACAAAGGTTGCGCATATCCACAGCCCGCCCATGCCTCAGCGTCTCATACGCAGGCAGCAGAGTCGTGGCAGGGCCCTTGGCTGAAGCACTCAGGCCCTCCCGGGCACGGTTCGGCACCGAACCCCCGCCGACTCAAGTCAGCCCCGCAGGCGCCCTATGCAGCCACCCCGGAAACGACGAAGCCCATCGCGATGGACGGGCTTCGTCGAGAATCCGAAGGAGACTGGTGGCCTGGGGCGGAATCGAACCACCGACACGCGGATTTTCAATCCGCTGCTCTACCAACTGAGCTACCAGGCCGTGAGCCCACAATTATAGCCAGCCTGGGCTCAGCTGCCGCCGCGCTTGTTGCGCGTCAGGTCGACGCCCAGCTGCTTGAGCTTGCGGTACAGGTGCGTGCGTTCCAGTCCGGTCTTCTCGGCCACGCGCGTCATCGAGCCGCCTTCCTTGGCGAGGTGGAACTCGAAGTAGCTCTTCTCGAAGGCATCGCGCGCCTCGCGCAGCGGGCGGTCGAGGTCGAAGCTCTGTTCGGCGCGCGGGCCTTCGGCCACCGGCGGCGGCAGGGGCTGGCCGGGGCCGCCGCCGGCCAGGATGTCGACATTGAAGGGCGTGTCGCCGCGCGCAAAGGGCGCCACCAGGCTCATGGCCAGGCGCTGCGCGGGCTTGACCAGCGCCTGCTCCACCGCGCGCAGCAGCTTCTGCAGCGTGATGGGCTTCTCCAGGAAGGCGCTGGCGCCGTATTTGGTGGCCTCCACCGCGGTGTCGATGGTGCCGTGGCCGCTCATCATGATCACCGGCATCTGCAACTGCCCGCTGGCCGACCACTCCTTGAGCAGCGTCACGCCATCGACGTCGGGCATCCAGATGTCCAGCAGCACGAGGTCCGGGCGCAGCGACTCGCGCACCAGACGCGCCTGCGCGGCGTTTTCGGCCAACTCGACGGTGTGCCCCTCGTCGGTGAGGATCTCGCTGAGCAGGGCGCGTATGCCCAACTCGTCATCGACTACCAGAATGGTTGCCATGCCCTCTAATGCACCTGTGTTGCGTCGCCGGTCGCCGGCGCGGGGATGGCGTCGGCGCCCCCCGCAGTTCCGGCCGGCGTGACGGCAAACTTCGAAAATGATAGCGAAACGCGCGCCCCGGTCACCGGGCCGTCGGGTTGGTCGCCGGCGTGGAGGTTGGCCGCGCGCAGCCGCGCACCGTGTTCGTCGGCGACCTTCTTCACCACGGCCAGGCCGAGGCCGGTGCCCTTGGCCTTGGTGGTGACGTAGGGTTCGAAGGCGCGCTTGAGTACTTTTTCGGCGAAGCCCGGGCCATTGTCGATGACGGTCAGCCGCACCGCGTGCAGTTCGCCGTGCTCGCCGCGTGCCACCGAGGTGATGAGGTCGACCTGGCCGTCGGGCCGGTCGGCCACCGCGTCCAGCGCGTTCTGAATCAGGTTGTGGATCACCTGCCGCAGTTGCGTCGCGTCGCCCATGATGCGCGGCAGGTCCGGCGCCAGGTCGTGCACCAGCAGGCCGTTGTCCAGCGCCTGGCCATACAGCGCCATCACCTCGCCGGCGAGCGCGTTCAGGTCCAGCGGCTTCAACTCCGCTGCGGGCAGCCGCGCGTAGTCGCGGAACTCGTTGACCAGCGTCTGCATGGCCTGCACCTGGTTGACGATGGTGGCCACCGAGCGCAGCAGCAGCGCCTGGTCGGCGCCCTCCAGCTTGCGTTCCAGCTTGTGGCGCAGCCGCTCCGCCGAGAGCTGGATCGGCGTCAGCGGGTTCTTGATCTCGTGGGCCAGTCGCCGCGCCACCTCGGCCCACGCCGCCGAACGCTGTGCCGAGACGATCTCGGTGATGTCGTCGAACACCATCAGCCGTGATTCGCTCGGCAGCGTGGCGCCGCGCACCAGCAGCGTGAGCGTGGCGCCGTCGCCGCGGGTGAGGTCGAAGGACTCCTGCCACTGGTCGCGCTCGCCGGCCTCGGGGCTGGTGGCCAGCAATTCGAATCGCTGTTCGACGCCGGTCGCGAGCGCCTCCAGCTCCGGCAGCTCGGACAGCCGCCGCCCGCGCCAAGCCGACAGCGGTCGCTGCAGGATGCGGGTGGCGCCGGGGTTGACGGTGTCGATGCGGCCCTCGCGGTCGAAGACGATGACGCCGGCGGTGAGGGTGTCCAGGATGGTCTGCAGCCGCGTGCGCGCGCCTTCGAGCTGCACCATGCCGCGATGCACCTGGCCGCGCGCCTCGGCTACCTGCGCCGTCATGTCGGCAAAGCTGCGCGTCAGGCCGCCGAGTTCGTCGCCGCTGGCGAAAACCGGTTTGGCCGTCAGGTCGCCGGCGGCCACCTGGCGCACGCCGTCGGCCAGCAGCAGCAGCGGCCGCGCCAGCTGGTTGCCCAGCAGGATGGCCAGCAGCACGGCTGCAAATACGGCCAGGATCAGCGTCAGCGTGAGCGTGCCGATGTACATGCGTCGCAGGCTGTCGCGGGCCAGCGCACGCTGCTGGTATTCGCTGTACGCCGCCTGCACCGCCAGCGCATTGGCAGCCAGCTCGCGCGGGACGGGCTGCACGAGCATCACGTAGCGCTCGTCGCCCGCGGTCAGCGCGAGGTCGCTGCGCGGCACACGGGCCAGTGCGCGCACGCGCGGGCCCACGATGTCGGCGGCCAGTGCTTCGTCGTCCAGGCTCTCCACTGCACTGGCGCTGCCGCCCGCGCGGGCCTGCCTCAGCAGCACCGCATTCGGCCGCTCGGGCGGCCCGACGCCGGCACCGCCGCCGGCAGTGAGCAGCACCTGCCCGTTGGCTGCCACCAGCGACACGGTGCTGGCGCCGATCTGCTCGCGCAAGCGCTCCAGCGCCAGCGGTGCGACGACCCCGCCGCCTTCGGCCAGGCGCTCGGCAGCCACCCGCGACTTGCCCTGCAGGTCGGTGGCCAGCGTGGCCAGCGTGCTCTTTCCCAGCGCCAGGCCGGAGTCCAGCGCGCCGGCCACCTTGACGTCGAACCAGGCCTCGATGCTGCGCGAGACGAACTGGTAGGACACGGTGTAGATCACCAGCCCCGGCAGCAAACCGACGACGGCAAAGATGCCCGCCAGCTTGATGAGCAGCCGGCTGCCGAACTTGCCCCGCCGCATGCGAAGCAGCAGGCGCAGCGCGACGAGCCCGATGACCACGGCCAACAGGATCGCCACCGCGACGTTGAGCCAGAACAGCCAAACGAAGTGCCGCTCGTAGAAGCCGCCGCCCTGGCTGCTGAACGACACCACGAAGGCCAGCACCAGCGCGGCCCCGGTGCCGGCCACCAAGGCGATGATCCAGCCCCAGCGCGTGGAAGCCTTCATTTCTCCGGCTCGAACCTGAGCACCCGTTCGACGCCCACCGCCCATTCGCCCTGGCCGCCCAGCCCGCCCAGGCCGAACTGCATCGGGCCCGGCAACTGGGAGGTGTCGAGTCGGTAGCTGAATTCGATGTAATAGCTGCTGCCGGGGTCGATTTGCGACAGGTCGGCCAGCTTCCAGCCGGCGCTGCGCGAGGCCGAGGTCAGTGCCTCGGCCAGCGTGTCGTGTGTCTGGTGCAGGCCGCCCAGGCCCACGCGCCAGGTGTTGGTGAGCGGCTGGTAGGCCACGCGCCATGAGCGCGAAACGCGGGCGACGCGCTCGTCGCGCCAGTACCAGCGGTTGCGAAACAGCCGCGCCTCGGCGGCAAAATAGATCGGCACGCCGCGCTGCAGCGCGTCCTCCACCGCCTTGGGCAGCGTCACGCGGGCGGCGAAGTCGAGGCTGAGTGCGCCGTCGCCCTGGCTGATGTTCAGCGCCGCCAGTTCCACCCCCTGGCCACGGGCGGCGGTGGCCCACAGGCACGCCAGCACCAGCAGGAGCTGGAGGCCCTGCAGGAAGCGTCGGCGGACCAGCAACAGGTGCATCGGTGGATGGGTGGTTTATTCAGGTCTTGCGGAGCAGTCCGTAGAAGAATCCGTCGTGCAGCGCCGAAATGCGGCCCGGTTCCCCGTGTGGCGCATTGTCGCGGCTGGGCAGCAGGTGGCCTGGCGACTGTGGCGCCAGCGTGGCCGAGCCAGCCGGGCAGCGTTGCAAAAATGCGTCGATCTGTGCCTGGCCCTCGGTCTTGAAGATCGAGCAGGTGGCGTACAGCAGATGCCCGCCCGGCACCAACAACGGCCACAGCGCGTCCAGCAGCTCGGCCTGCACGTGCGCCAGAGCGGTGACGTCGTCGGGGCGGCGCAGCCAGCGCACGTCGGGGTGGCGGCGCACGATGCCCGATGCGGTGCAGGGCGCATCCAGCAAGATGGCGTCGAACGGCCGGCCGTCCCACCAGGTGGCGGGCCGGCGGGCGTCGCCCGCCTTCAACTCGGCGTGCAGATGCAGGCGGTTCAGGGTGTCCTGCACGCGCGCCAGGCGCAGCGGGTCGCTGTCCAGTGCCAGCAGGTCCAGCTCGGCCAACTCCAGCAGGTGCGCGGTCTTGCCGCCGGGCGCGGCGCAGGCGTCCAGCACGCGGGCGCCTGGGCGCAGCGGCCCGCCCGACAACAGCAAGGGCGCGGCGACCTGCGCGGCGGCGTCCTGCACCGAGACCTCGCCCTCGGCGAAGCCCGGCAACTGTTGCACTGGACAGGGCTCGGCCAGCACCACGGCGCCACTGCTGGTGGCCGACTGGCCGTTGATGCCGCGGCCCAGCGTGGCGCCGCGGCCCAGCGCGGCGAGTCGCTGCACATAGGCGACGGCAGTGCCGCGGCGGGCATTCACGCGCAAGGTCATCGGCGGGCGGCGATTGGCCTCGGCCAGCAGCTCTTGCCAGCGCTGAGGCCAATCGTGCTGGACCCGCTCGATCCACCACAGCGGGTGGTTCCAGGCGCCCAGCGGTGTGTGCCGCACGGCGGCCGCGACGGCGTCGCGCTCGCGCAGGAAGCGCCGCAGGACGGCGTTGACGAAGCCGGCCGCCGCCGGCGCGCGGTGGCGCACGGCGGTGACGGCTTGGTCCACCAGCGCATGCTCGGCATACGGCGGCGTCTCGTCGGGCCACAACAGCGCCAGCGCGGTGACCAGCAGGGCATCGACGGCAGGCGCCGGCGTCTTGGGCGCCAGTTGCGCGCGCACCTCGCTGGCACTGCCCAGCCAGCGCAGGGTGTGGAAGCTCAGCGCCTGCACACCGGGGCGCAGGTCGGGCGGGCAGCGCGCCAGCACATCGGTGAGCGAGCGGCCGCCGCGCACGGCCTGCAGCGCATCGGCCGTCTGTTCGAGCAGCCGCCACAGGGGCGGCGAGGGGGGGTGAGCGCCGGTCATCGATGCAGTCTAGACGCCGCAGCCCCCATGGGCGACAGGGCCGGCCCCGGCGACGCACAATAAGGTCTTACTCGCCGCCGGCGATCCGCCGCCGCCAAAATGGCCAGCAACTCCACGCCCCTCGACAACAGCGCCACCCGGATCTTCCGCAGCGAAGAAGAGCTGGCGCAGCTGCCGGCCTCCGAGCGCATCCGCTACCGGCTGATGAGTGCCGAGCGCCGCTACCACGCCAACGACAACATCTCCGCCTTCGTGCGCGCCGGTGAGGTAGAGGAGCTCAAGGCCGAGGTCCAGGCCAAGATGCAGGAAGTGCTGCAGGCGTTGGTCATCGACACCGACAGCGACCACAACACCAACGAAACGGCCAAGCGCGTGGCCAAGATGTACCTGGAAGAAGTCTTTCGCGGTCGCTATGTGCCGATGCCCGCGGTGACTGAATTCCCGAACGCCGAACGCCTGAACGAGCTCATGATCGTGGGGCCGATCACCGTGCGCAGCGCCTGCAGCCACCACATGTGCCCGATCTTCGGTCGCGTCTGGATCGGCATCCTGCCCAACGAGCACAGCAACCTCATCGGCCTGAGCAAGTACGCGCGCATCACCGACTGGATCATGAGCCGGCCGCAGATCCAGGAAGAGGCGGTGACGATGCTGGCCAACGAATTGCAGGAACGCGTGCGTCCCGACGGCCTGGCCATCGTGATGGAGGCCGACCACTTTTGCATGCACTGGCGCGGCGTCAAGGACACCGAATCCGCCATGGTCAACAGCGTGATGCGCGGCGCGTTCCTGAAGGATGCCAACCTGCGCCGCGAGTTCCTGTCGCTGCTGCCACGCAAACAACAAGCCTGAACGGGAGCCCCCATGCTCGTGCGACTCATGTATGCCAGCCGGGCCGTGCCGGCGGTGGACCAGGACCGGCTGCTCGCCATCCTGCGCAAATCCAAGGCCAACAACCCGGCCCTGGGTGTGACCGGCGTGCTCTGCTTCAGCGAAGGCATCTTCCTGCAGGTGCTGGAGGGCGGGCGCAGCGTCGTCAATCAGCTCTACAACCGCATTGCCGCCGACCCGTGCCACACCGACGTCGAACTGCTCAGTTATGAGGAAATCGGCGAGCGGCGTTTCGCCGGCTGGTCGATGGGGCAGGTCAACATGGCGCGATTGAACCCGGCGCTGCTGCTCAAGTACTCCGAGCGGCCGACCCTCGACCCGTACGCGGTCTCTGGCGCGGTGTCGATGGCGCTGTTCGAAGAGTTGATGGCCACGGCCTCGATCGTCGGCCAGCCCTAGCGAGCTGACACGAGCCTGGCGCCCCGCCGCGACAGGCGCTTAGTGGGTCCCCCAGGTCCCGCTTGTCCTGCGGGCTTTATCTTTGTAATTGCTTATATGTAAATGTTTAAGCCGAGGCAGCCGTGACCGACCCGAATTCACAATCTCATCCGGCCGCCGGCCGCGTGCAGAAGGCGCCGGAGAATTTCCTCGATTCCGTCGGCGTGCGCGCCGTGCACGGCGAGGCCCGCGCCGGCCGCCGCGACTTCATCCGCAACGCCTTCGCCACCGCGCTGGCCGCCGGCGCCGCGCCGGCCGTGGTGGCACAGGTCAACCCGGTGCCGGCCGCCGGCGGCGACGCCAGTATCCTGGAGCTGCCTGCGCACACCAAGGGCCTCGGCCTGGGTGTCGCCACCGACGGCTACGGCAAGCCTTCGAAGTTCGAGGCCAACGTGCAGCGCCGGCAAAGCCCGGGTCTGACGCAGACGCAGCAGTCGTCGGTGTCGTTCGCGCCGCTGCAGAGCCTGTTCGGCATCGTCACGCCCAGCGGCCTGCACTTCGAGCGCCATCACCAGGGCTGGTGGGACATCGATCCGTCCAAGCATCGGCTGATGATCAACGGCTCGGACGAGAAGATGGTCAGGACGCCGATGGTCTTCACGATGGACGAGCTGATGCGGCTGCCGAGCGTGAGCCGCTTCCACTTCATCGAGTGCGGCGCCAACACCGGCATGGAATGGGGCAACGTCACGGTGCCGACCTGCCAGTACTCGCACGGGATGATCAGCTGCAGCGAATTCACCGGCGTGCCGCTGAAGGTGCTGCTCAAGATGGTGGGGGCCGACACCAGGCGCGGCCGCTTCGTGCTGGCCGAAGGCGCCGACGGCAGCTCGATGACGCGCACGATCCCGATGGAGATGGTGGAAAGCGGCGAGGTGCTGGTGGCTTACGGCCAGAACGGCGAGATGCTGCGGCCCGAGAACGGCTATCCGCTGCGCCTGGTGGTGCCGGGCGCGCAAGGCGTGAGCTGGGTCAAGTACCTGCGCCGCATCGAGGTCGGCGACATGCCCTATGCCGCCAAGGACGAGGCCATCCACTACATCGACCTCATGCCGGATGGCAAGCACCGCCAGTACACCAGCATCCAGGAGTGCAAGAGCGTGGTCACCACGCCCTCGGGCGGCCAGGTGCTGCTCGACAAGGGCTACTACCAGATCAGCGGCCTGGCCTGGAGCGGGCGCGGCAAGATCAAGCGCGTCGACGTCTCGGTGGACGGCGGGCGCAACTGGCGCACCGCGCGCTTGCAGGGGCCGGTGATGGACAAGTGCCTGTCCCGCTTCACGCTCGACTGGGTGTGGGACGGCAAGCCGGCGCTGATCCAGAGCCGCGCGATGGACGAGACCGGCTACGTCCAGCCCACCAACCGCCTGCTGCGCACCGTGCGCGGAACGCGTTCGATTTATCACAACAACTCGATCCAGACCTGGCTCGTGCAAGAGAGTGGGGAGGTGAAGAATGTCCAGCTCTCGTAAGGCCATCCTCGCCACGGTTCTCGCGCTGGCCGCCGGCGCCGCGTTCGCGCAGTCCGCCGTGTTCCACGGCATCGGCCGCCCCGCCACGCCCAAGGAACTGGCGGCCTGGGACATCGACGTCCGCCCCGACTTCAAGGGCCTGCCCAAGGGCAGCGGTTCGGTGGCCAAGGGCATGGACGTCTGGGAAGCCAAGTGCGCGTCCTGCCACGGCATCTTCGGCGAGAGCAACGAGGTTTTCGCGCCGCTCGTCGGCGGCACCACCAAGGATGACGTGAAGACCGGCCGCGCAGCCCGGCTCACCGACCCCGCCTACCCCGGCCGCACGACGCTCATGAAGGTGGCCACGATCTCCACGCTGTGGGACTACATCCACCGTGCGATGCCGTGGAACGCGCCCAAGTCCTTGAGCCCCGACGAGGTCTATGCCGTGACCGCCTTCCTGCTCAACCTGGGTGGCGTGCTGCCGGACGACTACGTGCTGTCGGACCGCAATATCGCCGAGGCCCAGAAGCTGCTGCCCAACCGCAACGGCATGACCACGGCGCACGGCCTGTGGCCCGGCAAGACCCTCGGCAACGGCGGCAAGCCCGACGTGAAGGCCGTGGCCTGCATGAAGGACTGCGTGGCCGAGCCCAGCGTGGCGTCGTTCCTGCCCGACTTTGCACGCAACGCCCACGGCAACCTGGCTGAGCAGAGCCGCCCGGTGGGCGCGCAGATTGGCGCCAATACGACCGTGCCCGCGGGTGCCGCCGCAGACGCTGCCCGAGAGCGACGCTAAGGCCATTGCCAAGTGGCTGGGCGTTGTCCCGAAGCCTGTTGAACGCGGCCGGATGACGGCTCCTCATTCGTGATGCTACGCGGCCTTGCGTTCGGCATCGATGACGCTGGCGGACTTGGCCTTCAATACAGCCAACAGAGTCTTCATGTCGCGGTGCCCGCGCAGCTTTCGGAAGCGCCCCTTGGCATCGCTCAACGCGCCTGCGATCCAGCGCAGCGTCATCTGCCCGTCCTTCCATCGCTTGACGTTTCGCGTGAAGTGCGCGATCGAGCCGTTCAGGTTCTCGATTGGGTTGGTGGTGCGCAGCGTGCGGTACAGCGCCCCGGTGATGCCCAGCGCCTGTACCGTCAAGGTGTCCTCCAGCCCCTCGCGCAGGCTGGCCGCGGCGCCGGGGTGCTTGGCGTTCAGTGAGGCTGCCAGCCGCTGCAGTTGCTTCTTGGCCAACTCGGCGTTGCCGCCGTCCCAGGCATCACGCATGGCACGGCCTACGCTGGCGTGCAGTTCCTGCGGCAGATGCTCGATCACGTTGCGCCGCTTGTGCTCCTGGCAGCGCTGGATGAGGGCCAGGGCGCCGAAGCATTCGACGATGGCCTTGCGCAAGGCCTTGCCGCCGTCGATCACCCACAGCCGCGCCCGGTCAGCATCGAGTCCTCGATCAACCAGGTCGCTGAGCAGCGAGCGCACGACGCGGCTGGCCTCGGTGGAGCCCTCGCGCAGCCCCAGGACGTGCTTGTTTCCCTTGGCGTCGATGCCCAGGGCCACGAGGATGACGCGGTCACGGAAGTGGATGCCATCGATCATCACGACCGGCAGGTCCAACTCCTTGATCGAGGCGGACAGCCATTCGTGCAGTTGCGCCTGGCTCAGCGCCACCCAGCGCCGCGACACGGAGCTCTTGGACACCGACAGCGGCTCGTCGGGCTCGGGCAGCCTGTCCAGGGTGTCGGCATAGCGGCGCGTGGAGACCCCGGCCGCCAGCGAGGCCAGCGTGGCCATGTCCAGCGGATCCGTGTCGGCCGCCCACGCGAACGTGGGTAGCTCCAGTTCGCCGTGCTCCAGGCTGCGGGCCCGAGGCTTGGTCACGCCGATGCGCTGGCCACCCAACACGACGCTGGATCGCGTCGTGCCGCCACGCACCGCCTTGCGGCCGGCGTCAGGCACGTTCTTGGCACCGCACAGAGCGACGCGGTCGGCCTCCATCATCGCCGCCAGGACCTGCTTGCCGGCGTTCACACACAGACCGTAGAACGCCTGCTGCACGTCGCGCAGCACGCCTTGTACGTTCAACGACAGCTGCACCTGCGCAGCCGGTACTACCCGCAGTGCGGGCTTCGTGCGAGACTTCATTTCGGTGGTTCCTTTCTTTGCTTGCTAGGCACCTGGATGTTCGCATCCAGGCGAAAGGAACCGCCACCCTCAGCTCATCGGTTCAACAGGTTCTGGGACATCGCCAGTTCAAGGCCGGAGGAATTTTTGCCGAACTGTGTCGCCACCTTGGCGAGAGCTCCAATAACGAGTCCTACTCGCTTCAACATCTTCTCTACAACCTGCCGTACGTTCATCGCGCATTTGACTTGTCGCTTGAGTCGGCGCCAGAGCTGTTCATCCCGATTCGGAATCCCTGTGTTGTTCGATCTGGCAAGACGAACGAGGCATGGTTTTGTGCGGAGTTGGAAGGCCGGTATGCGACTCAGTCGACGCTGAGGCGTTTACCGGCTTCCTATGAGCAAGATGTCTCGTGCGCGGACCGGTTCGTCATTCGTTCAAAGAACAGGTTCAAGTGGGTGCCCAGCGACAAGCCGGGCAGTTTGCAGGAGTACACGAAGTACCACGCACGGATTCGTCGCGACGTTCACTACATCCACAGCGCGCAGAGGTTGTGGTACTTGAAGCGAAATGACACGGTTGATGGCCATATTGCGCGGTCGACTATCACCCTAGCGTTTGG
>Ga0209254_10006210_pt1 | contig 11015 bp, 10 predicted proteins | sample FrelakmetDIP11DI_FD_187148 | JGI IMG/M metagenome (GOLD analysis project Ga0209254, IMG submission 187148) | Freshwater lake sediment microbial communities from the University of Notre Dame, USA, for methane emissions studies - DIP11 DI (SPAdes)... | ecosystem: Environmental > Aquatic >... | reverse complement strand
GCCATGGTGCTCACGGCGCCGGCGATCACGAGAAAGAGCAGCTCGATGTTGCGCCGGCTCACGGCCACATCCCCAGGGTCTCGGCGAGGGCCATGACGCTGCTCCGGGTGTGCAGGCCCCGCTCGTCGACGAGGCGGCGCTCGGCAGGGCCGAGCGAGTCGTAGGGGAGCGAGCTACGCCGGTAGACGGCGTTCATCTGCAGCGGGCCGAGCGTCGCCGGCAAGCCGCTGTAGATGGCCAGGCGGCCGTCGTCGACGCCCACGTAGAAGACGGTGCTGATCGTGAGCACGCCGGCAAGAGCGACCAGCACAAGAAGCGCAAGGACGACGGCGAGGCCGCCGAGGAGGCGCCTGGAACCCCGCGACGGGGACGGCGGCGGCGCGTCGGCGGCGCACTCCGGCGCGGGCGGCATGGCGGCGCCTTCCTCGACGGGCGCCTCGTCGGGCACCTCGAGGGGTACCTCGTGGGAAGCCGGAAGCACCGCCGTCGCCGCCTCGTCGGCGGGGACGGCAAGCGTGACCTCCTCGTCGGCGGCCCGCGGCTCGTCGAGGCGCAGGACGACGGCGGTGATGTTGTCGGGGCCGCCGTGCTTGCGGGCCTCGGCGATGAGCCTGGCGGCCGCGTCGTCGGGATCGGCACGGCCGAGCGCCTTTCTGATGGCCTCGGGCGGAACGGCTCCGCTGAGGCCGTCGCTGCAGAGCAGCAGCACGTCGCCGGCGCGCAGATCGACCTCGAACTCGTCGATGCGTGCCAGCGCTTCGGTGCCCAGGGCGCGGCTGAGGATGCTGCGGTGGGGGTGCGTGACCGCCTCCTCTGCGCTGAGGCGCCCGTCGCGCACCATCTCGGCGACCAGGGAATGGTCGTCGCTGAGCTGCTCCAGCACGCCGGCGCGCAGCAGATAGGCGCGGCTGTCGCCGATATGCACGAAGTGGCCCGTGTCGTCGGCGAGCACGACGGCCGTGAGCGTGGTGCCCATGCCCGTGTGCTCGCGGTCGACGTGGGCACGCTGGAAGACGGCCGCATTGGCTTGCTCGGCGGCCGCCAGAAGTGGCCGCCCGTCGGCGACGGCAGCGGCCAGCGTCTCGGCGGCAAGCCCGCTCGCCACCTCACCCGCCTGGGCGCCGCCCATGCCGTCGCAGACCGCGAACAGGGGCGCGGCCACGACGAAGGTGTCTTCGTTGGTCTTGCGGTGCAGGCCGATGTCGGTGAGGGCCCCGGGACGGGCGACGAGAGTCACCGGCGAGTCACTCCTCGAAACGGAAGATCGTCTCGCCGATGCGCACCCGGCTGTCGAGCTTGAGCTGCGCTTCGCCGCTCACCTGCTTCTCGTTGACGAACGTGCCGTTGGTGCTGCCCAGGTCCTCCACGTAGTAGAAGGAGCCGCGCGGCACGAAGCGCGCGTGCGTGCTCGAGACGAAGTGCTCGTCGAGCACGATGTCGCTGGACGAGGCGCGGCCGACCGTGATCCAGCCGTTCAGGGGAAACACGACGCCGGCCGGCACGATGGGGCTCTGTTCGACGATGAGACGTGGATCGATGTGTCCGGTGAAGTCGAGCTTGTCGCCGGCGATTGTGCGCTCGGACAGCCGATCCTCGCGACGCGCTTCGCGCTCCGCCGGTGTGAACACGGCCACCGGGCGCGAGCCCTCGGGCAGAGCGACATCGGGAGCGGTCGCCGCGCCGGCGGGAGCGCGTACCGTGGCGACGGCCGTCTTCACGACCTGCCAGATGAACAGGTAGAGCAGGACGAGGATACCGATCTTGAGGACAAGGAGGACGATGTCGATCATAGGAGACTCCCGCAGCCCGCGCGGCCGCACAGCGCGGCGGCCGCCTTCACCTGGGCGCCGGCATCACGGCAGCCTCTCGAACACGAGCTCCGTGGTGCCCAGTTCGATGCGGTCGCCGTGCTGCAACACGGCCTGCTTGATGTCGCGGCGATTGACGCGCATGCCGTTGGTGGAGCCGAGGTCGAGCGCCATGAAGCCGTCGTCCTGGCGCCTGATCTCAGCGTGCTGGCGCGATACGTTGGGGTCGGTGAGCACGATGTCGCAGCGGCGGCTGCGCCCGATCACGGTGACGGCCTCGCGGAGCTCCCACTCACCCTGCCGGCCGCGCAGGGACGCGCGTGGGGCGCTCGTCCGCGCCACAGGCGGCGCAGCGGCGGGCGCGGGCGCCTGGCCCTGGTACAGCACGGTCTGGTCGAGAAGCGGACCCGCCGCCGGCGCCGCCGCCGCCGCCGGCGGCACGAAGGCCGCGCCCGGCAGCTCGCCCGCCGCCTCGGCAGGCGCCGTGACGGTGCGCGTGGCGATGCCGAACTCGCCGACGCGCAGGTCGTCGTCGCGGTGCAGGTCGATGCGTGGCGGCGCCACGAGCGTCCAGCCCTCCCGACGCGCGAAGGCGGTCACGTAGTTGGCGAGCTCCGCCTTGAGCGAGTCCGACAGGGACGAGAGGTGCCCGTAGTCGGCCTCGCCGAGGAAGATGTCGAACTCATTCGGCACATACACGTTGGAGACGCCCACGGTCTTGTGGTCGCCCATCTCCTTGGCGAGCTTGTGCGCCAGCTCGACCGGCTGCACGCTGGCCTTGAAGGCACGCCCGAAGCCGCCCTCGACCAGGCCTTCGAGTTTCTTTTCAGCTTTCCTGAAGATGCCCATCGGCGAGATCCTCCGGCCCGTCTCCGGTCGTGAAAACCAACGGCAAGAGTATCACGCCCGCCGCCAGCGCCACATTCCACAGCAGGGGCGCGAGCTCCGCCGGGTACCCCCACAGAGCGATGGGGACGAGGCGGTAGACCGCGAACGTCGCCGCGAAGGCCAGCGCCCAGACCCACAGGCGCAGCTCGAGACTGCGCCGTGACAAGGCGAAGCCGAGGGCCACGGCGAGGCCCGCCCAGAGGAGCATCTGGAGGACGCCGGCGGGCGCCAGCGCCACGCCCAGGACCCGCGTCGTCACTGTGAAAGGGTCACCTGCAGCGGCGGCCTCGCCGGCGAGGCGCCAGCGCGGCTGAAAGAGCGTGAACGGCCCGCGCGGGGCACGCAGCAACACCAGGTAGACGAGCGTGCCGGCGCCGGCCCAGGCGGCGGCCAGCGGGCCGCGCACGCGGCCCAGCAGGGCCGCCCCCGCCGGCGCCAGAAGCGTGAGGTACACAGGCGTGAGCACCAGCGCCAGCGTGGGCCAGAGGGCCACGATAGGCCGCGTGCGGGTCAGCAGGAACAGGACGACGGCGAAGACCAGATACGCCACTCCCAAGCTCAGGGACACGTTGAACACGGGGAACGCCAGCACGCCGAGCAGAAAGGCGAGCCCGCCCTGCGGCACGACCGCCCACACCGCCGTGCAGACCGCGATCAGCGGCAGTGTCCAGCTCTGGGGGTAGGCTGGGAGCGCGCCGAGTACCACGCCGCTGGTGACGGCCGCGAGGCCGGCGCCGACGGCGCGCTCGGCGGCGAAGCCGGCGCGCGCCAGCGGACGCACCAGCCGCTGAGCACGCAGCAGCCGCTGACTGCGCAGGTGTCCGCTGCGCAGTAGCTCGTCGAGGGCTTCGCTGAACTCGGCGGCCGTCGGCCGCTCGCCGGGCCGCGGCGCGCAGACGTCATCGATCAGCCCGACCACGTCCTGCGCCAGATCGGGCCGCAGTACGCCCAACGAGGGCAGCCGGCCGGCGGCTACGTTGGACAGCGTCTCGGCCGGCGTCTGCCCGCGCAGCGGGTGCTCGCCGGCCAGCATCTCGTACAGCACCATGCCGGCGGAGTACACGTCGCTCGGCGGCCCCACGCGGCGTCCGGCGGCCTGCTCCGGCGACATGTAGGCGACCGTGCCGATGACGTCGCCATCCTGTGTGAGCGTGTCGGCGTCCATCAGGCGGGCGATGCCGAAGTCCATCACCTTGACGTGGCCGGCGGTGTCGAGCATCACGTTCTGCGGCTTGACGTCGCGGTGGATGATGCCCTGGCTGTGCGCGAACGCGAGCGCGTCGAGCAGCTCGACGCCGAGCGCGGCTACGTCCCCGTCGCCGAGCTCACCGGCCAGCTTGTCCAGCGACTCGCCCTCCACGAGCTCGCAGACGAGGATGCTGCGCTCGCCGTCGCCAAACCAGTCGTAGAGAGCGACGATGTTGGGATGAGAGAGCGCCGCGGCGGCCTCGACCTCACGGACGACGCGGCCCGACATGCTGCGCCCGTTGGCGACGATCTTGAGCGCGACCGGCTGGTCGAGGGTGACGTCGAGCGCCTCGTAGACGTCGGCAAAGCCGCCGCTGCCGATCTTGCCGACCAGCTGATAGCGGTCGCGCCAGTCGGTGTAGAGGGGTGTCATGCTGTGCGCCGCGACGGACATGGGGGTGGGTGGTCCTTCGTTTGGGACGGTATTCGGTATGGTACAATCCGAACCCTGTAAGAGCTGCTGGGCGAGTGGCGGAATTGGCAGACGCGCTAGGTTCAGGGTCTAGTGCACTTACGTGCGTGCGGGTTCAAGTCCCGCCTCGCCCACCAACCGCCCGACGAACGGGGGTCCGCGGAGTGGATTTCTTTGACGACGACGCGACCAGCCAGGCACCCAGCCGCGACCAGTCAGCACCGCCGGCGCGCCGCCGCTCCAACCCTCGCCGCACGCGCCTCCAGCGCATCCTCGTCCTCGCCGCGATCCTCTTCGTGGTCGTCTTCGCCATGGCCTGGTGGGCGCGCAGCTGCCAGCAGAACCGCAAGGTCGCATCCTACCGCACCTACTTCGAGGGCGTCTCGGCGGCGATCAGCGACTCCGCCGCGCTGGGCAAGCAGCTCGATCAGGTCGTCGCCAGCCCCACCAAGTTCTCGCGCAAGGAGCTCACCGCCAAGCTCGCCGAGCTCAGCGCGAAGCAGGACGAGATCGCCGTGCGCGCCGACCGCCTCGAGCCGCCCGACACCCTCACCTCCGAACAGGCCGTCTTCGCCGAAGGCATGAAGGTCCGCGCCGACGGCTACCGTCTCTTCGAGACGACGCTGGTCGGCATGCTCGGCAAGAAGAAGGCGAACCCCGCCAGGCTCGCCGAGCTCGCCGGTTACTTCAGCGGCCCGGACGCGTACTATACGAGCCGCGTGTACATCCCGGCGCGTAACACCCTCAGCGAGCAGGGCGTCACCGACGTGCTGGTGCCGACATCGACCTACTACCTCACCGCCAAGACCTTCGACAGGGCGCGCCTCGAGCAGATGCTGAACAGCGTGGGCAGCTCCACCAAGCTCGCCGGCATCCACGGCGTGGGCCTCCTGAGCGTGATCGCGCAGCCCGGCGACATCACGCTCACCAAGGGCGCTACCACCGACATCCCCGCCACGGCTGGTCTGTCGTTTGACGTCGCCGTCCAGAACCAGGGCGACGTCACCGAGGAGAACGTCGCCGTCAAGGCGGTGCTCAAGCTGCCCGGCGGCGGCGTGCTCACACAGGCCGGCACCATCGCCACCATCGCCTCCGGCCAGACGCAGACCGTCACCATCCAGGGGTTCGCCATCCCGGCCGAGGCGCTCAGCAAGGTCTCTACGCTCAACGTCACGGCCGGACCGGTGCCTGGGGAGCGGGTGAAGACCAACAACGTCGGGCAGTTCAAGATCCTCCTGCAGCTCCAGTAGGGCCTCATGCAGACGCTGCGCGACATCGCACCCTACGCGGCGCTGGCCGCCGTCGCTCTCTCGCTGGCGCTGCTCGTCCTGGTCGTCATCCTGTGGACCTCCGTGCGCCGCCTGCGGCGCTCGCAGCTGGTGGTGATGGGTCACCACGAGCAGCGCGACATCGTCGCACACGTGGAGAGCCTCGACTCGCAGGTGCGCAATCTGCGCGAGGCCGTCGAGATCCTCACCGACCAGCTCGACGAGCAGAAGCGGCACCTGGACCACGCCCTGACCAATCGCGCGATCGTGCGCTACGACGCCTTCCGCGACGCCGGCGGCGAGCAGAGCGCCTCGTTCGCCCTGCTCGACAATCACCGCTCGGGGGTCGTGTTCAGCGCCATCGCGGCACGTGACTTCGCGCGCATCTACGTCAAGCACCTGCGCGACGGCGTCGCCGACCGCGACCTCTCGCCGGAGGAGCAGCAGGCCGTGACGGCCGCCGTGCCGCGGCCGCTGGCGGCCGGCGAGGACGGCCCGCGCGCCGCGCGGGCTCCACGCCTCGCCGACGAGCCGCGCCCGCCGGCCGGCGGCGCCCCTCCCAGCGACGAGGAGCGCCGGGCTTTCGACGCGCTCGCGGAGCTCGGCGACCCATCGCCGGCGCCGAGCGACGCCCCGGCGCCACCGGCGGCGCCCGTCGATGAGCCGTTCACCTGGGACGCCGGCGACGAGCGCCCGGCCGGCCCCGGCGCCTGAGACGAGGAGACGAGAGTGGCTCACGACAGCAGCCGGGTCGCGTTTCTGGGGCCCGAGGGTACCTTCACTGAAGAGGCCCTGCTCGCCGATCCGCCGGCCGGCGAGCTCGCCCCCTTCCCCTATCCCTCCATCCAGGAAGTCATGCAGGCGGTAGCAGGCGGCGATGCTGAGCTCGGCATCGTGCCCATCGAGAACTCCCTCGAGGGCTCCGTGACCTGGACGCTCGATCTGCTGGGCTTCGGCTTCGACGAGCTGACCATCGTGCGTGAGGTCACCCACGCGATCCGCCATCAGCTCATCGCCCGCGCGGACCTGCGCCTGGAAGAGATCACCAAGGTGATCAGCATCCCCATCGCCTACGGGCAGTGCCGTAAGTTCGTCCAGGAGCATCTTGCCGACGTGGAACACGAGGCCACCGATTCCACCGCCGAGGCCGTACGCCGCGTGAGCCGCGTGCACCGTCCCTGGGTGGCCATCGGCACGCGGCTCTCGGCCGACCTCTACGAATGCCGCGTGGTCCGCGACGACATCGAGGACTCGCTCGACAACCGCACGCGCTTCGTGTACCTCTCGCGCACCGCGGCGCCCCAGGATCTGGAGGCGCGCTACAAGACCAGCATCGTCTGCGGCATCGGCGCCGACCAACCAGGCACGCTTCTGCTGATCCTCAGCGAGTTCGCGCACCGCTTCGTGAACCTGACAAAGGTGGAATCCCGTCCCTCCAAACGGGGCCTCGGCGACTACGTGTTCTATATCGACCTGGCGGGTCGCCGCGGCGACCCGCCCATCGCGGAGGCGCTCAAATGCCTCGCCTGCAAGTTGCCCTGGGTCAAAGTGCTGGGCTCCTACCCCGCCTGATCCCCATCCGCTCTATAATCGGGACGCAGCAGAGGAAGCTGGCCGAAGCCGGAACCGCGTGACCCAGCCGGGAGGTCCACATGGAACGCGTGAAGTGCTCTGTGCGAGACGTGAGCGCCGCCGACCGCGGCATGCTCGTCCTGCTTGCCGAAGAGACCCTGCATCCGTTGGCCGAGGGCTCCGGCCACCCGGAGCGGTATCACACCGCGGAGCTCCTCGAACTGCTGGAGCGGGCCGACGTGTACGTGGCCGAGGCGGAGGGCGAGATGACGGGGTTCGTCGCCGTCGAGGCCGAGGACGATGCCCTGGCCTTGCGTTGTGTGTGCGTCAACCCGGCGTTCGAGGCCCGCGGCGTGGCCAACCAGCTCGTCGACTGGGCCGAAGGCGTGGCCATCGACCGCCGCCTGCGTCGGCTCACGGCCTTCGTGCCCGCCGGCGACCACCCTTCCCTGCGCCTCTACCGCGGTCACGACTTCGTCACGACCGCGGCCCCCGAACAGCCCGAGATGGTGCTCCTCGAAAAGCGCCTGCCCGCGGTCGAGGACTGAGACCCGCGTGGACCTCACCCTCATCTCCGTACCGTACGACCTCGGCCGCGAGGGCGTGGGCAGCGGCCGCGGGCCCGCGGCCTACCTTGAAGGCGGGGCCGCGGCGGCGCTGCGGGACCGCGGTCACGACGTAGAGGTCGTGACCGCGCGGCGCAGCGCCCCCTTCAGCAGCGAACTTCAGGCCGTGCTCGACGTCGACGCCGCCGTCGCGGCGCTGGTGGCCGCCGCCGCGGAAGACGGCCGCCTCCCGCTCGTACTGGCCGGCAACTGCAACGTCACGCTCGGAGTGCGCGCCGGCCTGCTCGCCGCGCGGGTCGACGGCGACCGCGTGCATGGGCGCCTGTCCACCATCTGGCTCGACGCCCACGGCGACTTCAACACCCCGGAGACCAGCGAGACCGGCTACCTGGACGGCATGCCGCTGGCGATGCTCACGGGGCGCGCGTTCCCCGAGGCGTGGGTGATGCTTGGCGGCGAGCCGCAGGGCGAGTCCCTGACGTTGCACGCCGGCGGCCGCGACCTGGACCCGGCGGAGGCCGACGCGCTGGCGGCCTCGGCCATCACCGTGGTGAGCGGCGCCGAGGTGCGCGAGCGCGGTCTGGGCGAGGCGCTCACGCCGGCCCTCGACGGGCTCGCAGAGCGCGCCGCCCATGTGAGGCGAGCCCTCACGAGCCGCCCCCCGGCGCACCTTCACGTCGACATCGACGTGCTCGATCCGTCCGTCGCCGCGGCCGTGGGTTTTCCGTCGCCCGGCGGCTTCACGCTGGCCGAGCTGCTGGCGGCCATCGAGATGACCGGCGGGCGTTTTGAGCTGCGGGCACTCTCCCTGACGTCGTTCGCCCCCGACAGCGCCGCCGGCGCGGGCACGCTGGAGTGCGGCCTCGCCGCGCTGACGACCGCCGCCGGCATCGCCTGCGGCCTTCCGGAGGCGACGCGACGCTGAACCCGCGGGCCAGGTAAGCGGAGGCCCTTACGGCCGCCGCCCGCCCGCCGTCACGGGTCAGTGATAGACGTAGAGCCGCTCGCCCACCCAGGACTGGCCATAGGTCCAGTCGGCCACCCACATGGGCTCGCGGATGCAGCCGTGGCTGGCCGGGTAGGGCGGCACCGGCGCATAGCCGTGGATGGCGAAGTCGCCGACGAACCCCATGGTGCGGAACAGGATGCCGCCGTATCCCGACGTGGTGTACGGGTGCTTCTGCTGGATGTGGAAGCTGCCCTCCGGCGTGTTGCCCGTGGCCCCCGTGGACACCGCGATGAGGCCGTAGACGACGCCGTTCTTGACCACCATGAGGATCTGCCGGCTCTTGTCCACTTCGATGTGGGTGGACGGCCCCGAGTAGCGCGGCTTGACCGGCCTGGCGCCGTCGAGCTTGCGCCAGTCGTCGCCGTCGAAGACGTAGGTACGCGGCAGGCGATACGCCTTCTGGAAGGCCATCACGGCGTCGGCGCACTGCGAGTTGAAAGTCGTGCCGACGGAGGGCACGCGGATGTGGAGGCGCGAGAGCGCCGTCAAGAGTCCGCGCACGCGGGCCCCGGACGACCCGGTCGCGACCCTCTCGCCCTTGGCGCGCACCGTCGATTCGAGGCTGCGCGCGCCAAAGCCGTCGGCGGCCGGCAGCGAGAGCGTCACGACGAACGTGTCGACGCCGCGGAGCGGCACCTGCAGCACCGCCTTGCCGCCGCGCACGGCGGCCTTCACCGTCGCGACGCGCGCGCCGCGGTGCACGACGACGGCGCTGATCGTGCCGCCGTAGGTGGAGGGCTCGACCTTGACCACGTACCGCAGGCTGAGGAACGGGATCGCCGTGCCGTGCGTCACGGTGACCCTCGGCTTGACCGTGAGGCGCCGCGCCGCGCTCTGGGTGCCGTCGGCGAGCAGGCGCGCGACGACGTCACCGCTGCGCCGCGGCGTGAGCGTTACGTTGTAGGCCCCGGAGGCGTCGGTGACCGCAGTCGCGGCAGGCACGCCGGCCAGCCCGATGGCCACATCCTGGCCGGCCACTGCCGGCGTGACCACGCCGGATACGGTGACCGTGTCACCGAAGATGACCGTCGCCGGCGACAGCTCGCAGCTGACCGTCGTCGCCGGCGAAGGCTCCGGGGACGGCGACGGCGACGAAGAGGCCGCGGCGACGGCCGCGGGCAGGAGCGTCGCGCACAGCGCGACAAGGGCGGCCGCGGCCAGCAGGCCGCGGCGACGAAGACGTGGACGGGAAGCGGTCTGGCGCATGGATCGGCTCCTGCTCTCGCGCATGGGCGCGTGGCTTTACGTGCGGCGAGGGTAGCACGGACCGAGCGCGAGGGTCGAGCCGGTGCGATACCATGAGGCGCGACAAACACGACCGCGAGGAGTCACGATGCTCGACGTCAAGATGGTGCGCGCGAATCCGGACGAGGTCCGCCGGGCACTCGCGCGGCGCGGCGACTCCACGGCGTCGCTCGACGAGTTCCTCGCTCTCGAAGAGGAGCGCCGCCGGCTGCTCACCGACGTCGAGAGCAGGCGCGCGGCGCGCAAGCGCGCCAGCGACGAGATCGCCGTGGTCAAGAAGGCCGGCGGCGACGCCGAGCAGGCGATCGCCGCCATGCGCGCGCTCGGGGACACGATCAAGGAGCGCGAGGCCTCGCTGGGAGAGGTCGAGGAGCGGCTCAAGACCATGCTCCTCGAGATCCCCAACATCCCGCTCCCCGGCGTCCCCGACGGCGGCGAGGAGGCTTCGGTCGTGCTGCGCCACGTGGGCACGCCACGCGAGTTCGACTTCGCGGTCAAGGATCACCTCGACCTGGGCATCGCCCTCGACATGATCGACATGGAGCGCGGCGCCAAGGTGAGCGGCTCGCGCTTCGCCTACCTCAAGGGCGACCTCGTGCTGCTGCAGCTCGCCCTCGTCAGGTACGGCCTCGACATCGTCGGCGCCAAGGGCTTTCGCCCCGTCGTGCCGCCGGTGCTGGTGCGCGAAGAGGCCATGTTCGGCACCGGCTTCTTCCCCACCGACCGCGCCCAGATCTACGAGACTGTGGACGGCGACTGCCTCGTGGGCACCAGCGAGGTGCCCCTGGCGGCCATGCACATGCAGGAATTCCTCGAGGCCGAGAAGCTGCCGCTGCGCTATGCCGGCTACTCGAGCTGCTTCCGCCGCGAGGCCGGAGCCGCCGGGCGCGACACGCGCGGCATCCTGCGCGTGCACCAGTTCGACAAGCTGGAGATGTTCAGCTTCTGCCTCCCCGAGCAGAGCGCCTTCGAGCACGAGCTCATCCTCTCGGCGGAGGA
>Ga0209254_10006209_pt1 | contig 11016 bp, 10 predicted proteins | sample FrelakmetDIP11DI_FD_187148 | JGI IMG/M metagenome (GOLD analysis project Ga0209254, IMG submission 187148) | Freshwater lake sediment microbial communities from the University of Notre Dame, USA, for methane emissions studies - DIP11 DI (SPAdes)... | ecosystem: Environmental > Aquatic >... | reverse complement strand
TCTATTAACACAGGCAATCTCAATCATACACTTGATCCTTCAAGTCAGCCAGGTCAAAAGCCTGGCTTTTATTATTGTTTCAGAATGGTCTGTATCCGATTATTTCCCTTACCTCTCTTATGGTTTTCGAAGCGCTCTCTCTCGCTTTTTCACTGCCTTCCCTTACAACCCGCGACATATATTTACTATCGGTCAGAATATCATTTATTTTGTTTCTGATGGGATCGGTAGCTTTAATAATGTCCTCTGCCAGCTGCTTTTTAAGATCCCCGTACCGGATTTCACAGGAAGCATGCTTGTCTGTGAAATATTTAACAACTGTCGGGTCAGAGACCACATTCATGATTGTAAAAAGATTCTGGACCGGCTCCGACATTTTCTGCCCCTTTTCAGTTGGCCCTGCATCGGTCACTGCGCTCATTACCTTCTTTCTGATAACCTGTGGCGGATCAGCCAGAAAGATCCCGTTACCCTCGCTTTTCCCCATTTTTCCTGTACCATCAAGACCTGGTATTTTTATCAGCTCATGACCAAAATTATAAGCATCGGGCTCGGGGAAATAACTGACATCATAAATCATATTGAATCTTCTGGCAAATCTTCTGGTCATTTCAAGATGCTGTTCCTGGTCCTTTCCGACAGGAACCTTATTGGCCTTATGAATAATAATATCAGCTGCCATCAGCACAGGGTAGGTCAGAAGACCTGCATTGATATTATCAGGATGTTTTCTGATCTTCTCCTTAAATGATGTAGTCCTCTCCAGTTCCCCGACGTATGCATTCATATTCAGAAGGAGATATAATTCTGTAACCTCCGGCACATCGCTCTGAATAAAGATGGTGGCAATTTCAGGGTCGATTCCGCAGGCAAGGTATTCAGCAAGAACCTGTCTGATGTTTCCCTGGAGATCATCGGGTTTTGGATGTGTTGTAAGCGCATGATAATCTGCAATAAAGAAAAAGCATTTATTTTCCCTCTGCATCTTAAGAAAGTTCTTTATTGCTCCGTAATAATTACCAAGATGAAGGTTCCCCGTCGATCTTATACCGCTCACTACTGTCTCCATTGTTATCTTCAATAAAATTCACTGCAAAATTAATTCTTTTTCCGAAAATCGTACCTTTGCCTCTTCACAATACAAAAGGCCATGGAATCAACGCGACAGAAAAAAGTATCAAGACTTATACAGAAAGAGGTGGCCGACATCTTTCTGAAAAGGGGCAGCGGGCTGGCACACGGGAAAATGGTTTCAGTTACAAAGGTAAGAGTGAGCCCCGATCTATCATTCGCTAAGGTTTTTATCAGCATCTACCCTTCGGCAGGGCAGGATGACATACTGAAAGCGATACAGGATCATTCACCAAAAATAAGATTCGAGATGGGGCAGAAAATAAGAAAACAACTCCGTATAGTTCCGGAGATAGCCTTCTTCATCGACGACAGCCTTGATTATATTGACAAGATTGACAAACTGCTGAAATCCTGAGCCCGATGCAGTATGACCCCATTAAAAAAACAGTGGGCCGGTTTTTTTCAGGTCCTGTTTTCATGAGGAGGCTATTCTACTTCTTCCTTGACCTGCTTCTGCTAAGGACCTGGCATGTAAAAAAAGCCTTAAAGAAAATTGTCAGGAAATACCCGGGGAAAGCATATGTACTTGATGCCGGGGCAGGTTTCGGTCAGTATACCTGGAGGATGAGCAGGATGAACAGGCAATGGAAAATCAAGGCGGTCGATATTAATCAGGTCCATATCAATGACAATGATGTTTTCTTCAGGAAAGCAGGCCTTTCAGGCAGAGTCGTGTGCGAAACCATGGATCTTGCCGGACTGAATGAAGCTGACGCTTTTGATTTTATTCTGTCGGTCGATGTGATGGAACACATCAGGGAAGATGAGCTTGTATTCAGAAACTTCTGCCGGGCTCTGCGTCCGGGTGGATCAATTCTTGTTTCAACGCCATCCGATCAGGGAGGTTCTGACGTCCATAATGAAAAGGAACACTCCTTTATAGATGAACATGTAAGGGACGGATACGGAATAACCGAAATTTCACAAAAGCTCGAAAGGGCAGGCTTTGATGATGTCAGGGCATCTTATACCTACGGGAAACCGGGCAATATTTCCTGGCGCCTGTCAATGAAATATCCTGTGCAAATGCTTAACAGGTCAAAGTTGTTTTTCGTAATTCTGCCTTTTTATTACCTTGTATTCTTCCCTGTTGTCGTAATACTCAATTTTTTTGATATCTTTTTGACTCATAAATCGGGAACCGGGCTACTTGTATCAGCAAACAGGAAATAGTGAGACTATCGTTATATATCGCCAAAAGGTATCTCTTCGCAAAAAAGTCGAGGAATGCAATAAATGTCATCTCCTCAATTTCAGTTGCCGGCGTTACAGTGGGCACTATGGCTCTTATAATCGTCCTTTCCGTTTTTAACGGACTCGAAACTCTTGTGCACTCGATCTTTAACACTTTCGACCCCGATCTGAGGATAACCCCTGCTGAAGGAAAGACGTTCATCCCCGATAGCGCAAGGCTCTCTCTGCTTGCCAGCGTTGATGGAATTGCCTGCTATTCGCTCTGCCTCGAAGAAAATGCACTTCTGAAATACGGTGAAAAACAGTATATAGCAACTATAAAAGGGGTGGATGAAAATTATGCCCAGGTCACCGGTATTGACAGTTCAATGTGGGATGGTGAATTCATTCTAAGGTCAGAACAGGGACGGCCCTACGCAATTCCGGGAATAGGAATAGCCAATTTTCTGGGGATGAGGGTTAATTTCATCACCCCGCTGGTCATTTATGTGCCCAGGAGGACAGGCACTACTGAACTGACCGCTGAAGATGCATTTGTAAGAAATTATATTTTCCCCTCAGGTATATACCAGGTCGAGCAGGAATATGACTCAAAGTACGTATTCATGCCGATCGGCTTTGCCCGCGAACTGCTTGAATCAGGATCAGAAGTCACATCTCTTGAAATCAAATTTGAAGCCGGACCATCTGAATCACAGATCCAGAAGGATGTTACCAGGCTGTTCGGAAAAGGATTCATAGTCCAGAATAAATACGAACAGCAGGAAATTTTTTACAAAGTGATGCGGTCGGAGCGCCTGGCAATTTTCTTTATTCTTACTCTTATCCTTATTATAGCATCCTTCAGCATAATCGGCTCCCTGACAATGCTGATAATTGAAAAGGAAAGAGATATTGAGATACTGAGGAGCCTTGGAGCTGATAACACGCTGATAAGGAAAATCTTCATCATAGAAGGGTGGCTGATATCAATCATCGGAGCCATCGCCGGTATTTTGCTGGGATTTGTAATTTGCTGGATTCAGCAGAGATTCGGGTTGGTACGACTTCAAAGCGATACTCTGATCCTCGATGCCTATCCGGTTGTGATGAAGATAAAGGATTTTCTTATTGTCCCGGCAACAGTTCTGTTAATCGGGTTCTGGGCCGCCTGGTATCCGGTCAGGTTCCTGACAAAGAAATATCTGACCAGAAATTAAGAATTCATGTGAAAAAATGAGATCTGTTACCCTACATACTCTTACCGTTCTGATTGCTGTTGCGATCATCGCTGGTTCGTGTACCGGGCGGCGAAGCAAAACGGAACATAGAAATCTGATTCAGGAAAAAGATCTTATCCGGATACTGACTGATGTTTATATGGCCGATGGTCTTTTGTCTCTCCCCGAAATAAACTTTAACTATTCCACAGGCGATACCCTTGAATCATATATTGAAATTATTGAGGGCTATGGTTATACAATGCCGGATATGGACAAAACGATGAGATACTATTTCATTAAAAAGCCAAAACAGCTTGTAAAAATCTATGACAAAGTCCTGGGAAATTTAAGTGAGATGGAATCGCTTGTCGATAAGGAATTGCCGGGTGCAGGCATCAGGGAAATGAACATATGGCCGGGAAAACCTTTATATTCATATCCCGGTCAGACCCCCGAAGATATTGACGGCATGGATCTTCCGTTCAGGCATAAAGGCACTGTTAATCTTAAATTCACAATCACCATTTTCCCTGATGATCAGTCAGCTGACCTCCGTCCCGGACTATTTTTCTCTCATACCGACTCGGCCGGAATTCACGAAAAAGTCGTTTTTTCAAATGTCCCTTTTTTGAAGGACGGACAGCCTCATACTTACAGTTTCAATTTGGTTCAGAATCTTCCCGACCCTGTCAGATTAAAAGGATGGTTCATTGACAGAGAGGGTATTTCTCCCGACCGGGAAATGCACTTCAGGGTGGAGAATATTATTATGCTGCGTTATTGAGGGAATAATGAAACGCTTTTCAGCCCAATATATATTTACAAATACGGGAGCTCCCCTGAAAAGGGGCATTGTAACAGCCGATGATGACGGTACAATAACAGGCGTTGAAGATACCGGAGGAAACATTGTTGAAAAAGAATCCGTTGAGTTCCATAACGGGATTATAATTCCGGGATTTATCAACTGTCACTGTCATCTGGAACTTTCCCATATGAGGGGGATGATCCCTCCAAAAAGCGGATTAGCTGAATTCTTAAGTCTTTTCCGGGCAGGCAGAATAGCCGGCCTTGAAAAGATCATTGCTTCGGCGACTTCAGCAGATTCTGAAATGTACAGTGCCGGGACCTCTCTGTGCGCAGATATCTGCAATACAACCGATACTTTTAATGTAAAAACGGGGAGCAGAATAAAATACATTAACCTGCTGGAGGTATTCGGGATTGATCCTGAAAAAGCAAGCCGCAGGCTGAATGAAATAAGGCTGGTCTCAGATCGTGCTGAATCTCTCGGACTTTCCTGGTCACTCGTACCTCACTCAGCTTATTCGATATCTCTGACCCTTTTCCGCCTCCTTCTTGCTGAGACCGGTTCGAACAAGATCACCTCCATTCATTTTATGGAAACCCAGGCAGAAAGAAGCCTTCTTGAAAGCCAGTCGGGACCCCTTATGGATTCCTACATTGAATCAGAACTGATCGACGGGAGGCCGGAAACCGTCAGCGATCATGTGACAGCTGTGCTCGAAGCAGTAACCCGCTCGGGAAATCTGATCCTGGTCCATAATACTTATGCTGACAGGGAGACAATCAGAAAAGTAAATAAAAGAGGGAACCTTTTCTGGTGCCTGTGCCCGAATGCAAATTTGTACATTGAAGATCATCTGCCCCCACTCGATCTTCTGATCGGGGAGGATTGCCGGATTGTAATCGGAACTGACAGCCATGCATCAAATAACAGGCTGAGCATTCTTGAAGAGCTTAAGACAATCCAATCTTTTTATCCGTCGGTACCCCTTGAAGATCTTATAAAATGGGCCACCCTGAACGGAGCCATTGCTCTTGGCGAGGAAGATAAATTCGGGAGGATCCAGCCTGGCATGAAACCGGGCTTGCTCCTTATTCAGGATATTGATCTGCAAAAACTGCAGTTACTCCCCGAAAGCCATATTACAAGGTTAATCTGACATGTAAAGGATGCCTACATTTTTATTTGATAAGATAATTTTTGGTCCGGTTAAAAGCAGGAGGTTAGGAGTATCACTCGGAGTCAATCTTTTGCCGGCCACTAAAAAACTTTGCAATTTCAATTGCATCTACTGTGAATGCGGCTGGACAAGCGATTCAAAAGTGGAAAAAGGCTATCTTCCAAAACGTGAGGAAGTTTATAAAGCCCTGGAAAAGAAGCTTTCGGAAATGAAAGAAAAAAACTATCCTCCCGATGTGATAACTTTTGCCGGTAACGGTGAGCCTACTCTGCACCCTGATTTTCCGGGAATAATTGATGATTGCATTGAGCTGAGAAATAAATACTTCCCCGGAATAAGGATAGCTGTTTTGTCAAACTCCACCACAATTACGATACCATCAATAAAAGAGGCTCTTCTGAAGGTCGATCAGAATATCCTTAAGCTCGATTCCGGATTCGATCTGACAGTCAGGGTACATAACCAGCCGGGGGTAAATATAAAGGTCGCTCAGCTTATCGAAAACCTGCAAAACTTTAGCGGACAATTGATAATACAGACACTTTTCCTCAGAGGAATTTATAAAGGAAAAGTTATTGATAATACAACCCCTGAAGAGATTGAAGCATGGCTGAAAGCAATTGAACTGATAAAGCCATGCGAAGTCATGATCTATACCATCTCAAGGGATACTCCCGAAGGCGGACAGCTTGGTAAGGTGCCTCTTGCAGAACTGAAAAGTATTGCGCGATTGGTTAAACGGCTGGGAATAAAGACCAGTGTATCAGGCTGATCTTGGCAAAGGGTTATAACATACTTATCTGCCCCCTTGAGTGGGGACTCGGGCATGCAGGGCGGATGATCCCGCTGGCCGCAAAGCTGCTGGAAAGGCAGAATAATGTTTTTATCGGTTCCGGGAAAGAGCATCAGTCCTTTTTCCGTAACGAACTATCCGGATTAAACTATATTACTTTCCCGGGTTTCAGTCCTGTGTATTCGAAGTACCTGCCCCAGTATATTTCAATCCTCCTGAAAACACCAGTACTCTTTTACCATATAATAGCCGAACACATAAGGCTAAAAAACATAATAAATAAATACAAAATTGACATTGTAATAAGTGATAACCGTATCGGGCTATGGAACAGGAAAATAAAAAGTGTTTATATTACGCACCAGCCAGTTATCCCTTTGCCTGAAAGACTAAAATTCCTTGAATGGACAGGGATCAGATTCCACCGGTTTTTTATGAGAAAATATTCATTCTGTTTCATTCCCGATCTTCCGGGTGATCTGAATTTATCCGGAAGGCTGACTCATAATGTCAGGCTACCCGGGAATACCAGATTTATTGGCATTCTGTCGAGATTTACAACCTTGCTCTCTTCCCCGCGGGATTCCGGTAAAGGATTTCCTCACAATACGCTTATGCTCTCCGGACCTGAGCCCCAAAGAGGGATTCTGAGGGAAAAGCTTGTCAGGATCCTTGAACACACCGAACCACCAACAGTAATCCTGGAAGGGAAACCCGGCCTTTCTGCCGGACCTGTCAGATCAGGCTATATCATTTCATATAACCATCTTCCTTCATATGAAATGAAGAATATCATAACCGGAAGCGAGCAAATCATTTCCCGGTCGGGATATACGACAGTGATGGAGCTTATTAGCCTTAATTGCAGCGCTCTGCTGGTTCCAACCCCCGGTCAGACTGAACAGGAGTATCTGGCGGAATATCTTTCAGGAAAGGGATGGTTCACATCTATTAAGCAGAAAAACATCGGGGTGGAAATTACAATGACCAAAGGAAAAGTAAAATTACCTTCCGGAATTATTGAAGAAAGCAGGGGATTGCTTGAAGAGGCTCTGGATGAGCTGTTAAATCAATAAAATAAAGAGGCTGATTACCAGAAGTCCTGTCAGGAATCCCAGCCAGACCTGGGCTGGATTATGGGAATTTAGCCTTAACCTTGAAGAAAGAACAAGGCCGCCAGCAAGGATAACCAATATAAGATAACTGGTCAGCGGCGTGTACATTTTCATGGAAAGCACAAGCACGGTTGCAGTCAGTGCACCGGCTCCAACACCATGAATAGATATTTTCCACCAGAAGTTGACCATTGATACCACGATTGACAGGACTGATGTTGCAAAAATGAATGATTTCAGAAAGAAAGGAATCTGGTAATTGAATACAATAAAAGAAGTTGTACAATAAAGGATTGAGGCAGTGAGAAGAGGAATTATTCTTTCTCTTCTGTCTTCAATACTATATGAGCTTATCAGATTCCTGAACCTGTATAACGGAAGCAAGGCAAGGGGAATCAGCACATTATTTACAAGCACGACAATAATCAGGATCTTTTTTATCTCACCCGGAAGGTATCCTAGAAATGTGGGAGCCGACAGGAGGATTATCAATCCGTATAAAGGCATAAATACCGGGTGAAATACCAGAGAAATGATTCTTGCCAGCTTATCAGGTATTTGTGTTGAGGATGACGGGCTCATTCAGGGCATGTAACAATTAATATCATTATCAGAAACGGTCTGAAGAGCATTATATTACACACTCTATATTTCCCTTCTTAATCTTGCTACCGGAATATTAAGTTGTTCACGGTATTTGGCAACCGTCCTGCGGGCAATCTGATATCCTTTCTCCTGGAGTATATCAGTAAGCCTTTCGTCGGTCAGCGGCCTCCTTTTTTCCTCATTCTCAATGCAATCCTGCAGAATTCTCTTTATCTCTCTTGTTGATACCTCTTCACCGCTGTCGGTCTGGAGCCCCTCCGAAAAGAAAAACTTGAGAGGAAATATCCCGAAATGTGTCTGGATGTATTTGCTGTTGGCCACTCTTGAAACTGTTGAAATATCGAGCCCTGTCATCTCAGCAACATCTTTCAGTATCATTGGCTTAAGATTTGTTTCATCCCCGTCGATAAAATACTCTTCCTGGTATTCCAGGATAGCATTCATGGTAAGAAGAAGTGTATTCTGTCTCTGTTTGATGGCATCAATGAACCATTTGGCCGAATCGATTTTTTGCTTGACGAACATGATCGCTTCTTTCATATCTTTTTTCTGACCCTTATCCTTGATGTATGAATGAAGCATCTCATTATATGATGTACTTAGGCGGAGCTCAGGAAGGTTACGGGAATTCAGGTGAAGGTCGAATCCGTCCTCTGAGAGCTCAAGTATGAAATCAGGAATTATTTGCTGGGATGTTTTGGTAAATGAGTCACTGAAAAGGTTCCCTGGTTTCGGGTTCAGCTTAAGAATTTCTTCTATTGCTGATTTAAGCTGTGGTTCAGTTATTCCGAGCCTGGCAGTAATTTTGTCATAATGCCTTTTGGAGAATTCCTCGAAGTAAAGATCAAGAACCGAGTAGGCAGTTTTTATGACCGGCTGGGTGCGGTCCTTTATGGCGAGCTGGATTAACAGACACTCCCTCAGGGTTCTGGCTCCCACTCCCGGAGGATCGAGATCCTGGATTATGTCAAGCACCTCTTCCAGCTCTTTTTCGGTGGCTGTTACATTCTGAAGAAAGGCAAGATCATCCACAATATTCGACAGCTCTCTTCTCAGATAGCCGTCCTCATCGATATTTCCCAGGATATATTCCCCCAGTGTTTTCTGCTTATCGGTAAGTTCCCTTAATCCCAGCTGTGATTCAAGATGTTCCTGAAATGAAGATCCGGCAGAATAAGGGATTTCGTTTTTCCTTTCATCCTCCTTGCTGTAATTATTTGTCTGAAGGCGGTATTCAGGTATTTCGTCTTCTTCGATATAATCGTCGATGGTGAATTCCTCCTTGTCCTTGTCCTTGTCGTTATCTTCAAACTGCTCCTCTTCAGTTTCCCCGTTTTCGATCTCTTCATCTTCCTCCTGACCTTCCTCAAGGGCAGGATTCTCTTCAAGCTCCTTTTTGATACGCTGTTCAATCTGCAAAGTAGGGACCTCCAGCAGTTTGATCATCTGGATCTGCTGGGGTGAGAGCTTCTGGAGGAGCTTCTGCTGTAACTTTTGTCTTAACATTCTTTTCAGATAACGAAAATGATGACCAAATAATTATCTAAAATTCAGCGTTGTTTGGAGTTCTTGGAAAAGGTATCACATCTCTTATGTTCGACATCCCTGTCATAAATAATATCATCCGTTCGAATCCCAGTCCGAATCCGCTATGAGGGGCAGTTCCGAATTTCCTCGTTTCCAGGTACCACCAGAGGTCCTTGTCGGGAAGTTTCAGTTCTTTAATCCGGCTCAGAAGCTTATCATAGACTTCTTCTCTCTGCGATCCTCCTATTATCTCTCCTATTCCGGGAAAAAGGACATCCATTGCTTTTACTGTTTTCCCGTCGTCGTTTTGCTTCATGTAAAATGCCTTAATCTCTTTGGGATAATTGATAAGAATCACAGGACGTTTAAAATGTTCCTCGACCAGATATCGTTCGTGTTCAGCCTGCAGGTCCCTTCCCCATCCAACCGGATATTCCCAATTCTTTTCAGATGCTGTCAATATTTCAACTGCCTCTGTATATGTGATCCTTACAAAATTGTTTTCGAGCACAAACCTCAGCCTCTCAAGCAACCCTTTGTCGATCATGCTGTTCAGGAATGTCAAATCGTCGATACAGTTTTCAAGAGCGTAACTGATAAGGTATTTTACAAACTCTTCGGCGAGATCCATATTATCATTCAGGTCGTAGAAGGCCATTTCCGGCTCAATCATCCAGAACTCGGCAAGATGCCTTGGTGTATTTGAGTTTTCAGCCCTGAATGTCGGACCAAAAGTATATATTTCTCCAAGCGCAAGTGCTCCCAGTTCACCTTCAAGCTGACCCGATACGGTAAGGTTTGTTTCTTTACCGAAAAAATCATTCCTGTAATCAATAGTACCCTGTTCGTTTAAAGGCGGGTTTTTCAGATCGAGAGTCGTAACATGAAACATTTCGCCTGCACCTTCAGCGTCACTGCCTGTAATGATTGGGGTATGCAGGTAATAAAATCCCTTGTCGTTAAAGTACTTATGAATAGCGAATGCCATAGCATGCCTTATCCTGAAAACAGCTCCGAAAGTATTGGTCCTGAAGCGAAGATGGGCGTGCTCCCTCAGGAACTCCATAGAATGTCCCTTTTTCTGAAGAGGATATATCTCGGCATCGCATTTTCCATAAAGTTCTATTTTTTCAGCGTTTATCTCAACATTCTGGCCCTGACCCTGTGATTCAACAAGTTTTCCCGTTACGGCGATGCAGGCTCCGGTTGAAATGTCCTTCAAAAGATTCTCATCGAACAATGCAGTGTTGGCAACTACCTGGATATTATTGATGGTCGATCCGTCATTAAGAGCAATGAATGCAATATTTTTGTTCCCCCTCTTGGTTCTTACCCAACCCTTTACAAGAACATTTTTCCCTGTTTCCTGTGATATCAGCAATTCTTTAACTTTTATCCTTTTCATCATATAATATAATTGCAGAAAAATTTCTGGGCAAAAGTAATAAATTGTTAAC
>Ga0209254_10006208_pt1 | contig 11016 bp, 11 predicted proteins | sample FrelakmetDIP11DI_FD_187148 | JGI IMG/M metagenome (GOLD analysis project Ga0209254, IMG submission 187148) | Freshwater lake sediment microbial communities from the University of Notre Dame, USA, for methane emissions studies - DIP11 DI (SPAdes)... | ecosystem: Environmental > Aquatic >... | reverse complement strand
TGGGCGCATAGCCGACGAGCAGGTCGTAGTTGAGGTGCAGGTACTCGAAGCCCGCCACGGTGACGATGTTGAACGGGTTCACGCTGTCGACGTCCTGCATCGTGCCGACGCGGAACACGAGCTTCTCGCCGCCGGGCGACGGCGACGCACTGGTGGCGGCGCGAGCCACCCCCCCAGCCAAGCCGATCAGAAGCGTCGCCGTGACGATCGCGATGACGAACCTGCGCATTGCCGTACCTCCCTTACGTCGACCCCCGGACGCGTCGCGGACGGCGGAGGGTCAGGACCCTGCGCCACGCGGGCTCCCCCCAGCCCCTGTGCGCCGTACTGTACTCCAAAGTCCGCGTTCTCGTAAGGGCCTGTCCCGCCGGGTCTGCACGCACGTATGCGCCCGGCGCCTCTTGCGCGGGACGTCAGTCGGGGGGGCCGTTGCAGGTAGGCGATCAGAGGCTCGCGACGGCCCCCCATGATCTTGTCGACGAGTACGTCCAGGATGCCGCGGGCGACCTCTTCGTCGGTGACTCTGGGCCGGTAGACGTAGGCGGCCCGTGACTTGTCCTGTTCCAGCAGACCCCTGACGGCCAGGTTGCGCAGCACGCTCATGACCGTCGCGCAGGCGATGCGCCGGCTCTCGCGCAGGCGTTCGTAGAGGTCGCGCACCGTGACGTCGCCGTTGTCCCACACGACGCGCAGCACATCGGCCTCCAGCCAGCCGAGGCCGGTGAGATCGCGGCTGCGCTCGCGGCGCCGCCACGCGGATGGTGTGAGGTCACACATGGCGGACCTCCGTCAGGCTTCGGGAGCGGGTCGATACGTTGACCGTTCCCGAGCCGGCCGTGAGGCAACGCGCGACGCGGGGGCGTCGCCGGCGGAACCAGCGGAAGCCACGAGACGGGGCGTCCAGGCGCAGCATCCCACGTCCGGCCGCGGGCCTCTGCAGGACGGAGCGAGGGCAGGGCGAGACGGGTATACTGCGCTTGACCGCTCAAGGAAGTGAGGCGCGTGGCCCCGACGCACGAGACAGCCGTGGACCTCACGCCGGCCGAACTGGCCGCGTGGCGCGGCATGCTGCGCGTGCATGCTTCGCTCCTTCATGCCATGGACGCGGAGCTCACCGCCGGGCACGGCCTGGCGCTGCGGTCCTACGAGGTCCTGCTCCACCTCGAGGATGCACCCCGGCACCGCCTGCGCATGAGCGACCTCTCGCGCTCCGTACTGCTCAGCGCCAGCGGGGTGAGCCGGCTGATCGACCGCATGGAGCAAGACGGCCTCGTGGGTCGCGAGCGATGCTCCGACGACGGACGCGGCTACTGGGCGGTGCTCACGAGCCATGGCGAGCAGAAGCTCAGAGAAGCGCGGGCCACCCATCTGGCCGGCGTGCGACACCTGTTCCTGCGGCACTTCGCCGGCGACGACCTGGCCCGGCTCGCGGACTACTGGGAGCGTGTGGCGCCGGGCGCCACCAAGCCCGTGGAGCCGGCCAACGACGACGGCGACTGCGCGTGAGCGACGTCATCGTCGTCGGCGCCGGCCTGGCCGGGCTGTGCTGCGCCCGCGAGCTCGCGGACCACGGCCTGGACGTCCAGGTGCTCGAGAGGAGCGACGCCCCCGGCGGACGTCTGCGCACCGACGAGGTGGACGGCTTTCTGCTCGACCGCGGCTTCCAGGCGCTCCTGACCGCGTACCCCGAGGCGCGCCGCGCGCTCGACTACGAGCGTCTGGGCCTGCGGCCGTTCTACGCCGGCGCGCTGGTCCGTCGGCGCGGCGGCTTCGCGCGCGTCGCCGATCCGTTGCGGCACCCCCTCGATGCCGCGCGCGGCCTGCGCGCAGGGCCCGGGAGTGTCCGCGACAAGCTGCGCGTCGCACGCCTGCGTCACCGGCTGTCGAGCGCCTCGCTGAACGAGGTGCTGGAGGCGCCGCAGGTGACCACGGCGGAGGCGCTGCGCCTCGAAGGCTTCTCGCGCGAGTTCATCGACGGCTTCTTCCGGCCCTACCTCGGCGGCATCTTCCTCGACCCCGCACTGGAGACCTCGAGCCGGCTGTTCGCCTACGTGTTCAAGCTCTTCGCGCAGGGCGAGGCGGCGCTGCCGGCCGCCGGTATGCAAGCGATCCCACGCCAGCTGGCAGAGAGCCTGCCGAAGACGGCCGTCCGTCTCCTCAGCACCGTCGAAGCGGTCGACCGCGGCGGCGTGGCGCTCGCCGGCGGCGAGCGCCTCGAGGCCGGCGCCGTGGTCGTCGCAGCCGATGGGCCGGAGGCGGCCCGGCTCACCGGCGCTGTGGAGGCGCCGGCCGCCCGGGCCACGACCTGCGTGTACTTCGCGGCCGAGCGCTCACCCCTCGACGAGCCCATCCTGGTCCTCGACGGCGAGGGCCGCGGTCCGGTGAACAACCTGTGCGTACCGAGCGACGTGGCGCCGAGCTACGCGCCGCCGGGGGCGGCGCTGATCTCGGCCACCGTCCTCGGCATCCCGCCGCTGGACGACGGCGGCCTCGAGGCCGCCGTCCGCGAGCAGCTGCGCGGCTGGTTCGGCGCCCAGGTCGACGGCTGGCGACGGCTGGCCGTCTACCGCATACCGTTCGCGCTGCCGGCGCAGCCCCCCGAGATCCTGGCAACGCCGCAGCGGCCCGTGCGCCTGCGCGAGGGACTCTTCGTGTGCGGCGACCATCGCGACACGGCCTCCATCCAGGGGGCGATGGTCTCCGGGCGCCGGGCTGCCGCCGCGGTACTCGGCATCGACAGCGGCCCCTTCTGCGACCTCTGACACCGAGGCCGCGACCGTACACCGTGATCAGGCCCTGCCGAGCAGCACGCTGACGCACATCACGAGGAGCACGCTCGCGGTCACCAGCACGTACCGCCGGTCGCGGGCTCTGACGAAGACCACCAGAGACCCCGCGACGCGCACGAACGGCGTGCCGATGAGGACGATGAGGCCCAGCGAGAGGTAGGCCGCCGGCCTGAGCGCGGCCAGCCCGCGAGGGATCTCCGCGAGCGGCACGACGCCGCGAGGGAGGGCGGCCCCACGCGCGACGCCGAGGACCAGACCCGCCGCCATGAGCGCGACGCTGACGGCGATGCCGCACAGCAGGATCCAGCGGACCGTACGCTCGATCGGATCCATGACGTGCGCGCGAGCCGGCGGTCTCTGCTCCAGGCCGGCGTTCACTGCCCCAGACCCGTGACGACCATCATTGCCGCGAAGACCAGGAGAACGACCTGGAAGATGATGCCGAGCACCCGCGCCGACAGGCGCACGGCGAGGTGTGGTCCGAGGCGGGCGCCGACGAGGATGCCGAGAGCTGCCGGCACCGCGTAGTGCGGGTCCATGTAGCCGCGCCCGTAGAAGATGGCCGCACCGGTGGCCGCCGTTATCCCGATCATCAGGTTGCTGGTGGCGATGGCGGCCTTGAAGGGGACGCCCATCAGCAGGTTCATGATCGGCACCTTGAAGGCGCCGCCGCCGACCCCCAGAAGACCCGAGACGTTGCCGGCCCCGAGACTGAGCACGAAGCCGAGGCGCGTGCGCCGCACGCCGTACTCGACGTCGTGGCCGACGGCCGGGTCGTAGTAGCAGGCTTCGAGCGCGCCGGTCCGGACCGGCGCCACGTCGCCGCCGCGGCGGTTCATCTGCCAGGCGACGTAGACGAGGACGGCCGCGAAGCAGAACTGCAGCACGCGGCCGTCGATGAGCACCGCCGTGACGCCGCCGGCGACGGCTCCGACGCACGTCGCGACCTCGAGCAGCATCCCCAGACGCATGTTGGTCATCCCACGGCTCGCGAAGGTGGTCTGCGCCATCGACGACGTCGCGATCACGCACACGATACTCGTGGCTATGGCGACCTTGATGGGCGCGCCGAAGGCCAGGCTCAACATGGGGACCATGACGATGCCGCCGCCCACCCCGAGCATGCTGCCGAAGACCCCGGCCACGACGGCCACGGCCACGAGTGCGATGAGCTCGCCCGTGGCCGCCGCCTCAGTCGTCGCCGGCCGGGGGCCGCCGCAGGCGCTTGACGGCGGCGCGGCCCTTCTTGTCGGCGAGACGCCGCTCCACCGCCGCGCGCGAGGGCCTCGTGGCCCTGCGCGGCGGCGGCGGAGGAGCGCTCAGCTTGACGAGCTTCAGCCGCAGGCGCCGCAGCGCATCCATCTTGTTGAGGTATTGGCTGCGCTGCGCCCGGCACGTCACCGTGAGACCCGTGGGCCTGTGGCGCAGGCGCACGGCGCTGTCGGTGACGTTCTGGTGCTGGCCGCCGGGGCCCCCGGCGCGAAAGGTGTCCACCTCGCACTCGGCGAGGAGGGCGGCGGCGGTGTCCGGGATGTCGACGGGCGGGCACATGCGTCCGGCGGCGACGGCACGACGGGCGCAGTCGCCACGGCCAAAGCCTACCACCCCTCGTGATAGCCTCACGGCATGCTTGCCATCGCCCTCGCCCTTGGTGCGTCGATCGGCTGGGGCTCCGGCGACTTCCTCGGGGGCCTCACCACGCGGCGCGCCAGCCTGTGGGCGGTGATCGTCGGCAGCCAGGCGGTCGGCCTCGTGGGCGCCACGCTCGTGGTCGTCCTCGCCGGCCACGGATGGCCGGGACTGCACGCCGTGTGGCCGGTCTTGTTGGGGGGGCTGGCGAGCGTGGTCGCCATCTCTTGCTTCTACAAGGCGCTCGCCATCGGCTCCATGAGCATCGTGGCGCCGATCAGCGCCACCAACGCGATGATCCCCTTCCTCGTGGGGCTGGCGGTAGGTGAGCGCCCGAGCGTCACGCAGTTCGCCGGCGTGGCCCTCGCGGCCGCCGGCGTCCTGCTGGTGGCCAGCGAGCGCGCCCGCGCCGGCGACATCATCGGCGCGGCAGCGCTGCCCAACGAGCCGGCAGTGGAGCCGGCGGCCGTCATGGCGGCCGCAACGGCGGCCCGTGTGCCTCGCCGCGACCAGCGCCGGGCCATCGCCCTGGCCCTCACCGCGGCGGTGGCGATGGGCCTTGTGCTGGTGGGCTACGACGCCACGGCGCGCTACGACCCCCTCTGGGCGATGCTCGGCGGACGCATCTCGTCGGTGACCGTGTTCGTCCTGGTCTTCTTGGTGCTGCGCCCGCGCCTGGAGATGCGCCGCTCCGCGCTGCCGTTCATCATCGCCGTCGGCCTGCTCGACACGGGGGCCAACGGCCTCTTCGCGCTGGCCACGACACAAGGCTACCTGAGCCTCGTCAGCATACTCGGCGCCGTGTACCCAGTCGTGACCGTCCTCCTGGCCTACGGTCTGCTGCGCGAACGCCTCGCGCCACACCAGATGGCGGGCGCGGTCGCGACGCTGGCCGGCATCGCCCTCATCGCCGCCGGATGAGGCCCTTCGCCGAGCCTGGAGCAGCCCCCCGCCTGACACTCCCGTCCGGCGACCTCACGGCAGTTGAGGTATGCCCCAGTCCTTCTCGATGACGTCGAGCGTGGCCTGCGCCATGCGGTCGCCGCCGGCCCGCGTGAGATGGATGCCGTCGGGAGCGCGCATGAGCACGGGATCGCCGCCCGCGTCGCGCAGGTATTCGGCGTAGGCACCCTTATCGTTGGTGAACAGCGCCCACGTGGGGACGTAGAAGACGCCCGGGTGCTTCTTGGCTTCGGCCTCGTAGATGTGGTCCATCATCGAGATGCGCGCGCGGTAGCCGGGGTCGCGCATGATCGGGTTGCCCACCCAGTACGCCCGACGTCCGCCCCTGGTCAGGATGTCCATGGCCTTGCCCACGCGCTTCGCATAGACCTCCTGCCAGGCCTTGCTGCCCACCTCCAGCACCTTGCCCTTGTGCATCACGTTCTGGCCGTCGTTGGCGCCGAACAGCACGGCGGTGGCGTCGGGATCGAAATCGACGAGCTGATCGATCATGCGCTGCGGCCAGTCGAAGAAATCGGGGCGGCTCAGACCGCTCGACACCTTGTAGTCGAGCTTGGCCCGGATGAAGTGGGTCTCCTCGGCGAGGTTCTCGAGCGACGACCCGAAGACCTGGGCCATGGAATCGCCGATGATGTAGAGGCGCAGCTTGTCCTTGCGGGTGATCTTGCGCGGCCATTTCGGCTTGACCTTGTCCTCGACCTCGGCGATGGAGTGGTGCGCGGTCTCCCCGCGCCCGAGCATCGCGCTGAGCGCTTCCGCCGGCCGGTCGAGCCGCAGGGCGCCGCTGAGAACGACCATCGGCTTGAGCAGGGCGAGCTGGACGCTGCGCGCGGTACCCAGCGGCTTGCCCTTCACCTCTGTCTCGATGGCCTTGACGTCGAGCAGCCCGGCGACGAAGAAGCCGAGGAGCAGGGCCGCGAGGACGGCGCCGGCGGAGTGCCGGCGGCGGCGCGGCCGGACGCGCTCGGGCACGTGCCCGAACGCGTCAGGGCCGAACGGGCCGCCGGGTCCGCCGCCCGCGGCGGGCTCCCCGGCCTGCGCGCCTTCGCCGGGGTCGAGCCAATCCTGCCACTCGTCGTCGGCGCCGCGTGACGGCGCGGCGCGGCGCGGACGCGCGGCGCCCTCGTCCCGCGACGGCCGTGACCCGGCGGGGACGCGCGCCCCGCGCGGCTCGTCCGGGACGGGTCGCGGCGGCAGGTCGGCAGGGCGACTCGGCGGGCGCAATCCGTCCCACACGAAGAGGTCGTCGTCGGCTCCGCCGCCGCCGAACGGAAGCCTCTCCGAGCCTTCGTCGTGACGGTCGTCGTCGCTCATGCTCAGCCGCCCTGTGCCGGTCGCCGCATCAGAACTTGAAGTAGAGGAACTCGGCCGCGCCCTGCGGGCCGAGCGTGTCGATGAGGAACAGGCCGAGCGCGAGGACGGCGCCCTGTCCCGCCCAGCCGATGCTCGCCATGCCACCTTCGAGTCGCTCGATCAGGCGGCGCGGGACGTACTGGATACCGATGCCGAGCAGGACGAGTCCGACGACGGGCCAGGTGACCGCCGAGCCGACGCTGCCCAGGCCGGCGACGAGACGCCACAGCACCGCGAGCGCGCCGCCGATCGAGTCGGCGCGAAAGAACACCCAGGCTACGCTGACGAAGGCGAACACGGCGAGGCGCTGGAGCGCCCGCGCCCCGGGCGTCGCGCCCGGTTCGCGCAGGCCCCGGGCACGGCGCGCGTCGGCGCGGGCGCGCTCCACGGCCAGGCCCACGCCGTGCATGCCCCCCCAGAGCACGAACGTCCAGCCGGCGCCGTGCCAGAGCCCGGCGAGGAGGAACGTGACGATGAGGTTCACGTAGGTCCGGCCGCGGCCCTTGCGGTTGCCGCCCAGCGGGATGTAGAGGTAGTCACGCAGCCAGCTTGACAGCGTGATGTGCCAGCGCCGCCAGAAGTCCTGGATGGTGCGCGCCGTGTACGGCGCGTTGAAGTTCTCGGGCAGCTCGAAGCCGAGGAGCAGTGAGATGCCGATGGCGATGTCGCTGTAGGCGCTGAAGTCGCAGTAGATCTGCACCGAATAGGCGAGGATGCCCCAGAGGGTCTCCCAGGACGAGAACGACTGCGGCGAGGCGAAGACGCCGTTCACGATGTGCGTCGACAGGTAGTCGGCGATCAGCATCTTCTTGGCCAGGCCGCCGAGGATGAGCACGAAGGCGCGGCCGGCGTCGACGGTGCGTGGATCGCGCGACGAACTGAGCTGCGGCAGAAACTCGCGAGCCCGCGCGATCGGTCCCGCGAGCAGGTACGGAAAGAACGCCACGTAGACGCCGAAGTCCAGCGTCGAGGCCGGGGCCAGCTCCCCGCGGTAGATATCGATGGTGTAGGTGAGCACGCGGAAGACGAGGAACGAGATGCCCACCGGCAGAAGGATGCGCAGGAGAGGAAGGGGAGCGCCGAGGCCGACGCTACTGAGCAGGTGGTCGAGGTTGACGGCGAAGAAGTCGACGTACTTGAAGTAGCCCAGGGCCGCGAGGTTGGCGACCACGGACAGCGCGAGCCAGCGCCTGGCGGCGCGCCCGCCGCCCCTGCGTGCGCGGGCACGCGCGATCTGCACGCCGAGGGCCTGGTTGACGAAGGTCGCCGCCACGAGCAGCAGGACGAAGCGCCAGTCCCACCAGCCGTAGAAGACGTAGCTGGCGCCGATGATCATCCACTTCCACAGCCGCAGGCGCGGCATCAGGAGCCAGTTGGCCGCGTACACGACGAGGAAGAAGACCGCGAAGGTGATGGTCGGAAAAAGCATGCCCGCGATGCTACTACAGCGGCCGCGGGCAGCGCAGCAGTCCCCGCGCCCGGGCCGGCTCGCCGACGCGGGGCGCCGGCGGGGTCAGAGCGGCGGCGTCAGGGCGCCGGAGTGGCCTTCGCCGACGCCTTCGGCGACGGCGAAGCCGAGCCGGCGCCCGGCGTCTTGTCACCGAACCAGTCGGCCTTGATGGCGGCCATCACGACCTTGGCGAGACGCATTCCGCCGGCGTACGTGAGGTGTTCTCCGTCGGCCTCGCGGACCTGCTGCATCTTGCCCTTCTCGTCGCGCAGGTACTGCGAGTAGCCGCCGCCGTCGCTGAGCACCTCGTAGGCGTCGATGTACTGCACTCCCGGGTGTTTGCTGGCCTCGCTGCGAAAGATGTCGTTCATCACGCGGATCTTGCGGTCGTAGATGGACTCCGGCATGACCGGCTGACCGACCCAGTAGATGCGCCGCACGCCGCCGCCAAAGAGGATCGCGATCGCGTCGCCGATGCGCTTGCGGTACTCCTTTTCCCAGCCGCCGGAGCCGAACTCATAGACCTTCCCTGAGGACGTCTGCATTCCCTGGTTGTCGTTGGCGCCCCACATGACCACCGCGGCGCCGGGGTCGAACGCCTTGACCTGTCGCTGGAGCTGCACCGGCCAGTTGAAGGAGTCCGGCCTCACCAGCCCGCTGGAGATGCGGTAGTCGAGCAGCGGCCTGATCAGATGCGTGTCCCTGGACAGGTTGACCAGCGCCATGCCGGGGATGCCGGCCATCGAGTCGCCGGCGATGTAGAGGCGCATCGGGTGGCCGGCACGCGGCTTGGGCAGCGGCTTGTCCTCGGGCTTCGCTCGAGGCCGGCCCGAGGCGGTCGGCTGGGACGTGGGCCGCGGCGAGAGCACCACGACCTCGACTGGCACGGGCCCGGGGTCCGGCTTGCCGAGCACCGCAGCCGCGAACTGGGCCGGCCGGTCCAGGAAGACCCAGTGGCTCACGGCCGCGGCCGGGCTCACGAGCGCGAGCCGGAAGCTGCGCTGGCCGCCGAACGGCAGGTCCATGGCGGTCTTCTTCATGGCCGGCGCGTTGAACAGCACCCCGAGGACGAAGGCCACCAGGATGGCGACCAGCGCGCTGGCGGCCGTCCGCCGGCGGCGGCCGAAGGGAAGCGTGTCCGGTTCGCGGTCGTCCATCAGAAACGGAAGTAGAGGAAGGAGGCGGGACCGGTGGGGCCGAGGACGTCGAGCAGCATGAAGCCGACCGCGAGCAACCCCCCCTGCACGAGCGGGTTGAGCACCGAGAAGCCCGCCTCGACACGCTCGTACAGGCTACGCGGCACGTACTGGACGCCGATGCCGACGGCGATCACGAGCAGGAGCACCGGTGTGACGGCCGCGCCGATGCTGCCCCAGCCGCGGAACAGCTGGGCGAGCACGCTGAGCGCCGCCCCGAACGTGGCGGAACGGAAGAAGACCCAGGCGAACGTGACGAAGACGAAGACGCCGATCCGCGGCCAGACGCCGCCGCCCCACGGCCGCAGGTCGATCTCGGGAGGGCCGGGAGGCGCGCCTGCGGCGCGCCCGTCCGCCGGCCGCAGCCGGCGCTGCACGCGCAGCTTGCGGATGTCGAGGCGCCGGTGTTCGACCACCTGCGCGCTGCCGTGCAGGAGGCCCCAGAAGATGAAAGGCCACCCGGCGCCGTGCCAGAGGCCGCCGAGCACCATGGTGATCATGATGTTCACGGAGGTGCGGGTCGGCCCCTTGCGGTTGCCGCCCAGCGGGATGTAGAGGTAGTCGCGCAACCAGCGCGACAACGTCATGTGCCAGCGGCGCCAGAAGTCCTGCACCGAGATCGCCGTGTACGGGGCGTTGAAGTTCTCGGGCAGCTCGAAGCCGAGGAGCAGCGAGATGCCGATGGCGATGTCGGCGTAGGCGCTGAAGTCGCAGTAGATCTGCACCGAGTAGCCGACGATGCCGAGCAGGGTCTCCAGCGATGTGTACTGACCGGGCGTCGTGAACACGCCGTTGACGATGTGCGTGGCCAGGTAGTCGGCGAGCAGCATCTTCTTGGCGAGGCCCGCGAAGATCAGAAAGAAGGCGCGAGACGTGTCGACGCGGCGCGGATCCCTCGGGCCGGCGAGCTGTGGCAGGAACTCGCCGGCCCGCGCGATCGGGCCGGCCATGATGTACGGGAAGAAGGCGACGTACACGGCGAAGTCGAGCAGCGAGGAGGTGTGCAGCTTGCCGCGGTAGACGTCGATGACGTAGCTGAGCACGCGGAAGGTGAGGAACGAGATGCCGACCGGCAGCAGGATGCGCAGCAGCGGAAGGTCCGCATTGAGGTGGAACACCGCGAGGAAGTCGGCGACGGAGGTCACGAAGAAGCCGTAGTACTTGAACCAGCCGAGCACACCGAGGTTCACGGCGACGGCCGCGGCCAGCAGCCACTTGCCCGCCGCGGCCGTCGCCGCCCGCTCGATGGCCTTGGCGAACAGCTGGTTGGCGACGGCGCTGAGCGCCAGGAGCAGCACGAAGCGCCACTCCCACCAGCCGTAGAAGACGCAGCTGGCGAGGAGGATGAACGGCTTCCACAGCCGCGGTCTGGGCATGAGCAGCCAGTTCCCGACGAAGACCAGCAGGAAGAAGACCGCGAATGTGATGGTGGGGAACAGCATGCGTGGGCGTCCGGGCTCAGTCTAGGGAAAGGGACGGCCCGCCGCCAGCCGGGGTTCGCCGGGCGCGGCGTTGCGCGGGGGCAGTCGCCGGGCGCGGCGCTGTTCGGGGGCAGACGCCGGGCGCGGCGCTGTTTGGGGGCAGACCCCGCACGCGCTCTGGGGCGAGCCGGCCGGCCGTCTGGCGACCGGCCGGC
>Ga0209254_10006207_pt1 | contig 11017 bp, 11 predicted proteins | sample FrelakmetDIP11DI_FD_187148 | JGI IMG/M metagenome (GOLD analysis project Ga0209254, IMG submission 187148) | Freshwater lake sediment microbial communities from the University of Notre Dame, USA, for methane emissions studies - DIP11 DI (SPAdes)... | ecosystem: Environmental > Aquatic >... | reverse complement strand
GGCAGGACAGAAAGCGTGTTTGGGCACGAGAGAATTCTTCATCCTATTGATCGGGGTCAGCTAAATGGTGACCCCGTCCTTGACCAAGACGAAGGCGCGCGCCCCTTTGCGCCGTTCCAGCAGACCGAGGTCCGCCAGCGCCATGAGGTCCGCGCGGGCGGTCTGGTTAGGCTACGTCGTGACTGCGGCGATGGGCCTCGATGGTATAGAGGGCCCCGGGATGTCGGAAGGCTTGTCGAATCATCAGCAAGGTGAGGGTAAGACCGCTTCAGCCCTTCGGCCCCTGCTGTCCCGCAGCCGAGCCCTTGCGCACGCAGGGCAGGGGGCGATCCGTGTTGCGCTCCACCGTGCGCTGGTCCCCCGAGCCCGAGACCACCCAACCCTCGGGGCAGGCGTGCTCCCACTGCACCGGCTTGAAGGTCGTCGCTTTGTAATTGCGATCGCACGCGACGGCGACCCGCACTAACTGCTCGACCTCGCGCATCTTGCGGCCGAGCTTGTCGCTCTTGTCCTTCGGGTCGCAGGTCACTCTGACCGTGATCGGCACATCCACGACCGCCGCGGGCCGGTCGCCGCAGGCCTGCATCAGCGCGGCGGCCGTCACCACCGGGATGCGCTCGAAGGTCTTCGACTCGATGACCCGCTCGGTGCTGCCCATCCACCAGGAGATCCAATCCGCGTTGTTATGGCCCGGTCCCTGGTAGTAAGCGAGTGCATCGCGCGTGTTGACGACATCGGCGGCGAAGATGCGAAGCCCCGACGGGCACTCCAGTCGCGCCTCGATGTCGGCGAGCACGACATCGGGATTGGTGTTGCGCGAGGAGCTCGACAGGATGGTCCCGGCCCGGACCTGGACCGAGATCTCCTTGGGACCGTTGAAGGTGGTCTCGGCGATGGCGGCCGTCGCGACCACGGCGGTCGCGGCGAACGCGAAAAGCAGGCTTCGGGCACGCATGGCATCCGCTCCTTCCCCGTTGAGGAGGCGCCATTCTAGCGCCCAGCGCCTACCGCGTCGTGGTCAGGAAGGTCCCGGGAAGGCGAAGCAGGTAGGCTGGGCTGAGCACCGCGAAACCCGGCGCAATGCCCGACACCAGGATCAGGTCCGCTAACCCAGCCTCAAACAGCTCCTTGGAACTGATGGGCACCATCCGCATGCCACCGGCGACGGCCCCCCGCGCAGCCTTTCCAGTCGGCACCTGGCCTCAGCGGTACTGCCGCAGATACCACCACTCGAATCCGCGCTTCATCCAGTGGAAGGCGCGCATGGCCGGCAACACCAGGCTGCGGGTCTCGGTGCGGGCGACCAGCATGCCGCGATCATTGGCGTCCACGATGCACACCAGCTCGACCTTGAAGGTCTTGGTGGGGGCTTGACCTTGGAGCTCTGCAAGCAGGTTGGCGACCGCCGCACGGGCCTGCAGGTCGGCCATGTGGGCCTGCTTCGGCATCCAGTCTGGCCCGGGAAAGCTGCCGGAGTCCCCGGCCACATAGACCCGATCGAACCCCGCAACCTTGCAGTGGGCATCCGCGGCGATCAGCCCCCCGGGGGAGCGCGGCAGGCCGGTGTTGTCGAACCAGGCATTGCCGGTCATGCCGGGCATGAAGATGATCAGGTCGGCGGGAAACTCGCCGCCCTCCGTGGTGACCTTCGTCTCGCTGAAGCCCTTGAGCTTGTGCCCCAGGTGGGTGCGGATGCCACGCTTGCGCATCTCGTCCATCAGCCCGGTCACGGCCTTGGGACCCAGGCGATTGCCCGGCTTGTCCGCCGGGGAGAAGAAGGTGATCTCGAAGCGATCGCGCCGGCGCTCCTTGCGCAGCTGAGCGTCGATGCCGAACAGGAACTCGAAGATGGGCCCGCCGCGCATGGCGCTGGGCTCCTTGGGGTTGCCGGCGAAGCCCAGGGCGATGGCGCCATCATCCATGGCCCGCAACCGATCCCGGATCTGTTGCACCGCAGCGATGCCCTCGCAGGGGGTCAGGGCGTGCTCGATTCCTGGGAGCTTCTTCAGGAAACGCCCGCCGCTGGCGATAACCAAGCCGTCGTTGACGACCTCGCCGGCGGTGGTCTCCAAAATGCGTCCACCCTCCCGCAGTCCGGTCGCCTCCCCCGCCACATGGTTCACCCCCATCCGCCGGAAGAAGTTGCCGAGGGGCAGGCGCAGATCCTCTCCGCTGCGCAGCCCCGAGGGGACCCAGATCAGTCCTGGATAAAAGACGAACTCCGCCCTGGGGCTGACGACGGTGATCTGAGCATCGGGGCTCGCCTTCCTGACCTGCTGCACGGCGGTGAGGGCAGCGAACCCGGAACCCACGATGGTGATGCGATGCATGTACGACTCCTGACTGATGATCGTGTGCGGCCATCTGCGTGCCGCAGACCGCTTCCGTTGACGTGATTTGGCACCCTGGAGCGCCCCGCCGCAACACCAGCGTCAGCGGGTGGGCGCCAGTGGATCGCGTCCGGCGGGCTCCACCTCCGGCCCGAGCAGGGGCTCCAGGCCTGGCCACACATTGCCCAATATCCTGGGCTGGGCCTCCGCCGTGGGGTGCAGCCCGTCGGCCTGCATGAGCCGCCAGTCTTCCGCGACGCCGGCCAGGAGGTCCGGGACCAATGGGACCTGTTCCGCGTCCGCCACCCCCCGAAGGGTTGCTTGAAAGCCCTCGGTGTAGGCCGCACCGTAGTTGGGCGGCAGGCGGACCCCAACCAAAAGGGCGTCGGCCCCGGCGCCACGGACCCGACGCACCATTGCGTTCAGGTTGTCCTCGATCTGCCGGACAGGGATACCGCGCAGACCGTCGTTGGCACCGAGGGCCACGACGACCATCGCTGGGCGATGGCGCTCCAGGACCTGGGGGAGGCGGGTCAAGCCACCCCCAGTCGTATCCCCCGAGATGCTCGCATTGACTACGCGGTACGCGAGACCGGCGTCGGCCAACCGCGCCTCCAGGAGCGCCACCCAACCGCGCTCCGTGGGCAGTCCGTAGGCGGCGCTCAGGCTATCACCCAGCACGACGATCACGGGCGAATCGGCCGGCGGGGGCTGCCCCGCGGTCAGGGCAGCAGGCAGCAGTATCCCGGCAAACAGGAGCATCCTGATCATGGCAAAAGACTCCAGCGCAGATGTCGCCCGGGCCGCCGGGCTGGGCAAGGAGGTCGCGGGCCCCGGCGGGCGCCTGACCATTCTGCATGCCCTGGATCTCTGCGTGAAGCCCGGCGAAGCAGTGGCGATCCTCGGGGCGTCCGGCTCCGGAAAGTCGACCCTGCTCGGGCTCCTGGCCGGACTGGATCAACCCACCCAGGGTGAGGTCTGGCTTTGCGGCCGGTCGCTGACGGGGCTCAATGAGGATGGCCGAGCCGCCCTGCGCAACGGGAGGGTCGGCTTTGTCTTCCAGGACTTCCAGCTCCTGCCGACCCTCACCGCCCTGGAGAACGTCTTGCTGCCCCTGGAGCTGGGCGGTATGGCGCAGCCCGGCCCCATCGCCCAAGCGGCCCTGGACCGCGTCGGCCTGGCGGCCCGTGCCGACCACTACCCGCGCCAGCTCTCCGGCGGGGAGCAACAGCGCGTCGCCATCGCCCGCGCCTTCGCCCCGCGTCCGCAGATCCTGTTCGCCGACGAACCCACCGGCAACCTCGACCAGGACACCGGCGAGCAAGTCATCGACCTCCTACTCGACCTGCGCAACGCCGCCGGGGCGGCTCTCGTCCTTGTCACCCACGACCCGCGCCTGGCCGGCCGCTGCGACCGGCGCCTGGGGATGCGCGCTGGGCACCTGGAGGCCCTGGCGTGACCGCCTGGCGCCTGGCCGTGCGCCTGCTGCGGCGGGACTGGCGCAGCGGCGAGCTGTACCTCCTTGCGGCGGCCCTGGCCCTCACCGTGGCCGCTATGACCACGGTTGCCTTCTTCGGCGACCGCGTCGAGCGGGCCATGCAGCGCCAGGGCGGAGAGCTGATCGCAGCGGACCTGGCTGTGGACGATGGTCACGCCATCCCCGCGAGCTTCGCCGATCAGGCCCGCGCCTTGGGCCTGGCCAACGCGACAACCATCGAGTTCCCGAGCGTGGTCCTGGCCGGGGAAGCAACCCAACTGGTTCAGGTCAAGGCCGCGGACCCGGGGTACCCACTGCGCGGCCGACTGCGGGTGCAGGCCGACTCCGGCGCCCCGGATGAGGAGGCGGCGGGCGGCCCCCCCCCGGGGGAGGTCTGGGCCGACGCGCGGCTCCTGCCGCTGCTCGGGTTGGAGACCCTGGCCGGGGAAGGGGCAGAGATCGCGCTGGGCGAGACCCACCTGCGCCTGGCGAAGATCCTGGCGTACGAACCCGACCGGGGCGCCAACCTGGTGCAGCTCGCCCCACGGCTCCTGGTCAACGCCGCGGACATTCCCGCCACCGGCCTGGTAACCCCTGCCAGCCGGGTGCGCTACCGCCTGCTGGTCGCAGGGGATGCCGCAACGGTGAAAGACTTTCGCGCCTGGGCCCAGGGACGCCTGCCGCCCACGGCTCAGGTCCTGGACCCGGAGCACGCCCGGCCGGAGCTGGCCACGGCCATCGCCGGGGCATCGCGATTCCTACGCCTTGCGACCCTGGTCACCCTGCTGGTCGCGGGAGCCGCCATCGCACTCGCCAGCCGCCGCTTGGTGGAGCGTCAGACCGACGCCGTGGCGGTGATGCGCTGCCTCGGAGCACCCCAGCACCTGCTGACCCGTGTCTTCGTCCTGCGCCTGCTCGCCTTCGGGATTGCGGTCAGCCTGGTCGGGGCCCTGTTCGGATACGCGGCCCAGCAGGGGCTCGTCGCCCTCGCCGGTGACCTCTTCGCGCAGGACCTCCCGCCCCCGTCGGCGGCCCCCATCGCCGTGGGCCTGGTCACCGGGCTGGTCGCCCTGCTCGGCTTCGCCCTGCCCCCCCTAGTCCAACTCGCCCGGGTGACGCCGCTGCGCGCCCTGCGCCGCGACCTCGGCACCCCGCGCGCCTCGGTCCTGGGCGCCACCCTGGCCGCCGCGGCGGCCCTCGCCCTGCTCATCTGGTGGCAGGCGGGGGACGCCCAACTCGCGGCCCGCCTGCTCGCGGGGCTGGCAGGAACCGTGCTCGGCCTGGTCGGCACCGTGGTCATCCTGGTCCGGCTGGCGGCCTGGTTCCAGCCCCACACCCGGGGGGTCTGGCGCCTGGGGCTCGCCGGCCTCACCCGGCGCCCGGCCGGGGCCGTGCTCCAGGTCGCCGGGTTCGGGGTCGGGGTCCTGGCCCTGCTGCTCCTGGCGGTGGTCCGGGTAGACTTGCTGCGGGCCTGGCAGGAAGGGCTGCCGCCGGACGCCCCCAACCGGTTCCTGATCAACATACAGCCCCAGGACGTGGCTCCGCTGCGCGACTTCCTCGCCGCCCAGGGCCTGGCCGACTCCGGGGTCCTGCCCATGGTCCGCGGGCGGCTGACCCGCATCGGCGACCGTGCGGTGGACCCCGATGCGTACCCGGACCCCCGCGCTCAGCGCCTGGCCGCGCGCGAATTCAACCTGAGCTACGCGGAGCACCCGCAGTCCGACAACCAGGTGGTCGCCGGACGCTGGTGGGCGCCCGGGGATCCCGAGGATCAGTTCTCCGTGGAAGAGGGCCTGGCCGAGACCCTAGGCATCCGCCTCGGCGACCGCCTGACGTTCTGGGTCTCTGGGCACGAGGTCTCAGCCAGGGTGACCAACCTCCGCCATGTCAAGTGGGACAGCTTTAATGTCAACTTCTTCGTCGTTTCTCCGCCCGGGCTCCTGGGCGCCGAGGCGGCGAGCTACGTCACCAGCTTCCACCTGCCGCCCGGCCGCGCGGTCGTGATGGCAGATCTCCAGCGGAAGCTCCCGGCGGTGACCCCCCTGGACGTGGACGCACTGCTCGGCCAGGTACGCCGGGTCATGGAGCGCGGGGCCAGCGCGGTGGAATACGTCTTCCTCTTCACTCTGGCCGCGGGGCTGCTGGTGATGTTGGCCGGGATCCAGGCGACCCTGGCCCAGCGCCGCGGGGAGCACGCGGTGTTGCGCGCCTTGGGGGCCAGCCGCCGGAGCCTGCTCGCGGCGCTAGCGGTCGAGTTCACGGTCGCGGGTCTGCTGGCCGGGCTCTTGGGGTCTGCGTTCGCGCAGTTGACGGCCTGGCTCCTCGCGGGCCAGGTGTTCGACCTGGAGTTCGCCTTCAACCCCAGGCTTTGGGCCCTCGGGGTCTTTGGCAGCGCCACCCTCATCGGCCTGGCCGGGACCCTGGCCACCTATCCGCTGCTGGTGCGCCCGCCCCTGGAGGGGCTGCGGCGGGGGTAGTCTTCTCCTGGTGCCGTGCGGCGGCAAGGCTGGGCATCGTTCCTCGGCCCAGCCTGCAGCCTGGTACGTCAACGCGACGCTTGGAAATTTGATTCGAAGGCATACCGCGTCAAGATTCGACGACACTCGCGTCATCGCCAGGCGGCGGAGCCGCACCCTCCGGCGGCTGCTCGCCCGAGGTCCCTGCTTTCCGCTGCCGCTTCTCGTCTTTCTTCTGTTTCTTGGCGAGATCTCTCTGACGCTTCTCGAACGCGTAGTTGGGTTTGGCCATTTGCGATCCTCTTCAATCGGGCCTGAAGTGTAACAAGAACATCGAGCAAGTCCACCGGCCAAGATAGAGTTCCGACCGAGTCCCGTTGGTTCGGCGTGCGAGGGAATCCGCAGGCTGAGGCCTCGCGGTCGACAGCCACCGCAGACCGTGCCGGGCCGCCGTTGGTCCTTAGCCCGATGGATGCTTCAGCCATTGCTAAACTCGCTGAACGCTTGTCAGTCTATGTCGCCGATGAGGGGCACCGAGGACGTCACGGACGCGGACTCGCTCTCCAAACCAAGGCGTAGGCGGCGGCGTTGGGCTAACGACCAAGAGGGAAAGACGATGTCCGCAGAATCCATCGAGACCAGGTCTGCCGCGCAGGGACAGACCAGGGAGGTCAGCGATCCCACGGAGATCGCCGGGGTCCTGGGCCAGCTTGCAGAGCGCAGGGAGCTGCTTTTTTTCAGCGGGAGCGGGACCAGCCTGTCTTTCATTGCCAATGCGGTTGGGTTCGATGCCGGGCGCCGCACGCTTCGGATCGCTTTGGCCTCCGGGGAGGGTGGCACCGGGATCGGTGTCGGCAACGCCTTCGATGTCTTTGTCCCGACTCGTCACACGGATCTGGTGTTCGCAATCGCCAGGTTGCATGCCGTCTCCGGCCAAGACAACACTTACGATCTCGACCTGCCCCCCAGGCTTCGTCTGTGGCACAGACGCGAGCACCCGAGGGGTTCGTGCTTCGGACTGGCGGACGTCATTCTGCGCCACAAAGACATGCCGCAGAGCGAGGCACTGAAGGCCACACTGCACGACATCTCGAACGCCGGCCTCGGGATTTCTCTCCCGGAAGGGATGGATCAGAGCGTGCAGGCGGGGGATGCGTTCGACGAATGCGTGCTGCTGCTGAACGGCAAGCCAATGGCGGTTTGCGCCATCGAGATACTGAATACTCGACGGAACGCCGAGACCGGGAGCCTGATAGCAGGGGCACGCTTCGTCCACCCGAGCGACTTCGCCAAGGAGAGGATCGCGAAGCTGATCGCAGCCCTCGGTCCCCTGTGGGGGCAACCGCCCCACCCCAGCGGAGACTGAGCACCGCCCGCGCTCGCACAGGCTGCGGCGATCGCACCGGTCCGTCCGCGGCACCAGCGAGGTGGACCCCGACGCCCGCCGTCGCCGCCTTGGGGCCTTCCTGCTACCATAGCCGCGCTCTCGCAGCCCACCCGCACTGGCCGTCCGATGTCCATGCCCAAGCCGCCACGCCTGCCACACCTCGCCCTGGCCTTGCTGATGGGCCTGGGGGCTACCCCCGGCCTGAGGGGGGCGGACCTCGACCTTGCGGTGACGGACGCGGATCTGGAGCCCAGCGTTACCGTGCGCGAGCGTGAAGGGGCCACGGTGCAGGAGTATCGCGTCAACAACCGCCTCTATCAGGTCAAGATCACCCCCACGGTCGGCGCCCCTTACTACCTGGTGGATGAAGACGGCTCCGGCGACATGGCCTGGCACCGCGGCGCCAGCCAGGTGGAGACCAACATCCCCCAATGGGCCCTGTTGAGCTGGTAGCGCCCGCCGGGCGCTCGTCCCCTTGTCCGCTCAGAATCCGTTCAGGAGATCGTCGATGAGACACCCCACCCCCTGGCTTGCCGGACTCCTCCTCATCGGTGCCCTCAATCTGACGCTGTCGCCGGCCGGGGCCGCCACCCTGGATGACGTGAAGGCCCGCGGCAGCCTGCGCTGCGGCGTGAACGGTGAGCTGCCCGGCCTCTCGTACAAGGACGCCAAGGGCGCCTGGAGCGGGCTTGACGTGGACTTCTGCCGGGCCGTGGCCGCCGCGACCCTGGGCGATGCCAATAAGGTGGAGTTCGTCCCACTCAACAATTCGGACCGGTTCGATGCCCTGCGCGAGGGGGAGGTCGACCTCCTATCGCGCAACACCACCTGGACCCTGTCCCGTGACCTCGATCTGGGCATGGCCTTCGTCGGCATCCTTTACCACGACGGCCAGGGCTTCATGGTCTCGCGCGCGAGCAACGCCTTGAGCGTCATGGAGCTCAGCCGAAAGCGCATCTGCGCCATCGAGGACAGCACCAGCCCGGCCAACGCCGAGGCCTTTTTCACCCGCAACCGCATGCAGCTTGAGCTGGTCCTGGTCAAGGACATCGACGCCGCCAAGGCCGCCTATGCGGCCGGGAAGTGCGACGCCATCACCAGCGACCATTCCCAGCTCTACGCCCTGCGCACCGAGCTGGACGACCCCCATGCCCACCGCATCCTCCCCGAGATTGTCTCCAAGGAGCCCCTGAGCCCCGCGGTGCGGCAGGGCGACCAGGTCTGGTTCGACATTGTGCGCTGGACCCTGTTCCTGCTCATCGACGCCGAGGAGCTCGGGATCGACTCCACCAATGTCGAGGGGGCCCGCACGCTGGCCAAGACCGCCGAGGCGCGCGGGCTGCTCGATCTGGACGGGAAGACGGCGCGCATGCTTGGGGTCGAGCCGGGCTGGAGCTACCGGGTCATCAAGCAGGTTGGCAACTACGCCGAGGTGTTTGACCGCAACCTGGGGAACCAGTCCCCGCTCAAGGTCAAGCGGGGGCTCAACGCCTTGTGGCGCGACGGCGGCATCCTCTATGCCCCGCCGGCCTGGTAGACCCGACACGCCCCAGACATCCGATCCTGGCCCCCCACAGTGCCGGCCCGGAACCTCCGCCCCTTTGCAGTCTGAGCGAGGAATGCGAGCATGCCCCTGATCAAGCCCTTCTCCGGGCTGCGCCCGGCCCCCAACCGCGCCGAGAACGTCGCCGCCCCGCCCTACGACGTGGTCAGCACCAGCGAGGCTCGCGCCATGGTGGATGGGCGCCCGTGGAGCTTTCTGCACATCTCCCGTCCGGAGGTCGATCTGCCCAAGGGCACCGACCCCTACGCCCCGGAGGTCTATGCCAAGGCGCGGGAAAACCTGGAGCTCATGATCGCCGAGGGCATCCTGCTGCGGGACCCGGACGCGCGCTACTACGTCTACCGCCTGACCATGGGCGAGCATGTGCAGACCGGGTTGGTCGCTGCCGCGTCGGTGGCCGCGTACGACGCTGACCGCATCAAAAAGCACGAGTTTACCCGCCCGGTGAAGGAGGACGACCGCGTCCGCCAGATCGACGCCCTCAACGCCCAGACCGGCCCGGTCTTCCTGGTTTACCGCAACACCCCGGCCATCGACGGCACCCTGGCGGCGGTCTCCACCGGCGCCCCGGAGGTCGACATCACCGCGGTTGACGGGGTCCGCCACGAGGTCTGGTCGGTGACAGACGCCGCGACCATCGCATGGCTGACCAGCGCGTTCGAGGCCCTCGACGCCCTCTATGTCGCCGACGGCCACCACCGCTCCGCCGCCGCCTCCCGTGTTGCCGCCGCCCGCCGGGCCGCCAACCCCGATCACACCGGCGAAGAACCCTACAACTACTTTCTCTCGGTCATCTTCCCCCACAACCAGATGCAGATCCTGGCCTACAACCGGCTGGTGCGCGACCTCCACGGGCTGGACCCGGCGGAGTTCCTCAGCCGGGTCGCGGTCCCCTTCCGGGTGGAGCGGAGCGCCGAACCCGTCGCGCCGACCAGGCTTGCGGAGTTCGGCATGTACCTGGACGGGTCCTGGTACCGCCTGACCCTGGACGAGGGGCGCATTCCCTGGGACGACCCGGTCGCCCGCCTGGACGTGAGCCTGCTCCAGGACAACGTCATCGAGCCCATCCTGGGTATCGTCGACCCCAGGCGCGACGAGCGCATCGACTTCGTCGGCGGCATCCGCGGCCTCGATGGGCTCACCCGCCGGGTCGACAGCGGCGAGATGCGCGTTGCCTTCTCCCTGTACCCCACCCGCATGCCCGACCTCATGGCGGTTGCAGACGCCGGCGAGGTCATGCCGCCCAAGTCGACCTGGTTCGAGCCCAAGCTGGCGGACGGCCTTGTTTCCCACTTTCTCGATTGAGATCAACAGATTGTGGCGCTGACAGGCCACCCCCTGTCGTTAAACGTGACTCACACGTGAGTCAGCGACCTCGTCCAGCACCGCGACCGCGCTCCTGACCCGTTCCGGTGCCAGGTGCGCGTAGCGTTCTGCCATGCTGTCAAGGGCTGCAGCCAGATCCCAGTCGACTCGGCAACTTCGCGCAGGGTCATGGAGCCGCGGATAGCCTCAGCGTCGCGGGTTTCGGAGGAGATGCAGACGAGACGGACCGCGCGTTTTCACAGCATCCGGTGGAGCGGGGGTCACCAGCACAACCCCCAAGGCAGGAGCCACTGCACCTCGATGGCCACCAGGGTAAACCGATAACGATGTCCGCTAGCCGGGGATTGAGGTATCGCCGCGCGAGGAGAGCACACCCTGGAGCCCACGCGTGTGGAGTGACAGGCGGATCAGGCACTTGGCCTGCTCGGTGCAGTGGACGGACGTCGCGGCGTCCAGTGCATCGAGCCAACGCGCGGG
>Ga0209254_10006206_pt1 | contig 11017 bp, 9 predicted proteins | sample FrelakmetDIP11DI_FD_187148 | JGI IMG/M metagenome (GOLD analysis project Ga0209254, IMG submission 187148) | Freshwater lake sediment microbial communities from the University of Notre Dame, USA, for methane emissions studies - DIP11 DI (SPAdes)... | ecosystem: Environmental > Aquatic >... | reverse complement strand
CGCGGCCCGTCATGAATGTTGGCCCATACGAGACGCCGTGGCCGGCCGGCAGGTCCACCACCCGCACGGGCCGCGCCTTGAGCGCCATCACCGGCCGCAGGCGCCCCGCCGCCCCGGCGGTCATCCCCGGCACGACCAGCGCGTCGGGGACAAGCCCGTAGGTGGAGAGACCTGTGCGGACCAGGTCCCAGCGAGCCACGTCGACGCCCAGGACGCCCCCGCTCCCCGCCAGGTGCCGGCGGACGGCGAGCGGGTCGCCGCCGAAGCGCACGAAGCCCGCGAGCATGTCGACCACGGCGCCGAACCGCTCGTCCTGGGCGACGGCTCTGGCCGTGACGTCCGGGGCCGCCAGTTGGGTCCACGCGCCGCCCAGGCGGACGCCCGGGGCCGCCGCTACGGATCGGATCACCGCTACCGCCTCGTCGGGCAGGACGCCACCGCGCCCGAGCCCCGTCTCGATCTCGACGTGGACCTCGAGCGGCGGCGTGGCCGGGTCCAGGGCGGCGGCCCGCGCGGCGGCGGCGAGGATGCGCCCCAGGAGCAGCCCGGCACCGACGCTCACCGCGATCCGGGCCCGCGCCGCCGCCACCGCGTGCTCCGGCGGCACCGGGAAGATCACGAGCAGGGGCAGCGCGACCCCGGCCTCGCGCAGCTCGTACGCCTCGTCCACCGTGGCCACGGACAGCCCATCGGCGCCGGCCGCCTCGAGCGCACGGGCCACCGGGACGGCCCCGTGGCCGTAGGCGTCCGCCTTGACCACCGGCTCGACACGCACGCCCGGCCCCACGATCTCGCGCAGCGCCGCGAGGTTGCCCCGGAGCGCGTCGAGGTCGACCTCGAGCCAGGCGGTCCTCGGGAGCGGAGCGAGGCCCGCCGCCCGCAGGCGGTCCTCGATCGTCTTGCCGGCCGGGTGCGTCTTGCCGGCCGGGTGCGCCGCCGCCGGATCCCTCACCCGGCGTCCCCGGGGCCGGCGGATCCCTCCCGGGCTGCGATGTCGCTTGCTCCGAACCCCAGCCGGCGTCCGGCGCGCTGGCGCTCCGCGATCCGGGCGAGCCGGCGGCGACCCAGCGGGAGCGCCTCGGTGAGATCCGAGGCCAGCAGGCCCGCGTCGCCGATCCGCTCCCGGACCGCGTCGCCGGCCAGGCCGTGCAGGTAGACGCCGAGGCGCGCCGCGTCGTAGGGGGCGAGGCCCTGGGCCAGCAGGGCGCCGATTGCACCAGCCAGGACGTCACCGGTGCCACCGGACGCCATCGCGGGGTTCTCGAAGGGCGCCACCGACACGGAGCCGTCCGGGCCGGCGATCACGGTGTTCGCACCCTTGAGGACCACCACCTGGCCCCACTCGGCCGCGGCCGCGGAAGCGGACCGGACCCGCGCCCCGTCATCCTCGGTGAGGTCCCCGTCGGCACCCGGGTCGTGCTCGCTGCCGGCCCGCAGGCGGGCGAACTCACCGGCGTGCGGCGTCAGGACGCAGGGGCGGGTGACCAGCGTCCACCACCCGTCCACCGCGGCCAGGGTCCGGAGGGCCTCCGCATCGAGCACGGCCGGAGCACCGGCCGGCTCCTCGGGGACGGTGAGGATCAGGCGGAGCAGGTCCGCCGTCGCCAGCGCCGGCCGCAGGCCAGGACCGATGACCAGCGCGTCGTGCTCGTGGTCCAGCACCTTGGCGAGGGCAGGCTCCGGGTCGACCTCCTCGACATCGTCCTCGGGCAGCGCCATCGTGGTCGCTTCGACCACCTTGGCGGCGAACAGGGGCTGGAGCGATTCCGGCACGGCCAGCGTGACGAGGCCCGCACCCGTCCGGCCCGCCGCCCGGCAGACCAGCAGGGCCGCGCCCGCGTAGTCCAGCGACCCGGCGATCACCAGCAGCTTGCCGAAGGTTCCCTTGTGGCCACGCTTGGGCCGTTCCGGCAGCAGCCGCGCCATCGACTCGTCGTCCAGGCGCGCCGTGCCCTCGGGCAGGCTCGATCCGCCCGGGGCGTCGTCCCCCGCCCGCCGCCCGAACCCCAACTGTCGCCGGTCAGCCATGTCCGTCCTCCCGCCCGCCCGCCTCCGCGGCGAGGACCCGGGTGCGCTCGTGGATGGCCCGCATCCGCTCCAGGCGTCCGAGGAGCTGCCGTTCCCGTTCGTCGAGCCGCTCGTCGATGTCCAGCGGGAAGACGTAGCGCCCGCCCGCCGTCCGCACGCCGAAGGCGACGGCCACGGCATAGTCCGACTCGTGGGTGATCGAGATCGCGATGCGGCCCATCCCCAGCTGCTCGGCCCGCTCCGCCGCGCGGCCGTAGAGGCGCACGGCCGGCTGCCCGGTCGGCATCCGCTCGATCTCGATGTCCTTCCAGCCGATGCCGCGGACGCCCAGCCCCAGCACCTTCGACACGGCCTCCTTGGCGGCCCAGCGGCCGGCGAACGTCTCGGGGCGGTTGCGCACGTAGCGCCGCTCGCGCTCGGTAAGCACGCGTCGCGAGAACCGCTCGCCGAACCGCTCGATCGCCGTCCGGATGCGTTCGACCTTGATGATGTCGATGCCGAGCTCGGTCGTGCCTTCGGGCACGATGCCCGCGGGCAGTCGCGGCTCCCCGTCCGTGCCGGCGGGCGTCATCCCTATTCCACCGTCACCGACTTGGCCAGGTTCCGTGGCTGGTCCACGTCCGTGCCCCGCGCGACCGCCGTGTGGTACGCGAACAGCTGGAGCGGGATCACCGCCAGGACCTGCGACAGCGCCTCGTGGGTGTCCGGGACCCACAGCACGTCGTCGGCGAACCGCTCGATCGCCACATCACCCTCGGTGGCCACGGCGATGACCTTCGCGTCGCGGGCGCGGCCCTCCATGACGTTGCTCATGAGCTTGTCGTAGATCCGGGACCGCGTCGCGATGGCCACCAGCGGGCACTCGGCGTCCAGCAGGGAGATCGGGCCGTGCTTGAGCTCCCCGGCCGGGTAGCCCTCCGCGTGGATGTAGCTGATCTCCTTGAGCTTGAGCGCGCCCTCGAGCGCCCCCGGGAGGCTGTAGCCGCGGCCGATGAACATGAACCCGCGGGAGTTGACGTACCGCCGGGCGACGGCCGCCACGCCGGACGAGAGCTCCAGCGCCCGGGCGGCGCCATCCGGCAGCGCCCGCAGCGCGCGGCCCAGCTCCAGCTCCTGCTCCGCGCCCATGGCACCGCGTGCCTTCGCGATGGCGGCGGCCAGGACCACGAGCGTGGTCACCTGGGTGACGAACGTCTTGGACGCCGCGACGGCGATCTCCGGGCCGGCCTGCAGGAACATCACCGCGTCCGCCTCGCGGGTGATGGCGGAGCCCACGGTGTTGGTCACCGCGACGATGGGGCTGCCCTGCTCGCGCGCCCAGCGCGTGGGCGCGATCGTGTCGGCCGTCTCGCCGGACTGGGTCACGGCGATGACGAGGGTGTTGCCGTCCAGCGGCGGTGGCGCGTAGCGGAACTCCGAGCCGACCGTCACGCGCGCCGGGATCCCCGTCCAGTCCTGGATGGCCGCGGCGCCCACGAGCGCCGCGTACGACGCGGTGCCGCAGGCGACCAGCTCCACGCGGGTCACGCGCCGGAAGACGTCAGCCAGCCCGTCCACCTCCGGGGCGTGGATGTGCCCCGAGGCCGTCACCCGGCCCGCCAGCGACTGGCGGAGGGCCGCGGGCTGCTCGTGGATCTCCTTGAGCATGAAGTGGTCGTAGCCGCCCTTCTCGGCGGCCTCCGGCGACCAGTCGATCAGCGTCTCGGCCCGCTGCTGGACGACCCCCGCGAGATCGGTCACCACGACCCCGGTGGGCCGCACGTCGGCGACGTCGCCCTCCTCCAGGAAGACGACCCGGTTCGTGTGCGCGAGGATCGCCGCCACGTCGCTGGCGATGAAGCTCTCCTCGCCGTTGAGGCCGACGATCAGCGGCACGTTCAGGCGCGCCCCGACCAGGCGGCTGACCTCGCGCTTGTGCATCACCGCGAGCGCATAGGCGCCCTCGACCCGGCGCAGGGCGGCTCGGACCGCGTCTGCGAGGTCCCCGTGGTAGCTCTCCTCGACCAGGTGGGCGATGGCCTCGGTGTCCGTCTCCGAGGTGAGCGTGTGGCCGCGCGCCTCCAGCTCGTCCCGGAGGTCCCGGAAGTTCTCGATGATCCCGTTGTGGATCACCGTGATGTCGCCCGTGCAGTCCTGGTGGGGGTGCGCGTTGAGGTCGTTCGGGCGGCCGTGGGTAGCCCAGCGGGTGTGGGCGAGGCCGATGGCGGCGTGGGGCGTCCGGTCGGCGATGGCCGTCTGGAGGTTGGCCAGCTTGCCGGCCCGCTTCTCCACGAACAGCTCGCCGTCCTCGGCGACCAGCGCGATCCCGGCCGAGTCGTAGCCGCGGTACTCGAGCCGCGCCAGGCCCTCGATCAGGATGGGGCCGGCCTCACGGGGACCGGTGTAGCCGACGATTCCGCACATGCCGCTTCAGGTTCTCCTTCGGAGGATCCGCCGCGGCCCGCCGCGGCCGGGCTAGTGTAGACGCTCGCCTGCGAGCGCCGTGATGGCGTCGGCGATCGCCGCGACCTCGTCCGCGTCGGGTCCTTCGACCATCACGCGCAGGACGGGCTCGGTGCCCGAGGGACGCACGAGGATCCGGCCGTGGGGCGCCAGCCTCGCCTCCGCGTCGGCGATGGCCCGCCCCAGGATGTCGTCCGCCTCCCACTGGTCGCGATGCCGGACGCGGACGGCGCGCTGCTGTTGGGGCAGGAGCGGGATGGCGCGCGCCAGCTCGTCGAGTCCGGTCCCGGCGGTGGTCATGACCCGCAGGAGCTCGACGGCGGTCAGGACCCCGTCGCCGGAGGTCGCGTGCTCGCGCACGATCACGTGCCCGCTCTTCTCACCGCCCAGGCCTGCGCCCGAGACCAGCATCGCCGCGAGGATGTGCTTGTCGCCCACGGGGGTCCTCACCAGGCGGCCGCCGGCCCCCTCGACCGCCTGCTGCAGCCCGCCGTTCGACAGGACCGAGACCACCAGGCTGCCATGATCCAGGGCACCCCGGGCGAGCCGCTCGAGGGCCAGGATCCCCAGGACCTGGTCGCCGTCCACCGGCCGGCCGGCCGCGTCCACGGCCACGCACCGGTCGGCGTCCCCGTCCAGCGCGAAGCCGACGTCGGCGCCATGCGCCAGCACGGCCTCCATCAGCGACTCGGGGTGGGTGGCGCCGCAGTCGCGGTTGATGTTGTCGCCGTCCGGTGCGTCGTGGATCACCGTGACCCGGGCGCCGGTCGCGCGCAGGATCGCCGGGCCGACGCGGTATGCGGCCCCGTTGGCCGTGTCCAGGACCACGTGGAGGCCGGCGGCCGGCACGGCACTCGCGAGGGCGGTGCGATGGGCGGCGTAGCGCTCGAGCAGGCTCCGCGCGTCCACGGCTCGCCCGATCGCCCCCGGGGCCACGCCCGGCAGCTCGTCGGCGCGCAGGACCAGGTTCTCCAGCTCGTCCTCGAGGTCGTCGCCCAGCTTGAGGCCGGCCGGATCAAGCACCTTGAGCCCGTTGTCCTCGGCCGGGTTGTGCGACGCGGAGACCATGATCCCCGCCGCGAAGTCGTCCGTGCCCGCCAGGAAGGCGAGGGCGGGCGTTGGCACCACCCCCACGCCGTGGACGTCAACGCCCATGCTGGTCGCTCCGGCCGTGATCGCCGCCACGAACATGTCACCGGAGCGGCGCGTGTCCTGGCCCACCAGGAGCGAACCGCCGGCGCCGACCACGCGGTGGGCGGTCGCGCGGCCGAGCGCGAACGCGAGCGAAGGGCGGAGGTCGACGTTGGCGGCGCCGCGGATGCCGTCCGTGCCGAAGAGGCGGGTCATGTGGCTCCTCGAGGATGTGCGTTGGGATGCGGACGCGTCAGGGGGCGGCGGATGGTGAGGCGGAGGGTGCCTCGGGCGACGACGGGGCGGTGGACGACGCCGGGGAGGTGGACGGAGGGGCCGGCGTCGCCGGTTCGCTGATCGTGATGGTGATGGCCTCCGGGTCGATCGCCGCGACGGTGACCCCGGTGGGGAGCGAAGGAACCACGGGCACCTCGTGCGGGCCCGGCGCGAGGCCGGCGACGTTGAGACCCACCACGAGCGGCGCGGCCGCCAGGCGGTCGAGGTCGGCCGATGATCCGAACAGGGTCAGGAGGACCGTCCTGGAGGACAGGTCGTAGAGCAGCCCCGGCTCGCGGCCATCGAGCCGGATGCCCGCTGTGAAGGTCCGGGTCTCGGTCACCGGCTCCACGCGGACCACCACCGTGACGGTCGTCGCACCGATCGGCACCACCCCCGGCGGCAGGGCGAGGGCCACGGTCGCGGTCACGTCCCGGGTCGTCCCGAAGATGGCGACCGGCGCCGTGTCCGCCTGGGTCAGCTGGGTCAGCTGCTCCGCGTCGCCCTCGACCGAGACGACCAGCGGGGTCGCCTCGATACCCGAGATGCGAAACCCGGGCGCCGGGACTCCCGTGACCACGGGGTTGACCGGCAGGGTGCGCGATTCCTTGTTGGTGAACAGCGGAACGATGACGTGGACCGTTCGCGGCTCGACGTCCACCCCCTGGACGACCTCGCCCGCGGCGTCGATCGGCTCCACCTCCACGTCACGGTCAAAGTCGATCCCGCTCGGGTCGAGCGCGACGTTGACACGGGCGGCCACCACCTGCTTCACGGCCGCCGACGGACCGGTCACGGTGACGGACTCGGGCGAGAACACGGTTTCGCCCGCATCGACACCGGCGGGGACGGCACCACGGGCCACGCGCACCGGCACCGTCACGCTGATCTTCTGGTCGAGCACCACCTGGATCGTCCGCGGCCGCACCTCGAGGATCGTGACCCGCGGGTCGGTGGGCACGACGTCGACCCGGACGCTCACGGGCTGTCCGGCCGGATCGACCGAGGCCAGGTCCACGGTCGCCCGGAAGTCCTCGGCCGACAACCGGCCGACCTCGACCGGGGCGAGGTACCGGACCTGCTCCACCGGCCGGAGCTGGTTGGTGACCACCGTCCCGGTCGGCTGGTTGACCGCGGTGACCTGGATGGGGCCCGGGTAGGTGTTGCTGTCCTGGCTCGCGACGAGACCGGCATAGAGCAGGGTCGCCAGGGCAATCGCCGCCAGCTTGAGCGGCCAGTTGTGGATCACGAACCGGGCGACACGCCGGGCGGAGCTGCCGGCGTTCACTGCGGTGCCACCGCTGCTGGCTCGGGGCCGTCATCCTCCGAGAGGGCCTCGCCAAGCGGGGCGCGGGACGCCTCGGTCGCGGTGCGGCCGTCCGTCGGACGTGCGGGTTCGGCGGCCGGGACGATCTCCGGTCGAGGGCTGCCACGGCGGGCGATATGCAGGCGTCCGATCGCCCGACCGCCGGCGGCCGTCGAGCCGCGCCGCCGAAGGCCGCCGGGCGGGGTCGGTGACTCGAGGAGCGCCGCGAGGGCGCGGCCGAGCTGGGCCTCGGTCGGGACCCTGACGATCCGCGCCCGTTCCACCACGCTCATCTGGCCGTTCTCCTCGGACACGACGACGGACACGGCGTCGGTGTCCTCGGTGATCCCCAGCGCGGCACGGTGGCGGGTCCCGAACCGCTCCGAGAGCGTCATGTCGGTCAGCGGGAGCAGCGCCCCGGCCGCCAGGATCCCGTCGCCACGGATGATCACCGCGCCGTCGTGGAGCGCCGCCCGCGGGGCGAAGATCGTCATCAGGAGCTCGCTCGAGAGGTCCGCGTGGAGCATGACGCCCGTCTCGGCGATCTCTCCCAGGCCCGTCTCGCGCTCGAGGACGATGAGCGCACCGTGTCCCTCGCGCGACAACGCAGCGGCAGCCCTGGACACCTCGCCGGCGACGTGCTCGATCCGGCGCTCCGCGGCGGGCGCGAACAGCCAGCCGAGCGTGCCCACCCGGCCGATCCGCTCCAGGCCACGCCGAAGCTCCGGCTGGAAGACGACGACCAGCGCGAACAGGCCCACGACGGCGCCCGCCTGGAGGATCTGGGTGAACAGGCGGAGCTCGAGAAACTGGGCGAGCGCATAGACGCCGAACAGGATGGTGACGCCGATGACGAGGGTGACGGCGCGGGTTCCCCGGATCAGGCTGAACACCGCGTAGATGAACAGCGCCGTGATCGCGATGTCGAGGACAGTCGCGGGCGTAACCTGCCGGACGAGCGACTCGACGAACGGGAGCATCTTCTGGCGAGTGTAGCACCGGGTTCCGGAGCCCCTCCGACCGTCGGATCGCCGGTCGGTGCGGGCGCCGGTCAGCCCCGGTCGCTCCTCGTGGCCGCGACTCGCCCGATGGCATCCTCGCGGCCGTCAAGGTCCACGAGCGCCGCGACGAGGTCCAGCTTCTCGGTCGCCAGGGCGGTCCAGCCCCGCTCGTCGTACAGCTCGACCAGCGCGAGATGGAGGCCGGTGTCGTCCGGCCCCAGGGACAGGGCGAGGTAGCAGGCGTCCAGCGCCCCGTCGATGTGGCCGTCACGCCGGTACGCGGCCGCGAGGTCCAGCAGCAGCGCGAGGGCCGGCTCGGGGTCCTCCGCGTCAAGCGCATCCTCGGCCAGGAGCGCGAGCGCCGCGGCGTGGACGCCTGGTTCCAGGTCGCGGTCCAGGGCGCGCCGGTAGGCGCCGGCGGTCGGGGGCTCCGGCGCCGGTGGCTCGTCCCCGATGGGAGCCGGGGGCTCGACCTCGATCGGGGGGGCGTCGTCATCGGGGAGGGCCCCAGGGGTGCCGTGGGTCGAGGGAGCCCGTCCACCTGCAGATCCGACCTGACCGGGCGCGACCGGCGCCACCGCGCGCCCCTCGAGGACCAGGAGGGCCTGCTCCAGCGCGATCCGGCCCGGCTCGCCGGGCTCGGACGCCCGCAGGCGGTCGATCAGCCGCTCCAGCGTCCGGCGGCGGTCACGGCCCTCGGCCAGCTCCAGGCCCCGGCGCGCGGCATCCACCGCGTCGGCCAGCTTGCCCGCGGCCGCTCGCGATTCGGCCAGGGCATCGAATGCGTCGGCCGCCTCGGGCCGCCGGTCGAGGGCGGCCAGCGCCTGGGCGCGCCCCAGCAGCGCGGCCTCGTCACGCGCGGACAGGCGCAGGGCCGCGGCGTAGCGGTGGAGGGCATCGGCTGGCCGCTTGCGCCGCAGGAGCGCGGTCCCGGCGCTCGCGTGCGGCGTCGACCGCTCGGGTGCGATCGAGGCCGCCTCGGCATAGGCCTCGAGGGCGTCCTCCAGGCGGCCGCGCAGCGACGCGACGTGGCCGCGCCTCAGCGCATCCTTGTAGCGCTCGTAGAGAGCCTCACCGCTCACCGCGGTCCCGCCTCCGCCGCTCTCAGCCCGTCGTCGGACTGGGCGGCGGCGCCGGCCGGGTCCCGAACGCGGAACGAGGGGGTGCTCATCGCATCACTCTACCGGGCCGGCGGGTCCCCGAACGGCGCAGATGGCGCGCCGAGCGCGAGGCGCATGCGCGAACGCGAGCAAGCAGTGCCGGAGCGCCCGGAGGTGCGTGAGCGAGCGGAGCGCAGGGCGCAACGCACGCATCGGCCGCCAGGCAGCCGCGGCTACCGCTTGGTGTACTGGGGGGCCTTGCGGGCGCGTTTGAGACCGTACTTCTTGCGCTCCTTCATCCGCGGGTCACGGGTGAGGAGGCCGGCCTGGCGCAGCGGGAGCCGGAACGAGTCGGGGTCGGACTGCAGCAGCGCCCGGGCGATTCCGTGGCGGATCGCGCCGGACTGGCCGGTCGTGCCGCCGCCCTCGACCTTGATCATCGTGTTGTAGCGGCCCTCGGTCCCGGTCACCCGGAACGGGAGGAACAGCTCCGCCTCACCCAGGATGCCGCCGAAGTGCTCCTCCGGGGTCCGCCCGTTGATGACCATCTGGCCCTCACCGGGGATGAGGCGTACACGGGCAACCGCCGTCTTGCGGCGGCCGGTGCCCCAATAGAACGCGGGCGTCGACATCAGGGCTCCTCGATCAGGCGAGCGGCTCGGGCTTCTGGGCCTGGTGCGGATGATCGTTGCCCGCATAGACCTTCAGCTTCCGAAGCATCTGGGTTCCCAGCCGGTTGTGCGGCAGCATCCCCTTCACGGTCCGGCGGATGACCTCCTCCGGGCGGCGGTTGAGAAGGTGACCCAGGGTCTCCTCCTTGAACCCGCCGGGATAGCCGCTATGGCGGGCATAGACCTTGGACGTCAGCTTGTTGCTGGTCACGGTGATCCGCGATGCATTGAGCACGATGACGTGGTCGCCCGTGTCCATGTGCGGTGCGTAGGTGGGCTTGTTCTTGCCCTCGAGGACGCGCGCGATCCGCGTCGCGAGGCGGCCGAGCGTCTCGTCCGTCGCGTCGACGACGTACCAGCGTCGCTCGATCTCGCTCTCTCGAGGCGTATAGGTCTTCGCGCTCATTCCTCGTCTTCCTTGTCGTCCATCGGTCGTCGCCCGAGGACGACGCGCCGGAGGCAGAGTCCCTTGGCCGGGGCGGCTGCTCCCTTGAGTGCCGGCTCCCGTGCGACAAGCGCCGCCCGGAGGCCCTGTTCATCCATTTTGCCGAGGCCCACCTCCAGGAGGCAGGCCACCATTCGTCGCACCTGCCCCCGCAGGAAGGCGTCCGCCCTGACGTCGATCGTCACCAGGCATCCCACCTTCCGGACCCGGACCGCGTAGACGGTCCGGACCGGGGACCGGTCCGTTCTGCCGAAGGCCGAGAAGTCGTGCCGGCCGATGAAGGCCGACCCGGCGCTCGCCATGGCGTCGATGTTGAGCGGGACCCGCAGCCAGAGCGCCGTGCGCTCGTGCAGCGGGCTCCGCGGCCCGTTCCAGACGGTGTAGCGGTACTCCCGGTACCGCGCCGCGTAGCGGGGGCGGAAGTCCTCCGGGACCCGATGCACATCGCGGATCGCGACGTCCCTCGGCAGGCGAGCGTTGACCGCCCGCTGGAGCTCCGGTCCGGAGAGCCTGCCTCGGTAGGTGAAGGCGATCACCTGGCCCGTGGCGTGGACTCCGGTATCGGTGCGTCCTGCCCCGTCGACCACGACCCGCTCGCCTCCGGAGAGACGGGCGAG
>Ga0209254_10006205_pt1 | contig 11018 bp, 11 predicted proteins | sample FrelakmetDIP11DI_FD_187148 | JGI IMG/M metagenome (GOLD analysis project Ga0209254, IMG submission 187148) | Freshwater lake sediment microbial communities from the University of Notre Dame, USA, for methane emissions studies - DIP11 DI (SPAdes)... | ecosystem: Environmental > Aquatic >... | reverse complement strand
GGCCGCTAGCTCCTCGCTTCTTTTTGAAGGCAATTTCGAGCAGGACGGGCTTGCGAATTACGTGGTCATCGGTGGGAGCCCTGCGGTCTCGGCAGATAGGGCGCGAGGCGGATCTCGGGCCCTAAAGAGCGTCATCGATTACGGGGCGATGACAGGCACGTTTGATTCCGTACGCACGGAGACGAAGCCAAATGATCCCCCGGACGGCCCATATATCAAGAGCGGCAGGCCGATCATCGGGCAGGATTACTGGTACGGTTTCAGTATTTTTCTGCCGGCCGACTTCGTACCGAGTTCGGACTGGGAGATTGTGACCCAGTGGCATGTCGATCCCGATTCTGCGGAAGAAAGAAAGCGAAATCCACCGATGACGATTACGACCACCGATGGCAGGTGGCGTATGCGGAGCAGTTGGGACGATAGTCCAATTACCCAGAAGGATGCGAATGGTAACTGGGTTTACGGCGGTACCAACCGCTATGACCTTGGTCCGTACCAGACAGGCGTGTGGACAGATTGGGTTGTCCACGTAAAATGGTCGTACAAAGATGACGGCGTGCTTGAGGTTTGGAAGGATGGCGTAAAGGTCATTAGTCAGCTGAAGACGCCTAACTGCTACAACGACATCAAAGGCCCGTATATCAAATTCGGGATCTACAAGGGGTGGACTTCAGGTTCCAGTCCGGAGCCCGGTATCACGAAGCGCGTCTTGTATCATGACGAGTTCCGTATGGCAGGACCCAATGGATCCTACGATGTTGTGGCGCCAGGTGAGGCAATTACTAAGCCGGCACCGCCGCACAGCATGCTAGTCGAATGACTCGACGTGGGGGGCTGCACCATGGCGCCGCGCCGTTTGGCGTAACACGGCCGAAATCTGTCTGACCACAATGGACTGACTGCGCATGATACAAGGGCAACGCGAGGAACGCTGAGTCTGAGCGATCTACCGCTGTCCACGGCAATCGACCCACGTCGATCGCGATGTCTCAAGTCAGGTCGCAGACTGTAGCCACGCCCTGGCTTCGTCCGCAGATGACTCTGCTTCCTTCAGGACGACGACAAGCCGCGAGATTTCAACAAGAGCCGCCGACACTTGGCGAGTCCGCACGACGATAGGAAGCATCGACGCACGCACGGCTGACGCACCGCGTCGCGACATCTTGCCGGCCTGCGTGGGTTCCTAAGTGAGGCTTCAGAGTGGCGGTTGCAGGCCATTGGGACAGGTGAACCACCGAAGCTACGCGATTGCTGCGGCTGATTCACGCGGTCTGTCGGGCCGACGGATGCGCTTTGGGCGTGGGCACATGCGTGCGTAAGCTTTCGCGACGTTGGTCAATGCAGCGCAAGCTCCGTGGGTCGTTGTCGAGCATCTGATGGCCGTCCGACGCTATTGTGCTCGCTCCTCGGGAGGCGGCGGCCAACGGCGGATCATTGGAGTGAACACGGCGCGACGCCGGACATCGGTCCGGGCGACTTTATTTCCTGACGGTGAGGATTCGGCGAGCGCGTTATTGTTTGCGTCGATGCGCGAGAACGGGCGCGCGATCGATGCGGGCGCCTTGCGAGCGCTTCATTTTGACTCGAATCGATGTTGATCATCAGGGCATCTGCAAGCAGGATTGGCGCGAAATCCAAAAGGAGAATCGTCAAGTGCATGTATGTCTTGTGCTCGACAATCATTTCACGGTGCAGATGGGCGGAGCTGAGTATCAGGCACATCTCTTAGCAGAGGAACTCAGTCACCGCGCGGGCGTTCGAGTCACGTACCTGGCCGCAGTCATCCCAGGGGCACACCAGTCATACGCGCTATCTTACGAGCTTCGCCAATTTGGTGGGCAGTCTGCACTCAAACAACGTGCGCCGTTTCTCCGTTCAGCGGCGCTTTGGCGCGCGCTCCACGACCTGCATCCGGATGCAATCTACCAGCGAATGAAGCAGAGCTACACTGCCGTGTGTGCGCTTTATGCGCATCGACGCAACATTCCGATGCTGTTTCACGCGGCGAGCGATCCAGATGTAGACGGTCGCCTGGTCCGCAAACGACTGTCGGCCAACGCGCCCTTCGATCTGCTCGAAGCCTGGATCGGAAACTGGGGCGTCCGGCATGCGTCAGGGATTGTCGTGCAGACGGACTCACAGAGCCAGTTGCTCACGGACAATTTTGACCGGCGACCGGACGCGCTGATCCGAAACTGCCAGCCACTGCCCGACGCGCTGCCGGTGAAGACATCAGGGCCACTGCGTGTATTGTGGGTTGGAGGCATCAAGGACGTCAAACGTCCGGAGCTTTTCGTCGAATTGGCGCGAGCATTCTCAACGCGGGAGGACATTGAATTCTGGATGGTAGGTCGCCCGCCAAGCCACCGACGATTTGGCCCGCTTATGGCGGCCATAAAGGCATCGTCCAACATTCGATTCTTCGGCGAATTGCCTCAGGAAGAGGTCAACGCGCTCATGAACGAGGCGCACGTGCTAGTGAATACCAGCGCATTCGAGGGGTCTCCGAACACATTTATTCAGGCGTGGGCCCGTGGCGTCGTCGTGACGAGCCTTGCCATTGACGTAGATGGCGGCTTAGAGACGGAAGGCATCGGCTACTGTTCGGGAACGCTGCCGCGGCTTGTAGGCACGATCGAATCGCTATCTACTGCGGATGATCTGCGTCAAGAAACCGCGCGTCGCGGATTTGCGTATGTTCGTCGCAGGCATTCCATGGCGAATGCGGCCACGCTCGGCGATCTCTTGCTCGACATGCGCCGCGATAGGGCGGGGTAGCCTTAGCGTGCGGTCGGGCTAGCTGTCGCCAGTGCGCAACGCAAGCGCTTGCAGGCAGGCCCGCTCAAAGTCGTCGGCAATTCCGTGATAACTTCGGTGCTGCTCTACCCACCGACGGCCTCTCGCTCCCATTGCGGCCAGTTGGGTGTCGCTGCGTTTCGATAGCCAGTGTACAGCCCGCGCGAAATATCGAGCTCCCCACGGCACGCAGACTCCCGCGCGGCACTCGCGCAACACAAAGCTTTGGTCCGGATGACTATTCGCAACAACCGGCAGACCGAGTGCAAGATACTCAACCAGTTTGGTCGGCGATGCGACGTCCAAGATCGGCGACGGATAGAACGGCGAGATGCACACATCGGCGTCTCGTAGCCGTGCAAGAGCGTCGGGGCGTGGCAGGAATCCAGTTATCTCCAGCTGGTCTTGTACGCCGAGCGTTTGCGCAAGTTCCTCCAGATAGAGCCGATCGCCGAGAGTGTCGCCGTCTCCCACGAGCAGCAGTCGGGCCGTCAGGCCGCGACGTCGCAAATCGGAAAGCATGTCGATGAGAACATCCAACCGTCGCTCTCGCGCGAGCGTGCCGAGGTAGGCAATGGTCCACGGACCTCGTTGACTTGAATCGATACGGCCGTCGACTGGCGTAATGTCCGACGGGTCGAATCCGGTTACCACGGGAGTGACTCGATCTGGATCGGCACCCTGCCGGCAAAAGTTTTCCCTCATCGTTTCGCTTTGAACGAACAACTGGTCACTGAATGGAATGATCACGAACCGGAGGGCGAGGCCGGAGATGTGTCCTCGCAGCCTTGAGAGGAACGGGTAACTGGTTAAGCGCTGCCTGCCAAGGGCTACGTTCGCCTCATGCAGCGGAAACGTCATCCAGAAGAAGAGGCTGAGGCCACGAAGGCGCGCAAGAACTAATGCGACACATGCCAGGAAGTACTTGTCGCTGACCAGAATGCAATCGTATCGGTCGGCTTTGGCGCGCCAAAGCCACCGGAGGTCGTGCCAGATGCCTAGGGCATGTTTTCTGGCCTTATGATACACGGTGCTGCCCGGGTCCGTTGCGCCGACCCACACACTGCGCCCGCCGAACTCGTGCCGACCGACGCGAACGCTTTCGTCCTGCGCCTGCATGCAGAGGTCAATTGCATGCCCTCTGCCAACAAGTTCCCTGTTGAACAGAATCGTCAATCGAACACGGCTCGTAGGAAAACGTTCCCGCGGGAAGAACATCATTCGAATCTTCGGGCTTGACACGCGGCCTCGCTTTCTTTCGTCGTGACAGTCAAGAGCCATAAATGCGGCACCGGTGAGACTACGAAAGTTCGCTCCAGGCCATGGTTGGGAGTCCGGCATCGCGCAGGGCAGATGCGAAAGCATACAGTCCCGCTGTTTCCCGGATCCGCCAGTCCTCGAGCGTGCCAGGATGTGCCCCTACTTCGAGCGTCCGGTAGCTTCGCGATCCACGCAGAAGGTCCAGGAAGTCTAAGTCGCGCGGGCCGGTGGACATGTAGAAGCCGTCAGTAGTACGCCAGCGGTCGCCCAACCTGTCGCCCCATGGTCTAGACAGCCAGTAAGTCGGACTGGTGTATGGGCGAGCGAGATAGACGTTCTGTACGCGGCGCACACGTGAAATGCCAAAGCGAGGGAGCACTTGTTCCAGCGCCTTGGCGATCGTCGGGTACTTGTGGAAGTGACGGTGCGCATCCACGTAGTCGATGCGCACGCCATGGTTCGCCGCAATGGATAATTGCGCGGTCAATTCGCTCGCGACTTGGTCAACAGGCATTAGACCAAGGGCCGCGCGCAGCTGCGCGCGTCGACCCATGTACAAACGACCGTTCGCATCGACGAGGTCCGGAATGCGGGATACGTTCGACGCGGTGGTCTCCGGACCAATTCGGCAGAGAACCAGATGAATGCCGTAGCAATGCTCAGGGTGGGCCAGTGCGTAGTCCATGGCAGCGTCCGTTGCCGGTGCTGTCACCATGATGGAGGCGTTTCGAACGACCCCGGCCGCCAGACAAGCAATCGTGGCATCCAGTGTATCCTGCGAGAAGCCGAAGTCATCGGCAGTCACGAGAACTTTCAAGGTCTATTGCCCTGTGCAGTGATTGAAGAGCGTCATCATGGCGAGTGATGGCAAGTCGTACATCCAGCAGAGTTCCCTGCGTCACACCGTGGCCGTGCGGCGGCGGTGTGCGAAGTGCTCGTATACCCGTTTAGCAGTATCGACCAGGCGTGAGCCGCTATATTCCCAGTGTGTGGATACCGCGACGCGTTCGGGTCCAAAGGACTGCTTGAACTTGCCCGGGCGACCGCCAGCTGAAACAAAGTCAAACTTCGGGAGATTCAGTTGCCGCGCCGTTTGAATGGCCCGCCAAAGAACCAGGTTGTTGGGCGACATCGACAGATACTCGCGCCGGGACGCTCCAGCCCAGTAGTACATCGTGCGATCATCGTGCGGGAAGAGTGAGGTGGCAATTCGCGTCCCTTGTACGAAGGCGGAGAGGACGACGAGTCGGTTGCATTCGATGAGGGACTTGAACATATCGAGTGTGAAATCTCGGGTCCAGCTGGGCACAAGGCCAGACTTGGCGAATACCTCCTTTGACATGTCCCAAAAGTCATCTACGAAATCGCTGTTCATTTCCGCGCGAATTTCGACGGCGGACTTCTCGGCCCGGCGCACCAGGTTGCGACACTTGCTGTCCAAGCCGGCCCAAAGCGCTTCCTCGGTCTTGTCCAGATCCAGGATGAACGTTTCGAACCGTCGTACGGCGCGGAAGCCGTATGGCTGCAGGTTGACCGGTTGTCTTTCATCCTGGACGCGACAGAAGAAATACGATGCGCGTCGGAGCGGCGATGTCCGAAGCAGCGCGGCAAGTGCGCTGGCGGCGTCTCCGGTGGGGGAGAGCAACGGCCCCAAGTACGGCGTACTGGTGCCGGGAAAAGGCGAGCCGAATACCCGAAACGGACCCTTGCGAGTCGTGAAGTAGGGGAGCAAGGCGACGCAGCTATCGCCGGACACGACCCGGTATAACGCCATTTCCAGCTTGTAGGTTCGGGCTACGGATCTCAACCAGGGAGAGGTGTGGAAGACCGTTCGTTCGGGGAACCCGCCTAATTCGTGGTCCCAGTCGACCGGGTCGCAAGTCTCCAGCTGGTACATCTTTACGTCCAATTAACACCATCTGAGTGAGCGGAACACGGTGGTCTCTGGCCAATTGCACGGCATCCACATTCGGCGAACCGCTCGGCAAAGTCGCTAACGGTGTTCGTTACGGAGGTTTACCGATGCCGCATTTCTCGTACAACGCGACAATCGAATTGACGGTGCTCGTCGCCGAGAAGTTCGTCTGAAGACGACGCTTGGCGTTGGCACCCATTTCACGTCTGAGGCGGGAATCCAACAGCAACTGAATGATTCGACTTGATAACTCATCAATGGCACCTGGAGCGACGAGAAATCCTTCCTGTCCATCGCGGATGGCCTCAGGTATTCCGCCGACCGGGGTTGAAATCACGGGTAGTCCACATGCCATTGCCTCAAGGATGCTGACAGGAAGGCCCTCATTGTAGGAAGGAAGCGCATAGACAGCTGCTTCCGAAAGCAGCCGGACTTTCTCGTGTCCCGACACCCAGCCAGGCAAGTGCACGCGGCCATCGACATTGAGGTCCTTGGCACACTGTCGCACTTGCTCCAACTCCCCGGTTCCACCCGCAATAAGCCGGGCACCAGGAACAACGTCAATTACGCGCGGTAGCGCGTGAAGGAGGTCATATATCCCCTTGCGCTTTCCGATCTCGCCAAGGAACAGAATCGTGTCGGTCGACCGCCGGCCAACGGAATTGCGCATTTCATCGCTCAATTGGCTGGCATTAACGAAATTATGCATTGTGATCACTTGCGCCGCCGGCGCCAAACCACGTACGAAGGTCCGCCACTGCTCCGACAACACAATCACGGCATCGACGCGCTCGAAGACAAACCTGACAGCGAACTTGCCGAGACTTCCGCATTCACGCTCGTAGAACTCAACAAACTGGGATCCGTGCAAGTGCAGCACCGTAGGGCGTCGAAAGAACCAGGCGAGGGCGATAAATAGAGACTTGCGCCAAAAGCTGCCACGCATCGCGACGTGTGCGTGAACCAATGCGACCCGCCCTGTAACCAGCATAATAGCGAACAGAGCGAAGGAGCGCAGAAACATGCCTATACGAAGCCCGGTCCCTCCACGGTCGTGGGTCCAGATCACGCGCACCGGGTACCTTTCAAATAGCCCACTCTGCCGCAGGTTTTCGACGACCTGTGACATGCCACCGGGTGCAGCGGTGCAGAGCATCACGACATTCTTGATGGGCATGGCGGTTCGCTTCAGAGGCTGAGCAATGGTCGCCGAGGCTATCTGCCCGATTCGCACACCACAGTGAATGTCATTGGCAGTCCAAGAACCCGATTCTTGCGCAATTCATAGGTCCTGGCACTCGAGGAGTTCAGCAGGCTTCGTAATCGACGAGCCGACAAAAGGTACAGGTTCTCCCGGCGAACGTACTTGCCGGTCTTTCTGCACCACCAATAGAAAAGCCCGTTGTGCCAATGCAGAAAAACCACATTCGTGTGGGCTTCCACGGGAAAAAACTTGTTTGGGGTGGTAAAGAACACTCGTCGGCCCACGCGCAGCATCTCATTCAAGAATAGCAATTGGGCCGTGTCGTCTCCGACGTGCTCGATAACCGCATTGCTGAACACCCAGTCGAATTGCTTATCCTCAAAAGGGAATCGACCGCCGGAATACTGGACAAAGGTCCTTCCCGGATAGCGGGCCTCCATGCCGCTTAGATCCTGCACTCCTAGACCGGTGTAATTCGCCGGAGCGTATTTGAACTGCTTCAGAAAATAGTTCTCGAGGTGATCTGTGGGGTCACGCTCTGCAGAAACGCCAGCGTCGAGCACGGTCATGCTCCCGGAGTAGTTCGCATAGAAAGCTGCCAGTTTCTCGTGGCGCGAGGCACGCATGATGCGATTCTTAAACGTACCAATCAGCTGCATGATGAGTAAATCTCAAGCGGGAGGCGTTTCGTGCGGCGATTGTCGACGGACCAAAGAGGAATCAGTATCCTGAAGGTAAGGGTCAATTCGGTGGCCTTGCGTTGCAAGTTCGGAATCACGGAAAGCAGAGTTGACAAAATTACTTGCGATAGCATCCGGAGGCGGCCATTGGGCGCAACTATTGCGCTTGCGTCCCGCGTTCGAGGCTTTTGACATAGTGTACTGCAGCGTGCAGGCATCCTATGCCGTACAGGTCTCAGGGAACCGATATTATGCGGTGCGCGATGTGTCAAGACGTGACCGGTTTGGCTTCCTCGTCGTGGCGGCACAATTGCTAATGCTGTTCTTCAAGGAACGACCGCGCGTCTTGGTCACTACAGGTGCCGCGCCGGGCTTGATTGCGATTGTAATCGCGAAGGCCTTCGGAACCCGGACGTTGTGGATCGATAGTCTCGCAAATTGCGAACGATTGTCGTCGTCCGGCAAGATGGCAGCACGCCTTGCGGATAAGTGCGTTTCGCAGTGGCCGGAGGTCGCTCGTGGGAACGCACTTGAGTATTGGGGAAGCGTGCTTTGATCTTCTGTACTACCGGGTCAATGCTCCCGTTCGATCGACTGACGCGAACCGTGGACGAGTGGGCTCGGACGCGGAGTGTCAATGACGTCGTAATTCAGATTGGCGGCGGCGAGTACGTGCCGCGAGCCGCAAGATGGGTGCGAATGCTTGCACCCGCCGAGTTTGAATCCCACGTCCGCACGAGCGACCTCATCGTGGGGCATCTGGGGATGGGCACAGTACTTGCGGGCATGCAGGCGCAAAAGCCAATGTTGCTTTTGCCGAGGCTGAAGGCACTTGGGGAAGTCAATACGAACCATCAGGTTGATTCCTCAGCATGGATCAAGGGCAGGGTGGGCATTTGGATTGCTGACGACGACGCGGCGCTGCTTCGGATCCTGGATGAGTTTCTCCAAGGACGCGTCAACGGTACGCCCGGTGGCCTGTCGCCCTATGCCACTCCGGAATTGCTCGATAATGTCAGGCGATTCCTCCGCCTCTAGCGTTTGGACCGGCGTCCCTCTCAGACGTCGCAGCGACTCCTTTTAGGGCGGTGGCATCGTCCTTGAAAAGTCGAATTGCAGCTGAGATCAGGAACGCGCGAAATGCGAGTTGGTTGCGGTCCAATGAAGGCGTCGGGGCTGGACGAGGTCGCAATTGCTTTATCCACGTCGGTGCCGAGGCCTTCGCGAAACGTCGAATCCTGCGGAGGCCATCACCACCGCGGCGAGCGTGCGTGTGGACAATGCCTTCGACGACATAGGCGGCGAATTCAGTGGGTAGGACGGATACTGCTCCTGGGCCCGACAGCGTGTCCTGCAGCAGTTCGGCGACCCGCGGTGACTGCAGGATGTCGCCAAGAGGCTGTATCGCAACATCCGTGGCAAACGGAATGTCCGGGCTCATGGCGATTGTGATCCGCTTCAGCAACGCTTTGCCGGTACGGAGCGGATCCGGAAGCTGTCGGATCATATGAACGAGGCTGTCGGACAGAAGGGGGCTGATAATCTCGACATATGGAAGCTTTATGTCGCTCAGGGCGCCGTGAACGAACGGCACTCGGAACTGCTGGAAAAGGCGGTCCCGCCATGTCTCAAGGGATTCCCTGACGCCCTGTTGAAATGCTTCCGGCAAAGCCGGAGTCGGCAGTCCGAATTGCTCCAGGGGGGGGAGGGTCCCGAAATCTTCCCACAACATCAGTCCGGCCCGCACGCGCGCATCCCGCGATGTGCGGACAGGCTTGGCCCCAAAGGCCTGGTCTCCCCGAACGATGCCGCGGATTCCGGCGTCGACCAGTTGACCCCAGAGTCGGAAGCCGTCCGCGTATCCGGAAATGTGGTCGACTCGACCCTCGCCGTTGGCGATGAAACGGTCGAACACGCGGTCAACGGGTTCGTCCGTGAGGTCGGTCTCGAAGTAACGGTGCTCCAGCCCGAAATGGCGAGCCAGACGGAGTGCTATTTGCGCGTCATTGGTCGGTTCAGACATTGAGTCTCGCAAGCCCCACGTGACGGCGCGCAGACCTTTCCTTTCTTTCAGCAGACACAGAATCGCCCGACAGTCCACGCCGCCAGACAACGTGATAGCCCATTTCGGATCGGCCACTCGAGCGGCGCCTACTGCGTGCGTTAGGCCTCGCGCCAATAGCGACTGATGTTCCTCCTCGGACACTGGTCTATTCACGAATTGAGTTGGTTCAGTGTGCTCGTCTATCGTCCATGCGAATCGATCGAGGGTGATCGTCGTGGCTCCGGCTACATGACGAATGCGCTTGTCCCAGGAGAGTCCGGGACCTAACGTTCCACTTGTAAGCATCCACGGCACTACAGCATCGTTCAGTTGGAAGCTTCCTAGCAGAGCAACAATTGCCCGCTGTGAGGTTGAGGCAACGAAGATTTCGTTAGTCTTGGCGTACCAGACCGTGCGCGAGGCCAGTGTGTCGCTTACGATTTCGACGACCGCAGCGTCGCTCCGAAACAGGGCGTACGCCCCATCCGGCCGACCTGTTCCGGGTTTCTCCCATTCGCTTGGGTCGACGAGGTAGCCCGCCGCAACGCTCGTGCCGCGAGTAGCGATCAAGTCGTTTGGATTTGAGATGCCGACAAAGATACCGCGGGCTTGCAGTGTTCGCGACGGCCTTCGGGGAATATTGTCTGGCAGAAGCCTATCAGCGATCGCCGAGACGGCATTGGCGACCTGTCTGCTTTGGTACGAATCACGGACGCAGACGTAGATAATCTTTGACATGGTTAACGTGCCCGTTGGCGCTACGTGCGAGAATGGCGGGCGCCGAGGGAGTCAGGTGAGACGGTGGTCACAGTTTGCCGTTGCACGGCACGGCTGTCTATTCCGTGTGTCGTGCAAGTCGCGATTCGTACAGTGCAAGTTGAAGAGAACGAATGCAGACGGAAGTAACCGAATCGAATCACTGGATCACCGTCTCTGCCGGTCTTTGTGTTGTATTGGTGGCAGTTCTGTGGACAGGGCCGTACGTCGTCCGTGATGACTTGTTTTCGGGCGATGCAGCTCACCACGTCTTCTGGTTTTACCAGTATGCGAATCCGGCCCTGTTCCCGAACGACCTGAGCATCGAGTACTTCGCATCCAACTCCGTCGCGCCGGCGGGGT
>Ga0209254_10006204_pt1 | contig 11019 bp, 15 predicted proteins | sample FrelakmetDIP11DI_FD_187148 | JGI IMG/M metagenome (GOLD analysis project Ga0209254, IMG submission 187148) | Freshwater lake sediment microbial communities from the University of Notre Dame, USA, for methane emissions studies - DIP11 DI (SPAdes)... | ecosystem: Environmental > Aquatic >... | reverse complement strand
GAAGGTGCACACCGAGCTGACGGCCATGGAGATCGTTCTGGAGGAGAGCCTGCAGGACATCATCTGGCCGCGGGAAACGACGCTGTCGTCGGAGATCCGCGACGGCGGACGGGTGGTGATGATCGACGTCGACCTGCCGGAGATCGAGGAGCTGCCCCGGAAGACCGCTGCCGTGCCGGCCAGGGGCTACAAGCTCTCCATCAAGGAGCTACCGGTCACGCGGCACCAGCAGCTCTACATGCGGCACGTTCATGGCATCGGATTCCGGATCATCGGCGAGGTCTTCTACGTGCTGCCCAAGGCCGAGGAGGTCGTGCTGTCGGGCTACACCCAGCGCCCGGACAAGGCCACTGGCGAAGTCCAGGACCAGTATCTGTACTCGGTACGGGTCAACCGGCGCGACTGGGCTGGGATCAACTTCGCGAACCTGAAGGATGTGGATGCCGCTGAGGCCCTTGGCCGTTTTGAGATCCGGCGCGAGATCAGCAAGGCTGGGGTGTTCAAGCAGATCGTCCCGTTCGACGCGGCCGCCCTAGCATGACCGGCCTTTCGGGCTACCGCAGCACCCCACCAACCGCTGGTAAGGAACAGAAAGTCATCAGATGAGAACAAACATTCTTGTAAGCGCCGTACTCGTCCTCACTTGCCACATGGCTTTTGCTGCGCCGCCGAAGATGCTGTTCAATGTAGAGCTGAAAGACGTGGCGGGCGCGGGGCGCGGGCTGAACGTAGGATTCTACGGCAAGCTGCCTCCTCCGAAGGTTGTCGACAGGATCATCCGGGAAACCCTCGATCACGCCATCCTGATCGACCCGTCGAAAGACATCCTCGCCATGGGGTTCATCGGCGACGACGCGCTGAGCGGTAATCAGCACTCGGGCTCCTTGGTCTACAAGGCCAGCCTGAAAAAGGTGATGACCTATGACGAGTACACCGGGGTCAAGCGTACGACGTCTAGTGGGAACGGCTACTTCGTTGAGGTCGAGGACGGACAAACGGTGGCAGGTATTACGCCGGTAAGAAAGTGGTTTTCGGTGACGGTTGTGTTCCCCAAGAAGCCGAGCCGATCCGCGGCTTACGATGCCATTTTTGCCGAAACCCGGAAGCTCGCAGCCAGGGGCCTGGATGTTGATGTGTACGTCAGCGTCGGCAACTCGAAGGAAAAGACCTCATGGGAGCAGATGAAGGACACCGACGGCGGGTACGTCTTTGCGAACTACAAGTCCGCCACCAAGCAGATAAGCCGTAGGGGGCTGGTGCTCAAGCAGCTCTAGCGCTGAAGCCTCAGTGGCGGGCGGGCACAAGGCTACTTCCCCGGGCAGCTAGGCGACTCGCAAGCGCACCCGCAACCCCTTGATTGGTGACAGTGGCACTCACCGGTCTTGCGGTTGAAGTGGCAGCCGCAGCCGTTGAGGCCGCCGCCATGTTCCAAGGCCTCTCCAGCCTCGCCATTGACCAAAGCGAGCCTATCCAGAGAGCCTATGGCAGCTGGGATGGCAGACGACTTCGGCTTAGGCACGCAATACGAGGGGTACGGCAACCCACTGGCCGCCGGCTTCTCCAGCGCTTGGTACCGGCCACCACTGAACCGCGGGCAGTCCCGCGCCAGTCCGGCCGCAATAACCTCGGCGCCTAGATCCTTGCCGCTCACGTAGCACACCCCGACGACCCGATCCTTCGACCGGCTGCCATCTAGCTCGCACCGCACCTCGCGGCCCTCGGCCAGTTGCTTGACGTATTGGGTGGCCTCAAAACCGCCCGCATCACTGCGCTCAGGTGCGGCAACGCCTTGCAGCCTGACCTTCACTGGTTTGTCGGTGCCGGGGACGGCCAGGTGAATGGTATCGCCGTCGATAACGCGGGCTTGGCCGGAAACCTCGGAGGGCGTGCGGGCACTTGCGGCGATGACTGGGGGTGCGGACGAGAGCGCCACGGCGACGGAGACGAAGATGAGACCGGCCAGTAGCCGCATGGTGTTGCCTCCCTGATTGGTATTGTTGCCCTGAGTATCCATTAGGCTTGTCAGGCGTGGCAAGGCCATTCAGTGGTTTTCTAGCCAATGGCCGGTGTGCAGTGCGTAGCTGACCTCGGTGGCGCAGTACGCCAACGGCAGCTCTGCCGACCTGCTGCCCCTGAACAGGCACACTGGGCGACTGCTCCACTCAGATACCTGCCGTTGAATCAACACTGCCTTGAATGGCCGGAATGGGTCGGGAGTACGCATTCGCGGAAGTCTGAGGCGGACACTCGGCGTTACTGATCCATGATCGACCGGTAAGAAGCCCATAGCGGACGTATTTTCCGTGCTGGGCAAAAGACCGCTTCGGCCGACCAGCAGCAGCTCGCGGCCCTCGCCCTGACCGGCCGTTCCGGGTCGGTTAGGGAAACTCCTTCTTCCTAGAAGCAGCCATTCGGCTTGGCATTGCTATGTCAGGCAAAAACAGACCAGAAAGAGCCTTCCGGGTATATCTCAGAGATGGTCACTTACAAAATAGAAGTCTTTATCCGGGATTCCCGTGACTATTTCGGCACACCCGTTGTCAGTTGCCCAATCCACTGTCTTTTCCCACCGCCGCCTCTTCTCCACATCGTTGCTATAAGCCCAGCCGGCAAGAATCAAGGGTTTGGGTGGCGATGGGGGCATGCACGGATGCGCTTCCGAATACATCATGAGCTGAGTGAAGGCGTCATTCCATGACGTTGGATTAGGGCAAATGCGTTTCATGGTGATGATGCCGAATGTCATGTCTGGCTGACCGATGGAAGACGGATCGATGCAGAGCTTTATGTGGCTATTCCGGCGTCTCCTCAACGAGTTCCTCCCCTTGAGTTACGAACCTTCTGGAATTGATCCAAATATCTCCCTCATTCTCCCAATCAACCACACCATGAGCGATTTCAAGCAATTGCTCTAAGGGAAGAGTTTCAGAGTCTAGCTCGGGACTTTCAGTGACTGTCCCAAAGCATTCACACGTTAACGCCTCATCGAGCGTGTCGAATGGCCCTTCAGCTTCATAATCGCTGGAAGTTACGAAGAAGACGCCCTCCAGTTCGGAAACCCAAGCCGCTCCTGACATGCCGGGAAAGCCACCGTCCCACCCTAGTGACAAGACGTTGTGGGCATTGCTGCGAAAAGCAGCATTTGCCGCGTCAAACAAGAGATCACGATTCTCCCCTTCAGTTTCCTTTCCACTCTCGATGTCAGAAATTATTTTTGGTGCTCTATCGCCCAAATTCGCCTCTAGGTCTTTGCGGAAGTCCGCCGACTCAAGCAGGCTCGGGATAACGGCAAGGAGGCGTCTACGATCAGCCTCTTCGTTGAATTCTATAACCTGCCGCAACTCTTCAAGATTCGACTCAAAGAGTTTGTGCTCTGCCAAAGGGATACTCACAGGCGATCCTTCTGCTTCCGCACCGCGCAGCATTTTCTGCACCGCCGACTCTAAGGCGCGCGCCGCTGCCGGCATACCCTTGGCGGAAGACTCTGGCGTTGTCGAGTCCTTCACGGACAAGTCGGGTCGCTTCATTCCTAAGATGATTGTCCCGCCTTTGAACGGGTGTCCCTCTGGCAGGGGTGTTCCCGGGGGATTGTGTGTCAGCTTGCCCATCTCACGCCTCCCCCTTGAAACGAATCGGTATGTTCGTTGACTTGGCGGTAGCTAGGTCGATGGGCAGAACGATGCTGGTGCCAATGGCAAACAGCGATTTCAGGAATGCACGACGGTTCATGCTTCTCTCCTCTTTAGCGGCATTGCCAAGTCGGCTGGGGCCGCAAGCTGGTATCAAATCCCCCGGCTCGTGAGGAGAGCCAACCCAGAAATAGAAAAACCCGTTCAGGCTTGCGCGCTAAAACGGGTTCTGTCGATTCCGAATTTAGCTGCATTTATATCGCGCCCGCAAGCTGTCAAATCGGCGCGTGAGTGAATCCTAGATATGAAAAACTATGGCGTCAATAAATTTGATTTAAAGATGTTCCTTCCCCCCGGGGGTTACTATTTTGACTGCGTGCTGTCGACATTTTTTACAGTCTGTTATCAGCACTGTTGGCAGATCGGTGCAACTTCATGATTCTATTGAGTGGTTTACGTTGGAGTCATACTTGCTTGGGAATGCATCGCCTCGTACAGATTAAACACCTTCCATAAAAAACGCATCAGGGAAATTTACATGAACAAGCGTAGTAACCCATTCATCTACGCTGCGAGGCGTGGCTTGTCGGTTGTTTTCGGTATCAGCGTGCTAGTGAGTGCCTCTGCTGCTCAGGCTTGGTCTTACAACCTCACCGAACTGGGCACCTTGGGCGGTACCTTTAGCTACGCCAAAGGCATCAACGATGTCGGCCAAGTGACCGGCGAATCCGAATCCAGCGGCCCCGTTCACGCCTTCCTGTACGAAAACGGCACGATGACCGACCTGCGTCCCCTGCCATGGGATGGATCCGCAGGCTTTAGCATCAACTCAAGCGGCCAAGTGGCTGGCTATGCCGGATTCGGCTATGGCGGATCCAAAGCCGCCATATTCAGCAACGGTGGGGCAACCAATCTGGGTACCCTAGGCGGCATCCAAAGTGAGGGGTTCGCCATCAACGACACCGGCCAAGTGACTGGTTACGCCACAACCAACGTGGCTCAGCACGCCTTCCTGTACAGCAATGGCACGATGTCTGACCTTGGTACCTTAGGCGGTAGCACCAGCACCGGCTACGGCATCAATGACACAGGACAGGTGACCGGTAGCGCCACCATTAGCGGCGACACAGCCTACCGAGCTTTCCTGTACAACAACGGCACGATGTCCGACCTTGGCACTTTGGGTGGCACCAACAGCTTTGGTTACGCCATCAATAACGCCGGTCAGATAACTGGCTCCGCCCAAATTCAAATTAGCGACGAGGCTCAGCACGCCTTCCTATACAGCAACGGATCGATGGCTGACCTTGGCACTTTGGGCGGCGCCAGAAGTAGCGGCTACGGCATCAATGCCCTTGGCCAAGTGGTCGGCGACTCTCTAACAAGTGGCGACTTAGCCGAACATGCCTTCCTGTACAGCAATGGAACCATGACCGACCTCAACTCACTCATCGATCCTGCCTTTGGAATGACTTTAACGAACGCAAGGGGTATCAACGTGGCGGGGCAGATCGTGGGTTGGGGCATCAATTCCTCAGGGGAAACCCGCGCCTTTTTACTAACTCCCGTACCCGAACCCGAAACCTACGCCATGGTTTTGGCTGGCCTTGGACTCGTTGGTGCTGCAGTGAGACGGCAGCGTGGTTTATTGGCGAGATAGGCTTCACCCAAGATGCCAAAACGACGCATCCGGAAATAAATAACAAATGGGGGAGAGGAAATGATTACACGCAAAACGCGTATGGCAGCACTCATACTGGCTATTGGTCTGTCAGGAACTGCACAAGCTGCTCTGTACGACCGTGGTGGTGGCCTTATCTATGACGATGTCCTCAACGTCACTTGGTTGCAGGATGCCAATTACGCCATGACCAGCGGATACCACGCGAATGGTCTGATGACTTGGGATGCTGCCGTAGCTTGGGTAGACCAACTGGTTTATGGCGGCTTTGATGATTGGCGGCTACCCACAGTAAATCCTATTGGAGCCACGTTCAATTACGACTTCAGCAACAACGGTAGTACCGATATTGGCTATGGAAATTCCAGCCCGAACAGCGAGATGGCCTATATGTACTACGCAAACCTTAACAATCTAGGCTATTGCACGCCCAATGGTGGCGGTAGCACCTTGTCCTGCAATGAGCAGGGCGGTTGGGGATTGAACCATACTTGGCCATTCTTGAACATTCAGCCAGACACATACTGGCTAGGCACAGAATACGAACCTGATACCAGCGGTAGCAACGCGTGGGATTTCGGTATGGGCGTTGGCGGACAGTACGCCAGTACCAAGCTAAACCAACGCTTCGCATGGGCTGTCCGTGATGGCGATGTAGCAGCAGTTCCTGAACCCGAAACCTACGCCATGATGCTTGCTGGCCTTGGGCTGGTTGGATTTTTGGCAAGAAGCAGAAAACACTGAAGCTTCAGATTAAAACAATAACAGTCACCACTGCGATAGACATTAATTTCCTGTCTCAGCTAACTGACATTTCCAACTGAAAAGAGAAAAAACAATGAAACATTTGCAGGCTCAGCTTCTTGTATTACTTATGATTTCAAGTGCCCTTTCGCAAGCTAACGCAGCCTCATATTCTGTGTCTGGGTATTTATACAGTGTGGATGCAGGCATCCGGGGCGAATTTTCTGTAGGCGAGAATTTTCTCCTGACGTATGAATTTGACCCTTTAGCCATAGACGTTAACAGCAACATCTATCGTGGCGAATACTACACAGTCAATGGAGTAGCAAATCTGACGATCGGAAACTACCAAGTTAGCGCTCATGGCGTGCATATCAACGTGACAGATAATTTGGTGGGCTCCAATCTGTCTGATATATATAGAGCATCCAGCATCCGGAATTCAAAACAGCAGTCAGTATTTACTGGTGATGAAGTTGCTGAACTCGTTCCCTATTATTGGGGGATAGAACTATTTGATACGCAATCGATGGTCTTCAGCAGCGATAGCCTTCCTTCTGGCCAACTGGATTTAAGCGCATTTGATAGCAGAAATATTGATAGAAGACTTGAGTTAAATTTTGCTTCTGAAGTTACGCCTATTGTGGCTTATGGCGTACAGATGGTCTACGGTTACGTAACTCATATAAGTGCTGTTCCAGAGCCTCAATCGGTTTGGTTGTGGGGGGTTGGTGTCTTGGCTTTGATCGGTGCCATCAGGGTAAACAAGAACAGTATGGGTAGAGCATAGAGCGCACTTTTTTAACCTGTCCCCCTCTTACATTTCTTCCAGAGCCCTCCCCTGTTCCCGCAAAACCTTTGCGAGTTCACGTAACTGATCTCGCCATCCACCCTTGAAAGCGTTTCGCGACACTACCGCTTTACCATCAGCAGTTTTCGGCCCCGTTGATTTCTCCCACGGTCGCCATTTCTGGATTAATTCCGACTGCTGCGCCCGCCGTTCTGGCGTCCATCCATTCGCCATTGTCTTTCTCCAATAGTTTGTCCTGCTGATTTTCATTTTCCCGTGCGCGCGAGGCTTCTGGCATCGATCCATTGTTCACCTGTTGCGGCCCATTCGCGAAGTTGGCCTGTTTCACGAATGCCACCGGGCGCGGATTCTTGATCTCCGCCAATGCTTCCAACGTACTCCTGCTTTGACTCTGCGCCTTGAGGGCCAATCGCATTAAACGGTCGGTAGCCTCAAGATAATCTGCCCTCAAGTTATGGCTGGCCTTCAGAACAAGCGTATTGAAGATCATGTCTAGCGTATGCGCCTGCGCGACAAGCATCCCCTCTGGGCGTGACATGTCACCACCACTGACTTGCTTAATTTCGTGTTCCAGTGCGTAGACCAGTCCGGCTAAGTCGCCACCACCGGAATAATCTTGAATGCATGCCGCAGCGCCTAGAGTGGGGGTAATCAGATCACGCGCGTGCGCCTCATTTTCATTCTCCCCCGCTAACGGCACCCGTGAAATAATCTTCTTCGGATTGCGTTTTGCCGGCGTGGTTCTTTTTGTTTGTTTGATTACCATCATCTACTTCTCTCTATTTTAGACAGCAAGGTAATGCCCAGCTCAACAGCAATCGCTCGGTAGCAGGTTAGCGCACCGTCTAGATCAGCTAGAGCCGTCACCATAGTGCACCATGAATCGTTGTAGAAATCGGCTTGCTGTTGCAATGCCGACGTCATTCATTGCTCCCTGCTGTTTTCAGCATAAAGCGATAGGTTGATGCCATCCGTCCTTCAAATACCCCTTCCTCGACTAGTTCGATGACACTGTTCTTGACCAGACTGCGAAGCATCAATCGGGCGCTACGCTGATCCCATCCAGTGATTTCAGCGAGAGTGCGGTTCGACAGGAAGAACACTCCTTCATTACTCGAATCTGAAAGCCCCTTGCACAGCATTGCTACCTTGTAGGCAATCTCGTCGTACCGCATTGCGACAAACTCCGGCGGGATGTCGCTGAACTTTAACTTGCGCCAGATCGTATTCACGGTGCTATCGCCCTCAAGGTGCCGCACGCTGTCGTACGCCTCGATGAACTCTGCCTCGGTCACTGCCCACGGTTTCGTACGAAAGTGCTGCAGGTAGTGCTGCCACCAGTCGTGGACAACATTGAGGTGCGCCTCTGCGGATACGTTGGGATCTAGCGTCTTCAGGTGCCGTGCAAGATGGAAGACTGTGTCGTGGCGTGTTCCGTTGCCGAACGGTTTTGCCTTATCCGGAAGCGAATCGAATCGCCCAACGTCGGCGCAAGCCGATGCCCTGTCCTGAGATTCCTGAGATTCCTGAGATTCCTGAGATTCCTGAGATTCCTGAGATTCCTGAGATTCCTGTGAGTCATTCACATGGGTTTGCTTGGAGATTCTCGCTTCCAGACGGCGTGGATGCTTGTTCCATATATCCGGGGGAAATACTGGGAGTTTTCCATTCGCGTCGAAGCCGTTGACCTTCTGCCCGGTGACAGTGACATAGCCACTGCTGGCTAACAGTTCCAGACCGGCTGGGCAGTCCTTGGCAGACAGCGCGGTTCCCCGCCAGTACGCATGAAAACCGTTCCCGCTTGGACTGACCTCGACATAGGTGCCCAGACCGTCAGCATTGCCCTTGTCGATATCCATCGCAACGATGTTGAACCGTGGCAGGGTGGCGAACCCGATTCCGGCATAAGCTTCGCCCGCCATGAATGCCCCCAGCGCCTCCTCAAATGTCCCAAGGGACATGATGTCGTAGTCGGTTCCGTTGCTTCCACGAGGCTTGCCTGACGGGTAGTGCGGCACCTTGTTGAACTTGCCTCCCTCGGGGTTCTCAACCTTCCACACCAGCCACGCGTCCTGCTCCCGCATATCATGCGGGACGTTGTCGGGCTTCAGGGCAGACCGCAGGCGATTAGTGATTTCCTGTGCCTCACTCATCCTTCACCCCGGCTCCGTGCGCTTGCCTTGCGCCGACCTTCAAGCAGTTTGGAGATCATCTTGGTGCGCTTCCCGAGGTCTGCCCAACGCACAACCGCGACCGCCTTTCTCTCTTGGTCGTTCGGCTTTTTTTATTTGGCTGATAAGGCTCCATGCCGTATGTAAGCGATGAGCTCATGCTGCACCCCCGTCAGGCAGACATAGCCCAGCAAGCGGGACTTTCTCTACTTCGGGCAATACCCACTGGTCCAGCCCGTAGTCGGTGTGAGCCAATTTGATGATCATGTTTCCCATGTTCTCGGCTGAGTCGTCCATCACATAATCGACATAGTCAGTGCCAAGTCCACTCCGCTTGATGAGGCGGCAACAGTCAACATACGCATTTAGTAGCGGGTCTTCATTTGGGCGTTCATTGATGTCTTTGCGGGTCAGATTGACAAGGTCGCGCAGAACCAGATCACCGATGTACTCGATCAGGAGGTCGATGTCCTCCTGGGGGATGGCTTTGCTCATGCTGCCACCTTCAGCTTTCCCGGAACAGAACCACGCAGCAGGATGGCCTGTGCGGCATCTGGGAACACGCTCACGTCAATCAGCAGTTCACGGCCAAAGCGAACCAGCGCACCAGCCTCAAGCAATTCGTCGCGGCGGGATTTTGCAAACCATTCAAGACCAGAAAGATCGCGAAAGTAGTATTTCGCCCAATCAGGCAGTTCGTGTTCGAAGTACGCGTCGCGACGACGCAGGTTGTTCATGTCCATCGTTATCTCCTTGATTGAAAAAAACCGTGCTAGCGGTGATTTGGAGACTAACGAAGAAAATCTGTTTTTTCAACAGCAACAAAAAAATAATAATCAATAAAAACAATTGGTTATTTTGCACTGCGGTGCATTTAACAGTTGTATCGCAGTGCAAGAAATAATTGCATTTATTTAGCCCCATGCCTTATTTAGACTGACTTTTAGGGCATCTGTGTTGAGGTGGCTATATCGGAGAGCCATCATCGGAGTCTTGTGATTAAGCGCCGACATTATGGTTACGACAGAAGCGCCAGATTGAGCCAAAACACTCGCGGCGATATGGCGACAGTGGTGGAATGTCCAGTCCTCTGGCAGATCAGCAAGCTTTAATGAGTTCGTCCAGGCCTTCTTGAATGACCGGGTATCGAATACAAGGTCTCCGGGTTCGGCCAGACTGGGTTGCATCCGCTTGAGTTCTTGGATGACCCACGGAAGGAGAGGCGTACGGTGCGGTGTGCCGTTCTTTGTACGAGGGGTGTCAGCAAACCCCTCGAACAGGTTCAAATCGCCCCAGCGTAGCCCCTGAAGGCTCCCCAGGCGCCATCCCGTGGTGCAAGCCATCGCAACCAGTGCGGCGAGCTTACGGTTCCTTGAGACGCGGCAGGCAGCGATCAGGCGTTGAACATCAGCCACGGTCACCGACAGGGTTCTGCCAGCCCCTTCAGACTGCCTGGAGACCCCACGCATGGGCGAGACGTAGCCACGCGGCAACAGACGCATCTTGCGGAGTTCTTTGAAGGTTGTCCCAAGGCTGGAGACGTAGCGATTCACCGAAGATCCCGACAGTTTCTGACCGGTTGGTGTGATGGTGGTGACGCCAGCCGCGACAGTGACGCGCAACTTGCCACGCTTGATCAGGGCATCAAGCCCGTCTTCAATGTCGTCAGTGGTAATGCTTGATATGTCGCGGTCGCCGAACTGGTTAATCCAGAATTGGACTCGCGTGGAAAAAGACGGATCCCGACCCGAATATGCAGCAATCACTGCATGGGCCGCGTCCGAAAATGACAAAATCATCATTTGCAACTCCTTGAAACACCTCAGAAGGAGCCGATGGATTTAGTCATCGGCGCTTTCCGCTAGCACGGCGCATCAAGTATGAATCTGGCTCCCCGACCTGGACTCGAACCAGGGACCTGCGGATTAACAGTCCGTCGCTCTACCGACTGAGCTATCAGGGAATAGTGAAGGGCGCATTCTA
>Ga0209254_10006203_pt1 | contig 11019 bp, 9 predicted proteins | sample FrelakmetDIP11DI_FD_187148 | JGI IMG/M metagenome (GOLD analysis project Ga0209254, IMG submission 187148) | Freshwater lake sediment microbial communities from the University of Notre Dame, USA, for methane emissions studies - DIP11 DI (SPAdes)... | ecosystem: Environmental > Aquatic >... | reverse complement strand
GGCCACGACGCAGAGCTCTGTCGCGCCGCCGTCGGCGTCGACCTGAACGACCTCGCCGTCTCGTTCGCACTCGGCCAGGATCCTCGTGACGAATTGTCACAAATGGATCTCGCCCGGGCGGCAGAGCCCGCAGTGGGCACGGATCCTCGTGACGAATTGTCACAAGCGGACCGCCGGGGCGGCGCGGACGGTGCGTGCATCCTCTTCCTCGTGGCGCCCGAGGGGGTGCTTCGCGCGATCGAAGGGATCGACGGGGCGGAGGCGGTCGAGGGCGTCCAGTGGGTGAGGACGTACCGGCAACCGGGGTGGCGCTTCGGGCCCTTGCGCCGGGGCGCCGACCGGGCGGGGGCGATCCTCGCGACGGGCGCCGACCGCGCCGACGCCCTGGCGCGGGCTCACCGTGCGGCGCAGGCCGTACGCTTCCTGGTCGATGCGACCCCCGCGTAGCACCCGGCTCGGCTTTCAGCCTCCCGCGATCGGAGAGGAGGAGATCGCCGCCGTCACCGAGACCCTGCGCTCGGGCTGGCTCACGACCGGGCCGCGCGCCGCCCTGCTCGAGGAGCGAATGGCCGCCTACCTCGAGGCCGAGCACGTGCTCGCGGTCACCTCTGGAACGGCCGCGCTCCACCTGGCGTTGCTCGCGGTCGGCGTCGGCCCCGGGGACGAGGTGATCACGAGCCCGATCACCTGGCCCGCGACCGCGAACGTGATCGAGCACTGCGGCGCCACCCCCGTCTTCTGTGACGTCCGGGACGCCGACCTGAACATCGATCCTGCGCTGATCCCGGCCCTCGTCACGGAGCGGACGAAGGCGATCATGCCGGTGCACCTCGCCGGCCAGCCGGCCGACCTCGACCCGATCCTCGCGCTCGGCCTCCCGGTCGTCGAGGACGCGGCCCACGCCGCCGAGAGCTGCTACCGCGGCCGCAAGCTCGGTGGCATCTCGGACGCCGCCTGCTTCTCCCTCTACGCGACGAAGAACATCGCCGCCGGCGAGGGAGGGCTCGTCGCCACGAACCGGGACGACGTCGCCGAGGCGATCCGCAACATGCGGCTGACGCGGCGCGGCGACGGCTCGCTGTACGACCAGGTGACCGCCGGGTTCAAGGCGAACCTCTCGGACGTCCTCGCGGCGATAGCGCTCGTCCAGCTCGACCGGGTCGACGCGCACGCGCAGATCAGGGAGAAGCAGTTCGCGCTCTACGACACGGGGCTTGCGGGGCTCGAGGGCATCACGCCGCTCGCCCGTGACGACCGTGACACGCATGCCCTGCACCTCTACGTCGTCCGGATCGACGCCTCTCGCGCCGGCGCCGGCCGCGACGCCTACCAGAGTGCACTCGCCGACGAGTTGATCAGCACCAGCATCCACTTCCTGCCCGTCCACCGCCTGACGTGGTTCCGCGAGCGCTATCCGGCCCAGGCGCCGCTCCCGGTCGCCGAGCGGGCCGGCGACGAGGTGCTGTCGCTGCCGCTGTCGCCCGCGCACTCGGACGACGACATCCTCGACGCGGTCGACGCCCTTCGGCGCGTGCACGCCCGGTTCACCGCATGAGAACGCCACGGGTGCCACGGCTGTCGCACGTCAAGCGGCCGGTGCGGATCGCGATCGGCGTGACGCTGACCACGCTCGCGGTCGCCTACATCGTCCTCAAGATCGACATCCAGCAGACGTGGGACGTGCTCACCTCGGCCAACCTCTGGTGGTTCGGCCTCGCGGTCACGATCATGATCGTGACCGCGCTGCCGATGGCGCTCCGCTGGCAGTGGCTGCTCGTCGCACAGGGGATCGTCGAGCGGTTCTGGTGGCTGACGCGGGCGTACTTCGTCTCCTACACGGCCGGGCAGATCCTGCCGACGTCGATCGGCGGTGACGCGGTGCGCATCTTCGAGACAGCCAAGCGCCATCCGGGGCGCTCCGGTGACCTGACCGCGATCGTCCTGATCGAACGCGGCCTGGGGGGCACCGCGACCGTGCTCCTCGGTGCCTTCGGGTTCGTGCTGGCACTCGGCCACTACGACGTCAGCGCGTACCTCTGGCTCGAGGGCGCGTTCGTCTTCGGGACGCTGCTGCTGATCGCCCTGTTCTTCTTCCGGTCGGCGCGGCCACTGCTCAGGAAGGTACGACCGCTGCTCGTGCGGCTTCGGATCGAGCGCCCACTGAAGGCGTTCTACGACGGCGTCCACCACTACCGCGGGCACACGGGCCTGCTGCTGAAGGTGTTCGTGTTCACGACCGCGATCCAGGCCGTGCGCATCCTCTCGATCTGGGCCTCGTGCAGAGCGGTCGGGATCGACCTCAGCCCTCGCATCTACTACGTGATGGGGCCGCTGTTCTTCCTCGTCCTGCTCGTGCCGTTCACGCTCAACGGGTTCGCCGTCCGGGAGGCCTTCTTCGTCAGCTTCCTCGGCAGCGTCGGGGTCGACGCCGACGCGGCCTTCGCGGCCGGATTCCTGTTCTTCCTCGTCACCGTCGCGCTCGCTCTACCCGGCGGCGTGATCCTGCTCTGGGAGTCGGTGCGTGGCGGGGCCCGCCCGGAGGTCGGGCATGGCTGACGCAGCCGTTGTGATCACCACCCACAACGCCCTGCCCTGGATCGAGCAGTGCCTCGAGAGCGTCGCGGGCATCGACACCGTCGTCGTGGACAACGCCTCGAGCGACGACACCGTGACGTTCGTCCGTGAGCGCTTCCCCGCCGTGGAGGTCGTGGAGCAGGAGAACCTGGGCCTCGCCGCCGGCTGGGCGCGGGGCCTCGAGGAGATCCCCCCGAGTCGCTGGATCCTGATCCTGAACGCCGACGCCTGGCTCACCGGCGACGCACTCGAGCGGATGGTCGCTGTCGGCGACGCCCAACCCGGTGCCGCCGTCGTGGCCCCGAGGCTCCTCAACCAGGACGGATCGCTGCAACGGTCGGTGCGGGGCTTCCCGACCCGCTGGCGGCTTGCAACCGAGTACTTCTACCTGCGCAAGCTCGGGAGGCGCACCGAGCTCCTGAACGGCTTCTACGGGGCGGGGTTCGACCACGCCTCGGAGCGTGAGGTGGAGTGCGTGATGGGCGCCTGCATGCTCGTCCGTCGTGCAGCGATCGACGACGTCGGCCCCCCGGACGCGAGCTTCTTCCTCTTCAGCGAGGAAGTCGACTGGTGCTATCGCTTCGCGCAGGCGGGCTGGAGCACGCGCTTCACACCCGAGGCGCGTTGCGTGCACGTTGGCGGCGCCTCGCACGGCGGTCGCCTCTACCGCGACAACCTTCGCGGGCATCTGCGCTTCTTCCTCAAGCACCACGGCGCGGAGGAGGCCGAGCGCGTCCGGTCGCTGCTGCACCGGGCGCTCGTCCTGCGCGGCAGGATCGTGCCCGGCGAGCAGGGGGCGATGTACCGCGAAGCGGCCCGCTGGATCGGGACGGGCGACGTTCGCTCGCTGATCGAGCGATGAGCTCGGTCTTCCTGCTCGTCCGACTCGCGGCCGCCACCGGGCTCGTGCTCGCGCCGGGTGCGATTGCTGCCCGCGCGGTGGGCGTGCGCAGCACGTCTGCCACGCTCGCGTGGGGGCTCGGGGCGATATTCGCCGCGATGGGCGTCGTGTTCGTCGTCCACGGGTCGCTGACCCTCGCGCTCGTGCTGCTCGCGGTCGTCGCACTCGTCGCTGCGCCGTTCGCGATCCGTCGTCCTCCCGTGCCGGAGCTGCCGGGGCGCGCCTGGGTGTGGGCGGCGGGTGCCGTGCTCGGGCTGCTCCTCTGGCACGTCGCAGGTGAGATCGGCGGCGACGGCCTCTTCCACCTGGCGCGCGCCCGCAAGCTTCTCGAGCTGGGCGGCCTCTCGCTCTCGTCCGTGAACGAGTTCGCCGACGGGGGCCTCCACCCCGGCTACGCCTTCCCGCTCTGGCAGGCGTTCCTCGCCCTCGTCGCGAAGGTCGCGTTCGTCGACCCGGCCGAGGTCGTGCTCCACGAGCCGACGGTGCTCGCACCCCTCGCCGTGCTCGTCGCGTACGAGGCCGGCTACGCCCTGTTCCGGCGGGTCACCCCCGCCGCGGCCTCGGCCGGAGCGGCCGTGGCGATCGCGGCGATGGCTCCGGGGAACGGCGGCGCCTACACCGCGCTCGCCCTTCCCGCGACGGCCTCCCGCCAGCTTCTCGCCCCCGCCGCGCTCGCGCTCGCCCTGGCGGCGATGAGGAGCCCGAGCCGGGGGCTCCTCGCGAGCGCCGGCCTCGCGTCGCTCGTGCTCGCCGTCGTCCACCCGACGTACGCGATCTTCCTCTGGATCCCGTTCGCAGGCTTCCTCGCCGTCCGCTGGGCCTGGCGACGGGAGCCGGTTCGCAGCGGCGCCCTCGCCCTCGGGGCGCTCGTCGTCCCGGCAGGGCTGTTCCTCGTCTGGCTCCTGCCCATCGTGCGGAGCACGGCCTCGGTGAGCCCGGATGCGCGGGAACGGGCCCGTGGCTTCGACCACTACGCCGGGCAGCTCGCCGGCTCGGCAGACCACTTCTCGCTCGCGCCCCAGGTGTTCGGCCGGTCGGGGGCCGTCGCGGTGGCGGCGCTGCTCCTGATCCCGCTCACGGCGCTCGCCTCCCGGCGCCGCTGGGCGGCGTACGTCGTCGGCGGCTCGCTCGCGATCTTCGCGATCACCCTGGTCCCGTGGCTGTTCACGCCGTTCGCGGACGTGGTCTCGCTCTCGCAGGCCCGCCGGCTCGCCGGCTTCGTGCCCTTCGCCTTCGCGTTCGCGGGCGGGATGGGCGTGCTGGCGTCCCTCCTCGGCCCGCTCGTGGCCCCGTTCGCGCTCGTCGCCGGCATCGTCCTGCAGTGGCAGTATCCCGGCGACTTCGGCTACACGGTCGAGCAGGGCGGCCCGGCGTGGGCAACGTGGATTGCCGTCGCGGGGGCGCTCGTCGCGCTCGTGGCCGGCCTGTGGCGGCTCCGCTCGCGCGAGGCGACCGCCGCCGTCGCCTCGGCGCTGCTGCTCCTGCCGACGTTCGTCCACGGGCTCTCGGAGTGGTCTCCGTCGGAGGCTCGGCGCCCGAGCCCGTTGACGCCCGGGCTCGTCGACGCGTTGCGGGAGAAGGTTCCCGCAGCCGCGATCGTCTACGCGGATCCGGAGTCGAGCTACCGAATCGCCGCCTCCGCGCCGGTGTACGTCTGCACCGCTCCCCCGGGTCATGTCGCCGACACGAAGCGCAACCGCCCCTACGAACGCCGTGACGAGTGGCGACGCTTCAACGAAACGGGCGACCTCGGGATCCCGAAGCGCTGCGGCGCAGCCTGGCTCGTGATCGACACCAAGCTCTTCGACACGCGCCCGGACCTGCCGGTCGCCTACCGCGACGGGCGCTACGTCCTCTACCGGATTCCGCAATGAGCGAGGAGCCGACCGCCACCCCGTCGCGGAGGCGCGGCGGCGCCCTGCTCGCCGTCGGCATCGCGTCGTCCGCGTTCTTCCTCTGGCTCGTCTTCCGGGATGCGGACCTCGACGCCGTCTGGCAGGCCCTCCGCGGCGCCGACTTCGGCCTCGTCCTGCTCGCGGCGGTCGTGATCCAGGGCGTGTACGTCGCGCAGGGCGCGCGCTGGCGGCTCATCGCCCACACGCTCGGGCTGACGGTGCGCCGCTTCTACGCCCTCGTGCTGGGCGGGATCGGCGCGAACAACGTCCTGCCGCTCCGGATCGGCGACCTGCTCCGGGCGCGCTGGCTCTCCACCTCGGCGCGCATACCGGCCGGTCGTGCCTTCGGTTCGGTGTTCCGCGACCGGGCCTGCGACGTCCTCACGCTCGTCATCGCCCTCGTCGTGTCGCTGCCGATCGTGGGTGACACCGCCTGGGTGAAGCGGATCGCCGTCGGCGGCATCGTCCTCCTGGTCGTGCTCGCGCTCGTCTTCGCCGGAGCCGTCCTCTACGCGCGCACGAAGCCGCGGAGCCGGCGGGAGAGCCGCGGCCTCGTTCGGCGGCTGCTGCGCGACACGATCGACGAGCTCGCGTCGCCGATCGGCCGGCGCCGTCTCGTGCTCGCGTTGGTTCTCAGCGCCGTCGCCTGGGGCGCCTGGGCGTTTGCCGCCGGCCTCGTCTGCCGGTCGCTCGGCATCTCGCTCTCCCCGGTCGAGCTCGTCTTCGTCACCGCCGTCATCAATCTCGGAGTCGTGATCCCGAGCTCGCCCGGGTTCATCGGCACCTATCAGTGGCTCGCGGTCTCAGCGCTCGGCGTCGTCGGCGTCGACGGGGAGGTGGCGATCGCGTTCTCGCTCCTCATGCAGGCGATCTGGTACGTCCCGACGACCGTGGTCGGCGGCGTGATCGCGATCCGCGAGGTGCACCGCGAGGCAACCCGCTCGCGGGCTCCGGCCGAGCCGCCAGTACCATCGCCCGGGTGAAGGTGCTGCTCGTCAGCTTCTACTTTCCCCCTGCGGGAGGGGGAGGTGTGCAGCGTCCCCTGAAGCTCGCGCAGTACCTGCCCGCGCTCGGGATCGAGACGCACGTGCTGGCGCCCGACGACCCGCACTGGATCCACCGGGACGAGGAGCTGCGCGTGCCGACGCAGGCCTGGGTGCACCGGGCCCGCTACGTCGGTCCCAGCGGGCGTAAGCCGGCCGAGGAGCTGTACGGCAAGCAGGGGCTCGCCCGGGCCTCCACCCAGGCGCGCCTCTTCGGCCGCAGGACGCTCGTGCCGGACGAGAACGTGTCGTGGAACCTGACCGCGATCCCCGCTGCGATCCGCCTCGTGCGGGAGCACGACATCGACGTCGTGCTCACCACCTCGCCACCCAACTCGATCCATCTCGTCGGTGCGGCCGTCAGGCGCGCGACGGGGGCCCGCTGGGTCGCCGACCTGCGTGACTCGGTCGTGGCCCACGCCCACCGCCGCTCGGAGAGCGCTGCCGTGCGCGCGAAGGAGAAGGTCGATCTCGGCGTCGCGAAGCTCGTGGCCCGCAACGCCGACGCGATCGTGTGCGTCGCGGACTTCATCGCCGACGAGGTGCGGGCGCTCGAGCCGCGAGGGCGAGTCGTGACGATCTCGAACGGGTCCGACTTCGACGACTTCGAGGGGCTCGACTACGTTCCCGGCGAGCGCCTCCGGATCACGCACACGGGGAGCTTCTTCGGCAAGCGCGACCCACGGCCGTTCCTGCAGGCGCTCCACGACTCCGGGCTGGACGCGGTCGCCCGCTTCCTCGGCGACTTCCGCAGCACCGACCGCGAATGGGCTGCCGACCTCGGCCTCGGCGACCGGCTGGAGCTGATCCCGTACGCACCCCGCTCGACGTCTCTCGCTCTCCAGCGCGACTCCGAGGCGTTGCTGCTCCTGATCCCCGACGCGGGCGGCCGTGGCAAGGGGGTGCTCTCGGGCAAGGTGTTCGAGTACATCGCCGCGGGACGCCCGATCCTAGCCGCGGTGCCCCCGGACGGCGCCGCCGCCGAGCTGATCCGCGAGACCGGCGCGGGCATCGTCGCCCCGCCAGACGATGTCGACGCCATCCGTGACGCGCTGCGCGAGCTCCACCGGCGCTTCTCGGGCGATGGCCTGCCGGACGTGCGCCTGTCCGAGAAGTGGCGCCACGAGCTCGCCCGCTCGACGAGGGTGGAGGAGACGGCCGGGCTGCTGAGGTTGCTGTGCTGACCCGCCGCCAGCCGTTCGTCGACGCGCTGTTCTTCGCGACCATTGCCACGGTCACCTTCGAGAAGCTCCACTGGAACTTCGGCAGCGACCTCTCGCTGTCCGACGTGCTGACGGCGCTCTTTCTCGTCGCCTTCGCCCTGGGGCGGCTCGAGCGGCTCGACGGCCGGTTCACCCGCTCGGCCGCGGTGACGTTCGCATTCTTCCTCGCATTCCTCGCCGTGTACCTGCTCGGGTTCTTCAACCTCGAGACGGCGACTGCGCTCGCGCAATGGGCCAAGGGGATGGTCAAGTTCAGCCTGCACTTCCTGTTCGTGTTCGCGGCGGTGGCGCTCGTCGCCCGCAGGGGCGAGCGGTTCTACTGGTGGGCGCTCGGGGTGTTCTGCGGGGGCATGGTGTTCAACGCGCTCTACGGGGTGCTCCAGCTCGGGGTCGCGCAGACGACCGGCGCCAACCTCGATGCCACCGTGCTCTCGCCGATCACGGGTGGCGCGAGCCAGATCAACATCTACGGAGCGGTCGAGGGAGCGAACGTCTACCGCCCGAATGCCCTCACCGGAGACCCGAACCACCTGGCGATCGAGATCCTGATTCCGCTGCTCGTGCTGCTTCCGATCTACCTCCGCCTCGAGCGCGGCCATCGCCTGCGCATCCCGCTGATGCTGACGCTGATGCTCCTCTTCGTGATCGAGCTCGCAACGATCTCGCGCAGCGGCATGCTGGGGCTGCTCTGTGGCCTCCTCGTCCTCGTCGTCCCCTACCGGCACCTGTTGCTGCGGCCCCGGTTCCTGCTCCCGCTCGCCGGGGTCGGGCTGGCGGTCCTCGTCTTCGTCGCGCAGCGGGCCGACTTCTTCGAGACGGTCATCAGGTCGCGGGTCGACACCGGCGGCAAGGGCACCTCGACGCACTTCGTCGTCTACGAGTTCATCCCCCAGGTGCTGTCGCAGCACCCCCTCTTCGGCCTCGGGCTGAACAACTTCGCCGTCTACTACGAGTTCGTCACCGGCCGTGACAACTTCGGGCCGCACTCGTTCTACGTGGCGCTGTTCGTCGAGACGGGCATCGTGGGGGCAATCCTCTTTCTGGTGTTCCTCGGCTACGTGTTCCAGCGGCTCGCCGTCGGTCGCGCAGTCGGCCGGGCGCTCTCGGCGGCAGGGGACGGTCTCGCCGCCCGCGTGCGGCCCCTCGAGTGGGGCCTGACGGCGGCGCTCGTCGGCACGATGGCGTCGAACTTCTTCTACCTGACGATGAGCTTCTACTACTTCTTCGTCTTCGTGATGCTTGCGATCGTGGCGCCCGTCGTCTTCGGCCGGCGGCTCTCGGCGACGTGATCCAGACTTCAGAGCGTGGCCGCAGAGCGGCATTGGGCCGTTCGGGACGTGGCGCTTCTGGCCTCTTGTCCCGCTCCGAGTTCGACGTTACCGTCGAGCCGTGCCCACGATCAGCCAGGAGGGATCAGCACCGGCGACAACCCTGTGACCCGCCGCAGGATCCCCGATCGTGGTTCTACAATGTCCCTTCCTCAATCTCTACAATATCCCTTCGAAGATCTCTACAATATCCCTGATGAAGACGCCGTACCGTCCCAGGATCGTTGATGATGAGCTCCTGATTCGGCTCGGCTCCACCGGAGCAGTGGTGATCGAAGGCCCGAAGGCGTGTGGCAAGACAGCCACCGCACGACAGGTCGCTACCAGCGAGGTACTGCTCGACACCGACCTGAACGCACGACAGGCGATCTCCGTCGATCCGTCTCTCGTGCTCGAGGGAGCGACGCCCCGTCTCATCGACGAATGGCAGATCGAGCCAGAGATCTGGAACCACGTCCGTCGTACCGTCGACGATCGGCGGCGACCCGGCCAGTTCATCCTCACCGGGTCGGCTGTTCCCGCGGACGACATCACGCGACACACGGGCGCCGGGCGGATTACCCGACTCCGGATGCGTCCGATGACCCTCTTCGAGGTCGGTCGAAGCAGCGGGGCGATTTCCCTCGCCGAGCTTCTTGCCGGCGAACCGGCGCGAAGTGCCGATCCTGGTTTCACAGTCCCCGAACTGGCGGAGGAGGTCGCCGTCGGCGGGTGGCCAGGATTCCGCCATCTGTCGGTCACCCAGTCGTTGCGGGCAGTCCGCGACTACCTCGACGAGATTCGCCGCGTCGACGTCTCTCGCGTTGACGGCACTCGACACAACCCAGCGAAAGTCGAGCAGTTGCTCCGAAGCCTCGCTCGCAACGTCGCCACGTACGCCGCCGCGACAACGCTGGCCGAGGACGTTCGGGGATCGGACGGACCGTTGTCGGATGACACCGTTCGTGAGTACCTCGCAGCGCTCGGTCGGCTCATGATCGTCGAGGATCAGCCGCCGTGGGCGCCGCATCTGCGCTCGCGGTACGTCCTTCGACGTGCCTCCAAGCGTCATTTCGTCGATCCTTCCCTCGCCGTCGCGGCCGTCCGGGCTACGCCACGTCGGCTCCTTCAGGATCTCGTGATGTTCGGGTTCCTCTTCGAATCACTGGTGATCCGGGATCTCCGAGTCTATGCGCAGGCTGCAGACGCAAGCGTCCTCCAGTACCGGGACAGTGACGGCCTCGAAGTGGACGCAATCGTCGAAGCGGCAGATGGGCGCTGGGCTGCCTTCGAGATCAAGCTTGGTCGGGGCAGGATCGAAGAAGCGGCAGCCAACCTCAAGCGGTTTGCGAAGCGGATAGACACCGGGAAGTGTGGCAAGCCGTCCGCGCTCGCAGTGATCGTCGGGACGGGCTTCGGCTACGTCCGCGATGACGGTATTGCCGTTGTGCCTATCGGGACGCTGAAGCCATGAGCGAGGCGGCGGCTCTCGGGCACCTGAAGGTCACCGTCCTGACGACGTCGTATCCGCGCCACCCGGGCGACATCGCAGGGCTGTTCGTCGAGGATGCGGTCGTCCACCTGCGGGAGGCCGGCGTCGAGGTCGACGTCGTCTCGCCGGCGTCCTTCAGGCACTTCGGGATCGCCTACGGAGACGGGATCGCGAACAACCTGCGCTCCCGGCCGTGGCGGGTGCTCCTGTTGCCGCTGTTCCTGCTCTCCTTCGCCCGCGCGGCCCGGCGGGCGGCGCGCAAAGCGGACGTGGTGCACGCGCACTGGCTGCCCTCGGCCGTCGCGGGGCTCGCCACCGGCAGGCCGCTCGTCCTCCAGGCCTGGGGGTCGGACGTCGAACTGGCAAAGCGCCTGCCGTGGCTGTTCCGGCCGCTCCTGCGCCGGGCGAGGGTGGTCGTCTGCGCCTCCTCCTCGCTCGCTGCGGACGTGCGGGAGCTCGGCGCGCGGGACGTCCGCGTGATCCCGAGCGGGATCGACATACCTGCCCGGGTCGGCCCGTCCGACGAGCCGCCGCACGTCCTCTACGTGGGGCGCCTCTCCGAGGAGAAGGGGATCAGGGAGCTC
>Ga0209254_10006202_pt1 | contig 11022 bp, 7 predicted proteins | sample FrelakmetDIP11DI_FD_187148 | JGI IMG/M metagenome (GOLD analysis project Ga0209254, IMG submission 187148) | Freshwater lake sediment microbial communities from the University of Notre Dame, USA, for methane emissions studies - DIP11 DI (SPAdes)... | ecosystem: Environmental > Aquatic >... | reverse complement strand
AATATTTTGTTGGTACGGTGAAAACCAACCGTCCGCCTGCTTTGAGAGTACGGTGAAATTCATCAAAACCGGCCTCATCATTTTTAACGAACTCAAGAACGGACATACTATACGTGAAATCGATCACTTCTTTTTTAAAAGGGAGGAATTCGACAGAGCCGAGAATGTATTCATTCTCCGGATTCCTCTTCTTCGGGGCTTTAATATCTAAACATAGAATCGTTCTTCCCGTTTTATTCAACATTCGAGCAAATTGTCCATCTCCCGAACCGGCATCCAGAATGAGGCCTTTATCAGGAATGTTCTGAACGAGAGTAGAATGGGGTTCTTCTTTTACAACCTTCTTTTGAAGAGAACGAAACTGCTTTCTGATAGTCCGAAAAAAATCCTTAAAACGTTCCATGGTCAGTCTCCGTGTGATGTTGAGGGATTGCGTCTCCATACTGCTGAAAAATCAGTTCCTGTAGCCGGAGAGATTATCTTACTCTTCCCAGATAAATACTTAGTAACTTTTCTGTATTTTTTAAAACCTGAAATAAATAAATTCCGGACTTGAACTGGGTGAAAACATAAACAATAAAATTATGATAACCCATAAATAAACAAACCAGTAAGATAATTTCAAACCAGAAAAAGTAGAGATCCAATCTGTGGTAACAAAATTGACTAGAGAGTCGGAGAATTTTTTATTCTGCAATACAATGAAAAACGATACTACTGACAGAATAATTAAGATTGTTGCAATTAGTTCAAGTCGGGTAAATACAAAATCTATGACAAAATATTTTTTACTGGAATACAATAGATCCTGAAGATTTTCTGACCTGAAAATAAGCCAGCCAAAGAAGATAAAAAATTGGGTAATAATTATTTTTATGAAAAGCCCGCTATGCGTGTGTAAGAACTGATCGATGGTATTTCCAAAACTCACACGGTTGTGAATTATTTTATGTAAAACTAATAAAACGCCTTGGTAGCCACCCCATAAAACAAAATTCCAGGCAGCCCCATGCCAAAGTCCGCATAATAACATAGCAACCATAAGATTGCCGTACGATCTCAATCTCCCTTTGCGGTTTCCCCCAAGTGGGATGTAGATGTAATCTTTAATGAAACTGGACAGGGTAATATTCCATCTTCTCCAAAATTCTGTAGGGCTTTTCGAGAAATAGGGTCTGTTAAAGTTTTGAGGAAGGTGAAGCCCGATAATATTTGCACATCCAAGTGCTATATCGATATACCCGGAAAAATCACAATAGATCTGAATTCCAAAGAGAAACGTTGCAGTAATAATGGTAAACGATGTTGCCCCCAATGGATTTGCGAATGTATCAGATACGATTGGTGCAAGATTATCGGCGATTAATATTTTCTTAAAAAAACCCCAGGCGATTAATGTAATTCCAAGTTTTAACCCATCGGGAGTAATTGTAATCTGATTTTTTAACTGCGGAAGAAATTGTCCTGCACGGACTATCGGTCCGGCAAGTAAATGGGGGAAATATGAAACGAATAAAACGTATTTATAAAAGTAGACTTCCGGTTTGATTTTTCCAGAATAAATATCAAATACATAACTTAGTCCTGAAAAAGTGTAGAAGGATATCCCAATGGGTAAAATCACGGATAACGGTGAAACTCTGGTATCGATATGCAGTATATTCAAAATCAGATTAAAATTATCTATTCCAAAATTTAAATATTTAAAAAAACCCAGGAAAAAGAATGATGCAACTAAGGCAAGAATTAAAATGACTTTTTTCCTTTTGATGTTTTCAGATTTGTAAATCGCCTCACCGGCATAAAACGTGACTATGGTAATAAAAATTAAAATCAAAAGGAAAATAGTACTTGTAAACCAGTAAAAAAGATAACTTGAAATAATCAGAAAAAAATGTTGATATTTTTGTTTTTGTAATGCTATTAGCACTAATATGACAACGATGAAAAAAATCGCAAATTCTACCGTATAAAAATCCATTATTTCTCAACTTCTTTCAGAATTATTTTTGCAATATCATGAGAAAATGCAGTTCGTCCCTGAACATTCGTATGTGTAATATCATAGAAATAATTACTAGGATATCGATTTTCAAAATCATAATAGGGTACTTCGATATTGTTTAAATATGAAACGTAATTCTCTCTCGTTGAATTTGAGATATATTTGAATTCTAAGGGATCACATGGCACATTAATGACAATAACGGTAATATTATTTTTTTGGAGTTCCTGAATTATGTGTCTTAATGCGAGTTTATTTGTTGAATTATCATAATGCGTTGGAAAATCATCTATTGGAGGATTTTCATTTATTCTATCTATTTTTTCATTTATTGGTGTATTTTCACTATCTTTGTAAGGATTTTTAAAATTATCGCGATTTTCATAATCTGCAACGGAATTGTGAATTAATTTATTTAGTGTCATAAAATTTAAATACGAGATGATAAAGATCCGGTTGGATATACCTCTGTTAATGGGATTTAAATGCAATAATCGGAGTTGTTCTTTATCAAATAATTCAGTGGAGGTGGTATCAAGAATTATTTTATCTGATACTATTTTGTCAGATACCAATATCAAACGAGAATCTGCAATTGTTCCACTATTATAGATATCCCTGTATTCAGTACCAATAACCACGACTTCTGGTTTTGTTTTTATTATTGAATCCAGTTCGATTAATCGGCGTAATGGGGTATCCCCGTTGACTGCTAAATTATAACAAATGAACGAACTATTGGATTTTTTAAAATCATCTTCGATGATATTACAATCAATTCCTTCTTTAACCTGGCTGGTTCCTAAAAAATAAATTTCGGGTACAGATGAAGAATTTTTCTGTGAATAAAAATTCAGAACACGAAGTTCTCTCTGATTATTCTCTAACCATGGATTAACTAATAATGTAATGAAGAAAAAATAACAGATAAATGTAAGGATTATTGCACAAGACAACGTTAATAAGACTTTAGAAATTTGGGTAATCTTCCGATTCACAATTGTTATATCTTCTTGAAAGATAATAAGATTTTTTAAAACTATCTCGAAAATCAGAGGTTATGGGAATGAATTGTTCGCCAGGGTACTAAAAAAAGTAAAACTACTAGAAAGCCTGGACAAGGTTTCTAGAACCGGATTTTTACTTTGATTTATTAACCAGCGTCTCAAGAAATACTTTCAGTATCTTCATCTTTACCGACCAGTCCAGATTTTCTACCGCATAGGCCCTCATCTTTTGGGAAAAATCGGGATCTCTATATACATTCTGTGCAAATCCAATTATTTTTTCTATATCAACCGGTGTCTCATCAGCAGGGATCCGTAAAATATAGGGAAAATTATCCGGAAAATCCGGATCTGAGCAACCAATAATATAGGGGATACCGCGGGCGCAGTACTCGCGGGCTTTTAAGATCGATGCCTCGTTTAACCCTATTCTATGGAGCCCGAGGCTGCCAATGGCGATATGACAAGTGTCAAAGAGGTGGTCAAGATCTTTGCCTGTAGCAAAACCATGAAATAGTACCTTATCTGTGATATTGAGCTCATTAGTGAGTTTTTTGAGGACTGATAGCTCCGGTCCATTTCCGGCGATGTGGAGCATAACTTTTGATGTCCCCCCAAAGATAACAAGACCGCTGATAATCCGATCAAGACCATGCCAGCGGTTCGTGTCGGAGGCAATAAAGAGGAGATCGAGGGAATCCCCCGTATACAAAAGGGGTGGCCGGATTGAAACAGAGGCTACGTTTATCCCGTTTCCTATGGTAATATGGGGTTTATTGGAGTCCCCGGAATGGATTACCTGGTAATGGGTGATCTCATCGGTAACACCAACGATAGCATCTGATTGTCCTCTGATAAATCGCCCAAAAATTTTATCATACAGGTATGGCACCAAACTATGATTTAATTTACTTTCATTTGCTTCGATTGTTTGATGTTCAGTTATTAGTTTGCAGGCTCTTAGATTTTTTTGATAATTCAAGGGATAATATAGTGGATTAAAGGATCCAAACCGACAATAGAGAATATCATCATGATCCAATGTTTTTAACGTATCCCGAAAAATCCTGCTGATATCCCGTGCACGCCTCACCCTGCCAATAATATTATCCCTTTTGATGGTACCAATCTCATGTATAGTTAAATACTGATAAGAAGGATAGTGCAATGACTCTGTGACTACGAGCACCATCTCCACATCCAGTCCTAATTGTATCAATGCAGATATTTGGTTGTGAATTTTTGTGTTAATCCCACTTGTGGGGTTTTTTTCACCACCAATAACAAAATATTTGATTTTCAAGGAAACTCCTCATCGATTATTGAAAAATTTTATATAAATTCCCCTAATTTCTTCTCTCTCTTCTCCATGAAAAATCATTCCTTGTGGATGTTCAAACATCTTCTGTCGGCACGTCTTCGGTTAACTCCAAAGAGGCCAGGGATCAGGCCACAGTACGAAAGATTTCTACTACCCATTGTTCTTAAAATAGACATCATACCACAATTCCAAAGCAAAAAGCGTCCAAATCCGAGATGGCACTGTATGAATCCCTGACCTCAATTTATGTTCTATCTCACGTTTACGTTCCGGCTTAAAAATTTGATTCAAAAGAAACCCCTCGCTAATCGTTTGTCGCACAACTTCACCGAGCTCATTTTCCATCCAAGGTCCAATCGGAGTTCCGAATCCTTTTTTAGGTCTGTTGATAATTTCTTTAGGTAATAAATCTTTTACTGATTGTTTTAAAATATACTTAACAGAATCCTTCTTAATTTTTATTTCGGGGGGAATCGTAAAAGCAAAATCAATTATATCTCTATCGAGAAGAGGAAGTCGTTCTTCGATCGCATTCGCCATTGTACCTTTGTCTGCCTTCATTAAAAATTTATCAGGAAGCAGATTCATGCAATCCATCGCCAACATTTTTCCCAAGGGGGTATTTACACCTTGAGGATATCGTGCCTTATCGTTCACATTATTGCGTGGCAAATTCGTGAGATAGCTGATTTGATCATCACTAAACTCTCTTGTCGTATTTTGTTGAAATGTTTCAACAGAGTTTCCCATAAAATATTTCAATCGTTCTAAAATTACGTAGGGTTTACTGACGTGAAATAGCGAATTACTCGCAGGGATAATGGGAGCATATTTCGCAAAAATTTCCAGGATTCTAAAAATCCGTGGGGTAAACATATTCACCATTTTCATATTTTTTTGATAATTTGAATACCCTGCGAAAAGCTCATCCCCTCCTTCCCCGGCAAGTACCACTTTTACCTCTTTTTTCGCTTCTTTTGATAAAAAATAGTTATTAATAACCGCAGCGTCTCCAAGAGGTTCGTCATAATGCCATGCAATCTTATTGAGATCATGTAAAACCATGGTATCCGTAATGATCATCTCATGGTGGCACGTATCCAGATGCTGACTTACCATAGCAGCATATTCCAACTCGGAATACGTTTCAAAGCCTACAGAAAACGTATGAAAATCCCCATTTGAGAATTTCTTTGCCAAGGCTACTATGGCAGATGAGTCTAACCCCCCGGATAAAAATGCCCCTACGGGAACATCCGCAATCATCCTCAATTTTGTGGATTCGTTCAATAATGCCTGTAATTTTTTAATGAAATAATGCTCATCAGCCTGAATAATGTTCTCCTTTATGCTCCAGTATTGTATCAATTCAATCTTTTTGTTGGCTGCTATAAGCATAGAACCTGGGGGTACCTTTAAAATTCCCTTAAATAAGGTAGTATCGCCCAGTGAATACTGGTAGGCTAAATATCCCCATAATGCGTCATAGTTAACTTCTTTTTGTATGCCCACCTCCAAAATAGCTTTAATTTCAGACGCGAATATAAGCAGATCTCCATCGTACCAGTAATATAATGGCTTTTTTCCAATGGGGTCTCGTGCCAAAAGCAACTGCTTTTTGGATATATCATACAAGGCAAAGGCAAACATTCCCCTCAGCCGACCAATGCACTCCAGGCCGTACTCCTCGTATGCATGAATTATGACTTCACTATCGGAATTCGAGTGGAAAATATGGCCTTTTCCTGCAAGTGTCTCCCGAAGTTCTTTGTGATTATATATTTCACCGTTTACCGACAACCAGATGTCTCCTTTCTCGTTAGACATTGGTTGCCTTCCTTTCTCACTTAAGTCGATAATACTTAATCTTGCATGCCCCAGTGAAATATTTTCATCAACAAATATTCCTTTGTCATCAGGCCCCCGGTGCCTGATTGTAGAAAGCATTTTTTCTATTAGATTCTTATCTTCTCTGCCCAGGATCCCACAGATTCCACACATGAAAACACCCTACTTTTAGTTGTGCCAGATTATCAGGTAAGTTTTTTCCCCGCTAATACCATTCCTTGACTTTCATCTATGATCAAATTAGGTGAATCATAGAAGGACGATCTCTGATGCACTGCCCTCGTATACAAGTCAAAAATTCTATCGTTATTGACAGAAGTTGGAGGACGAGATGGATACATTGAATGGAATACTGCCTACCCATTTTTCTCTATGATCATTGCTTCTCCAGGCACTTAAGAACCTCAGTATAACGGATTAATGCTGATTGATATGAATAGTGATCTTCAACAAATTTTCTGGCATTTGCTGATATACCATCTATTTTTTGATTCGACATGCATTTCATCACCCCTCTTGCTATACCTTCTGCAGAATTAGTATCTAATAAAAATCCGTTGACATTGTCAGATATTACATCGGGGATTGCTCCAACGGGCATTGCTAACACAGGAGTTCCACATGCCATGGATTCAAGCATAATGTTGGGCAGACCTTCTGAATAGGAAGGAATGACCAATAACCGAATTTCGTTTAAATGCAAGGGTAATTCATGGTGAGGAATCCATCCCAGATATTTTATCCGTCCAGGAAAATCCCGATCAATTTCCTTTAATGCCATTTCAACATTGCTTTGCAGAGGTCCTTTTCCCCCGATTAAAAATTTTATATTTTGATTATCTTTTAACATCTTAATTGCTTCAATAAAACCCGAACTATTTTTAACATTGCTGAAGTTTCCGATATAACCAACAACAAAATCACGATCGTTGAACGGCCTTTTAATATAAAATATATTCAGATTTACATAATGTCTTGGCGCAATGAGAATCTTTTTTGAAAATTTTTGCATATTCCACTTTTCGATTAAACCTTTTGAATAAAGAACAATAGTATCCACCAGTCTCAGATTGAGCCGGATCATTGGTTTATATATCTGTGTAATAAAATCCGCCTTTAAGTCAATTTCTTTTTCAGCATATCCCCCTCGTAACAGAACTACTTTTTTTCTCAGTAATTTTGCAGTTGTAATGGGAAAAAAGGCTTTGTCGCCAAGAAACAGAAGAAAAATATCTGTTTTTCCTGCCAGAATAACCATATAATACGAAATCCACAACTGTGCATAAACGATATCTGATATTCTCCAGACAATATTGTTACGTAGTCGTGTGGATTTACTTGCTGAAGTGAGTTTGTATGTTATTTGCGGGTCAAATGTATGGTGAAAAGATACCTGGTCACTACTTGATACAATAATTGTATAATCCGTACAAAGGTTGTCAATAATTTGAATTAAATCTTCAAACGGCTGCACATTTGCTTGTCCGACACCTCCTCCCACAATGCATAGTTTAGTATGAAAACGTATGAGTGGATAAATTGTTTTTTTCACATCTTTTTCAGTGGGATCCATTATTGCCAAACCCTGTCATCGTTGGATAAAAACTATTCTTTCATCTTTTTTAAGGTAGCCCATACTTCATAATAGGTGTGTATCGAATCAATTTTATCTTTTCTTTTTAGAGTATCAGTTCTTTCATATCCCGGAATACCTCAATTTTTTCTCACAAACACAACAAAATTATTTTTCATAGTTTTGGGAATTTATCCAACAATTCTTATCAGTTTTTTCATACTATTCTCTATGAAAAGGTCATCAAAATATGGAACATTTTTCAAGGATTATCAATACCAGATAATGATCTGTCCGGTGTCCATTGCATACGCGACAATTTATTATTCGTTGTTATTGTAATGCCAGCGTTAATCAAACTAAGTGAAAGTGGGGTTTGCCAACACAACATTTTCATCTCTCTCCTAATTATTGCCCGAGACCATGGTGTACACCCTCATAATCTCCTTCACAATATTCTCCCACGTGAACTGATCAGCATAGGTAAGGATCTCCTCCCGATTCCATTCCCTATCCAGCGCCATGAGGATCTTCTCCGCCAGCTCGCCGGGGTCGCCGGGCCTGACCAGCAGGCCATATTTATCAGAGGAGATTACCTCGGGCACGCCACCAACCTTCGTACCGATAAAGGGCTTTCCGCATCCGAGGGCCTCGAACATGACAATCGGATTACCCTCGTTAAGACTCGGCAAAACAAACAGATCACAGGCATTCATCCAGAAGGGGATTTCATCGTGATGTTTTTTGTCGACAAGCCTGACATTATCCTCAAGCCCGAGTGCATGGACCTGGCGTTCGAGAGCAGTTCGGAGCCCTCCCCCCCCAACAATCACACAGAGGACGTCTTTTCTCTCAGAAATTATTGCATGCATGGCTTCGATGAGGTACTTGTGACCCTTTACGGCTTCAAAGATCCCTACAGTAAGGATGATCTTCTTATCCTGAGGGAGATTGAGCATTTTTCTGCACGCTGAAGTGTCACGTGGAAAGAAGTGATCGCTTCTGAAGCCATTAGGAATTACGGTGACCGGTGAGGAAGTGTTCAACTTTTTGATACAAGAAAGATTGCTCTGGCTTACGGTGATGATATGATCTGCAGTGTTCAGCACATCTTCGATCTTCTTTTTCCATTCTTCATCTTTAAAAGGAAGGGAATAAATATCATAACCATGAGCAGTGACTACGAAGGGAACGCCGTATTCCTCCTTAAAGCGGGCACCGGCATAACCCTGAGGCCAGAGAAAATGTGAATGTACGATATCGAAATCCAGCTTGTTTTTCATTATTTTTTTTCTCGCTGCACGATAAAATAGTGCACCAAGTTTTTTATACTGATTATCCGTTGGCAGGTAAAAAAGTCCGGTGGGGAAAATGGTGAGGTTCTGGGGTTTATTTCTCAAATCCATTAATTCTGATTTTCTGTAAGGTTCCAATGACTTCAGAGGAAGAATAGTTGAGATTTCTGAGATTATATTATATCTGAAAATAACATATCCCTGCGTATACCAAGGCGCTGAAATATCAATGCAGTCCTTCAAACCAACATGATAATTATTCATCAGGAATAAAACATTCCTGATTATTTTACGATCTTCTGTCATCGTCATTCACGGCTACTCCAAAAGCGTATCCTTTTCGTCATCACTGACAAATGAAGAGACCAATATCAACCAGAGAAACTGGATATGCTTTAATGTACCAAATTTTTTCATTCCAATCTTTATATTACTTTTTTGGGATGCACTATTATCCTCATCGACTAAAACGAAAATGTTCCCTTTATGAGCAAATTCTCGGAAAATATTGATGATTGTATATTCATAAATTTTATTTCTCCTGTACTTAATGAAGGTATGGTCATTGAAAAAATAGTAATTATTTTTTCCTTGAAACAGGGGCTGATCAAGGAATAGATCCGGGTGAAATATATCTACATCAGCTATGCAGGTATAACTTGTAATTTCTTTTCCAAATACCGCAAAATACCCAATTAACCCATTTTTTAACCAATATCTGAATTTTTCTTTTGTATTTAAAATTTCAGGATTTTTCCAATATTTTTTAAGATCATTTTCATTCCTTAAAACATCAATCCGGACATCTAATTTCGGGAGTATGTCGGGAATATATTCATCAGATTTAAATTTAACATAGACGAACCCTTTTTTATTACAATAAAATGTATGCTTGATGATTGATAGCCAGTTAATAAAAAAATAAAAAATTTTGTTCACCTTTGTTTTTTTATAAATTTCTTATATGTCCATTCAGCACATTTTCCCAGAGAATCTTTTCTGGAAGCATTATAACAGATCTCCAGGGAAGGATTGAATTTGGATTTAAATTGGCATAAATTTCGTTGATTCGCCCCGGTTAATAAAAATTTTGAATATCCTTCTCCTTTCGCTTTTTGAATTAATTGCCATAAAATATACTCATTTCCATATACCCCATCAATGATTTTTGCATTCCCATGCCATGTTAAGAATTTTTTATATTCCTGGGTTAATATCCCCCCGATAAGATCATTATTTTGATATAACGAATACAACTTCAAATGTTCAGGATATATTTTGAAGAGATCCTGAAGATAATCTATTTTGTAAACCGGAAAATTTAACCCCTGATCTTCATATCTTTGTGTTATTATTTCGCAAAATGATGCTATTTTGGTATCAGGGACTAAGAGTAAATTTTGTTTTTCAGATAATGCCACCTGTTTTCGTAAATTGAGTTTAAAGCCACTCCGTATTGAATTTAAGTCGGGATTTAAATTTATTACGTAATTATAATTCTGATGAATGGTATAGTTATTCCAGATAAATGGTCTGATATCTAAATATCCGGGTGTTGATGATAGGGAAATGTAATTGGGGGATAGTAAATTGATCTCGTCATTTATTTCATCGATTACCTGAGAAAGATATATTTCCTTTCTGTCTTGTTTCGCAGTCTCATATTCAGGACCCATTAAAAATCCCAAAAATGGCACTCCTGCATTGGGTGGTGGTGAAAATACCCTGCTGAAAAAAGCATTCCTTTTATGGAACAGGGGAAATAATCCGATGAGAGCTTCACCACGCATGACACCATAGGGTAAAAAATTATATCCACTGTACTTCTCCACTATCTTCAAAAATTCCCATTTATGGAAGATCAATCCATGGGGACTCTGATCAACAAATTTATCCCAAATTTCTTTTTGTGTATCTTTAATATTTGATAAATATTTTATACTATTTTCTTCTATCAATAAATTTATAATACT
>Ga0209254_10006201_pt1 | contig 11022 bp, 9 predicted proteins | sample FrelakmetDIP11DI_FD_187148 | JGI IMG/M metagenome (GOLD analysis project Ga0209254, IMG submission 187148) | Freshwater lake sediment microbial communities from the University of Notre Dame, USA, for methane emissions studies - DIP11 DI (SPAdes)... | ecosystem: Environmental > Aquatic >... | reverse complement strand
AGCTGTTCGACCTCCGGCATGATGTGCGACGACAGCAGGATGCACTTGCCCTCGCCGCGCAGATGGCCGAGCAGCCGGCGCAGCGCGCGCGTCGACATCACGTCGAGCCCGCTGGTTGGCTCGTCGAGGATCAGGTGCTGCGGGTCGTGGATCAGCGCGCGGGCAAGCGCGACCTTCATGCGCTCGCCGGTGCTGAAGCCCTCGGTGCGGCGATCGAGCAGCGGCACCATGTCGAGCAGCTCGGCCAGCATCGCGAGACGTGCAGCCAGTGCGGCGCCCGCGACGCCGCGCAGATCGCCGTAGTACTCGATGTTCTCCCGCGCGGTCAGCCGCGCATACAGGCCGCGCGCATCGGACAGCATGCCGAGTTGCGCGCGCACCGCCAGCGCCTCCTGGGTCGTGTCGAGCCCGCCCACTGTCGCTCGACCGGCATCGGGCTGGACCAGCGTGCCGATGATGCGCAGCGTCGTCGTCTTGCCCGCGCCGTTGGGGCCGAGCAGCGCGGTGATCGTGCCGTCCGCGGCAATAAAGGAGACGTCGGCGACGGCGGTGACGCGGCTGCGCCGACCGTGCACGCGGGCCTCGAACGATTTTGCGAGTTGCTGGACCTCGATCATCGCGCCGCCTCGGGCGCGGCAACCTGCAGCGGCTCGAAGAAAGTCGACGCGGGCAGTTTCTCCAGGCAGTCGGTGTCGAGTTCCTTGAAGCTTGCGTTGCGGACGAAGCGCGTGATCAGCCGCGCAGCGCAGGCCTGGGCACTGACTCCGTGGCCCAGGAACGGGGCCTCGACGTGGCGCGCATTGCCGAGTCGCTGCGCGACCGCAGCACCGTGCCGAGGCGGGGTGGCGGGATCCAGTCCGCCGGAAAGCACCAGCACCGGGACTTCCGACTGCGGCACCTGATAGAACGCCTCGGGCACGGGCCGCGTCGCGATCGCCGAGCAGGCATCGCTGTAGACCTCGGCGAACGTGCTGCCGAAGCGCGTCCTGGCGGTGGCCGCACGTTCCGCGGCGTTCAACCGCGGGAGGTCCTCGGAGCAGATCACCGCGAAGTGCATGCCGAGCGCGAAGTTTTCCCGCACGCGCCCGCTGACCACCGCCGACAGTGCCACCAGGGGCTGGAAGTCGCCGGCCCCGGCGCTGGCGAGTGCATACGGCATCACTGAGGCGAGGGTCGGCACGTACAGCGGAATGCGCAGCAGCGAGGCCAGCAGGCGACGATCAACGTGCAGTGTCTGCGTCTGGCCGGTGAGCGGGTGCTGGACGTCGGCATCGAATCCTGCCTCAGCACGTGCGAGCAGCGCGTCGATGCGCGTCTCGAAGTCCGGGTAACGCTCGCGGCAGCGCGCATCGGCCTTGCAGGCGGCCGCGAGCGCGGTGAGGGCGGCGTCGGCATCGATCGAGAACGAGGCCGGCAGCACCATGTCCGGGGGCGCCACGCCGTCCAGCACGGCGGTGCGCACCTGCTGCGGAAACTGGCGCAGGTACTCGATCGCAACACGAGTGCCGTACGAACCACCCCAAAGGTTGACTCGATCGACGCCGAGCTTGCGTCGCACGGCGTCGTAGTCGCCGACTGCTATCCAGGTGGCGTACTGCCGGGTGTCGCTGCGCAGGTCGCCCAGGCAACGCTTGAGGCGCTCCATGTGCTGCGACGGATCGAGCGTTGCCGCGAGCGAGTCCCCGTCGTCGGGGCAGTCCAGCGCATTCGAGCGGCCGGTGCCACGCTGGTCGACGAAGACGATGTCGCGCCGGGCATTGAGTTCGGCGAAGACCGGCATCGTCTGGCCGATGACGCGGCTCGCGGCCTGCCCCGGTCCACCGGCGAGGATGAACACCGGGTCGGGTTGTGCGTTGCGCGCGACCGCCGGGACGACGGCGAAGTGGACATCCACCGCGCGTCCGCCCGGCGCATCCGGATCCTCCGGCACGGTGACGGTGCCGCACCGGATCTCTCGCTCCACTCCCGGCAGGCGACAGGGCTGCAAGCCGTCAGCGCGCGCGCTCGCGCCGGGGCGACACGCCGCGAGGCCAGTCACGATGGCCAGCAGCAGGAGTGATTGAATGAGGCGCATGGTCCGGTGCACGAGCGGCGCGCAGCATAACAACGCCGGTTCGCGGAGGGGGCTGGCGGGACGAGCCGCGGCTTTGCGCGCGTGGACTGACGCGCGTGCCGCTTCAGTGGTCGGACACGAGGCGCAAGCCCGCCACGCCGCCGACGATCATCAGCAGGCAGACGATGCGGGCGACCGTGGCCGGCTCACGGAACAACAGCATGCCGAACAGCGCGGCGCCGGCGGCGCCGATGCCGACCCAGACCGCATAGGCGGTGCCGACCGGCAGCGCCTTCATCGCCACCGCGAGCAGCCAGAACGACAGCAGGGCGACGACCAGCACGACAACACTCGGCCCGAGGCGGGTGAAGCCGTCTGTGAACTTCATGCCGACGGCCCAGGCGATTTCGAGCAGTCCGGCGAGCGCGAGCAGAATCCACGCTTGGGCCGGCGACGGGTTCAACCAGGACATGTCAGCTGGATCGGGGAAGATGCGTGTCCGGCATCTTAGTTCGCGCCGTGCGAACTGTGCGTGGGTTGCTGTCGACCCACGCGGATCGACACAGGAGGGCAGCACGTGGAACGGCGATTCTTTGCGCTCGGCGCGATGCTGGCGATGCTCGGTGTCGCGGCCGGCGCATTCGGCGCGCATGCGCTGAAGTCGCGTCTCACGCCCGACATGCTGGCGGTGTTCGAGGTTGCCGTGCGCTATCAACTGGTACATGCGCTGGCGCTGCTGGCCGTGGCCTGGGCCATCACGCGCTGGCCAGGGCGGGCGGCGCTTTACGCCGGCGCGCTCTTCATCGCCGGCATCGTTCTCTTCAGCGGCAGCCTGTACCTGCTCGCGCTGACCGGCGAACGCTCGCTGGGTGCGATCACGCCCTTCGGCGGCGTCGCCTTCCTGGCCGGGTGGGCGTGCCTGGCGTGGGCCGCTTCGCGCTCGAGCCGATGATGCCGATCGCGTCCGTAGAATCGCTGCGTGTCGACACCCACGCGCCGCCTGTTCCTGACCGGTCTGGCGCTTGCCATTGCCGGCAGCGTGCTGTTCTCGGCGAAGGCGATCGTCGTCAAGCTGGCCTACCGGCACGGGGTCGATGCCGCCACGCTGATTGCACTGCGCATGCTGTTTTCGGTGCCGTTCTTCGCGCTGGCGCTGGCATGGAGCAGCCGGGGGTCCCCGCCGCTGGCGCGGAGCGACCACGTCCGCCTCATCGTCATCGGACTGCTCGGCTACTATGCCGCGAGCTACCTCGACTTCCTCGGCTTGCAGTACATCACCGCCGCGCTCGAGCGGCTGATTCTCTACCTCAATCCGACCATCGTCCTGCTGATGTCTGCGCTCCTCCTCGGCAAGCGGTTCAGCCGGCGCGAAATCGCCGCCCTGGCGCTGGCCTACGGTGGCATCCTGCTCGTGTTCCTGCATGACGTGCGCCTGGAGGGCGAAGGAGTGCCGCTCGGCGCCGCACTCGTCTTCGGCAGTGCCGTGTGCTATGCGGCCTATCTGGTGATGTCCGGCGAACTGGTCAGGCGCGTCGGCGCAATCCGGCTGACGTCCTACGCAATGTGCGTGTCGACCGTCGCGGTCTTCGCGCAGTTCCTGATCGTCAATCCGTTGGCGTCGCTGCAGCAGCCGGCCCCGGTGTACTGGCTGTCATTGGTCAATGGCGTGCTCTGCACGGTGCTGCCGGTGTTCGCGACGATGCTCGCGGTCGAGCGCATCGGTGCGGGGCGCACCTCGCTCGCCGCCATGGTCGGTCCGGTCGCGACGATCGCCCTCGCGTACCTCTTCCTGGACGAGCGCGTCAGCGGCTGGCAACTCGCCGGCACGACGCTCGTCCTTTCCGGTGTCTACGTGTTATCCCGTTCATCGACCGCCTCCGCGATCGCGCGGAGCGTCAGCAAGGAGAACTCATGAAAGCGAAGGCCATCGTCGTCCGCGCCCACGGCGGCGCAGAAGTGATCGAGTACACCGAGGTCGATGTCGCCGACCCGGGCCCCGACGAAGTGCGCATCCGGCAGCATGCGATCGGACTGAACTACATCGACGTGTATTACCGCACCGGGCTGTACAGCAGCGCGCTGCCACACGGCCTGGGTTTCGAAGGCGCGGGCGTGGTCGAGGCAGTCGGCTCCAATGTCAGGTCCCTCAAGGCTGGCGACCGCGTTGCGTATCCGCAGGGTCCGCTCGGCGCCTATTCCGAGCTGCGCACGATGCCGGTGGCTACCGTCGTGAAGCTGCCGGCGAAGATCTCCTTCGAGCAGGGGGCGGCCGTCATGCTGAAGGGCCTCACGGTGCAGTACCTGTTTCGCCAGACCTACCGGCTGCAGGGCCACGAGACCATTCTCTTCCATGCCGCCGCCGGGGGCGTCGGCCTGATTGCCTGCCAGTGGGCGCGTGCGCTCGGCGTGAAGCTGATCGGCACGGTCAGTTCGCCCGAAAAGGCGGCGCTCGCCAAGAAGGCTGGGGCCTGGCAGACGATCGACTATTCGAAACAGGACTTCGTCGAGCGCGTGCTGGCGCTCACTGGCGGCAAGAAGCTTCCGGTCGTCTACGACGGCGTCGGCAAGACCACCTGGGAAGGATCGCTCGATTGCATCGAGCCCCGCGGGCTGATGGTGAGCTTCGGCAACGCCTCGGGCGCGGTGACCGGAGTAGCGATCGGCATCCTGGCGCAGAAAGGATCACTGTTCCTCACGCGCCCGACGCTGGCCACGCATATCGTGCCGCGCGCGCGGCTCGAGGCGTCCTCCGAGGAACTGTTCGACCTGATGATCACCGGCAAGATCAAAGTGGATATCGAGCAGCGCTACGCGCTGGCGGACGCGGCGCAGGCGCATCGCGACCTGGAGGCGCGCAAGACCGTCGGCTCGACCGTCTTGCTGCCGTAGCCGCTCCGATTCCGGCGCGAGCGAAGCGGCAGGTACCCGCAGCGCCTCCGGGAATCTAGTTGAGGTCGAATTCACCTGTTTCTCTACGCTGTGGCAGGCATTGCCCTGTGCTGCAATGACCGGTACGCTCTCCATTCGAGGGCGCCCATGGCGCGTCAGGGTCCGGCCACATTCCGGGCCCGTTCCGCCCGAAAGTGCCTGGCATGCCGGTCATCGCTGTCGTCAATCGGAAAGGGGGGAGTGGCAAGAGCACCCTGGCCACTCACCTCGCAGCCCATTTCGCCAATAGCGGGGCCAACGTGTTGCTGGGCGACGTCGATCGCCAGCAATCGACCCGCGCCTGGCTGCGGCAGCGCAATGCCGTTCCGGCCGCCGACCGGGCGGAAATCAAGGTATGGCCAGTCGATCCGAAGTTCTTCGCCCGTCCGCCGACCGGTGCCGATCACGTCGTGCTGGACACTCCCGGGGGTCTGACGGGCCTCGACCTGGCACGCGTCGTCATGTACGCGGACGCGATCCTGATGCCGGTGTGCAACTCGCTATTCGACCGTGAATCTGCAGCCGAATGCCTGGCGGAGTTACGGACGCTGCCGCGCGTCGCTTCGGGGCGCTGCAAGCTGGCGGCGATCGGCATGCGGCTGGATGCCCGCACCGAAGCGGCTGGGGTCGTCCAGGCGTGGGCGACCGAACAGCGCGTCTCCCTAATCGCCGTGCTGCGCGAATCGAACGCCTATGTGCGCTGCATCGAGAAGGGATTGACGGTGTTCGACCTGCCTGCGGCCGATGTCGAGGACGACCTGGCGCAGTGGAAACCCATCGTGAAGTGGCTGCGCCCCATCATGGAGCCGGCCCCTGCCGTCGCGAGCCTTGCCAAGGACGGCGTACCCCCTGCAGTCATGCGGCGTCACGACACGGCAGCCAACGCGCACGAACGAAAGGGCGAGCCTGTGCGGCTGGATTCGAAGCCGGTACTCCCGGTGCATATCCCCGCTGCCGGTGTTTCGGCCCCGGCGCGTGGGGCGCCGGTGACCTCTCACATGAGCCGGTTGCTTGACGCCCTGCCGATCCCACGCTTCCTGCAACGTACCCCTTAGCAGAATCGCTTCGGTCGACTGACCGGCTGCCGAAACCGCAAAGGCGTCGGCCTCGAAGTCAAGAGCTTGTGCGGTGGTACCCGGTCACCCGCTCGACCTCGTTCCTGGAACCCAGGAACACCGCGACCCGCTCATGCAGCTTCTTCGGCTGCACTTCGAGGATGCGCTGGTAGCCGTTGGTGGCGGCGCCGCCGGCCTGCTCGACGAGGAAGGCCATCGGATTGCCTTCGTACATCAGGCGCAGCTTGCCCGGCTTGTCAGGCTCTCGTGCATCGCGCGGATACATGAAGATGCCGCCGCGCGACATGAGGCGATGCACGTCGGCGACCATTGACGCGATCCACCGCATGTTGAAGTCCTTGCCACGCGGGCCAGTCGTGCCAGCGAGGAGCTCGTCCACGTAGCGCTTCACCGGCGCCTCCCAGTGCCGCATGTTGGACATGTTGATTGCAAACTCCTTGGTGTCCTCCGGAATGCGCACGTTCTGCTGCGTCAGCAGAAACGAACCCGTGTCGCGCGCCAGCGTGAACACCTGCACGCCATGGCCGACGGACAGCACGAGTTGGGTCTGCGGGCCGTATACCGCATAGCCGGCGCAGACCTGGCGAGTTCCCGGCTGCAGGAATGCGGATTCGTCCGGCTCCGTGACTCCGGCCGGCACGCGCAGCACCGAAAAGATGGTGCCGATCGACACGTTGACGTCGATGTTGCTGGACCCGTCGAGCGGATCGAACAGCAGCAGGTATTTTCCGCGCGGGTACGCCACCGGAATCCCGAGAGGATTGTCCATTTCTTCGGACGCCATGCCCGCGAGGTACCCGCCCCAGCTGTTGGCCTCGACCAGGATCTCGTTCGACAGCACGTCGAGCTTCTTCTGCGCCTCGCCCTGGATATTTGTCGTCCCGGCGCCGCCGAGCACGCCCCCGAGTGCGCCCAGCCCGACCGCGTGGCCGATCGTCTTGCAGGCGCGGGCGACGGTCTCGAGCAGCAGCCGAAGGTCGGGGTCGAGTCCGTGTTCGCGTTCGCAGCGGATCAGGTAGTGAGTCAGGGAGAGGTTCGCCATCAGTTCTCCAGCGACTTGGTGATGATCTCGTGCACATCACGCGACAGCGGCCCCGTGGCGGCGACGCGATCCAGCGCCTTGCGCATCCCCGCCTGCAGGACCGGCGTGTACTTGCGCCAGCGGTCGAGCGCCCGCGCGATGCGTGCCGCAACGGTCGGGTTGATGCGGTCGAGCGCGATGACCTGTTCGGCCCACAGCTCATAACCGGCGCCGTCGCGGCGATGGAACTCGGCCTCGTTCGACATGCAGAACGAACGAACCAGCGCGAAGACGTTGTTCGGGTTGGCGAGCGAAAAACCCGGGTGAACCAGCAGGCGGCGCACGCGCTCGACGATCGGCGTTTCCCCAGGCAGCGACATCGCCGTGGCCTGCAACTGGTACCACTTGTACATCAGCAGGGGCTCGTGCTGCCACTCCTGCGCCAGGCGAGCCAGGATGTCGGCCTTGTCAGTCGCAGTGCTGTTGATGAGGGCGGCCAGCGCAGCCTGCCGCTCGGTCATGTTGCCGGCCTGCGCCAACTGCCGCCGGGCCAACTCGATCGCGCTCTCGACGCGGCCCTCGACGAGGTAACTGAGAGCGAGGTTACGCAGCGCGCGTCGTCCGGCGGGACCCGGCGCCGGCGAATACTCGCCTGGCGTGGCATGCGTTTCATAGACGTGCTGCCACTCGGCGGCCAGGCGTCGGCCCAGCTCACCGCATACCATGCGGCGCGCGGTCCTGATCGCCTGCGGATCGACGACTGCACGCTGTTCGCCGATGAAGCCCTCCTCGGGCAGCGTCAGCACCTGCTCCTTGAAGGCCGGCGACAGCGAGTCATCCAACAGCAGGGCGCGCATCGCAGCGACGAACTCGCCGGCCAGTTGCAGCGGCCGCCCGGCCTCGACGGCGTCGGTCAGGCGCAGCAGTTGCGCGGTGGCGAGGCGCTGTCCCGCTTCCCACCGATTGAAGCTGTTGCTGTCGTGCGATGACAGAAACGCAAGTTCGTCGTCGCTGTAGCGGAAGTCGACGATGACCGGCGCAGAAAAACTTCGCAGCAGCGACGGAATCGGCCGCTCCGGCACGTTGATGAACCGGAACCGCTGCATCGGCTGTGTCAGTTCGAGCACCCGGGTCGTGGGCCCTGGCCGTGTTTCGCTCTCGAGCTGCAGCGGCAGGTCGCGACCGTCGCCGGCGACCAGGCCGACGGCAACCGGGATATGGAACGGCTCCTTGGTGGCCTGGCCCGGCGTCGCTAGCGTCGACTGCGAGAGCGTCAGTTCATAGGTGCGCTTGATCGTGTCATAGACGCCGGTGGCGCCGACCCGCGGTGTTCCGGCCTGCGCGTACCAGCGCCGGAACTGCGTGAGGTCGCGCGCATTGGCGTCGCCGATGGCCGCAACGAAGTCGTCGCAGGTCACGGCCTGGCCGTCATGCCGCCTGAAGTACAGGTCCATGCCGCGGCGGAAACCGTCGACGCCGACGAGTGTCTGCAGCATGCGCACGACCTCGGCACCCTTCTCGTACACCGTGGCCGTATAGAAGTTGCCGATCTCCTGGTATGCCTCGGGGCGAACCGGATGGGCCATCGGCCCGGCATCCTCGGGAAACTGCGCGGCGCGCAAGGTCCGCACATCATCGATGCGCTTCACGGCCCGGCTTGACTCATCGCCCAGCATGTCGGCCGAGAACTCCTGGTCGCGGAAGACCGTGAGCCCTTCCTTCAGCGACAGCTGGAACCAGTCGCGGCAGGTGACGCGATTGCCGGTCCAATTGTGGAAGTACTCGTGACCGACGACCGATTCGATGCTCGCGTAGTCGACGTCGGTCGCGACGGCAGGGCTGGCCAGCACGTACTTGGCGTTGAAGATGTTGAGGCCCTTGTTCTCCATCGCCCCGCCGTTGAAGTCGTCGGAGGCGACGATCATGAAGCGATCGAGATCCAGTTCCAGCCCATAGCGACGCTCGTCCCAGGCGATGGCCTTCTTCAGGCTCTCCATCGCGTGCGCCGTCTTGTCGAGATTGCCGGGCTCCACCCAGACCTGCAGCAGCGCATCGCGGCCGCTGGCGCGGCGCCAGGTCTCTTCGTGCACGACAAAGCGACCGGCGACGAGCGCAAACAGATAGCTGGGCTTTGCGTACGGATCGTCCCAGGTCGCGGCGTGGCGTCCGTCAGGCAGCTCCGACTGTCCGACAAGGTTGCCGTTGGCGAGCAGCACCGGAAACTGCTCCCGATCGGCACGCAGCGTCACGCGGTATCGCGTCATCACGTCCGGCCGGTCGGGAAAGTAGGTGATGCGGCGGAAGCCCTCGGCCTCGCATTGCGTGAACAGCCTGCCGTTGGAGACGTAAAGGCCCATCAGCTCGGTGTTTGCCGCGGGCCGGATGTGGTTGACGATCCGCACCGTGAACGGCGCACGCGGCATGCGCAGGGCGATGCCGCCCTCGCGCATTTCAATGTCCGGCGCCGCGGGAGCCCGTCCGTCGACTGTCAGTTCCACGAACTCCAGGTCCTCGCCATCGAGCCAGAGCGGCGTGTCGGCCGGTGCGCCGGGGTCCGGGCGCACCGCGAAGCGGCTCGTCACTGTCGTCTGCGTGGCGTCGAGGTCGAAATCCAGTTCGACCCGCTCAATGACAAAGGCCGGCGCACGGTAGTCGCTGCGGCGGACGGTGACGACCGTGTCGTTACGCATCTGGTTTGGGGAGATGGACCGGGTCGCGACGGTGCCGGGAACGGAACGAGGATTGTAACGAGCGGCTGCGGCGAGCCGGCTTGCTACGAGCGCGGCTCGGGTCGGCTGGCAAGATGGATCCCCGCGATGATCAGCAGGCCCCCGATCAGGTGATGCAGCCCGATCGCCTCGCCGAGAAAGAAGTAGGACAGCAGGCCGGCAAATACCGGCGTCAGATTCACGAAATACATCGGCAGCACCGCTCCTGCGCGGGCCACTCCTCGGTCCCAGCAGAAATAGGCAACAAGTGAGGGCAGCAAGGCGACATAGACCAGCGCGCCAAGGTTGCTCGCAGTCGAGGCCACCGCTTGCCCGGTCCACAGAAACTCGAGTAGGGCGAACGGCAGGATCATCAGTGCACCGAGCGCCATCTGCAGCGTCAGGAACGGTGTGGCGGGCAAGTTCGGTCGCCGTGTCCGCAGCAGCCACGTGTACACGCTCCAGGTCAGCGTCGCGACCAGCATGATGATGTCGCCGCCATCTAGCTGCAGCGTCGCCAGCTTCAGCAGGTCGCCGCGCGCGATGACGATAAGAACGCCGACCATCGACAGCGCGGCGCCGATCCACTGCAGCCGGCGCACCGGAGAACCGAAGAACGCGGCTCCCACCAGCAGCGTCATGATCGGACCCGAGGCCCCGATCAGCGTCGCGTTCACCGCAGTTGATGTCTGCAACGCCAGATACTGCAGTGAGTTGTAGCCGCCGACGCCGAGGGCGCTGATGCCCATCAGCAGCGGCCACTGCCCGCGCAGACGCGGCCAGGCTTCGCGCAGTCCGCCAATGGCGAAGGGGAGGATCAACAGCAGCGCGAGTGCCCAGCGCGCGAATGACAGGGCGAGCGGCGGAAACTCGCCGACCAGGGCGCGCGCGACAACGGCGTTGCCCGCCCAGAACAAGGGTGGGGCCAGCAGCAATGCCGCGGTTGCAGCTGAAATCCGTCGTGTCATCCGCCCGCGATGCTACGCGGGCGTCGATAGCGATTCAGTGGCCCTGGGTAAGGTCCGCCGATCGCTTTCAAGTTGCTTCGTGTTGCTTGTTTGAAAGCGTTCCAAGGCAAGCGTTTCAGCGCGACTCGATCCTGCGCTTTATCGCGGACAGAAGGTAACGGTGGAACATGTGGCAGACGGTCGCCTCGATCGGTTTCCAGAGCCAGCCTGGGCGCTTGCGGCTCAGGTACCGCGTCGTGACCGCGACCTCGGTTGCGCGAGACGAAAG
>Ga0209254_10006200_pt1 | contig 11022 bp, 7 predicted proteins | sample FrelakmetDIP11DI_FD_187148 | JGI IMG/M metagenome (GOLD analysis project Ga0209254, IMG submission 187148) | Freshwater lake sediment microbial communities from the University of Notre Dame, USA, for methane emissions studies - DIP11 DI (SPAdes)... | ecosystem: Environmental > Aquatic >... | reverse complement strand
CGCCTCGATGACGACGTGTTCCCAGCGATGCGGCCCGGGCTCGACGCCGGAGTGCTTGCCGAAGAAGTTCTCTTCCTCGACCGCGGCAAGCGACGTGTGCGCGTCGGTGCTGCCGATCATCCCGAACTTGAAGGGATTCGCACCGAGCCTTCGATCGAGAAGCAGTCCGTTCTTGAGCGCCTCGCGGGCGTACTCGTATTGCAGCATCTCGGGCTTCTTGACCTCGGTGCCGTTCAGGTTGGACCGGTCCCACTTTTCATAGGCGGCGAACTCGTCGTTCGGCGACAGGAACGGGTGCGATTCGCTGTCGCCCTTGATCTGGGTGGCTTCGATGAGCGGCTCGAACCGGGCTCGAAGCAACGCCAATTCCCTGGTGAGCGGCTTGCCGTCGAAGGTTGACACCGTGAACATGCGGCCGTTGCTCAGGTTTCCGTTGTGTGAGATCGCCAGCATCTCGCTACCGGTCTGCTTCTCCAACTCGGCCAGGTATCTCCAGAGATCCTCGGGGTTCTGGCTGTCGAACTGCGAGTACGGAAGCGTGCGATTCGCGACGCTCGAATCACCGCGGAAGAGCACGTTGCGGTGCAGGTTGTTCCCGCCGATGGCGGTCCACTCGAAACCGATGATCGCGGTAAAGCGCCCGGGCTCGTTGTATCTGTCGGCCAGGGCCGTGTACGCCTGCCAGGCGTTGCGCACGGCCTTTTCGCTCTTGATGGGCACCTCCTTGCCGGACAGCGAGGCGACGATCTCCATCGCCGTCGCGAAGACCGTGTCCTGGTTGCCCGAGGTCAGGGCGTCGTACCAGCTCCTGCCTTTCTCCGTGGCCAGGATCTCGGGATCGCCGCTCAGCAATTGCGGCATGAGACCGTACATCTCGGCGTGATCGGCGATGACGACGAAGTCGAGCGGCCGTGAGAGCCTGGCTCGCAGCCCGCCGGTGCTGGTGACTTCCTCGCCGCGCGCGAATCGGAAAGCATCCTCCTGGCCGACCCGGTTCATGGTGCCGGCATCGACCGAGATCGACGTGTGGAGGTGCGTGTCGCCCCAGAAAACACGCGTCGGATAATTTCGCCCGGCATAGGGCGAGAACTGCGGCTTGGCGATATGCGCAACATCGTCCCTCGTGAGTCCCTCATCGTTCCCGGGCGCCGCCGCCGTGGAACTGAAGGCGACGACGCAGCCGGCGACGACAGCGATTGTCCGTGTGGTTCGATTCATGACGTGCGCTTCCTGACGTTGCGATCAAGGCACTTCCCGGTTGCATACCTAACGGGCGGCATGCAGCCGTGCCAGGTCGTGATCATCACTGAGATGCGTACAAAAGGGAATTCCGGTCATCAAAGCGGTTGCAGCCGTGCCGCGTGCCATCACACGCCGAGGGCAATCGTCTCGCGCCAGTGCCCAGATTCATCGTCACTGGCGCGCCAGTGAAACGGAAAAGGGCTCCTCGGAAGGAGCCCTTTTTCGTTTCACCGGCTTCACCCGGAGTGGCTTGAGAACTCCCGACGCCGTCGGGAGGTCGACTGCCGCGCGCCAGCGCGGTAGGACGTTGCGGCATCGCGTTCGCAAGAGCGATTCCGCAACGGCCCCAACGGGGCGCCGCAGTAGAGAAGCGGCGGCGCAATCTCTCCGGGCGCGCCAGTCGCAGCAAAGGCTCACGGCAACTCGTAAGCCTTGTCGTTTTCCGCCTGTACGTCACGTCGTAGTCCTCGCCAGACCTCGCCAGACCTCGCCAGACCTCGCCCAATCGCGAGACGCGCAAACGCGGTGCAGCATCGTAGCAATCGCCGACACTGACCGGTTTGCCTGGAAGGATGGCGGGCGCCCGTGACCGACCGATCTGTCTACCAGCGCTGCATTACCCGCTAGACTCAAGGGGGTGAGGGTACGTCAATAAGTGACCGACATGCCGACAGAGCGTGCGGGCGAGAACCCGTGGGGCAAGCTGCGTCGCCGCAAGGTGGGGCAGTGGGGCATCGTCTACGCCGCGGGTGCCTGGGGCTTCCTGCAGGGCCTCGAGTACGTCACGGACACCTTTCACTGGCCGGACGCAATCCAGCAGTCCGCGACCCTCGCCCTGCTCATCGGCCTGCCCGTCGTCCTGGTGATCGCCTGGTATCACGGCGACCAGGGCCGGCAGCGGGTCAGTGCCGCCGAGCTGACCATCATCACGCTGCTGTTCCTGCTCGGCGGAGGGATCTTCTGGCTCTACGATCGCGCGACCGATGCGCCGCCGTCCGCCACCACATCGCTCGGGCCACCAGGCGTTACGCCAAGTCCATCCGCCCTCGCGACTGACAAGTCGATCGCGGTGCTGCCGTTCACGAACCTCACAGGCGACCCCGGACAGGAAATTGTCGCCGACGGGCTGGCCGAGGAGGTGGCGAACCAGCTTGCGGCCATCCCGGGACTGCGCGTCACCGGTCGTTCATCGAGCTTCTCGTTCAAAGGCAGGAACGAAGACCTCCGGGTTATCGCGAACAAACTCGACGTCGCCAACCTGCTGGAAGGCAGCCTGCGACGCGACGGCACCAGGCTGCGCATCACGGTGCAACTGATCGACGGCAGGGATGGCACGCGCCGCTGGTCATCGTCCCCCTACGAACGCGAGCAAGGCGAGATTCTTGCCGCGCTGGATGGGATCGCGCAGGACGTCGCGCGGGCGCTCTCCGTCACTCTGGACGTGGGCGCGCTGAACCGGGCGCAGGGCGGCACGATGAACCTGGAAGCGGCCAGGCGCTACTGGCAATGGCGCGAGCTGAAGCTCTCTGACAGCGGGGGGCTCGAGCTGGCGCGCCGAAAGGTGCAGCTGATGCGCGAGGCCGTGCGGCTGGACCCGCAGTTTTTAGTCGCCTGGGATGGACTGGCAGTCTCACTCAGGACTCTCGCGTATTACGTCGGCGACAAAGAGCCCCAGCAGGCCGAGCAGCTGCGGGCGGAGGCGGAGCAAGCGTGGGCCCGCGTGGCGGAGCTGGCGCCGGACAGCTGGATCGCGTTAAGGAAGCGCAGCGACGACCTGCTGCGCGCCGAGAAATGGGCAGAATCCGAAGCTGTGGCCAGGCAGATGCTGGCGTCGGGCCCCTTCACGCTGGAACGGGTCCAACCGCTGAACAACGTGCTCGCCGCCATGGGCCGCATCGACGAGGTGATCGAGCTGGCGGCCCAGGTGATAGTGCTTGAACCGCGGGTGATGTTTGCCTCCCGCGACCAGCAGTGGAATCTCTATATCGCCGGGCGGTTCGAAGAGGTCGAGGCCGAATACCAACGCAGCCAGACACTCGATGGCAGCCACTCCGACCCCAATTTCCTGGCCTTGCTGCGCGCTCTGGCGCGTCAGGACGCCGATCCGCGCGCCCTGCGCGAATTGCTTCAACGCGCCTGGACCGATGGCGAAGCGCCGCCACAGTGGTGGCATGACTTCGGCGCCGCCATCCCGAACCGCAAGGCAATGCTGGCGATTCTCAGGAAGGCTTTCGAGGCCGGAGACGATACCAATCACGTACTGGCGGATGCGCTGGGAGACCGGGACCTCGCGTTGACCATGCTGCGCAGCAACCTCACTCGTAACCGGGGCCAGACCAATACCTGGTGGCAGCCGTGGATGCTGGTTCACTCCGGCGCGCGTGCCGATCCGCGGTTCAAGGAGCTGATGCGCGAGGCGGGCCTGGCCGATTACTGGCGCCAGAGCGGCAAGTGGGCCGATTTCTGCGGGCCCGTGGGCGAGGACGACTTCGAGTGCCATTGAATACCGGCGTTGGTGCCCGCGTCGGCGCGGGCTCTGGTGTTGGAGATGGTCGACGGCCGTTTTCGATGGGCGTTAGCGGACTGCCACCGTCGCAGTCCAGTGCCCAGATTTGTCATCATTGGCGCGCCAACTTACGAGCACCTCGGCCTGAATATTTTCGGGGCCTCTGAATATTCAGGCTCGCGGTCTGCCTCTAGGGGTTCCCCTGATTTCACTGCCAAGAGTGCCGGCAGAACCTGAGTGTTTTCCCCGAGCGACACACGCACTGGCTCCGCAAGCCCATGAATTCCGATGGGTTTCTGTTCCCTGAAAAGCCTCAAGATTTGCCGAGAAAACAGCGGCGCACACTCACGGCTCGGCGTGAGAAACGCCGTCGATTTCTGCAGGAAAAGCCCTGCTTTTCAGCGAACAGGAACTTGCGCCTGCATCGGGCCTCGCACAGCCCGGCTCTCCCCGTCGAAGAAGCCCTAGGAACCCGAGGAGGCGCGGGCAGCGGCGATGCGGTCTGCGAGCTCGCGGGCCGTCGAGAGCTGCTGCACCTCGGGTGATGCGCCGGCCAGCAGCTCGGCGCCCGCGGCCAGGTCGCGTTGCCTCGCCGCGCGACCGGCCGGATCGGCTGCCCGCGCCAACGCGCTGGCATAGAGCGCGTCCGCTTCGAACAGGCGGATGCCCTCGGCGAGCTTCTCGGTGCCCATGGCGTCGTCGTTTGCATCCACGAGTATAAGAAGTATGAAGCACCTTTTCGATGGCCGGTGCCCGCATTTGCCGCTGCGACAGGCTCGTCGCTCCGAACTTGATCAGGCACTCGGAAGTTACTCTTTGACCCTTGACCTGCTCCCCGGTGTGAGTTCCAGCTTCAAGACCTGCCTCTTCCGGCTGCTGTTCCTCAAGCGGGGTGGGTGCTGGACCCACACCAAGTCCGGATGACCCCGACGAGTTACCCCGCACGCATGCGCCGACGCTGACAAATCTCCGCGAGATGCGGCTGGAAGATCAGCGGATCGTGACACCACGCAGCGACGGATCGGACACGACCATCACCCTGGGGTATCCCTGCTCGAGCGCGCGGTTGATCATGCGCGACGCCTCCTGCTTGTCGCCCCGGGCTGCCGCGGAAATGGCCGCAAAGTAGCTTGCGTGTGGCGAATCGGGGGCGAGTTCCAAGGCACGGCCCAGGTAGCGGATCGAGCGTTCATGCTCGTCCAGCCGCGCGTAATAGTAACCAAGCAGGTACCAGGTCTCGGCACTGGTCGCGTCGATCGCCAGCGACTGTTCCGCCAGCGCTGCGGCACGCCGAAAGTCCTGCAAGGCTCGATCACGGCCGCCCGGCAGGAACCAGTGCGCATCGCCGAGCGAGCCGCGGGTGACGAAGTCCTCGGGGGTGAGCTCGGTCGCGCGCGTGTACATCGTCGCGGCCTCCTCCATTCGACCGACGGCGTAATACACGGTGCCGAGATTTGAATACGCACTGCTCGATTGCTCGATCTCCAGCGACTGCTCGAACGCCTTCGTCGCCCCGTCGAGATCTCCCGCGGTCATGCGTGCGGCGCCGAGATTGTTGAACCCCGTGGCGTTGCCCGGCGCAAGTTCCGTGACACGCGCATAAACCACCGCCGCTTCGTCGCTGCGACCCAGGTTGAAGAGAAAGTTTCCCAGGCTGTTGTATGCCAGCCAGTAGCCGGGTTCGACCATGATGGCATCGCGGAAACTCTTCTCGGCCTCCGCCGTGCGGTTGGAGCGCGCGAGCGCCCGGCCGAGACCGATGCGGACGTCCGCGTCGCCGGGCGCGCGCCTGAGCAGCGAGTTGTACACGGCCTCGGACTGCTCCAGCCGTCCGCTGACGAGGTACAGCCTGCCAAGCGCGAGTTCCGTCTCCTTGAGCGTTGGGTCAGCTTTGAGCGCTGCCCGGCAGGCGGCGTCAGCCGCCGGCACCAGGCCAACGTCGTTGGTGCGTTCGTAGCGGGAGATGATGGCCTCGCAGAGCCCCGCCTGGGCCCGGACGAAACCCGGATCGGCGGCGAGCGCCCGCCGGAAGTTATTCTCCGCCTGCTCGATATTGCGCGTCGTGCCGCCCTGCCGCAGTTGCGACACACCCGCGAGGTAGAACTCATAGGCCTGCGAGTCCCGGGTCCTGGAAGCCTTGAGTTGCTGCGCGATCTCCGGCGTCAATACCGTCTGCAACTGCTGCGCAATCGCGCCGGAGATCTCCGTCTGGATCCCGATCAGGTCCTGCCATGGACGGTCGTAGCTCTCGGTCCAGGCGTGAAAGCCGCTGACCGCGTCGATGAGCTGGGCGGTTACGCGCACGCGATTTCCCTCGCGGCGTACGCTGCCCTCGAGCACGTACCGGACACCGAGTTGTTCGCCGATCTTGCGTACGTCGATCTCCTTGCCGCGGAAGGCAAACGCCGAGGTGCGCGCGGCGACGCGAAGCTTCGGCAGTTTGGCGAGATCGCTCGAGAGTTCCTCGCTCAGGCCATCGCCGAGGAAGGCCGACTCTCCTTCCGGACTCATGTCCACGAACGGCAGCACGGCGATCGATTCCGGGCTGGGCTGGAATCCGCGCATCTGCTCGCTGACTGCGGATTCATCGCCGATCGTACGCCACCAGGCATAGCCGGTTACCGCTGCCATCAGCGCGACGCCGGCCACCAGCGCCGGTGCCAGCGCACGGCGAGCCCGCGGCAACCTGAAGCCCCCGGGCACACCCTGGTCGAGGATGATGCCGCTCGGCGTGATCTCATAGGACCACGCGAGGACGAACACGATCGGCAGCCCGACGACCGCAAGGATCGTGAGCGCTGTCATCCACCAGCCCGGCAGTTGCAGCGGCTCAAACGTCGTCTCGGCGACCTGCAGCACGAGCCACATGGCGACCGCGTAGGTGCCCATGACCCTGAGCACGTTGCGCCGCTTGAGTTCGAGGAGCAGGGCGGCCAGCGACCTGGACGACTCAGCCGCGGGCTCTGCCTGCCTGGGCTGCACGACGAGCATGAAGCTGCCGCCGTCGACGCCGACGATGTAAGGCTTGTCCCGGGTCGACCCACCCAGCAGTTCGCGCAGAGATCGCGCCGTTTCGTCCAGCAGGACATCCTTGCCGTCCTGGCCCGGCCACATTCGCTCGTTGAGCTCGCTACGGCTCACGGTCTCGCCAGGGCGCTCGGCAAGGGCCAGCAACAAGTCAATCTGGGACCGGGTCATTGCCAGCGATCCGGATGGTCCCGTAACCCGCGACTCATGCGGCTCGACCAACCAGTCTCCCAGCCTGAATCCGCCGCGCAGATCGCTGGTGTCCATGATCCCTTGAAACGAAAAACCCTGTCGGTGGCTTAGGATACCAAAGCAATACGCCAGGAACCCGACAGATCGCTAACATGCCCGCACGGGCGTGCTGCTCGCGGAGCGTAAGCGTCGGGACGCGCTGGCGAGCGGACTCGGTTAACACTCTGGTTCCACCGCCAAATAAGGAAGCGATCCGCATCAAGCAGCGACGCGAAAATCGCACTCCGTTTCATCCCTGCGATAGGATAACCGTACCGAGAGATGCGGCTCGCAGGAAACTCAGGGAGCAGGACCATGGTCGAGCGCGGGGCAAGCACACGGGGCCGGTACGCGCGACTGTTGGCCGGCGCCGAGGCAATCGAAATCAAGGCGACCATCCCGCAGCCGCAGATCAAGGCCGCGCTCAAGCGCTACGGGCTGACGGCGCGCAACGACGACGAACGCTACGTCTACTTCTTCGATACTCCGCAGCTCGACCTGCTCCGGGCGGGCATCGTCGCGCGGGCACGTCGCGTCGTGGGCGGCGAGCATGACAGCACGATCAAGTTTCGGCCGGTGGATCCCGCCAGGGTCGGCAAGCGGTGGCGTCAGTACAAGGACTTCAAGATCGAGGCGGATGCCAGCGAGAAGGGTGTCGTGAAGTCGGCGTCGTTCTCGATGCCGGTCGCGAAGGGATTGGTCAAACGCGTCGTGGCCGGCAAGAAGGGTATCGCCGCGCTGTTCACGGAGGAGCATGGTGAATTTCCGACGGATAGCAAACTCAAACGGACATTGCCGTGCAGCGGAGTGCGCGGCGGAGTGCGCGCGCCCGGGCGCTCGCGATCAGCGCCCCCGCGCCGTGGGCGATCACCCCGCTGATGATCGTGGGCGGACTGTTTCTCTGCTTCGAGGGCGCCGAGAAGCTCGCCCACAGGTTCCTGCACTCGCACGGGGCGGACGCGAGCGAGCACGAGAAGCTGGCGCTGGCCGTCGCCAACCCGACTGTCGACCTCGTTGCCCTGGAGAAGGACAAGATCAAGGGTGCGATCCGCACCGACTTCATCCTCTCGGCCGAGATCATCGTGATCACGCTCGGCACGGTCGCCACCGCGCCGCTGCCGACCCGCATCGCCGTACTGACCGGCATCGGCCTGCTCATGACCGCGGGCGTCTACGGGTTGGTGGCCGGCATCGTGAAGCTCGACGACGGCGGGCTCGCGCTGGGCCGCTTCATCCTCAGGTACACGCCCTGGCTGATGAAGGGCCTCGCGATCACCGGCACCGCCGCCATGTTCCTGGTGGGCGGAGGAATCCTGACGCACGGCGTGCACGCGCTGCTGTTCGACGCGCTGGCTGGACTCCTGGCCGGCGCGCTGTTGTTGCTGGCGGTGACGCTGATCAAGAAGCTTCGAAGCAGCGCGTCGGGCGCGGGGTGATGCCCCGGCACCGCACGCGGCCTGCAGCTTTCCCGAATGGCGGTCTGCGGCGTCCCGCGTAGCCTGAACCCAGGCGTCGGGGAGCCACGATGTACGGTGCCGGAACTGGGACGCGCATTAACACGCCGACGACGCGGGTGCTGCGGAGCAACCTCGCCTACGCGGCGCTCGCGCTGGTCGCCATCCACGTCGTCGGCACCGCCGGCTTCTACCTGATCGGTGGCGGCGAGGCGTCGGTGTTCGACGCTTTCTACATGACCTTCATCACGGTCGCGACGATCGGCTATGCCGAGACCGTGGACCTCGCGGGAAACGTGCCCGGCCGCGTGTTCAACGTGGCGGTCGCCATCGCCGGCATCGGTTCCGTCTGGGTGATGTTCTCGAATTTCACGGCGCTGCTGCTGGCGCGCGCGATCGACCCGGTCCGGCAGCGGACCCGGCTCGTCAGGGAGACAAGACGCATGCAGGACCACTACGTTGTCTGCGGCCTCGGCCGCATCGGCACCAACGTCGTGCGCGAGTTGCGCGCGACCGGGCATGGGTACGTGGCCATCGAGCCCGACCAGGAAGCGCTCGACAACTTCACCGTGCAGGACGAGCGCGGGCCGCACCGCGTGCTGCTCGCCGACGCGACCGAGGACGCGGCGCTGCTCGACGCAGGCATCCATCGCGCCACAGGCGTGTTCGCCGTCACCGGCGACGACAGCCGCAACATGCTGATCTCGCTCTCGGCGAAGCAGCTGAACCCGACCGTGCGCGTGGTGGCCCGCGTGCACGAGGTGCGCAACGTCGAGAAGTGCCGGCGCGCGGGCGCCGACGAGATCGTCTCGCCCGACTTCACCGGCGCGCTGCGGATGGCCTCGGCGATGCTGCGGCCGCAGGCCACGGGGTTCATCGACGAGTTGCTGCACCACCCCGACGCGATGCGCGTCGTGGACGTGGCGGTGCCCCTGCAGTCGGCGTCCAGGAGGCTCGGTGACGTGCAGCTGCGCGACAGCGGCTACCTCGTCCTGGGCCTGCGCCTCCAGGGACGGCTGGAACTCAATCCGGGCCCCGAGACACCCCTCGAGCCGGGCAACGTATTGATTGTGCTGGCGTCCAGGAGTGGCAAGCGGGAACTCGAGCAGCGACTCGCGCCCGGCTCCTGAGGGGTCTGCGGGGTTCCCTTGGCCCGTCCCGGGGCGGGCCGCAATGCCCATCCGTATTTCCTTTCCGGGTGCCGGCGCGCCGCACCGTCTAGAATTCGATGCTGCAACACCGCTTCCGGGAGTCCCAGAATGAGCAACTTCGAGCGACAGAAGGCGAAATTCCGCAACCAGCCCGGCTTCATCGCGGCACTGGACCAGAGCGGCGGCAGCACCCCCAAGGCGCTCAAGCTCTACGGCATCGCCGAGGGCACGTACTCGGGCGATGTCCAGATGATGGATCTGATCCACGCCATGCGCTCGCGAATCATCACCAGCCCGTCGTTCAACGGCGATCGCGTGCTCGGGGCCATCCTGTTCGAGAACACGATGGACCGGCAGGTCGAGGGTCGCGACACCGCGGACTATCTCTGGAACGTCAAGCGGATCGTGCCGATCCTCAAGGTGGACCAGGGCCTCGAGGCCGACGCCAACGGCGTGCAGCTCATGAAACCGATCCCCAACCTCGACAAGCTGCTTGCGCGCGCCAAGGCCAAGGGCATCTTCGGCACCAAGATGCGCTCAGTGATCAAGCAGGCCAATCCGGCGGGCATCAAGGCGATCGCGGACCAGCAGTTCGAGGTCGGCCGGCAGATCATCGCGGCGGGCCTGGTGCCGATCATCGAGCCCGAGGTGGACATTCACTGCCCGGACAAGGCCGCCGCCGAGGACCTCCTCAAGGCCGCGATCAAGGCGAAGCTCGACCAGCTCCCGGAGGGGCAGCTGGTGATGCTGAAGCTCACCATCCCGAGCAAGGACAACCTCTATGCCGACCTGATCGCCCACCCTCGGGTGCTCAAGGTCGTGGCGCTGTCCGGCGGCTACACGCGGAACGACGCCAACGAGCGCCTCGCGCGGCAAAAGGGCATGATCGCGAGCTTCTCGCGCGCGCTGACGGAGGGCCTCACGGCCCAGCAGTCGCCCGAGGAGTTCGACAGCGCGCTCGACGCGGCCGTCGAGAGCATCTACCAGGCTTCAAAGACCTGAGCCCACTGGCTCAAATGGAGGCATGAGAATGCAGAGATTCATCCGGTCGGCAGCCGTGGCCGCGTGCCTGGTCGTCGTGGGCGCCCTGCCGGCGCCGGCGTTCGCGCAGGCACAGGCGACGTCGATCGTCGTCGTGGACATGGAGCGGGTGGTGACGCAGTCGGTCGCCGGCAAGCAGGCGATGGGCGAGATCGAGGGCAAGATGAAGGCTCTCCAGGCGCGCGCCGGCACCCTGCAGGGACAGCTCAAGACCGAGGCGGACGCGATCCAGGCCGGCCAGGCGAACAAGTCCCTCGCCGGAGCGGCGCTCGACACTCGCGTCAAGGCCTTCGGCGACAAGCAGCAGGCCGCCCAGCAGGAGATCGGCAAGCTCGAGAACGACATCCAGCGCTCGCGCCAGTACGTGCTC
>Ga0209254_10006199_pt1 | contig 11022 bp, 13 predicted proteins | sample FrelakmetDIP11DI_FD_187148 | JGI IMG/M metagenome (GOLD analysis project Ga0209254, IMG submission 187148) | Freshwater lake sediment microbial communities from the University of Notre Dame, USA, for methane emissions studies - DIP11 DI (SPAdes)... | ecosystem: Environmental > Aquatic >... | reverse complement strand
CTACCGTGAGAACAGAGAGCCTTTATACCTAAGGCGGCCCGACCTCACGAAGGTCGTGAACATCATCGACTCGAAAAGAGGAATTTAACGGAAATAGGCATTCAGGACGTATTGCTGAAGCATCCGCTGCGTGTTGAAAAAGGATCCGTTCAGGGCAATGGCGTGTCGCATCACGTCAATAAATCGATCCTGTTTTTCACAGAAGAGAGGGATCACCACCTTTTCCAGTTTTTGATATAGAGATGTGGCATCCTGAGAGGGGTCGTGACCTTCGTCCTTTCTTCCCTCGTTTTCTTCGATAGACCATCCAGTGATGCCCTCAATATGACCTTCAATCCACCATCCATCCAGAACACTTAGAGACGGTACTCCGTTAAGGGCAGCTTTCATCCCGCTCGTACCCGAGGCCTCGTAGGGACGCTGAGGTGTATTCAACCAGACATCCACACCAGAGGTGATGATCTTACCGAGTTCCATGTCATAGTTTTCGAGATAAGCGATCCGGATGTCTCGTTTTAGCACTTCCTTCATCTGAAAGATTCGCTTGATGATCTCCTTGCCCTTTTCGTCTCTGGGATGGGCTTTGCCTGCGAAGACAATCTGAAAAGGCCCCACCGTCTTAGCAATAACCTTCAAGCGGTCAATATCCGTGAAGAGCAGATCTCCTCGCTTGTAGGTCGCTGCCCTGCGGGCAAAACCCAGGGTCAGCACATCCACGTCCATCCCCGCGTTGGTATCTCGGTTGACGGTGTGAATCAACTCTTTCTTCGCCTGCACGTGGGCTTTCCAGATTTCCTGCCTTGGGATACTCAGGGCATACCGAAGGCTGAAGTTGTCTTCCTTCCACCCCGGAATGTATTGGTCATAGAGACTCTGAAAAGGATCGCTAACCCATGTGGCTGCATGGACTCCATTCGTGATCGCATCGATCGCATAACCCGCGAACATGAGCCTCGAGACTTCTCCATGCTTCTTGGCAACCCCATTCACGTAGTGGCTGAGATTGAGGGCCAGATACGTCATGTTGAGGATCCCCTCGTGGCAGAGGATATCTTTCAGATCGGAGAACATCTTCCGGTGCTCCAGAACACGGTTGACGAGCTCCATGGGAAACTGGTCGTGCCCTGAGGCAACCGGTGTATGGGTCGTGAAGACACATTTCTTTCGGACAGCTTCCACATCTTCGGAACTGATCTTTTCCTTTCCGCTCTTTTTCGCCTCTTCATATAAGAGTTCAAGAGTCAGAAGGCTGGCGTGTCCTTCATTCATGTGAAACCGCTCGACACCCTGGTAGCCCAGTGCCCGGAGTATCCGGATGCCCCCGATGCCAAGGATGATTTCCTGCCCGAGCCGGTAGGCGGCATCCCCTCCGTAGAGAAAATCGGTCAGAGCTTTGTCTTGAGCCGAGTTTTCCGGAAGATCGGCATCAAGAAAATAAACTGGCACTTTATGCCCTTTGACCCCACGGACGTCATATTTCCACGCTCGAAGTTGAACGGCTCGTCCCTCGAACGTGATCGTGACGCGGGGAGCCATTTCTTCCAGATAATCCTCCACGACCCATTCGACCGGTTCTTCTTTCTGCCATCCACTCGGATCGATTTTTTGATAGAAGTACCCTTTTCGATGAAGAAGGGTGACAGCTACCAGGGGAACCTCAAGGTCAGCGGCTGAGCGAATGGTGTCTCCGGCGAGCACGCCCAAGCCTCCGCTATACGTCGGAATCCCCGCATCGAGCGCAATCTCCATCGAAAAATAAGCAACCGTCCGTCTGTTATCCATTTTTTTCCTGGTGCGAATTTACTAAATCAAACAAAATGATCTTTGACGATAGATTCTATACTAGAGATTTTTGAAACTGACCAGTAAAGGGGGCACGGAAGCGTTTTGAAGGAAGTCTATGACCTTTGGTCGATGCTGCGTATCTTCTCAAGCTCTTTGACACGGCGGTCTAAATCATCCACGCGCTTGCTAAGGTCGAGGTACGAGACATGATTGCAGATAGGTTGTTTTCGGTCTGATGGATTCTTTCCGTTAACTCTTTTTCTATCCTCCCAAGATTCTCGTTGGTATTCGTCACGCCTTCCCCAACAAGTTCAATCTTTTCTGCCAAATCCTCCGAGATGATCTTAAATTGATGAATGATTCTTTCTTGGAACTTTGCAAGATCCCTTTTCACCGTAAGACGTTCCTCATTTCTTTTAGCCATGCTTACCGATTTGCTCCTTTCGTTCCCTTCAACGTGTTACCCTAAAATATCAGAATTCGAAACAAAAATCAAAGAAATTCCGTATGGCGTCTCCTTCTCTTTTTTTAGGGAGACAGCCTGCGATAGCAGTCCTGAATGTCCGGACACACGTTGATGACCCGATACGACCCTAACCGTCCCACTTCGAAAAAATTCTGGTGTTCCCTGGCCGCTCTGTCCAGCTCATCCAGGACCAACTGCTTTTCCCGTGGATCGCGAAAGGGGTAACAGTGCCTGAAGGTTCTCCCTCCGTCAACCCCTCTCAATTCGATAAGGAGTCCCTGAGCAGATGCAAGTGCGTAGGATGAAGGATAACCATAATAGCGCCTGGCCCACAGTCGTTCGATATCCGAATAACGGCGCTGTGCAACAGCTTCTTCGCGCATCCTTTCACGTTCGACGTGTCGATCGTAAACCTCCGCCGAGGAGACTCTCGGGAGTCCCTGTTCCCAGGGAGTCGGCAGACCAGCGGCCTTGCATTTCTTTTCCACGGCTTGCTCTTGGGCATCCAACCCCTGACTAAGGCGATGGCTCTTTTTCTCCATCTCCATGAGCTCCTTCTCAGTCTTGGCAATATCGCCTTCAGCCTCCTTCAGAACCCGGCGGAGCATGTCCCTTGCCTCATCAAGCTTGAGCGGCTTTCCCTCGGCTCCGGTCATGGCAAACATTCCTTTGGGATCGATCGTTCCCCTGCCAGAAGGAATTCGTGCATTGAGAGTCATCCTCTGAGCATCCTTCAGGGAGCTGTTCTTTCCTAAGATTTTGGAGGCGTCTTCTATCACACTCAAGGTCGTCTTCGTCTCCCAGCGCAGGCTTCGCAGTTTTTCCAGTTCATCCCTCAAGAAGGTAATATCGGCATTCACGGATGACCATTCCTTCTCTGCCGAAACAAAATCATTCTTCGCCTGGGTACAGAGATCTGTAGGAAAACTGAGAGGTGGAATGGTGAGAGAAACAACCATCCAAAACATTGTGATCCCCAATATTTTCCTTGCCATCGTATCCTCCCGTCTCTGGTGAATTTTACAAGTCATGCATCCGATGGATCCCGAGTCTCTCGGCCACCCTATCACCTTCATCCCCTCACAGATTAATCTCTTCATCCCAATCAAGCAAGTGATCTTGCCGCATAGTAAGCATCTCTTTTCCTGTGGTAGAAATTCACACGATCTCTCTCGCCGCCTGCTGATCGCCCGGAGGAAGCAGACGGCCCAGTTGAGAAAGGCTTAGGGCGGAACCTTTTGTGATTCTGCTTCTCACGCTCCGATGGTTTGAAAAAAATCATCTTTAGTCCCGCGATGGCGACCCTAACATTTCAAATGACAGTCCCCCAGAAAGAGTCTCAAGAAGTCACCTATCTTATTTATATCATGAAGCTATTTAGAAAATTGAAGATGGTTTCGCTCTCAAGAAAATCCCTCTTCCATGAAAAGCGATCCAAACAAGACATGAAGACATGACTACCAAAAAAGGGAATTTCAGTCAAGGAAAATTTTTGATGCACGGATTGCCAATTCTATTGGAGAGCACGAAGATCCTGGCTTTGACTCCCATCGGATGTCCCCAGTACTTTCTAAGCTGAGAATCAAGAGAAGAATAATTGAAGATGATTTCTAGAAGCTACCTGCTCTTGCGATTGACCAAGTAGATTCCGGCAAGCACCAAGATCCCACCGATGACTTGATTCATGCTCAAATATTCACCAAGCAAAGGCATGGAAAGGAGAGCTGTCACCACGGCCTGGCCCAACAATCCGACGGACACTGGGGCAGCGGAAAGATGGCCCAGAGCATAGCTAATCGTAAGCCAACCTCCCAATTGAGACACCAATCCTAATCCAACGAGTGCCAGCCATGTTTGATGAGAGTATCCAGTCAGTCGAACGCCAAGGAGGAGGCTCATTGGAAAAAGAAACACAATGCATGAAACAACCGAAAGGGTCACGAAGGTCAACGTATTCACGCGGGAACGGACTCGCTCGGTCGTAAGAAGATACGCTGCGTAGAAAAGACTTGCTCCAATGGCCATGAGGTCTCCCTCGTTAAAGCTCAATTGCCTCCACGCATCGCCCCCCACGATGAAGGCCATCCCAACCATGGCAAGGGTTAGGCCTACCCAGAAATTGAGTGAGAGGTGTTCATGGAAAACAAAAAGAACCCCCAGGCCCACCCAGATGGGAGCATTGTTTGCCAGAAGCGTAGCGGTTGCGGCAGAGGTTAGAAGCACGCCAGAGTTCCAAAGAACCAGGTCTAGGGCGAAGAAGAGTCCTCCGGCCAGGATTAAGACAAGGTCCCGCATTGAGGGACAAGAGGGCCGTGTCAGAAGCCACCATGGAACCAGGATGATTCCTGCAATAAACACACGGTAAAAGGCTGAGGCCGTGCCCGGTACAGAAGCAAACTTAACAAAGATCGCTGAACAACCAATGCAGACAACGCCCGCTACAAGGGCAAGATACGCCGACCCGTTTGGAGCATTTTGGATTTGAGGGGCACTTCCCATCTTATGAACGGTACCGGGAGAGTTCTGTTACAAGTTGCTGCGCAGAAGTAAAATGGATGGCCTGCATGCCGATTGAAGCAGCCACTGCCACGTGTTCTTTGATATCGTCGATGAAGAGGATCTTCATCGGCGGGACGGACGCCCATGCCATGGCTTTCAGAAAGATCTCAACATCTGGCTTTTTGAAACCTACCTCATGAGACAAGATCCACTTGTCAAAGAGATTGAGGATGGGAAAGGTCGAAAGGGCATACTCAAAATGGAGTGGATTCGTGTTGGAGAGTAGACCCAACTTCTTTTTCCCTTTTAAGGACCGGATGAGTTCAGAAACCTCGTGGTCTTCAGTGAAGATCTCATTCCAAATGGGAACAAAGGTGTCAAACGTCATGATGAGCTTAAAGCGTTCCTTGACCTGATTGAAAAATTCAATCGAGGACATCTTTCCAATCTCGTAATCGTTGACGGCTCCCTCCTGCCGATCGAAGAGGTATGAGAAAATCCTGGGTGGATCACTCAATTCCTTTCTTTCCGAGAATCGGGCAAGCTTCTCCGCAATCTGATAGTGATTAAAGGGAAGAATGACATTGCCAAGATCAAAGAGAAGGACTTCGATGGGGTGAGGGTTCATTAGGCTGTTCTGAAGGGTACCTAATCTTGAGGAAAAATTCAAGTGATCTGTCTGGGTGCTTCACTTACAAAGCATTGGACCTATATAGCATCGTGAGGTGATGATTTGCGATGGAGAGAGAACGGTCTTTGTCCGCTCGAGCTCAGTGGGGTCGTTCCCGAAGCACACAGCGATTCGGGAACGGTGAACTAACCGGCGCGCAGTCTTTTTGCGCGTCCGGTTGAGCGTCTTGTTAGGCGCGTTGTTTTCTGTGCCACATCGATTAGTGAGAGAAGTGCTTTGTTCACGGCTTCTTCGTTCGGGAATGCTTTAGCCACCTCAGGTCTAAGGACAACGATATTCGATGATTTGCGTAAGCGGCTCGCATACTTCCCTCTCATGAAGCCTCCGGGGAAATCTGACACTTTGTACTCTGCCCGTAACCCATTCCTGTTTGTGTATTTAACCTTCCTCATAGATCTTTCGCTCTCCTTTGCTCGCTAAACGAGCACTTATGATTCGAATCGTTTCACCTTCCTCAGTGTGGGCTACCACCAACAACCGACCTCGGTTTGAGACTCCGAAGGTGATATATCGATCTTCGTCAACTGAGTGATCTGGATCAGCACCTGTTACCGCCATGGGGTCACTCAGGACTGTTGCGGCCTCCTCGAACGAGACTTCATGCTTTCTTAAGTTCAACCTCGCCTTCCGCGGGTCCCATTCGATTTTCATGTTTCCATTATACCCTAATTCAAATATTAACGCCTAACGCTCGCGATCAGCCGGAGTTGTAAGCAATCGGCTGGATCGTATTGTTACCCCTTTTCTATGCCGCTCTTTTCAAGGTAACACGCATGCCCGCTTTCGTCGCCAAGCTAATGAGCATTTCAAGGCTAAACCGTTCCCATTTGCCTCTGATCAAGTCTGAAACCCTGGATTGACTAACGCCTAAAATTTCTGCAGCCTTGGCCTGCGTTAACCTCTTTGCTTTGATCCATTTCCGAAGATCGGCCATAAGATCGGCACGCATCTGAAGAATGGCTGCTTCATCAGGGGAATATCCCAGGTCAATGAATACGTTTCCAGAAGAATTAACAACTGGCTCGTTCATAAGTTACCTCCAATGCGTCTGTACCGTTCCTGAGCCAAATCGATATCCTGTCGGCTCGTTTTTCGAGTTTTCTTTTGAAATGCATGAAGCACATAAACCGCATCGCGAAACTTAGCAACATAGATTATCCGCCACTCGCGCAAAACATGAATACGGATTTCGTTCACCCCTGGACCGATCGTCTGCATTGGTTTCCAATCGCTCGGGTCGAGTCCACTTTGCACCGCTCGGAGCTCGAATCCTGCAGCACGGCGAGCTTCATCGGGGAAGTTCCGAAGATCGTCGAGGCTCGATCCCAGGAATTTGAGCGGTTTCACGGTCACCATTATATTATATAAGTTTTTATATATTTTGCAAGTTCAAAAACCGAGGTTTCTGTTGTGTGGGGTAACGATAGGAATGGAGCGCGGGGGTACTGACCTCCACTAAAAGACGACAGGTCTATTCGCCGTCGCCTTGGTTGACTTGTCAGAAGTTATTTTAAAGTCAAGCCAACGTGTTTATGTTTCTTCATTATTTCGATGATGATATCGAAAAGTGTTTTCCCTTCAGCGTTGTTTGCTCGAAGCAACTGTTCTTTTACTGATGGAATATTTGAGGGGGGACATTGTTTTAGTCTTCTTTCCAACCACTTGATTGTTTCGGAATAACCCAAATCGGATTTTGACTTATCTGAATGCTCCCAAATAATACCAATTGGCTCCTCATACTCAAATGCTCCAAAGCCACCCCGCAATAGATCATTGAATGCATCGAGGTTTCTACCGATTTTCCAATCCAAATCTTTCGTCAAAACACTTTCCGCCTCATCATAAAAACCTTCGAGGGTATCGAACCTATTGCCGTCAAGTACAAATGTCTTAGTGGTCATATCACTCCTAACGGCGGGTATCTGCGGGAGCCGCTTTTATTGGCGATCCGCTGCACGCCCTTGTTAGAAGATACTTATTATTTCCACGGCAACAATTACGCCTAATATGATCGCAGCGATGCTGAGAAGCACCGCCCATTTTCACTTTGCATAGAATGAAGACGGACGACCTTCGATTCCAACAGGCATATGACGTTTTATCAACCAGTACACACCAACGGCAACCAAGCCGGCACCCCAAACCTGATTCCATCCTATCTTCATCTTTTCTGCTCTAATTACCCTCTAACATTATTTTGTATACTTATTGTATTCTTTGTTGAAAAATGATCGATGAGGCTAAGAACTCTCTTAACAAAGTCTGTCAGGTCAAGTCTCGTTGGTCACAATTTAAAAATATTCACTGATCGCTTGAGCCAGGGATGGGATCGTATAATCCCGCGGTTGGATATGAACAGTCATTCCCAGATTCTCCGCGGTTTGAGCCGTAATGGGGCCGATACACGCGATAGTCATCCCTTTGAGTAATTCTTTCAAATCTTCTTTCTTCAGAAGTTCGACAAAATGATTGACCGTGGATGAAGAAGTAAAGGTAATGACATCGACCTTTCCGTTCTCCAAAATGTTTTTCAGTCTTCTCGCTCCGCCTCTGGGCCTGACCGTCCGGTAGGCTTCAACGACGTCCACCTCTGCACCCAACGCTCTCAGCCCTTTCGGCAAGATATCCCGAGCCTGCTTGACACGGGCGAGAAGGATCCGCTTCCCTTGGACAGCCATCTTTTCAAATCCCTGAAGGATGGCTTCGGCGACAAATTCCTTGGGTGTGTAGTCGACCTCAATCCCTCTCGCCTGCAATTGCCGAGCCGTGGCGGGTCCAATGGCGCAGAATTTCAGAGAGGAAGGGATTTGAGGCTTTTTCATTCTTTCGCTTAACCGCCTCCAGAAAAAATCGACGCCGTTCACACTGGTGAAGATCACCCAGTCATAGGATGGGAGTCGATCGGTCGCCCGGTCGAGTTCCTCCCAAGTCAACGGAGGGACGATTTCTATGGTTGGGAACTCGATCAGTTCAGCTCCAAGATCTCTGAGCCGAGAGGCAAATTCTCCTGACTGCTCGCGTGCCCGAGTGATCAGGATGGTTCTTCCGGCAAGTGGTTGCTTATTCATCGTTGCGATCGTCGAGCGACACAGAGGGCACCGATCTTCCGTAAATCTCGTCGAGGATTGTCTTAGCGCCCATCTCAAGAAGGGTCTCTGCTAACTCAATTCCGAGGGATTCTGCTTCTTCAACCGAACCCGTCACCTGATGCCTGATCAACGTTCTTCCATCGACTGTTCCCACCATCCCCTCGAGTTGAAGAGTTGAGCCGGTCTTTCTTCCATACGCTGCGATCGGAACCTGGCACCCTCCCTCCAGTTTCCTGAGAAAGGCTCTCTCTCCCAAAACGCAGACGGCAGAATCAGGGTCGTTCAAAGAATGGATGTACGGTTCCGTCACGGAGTCCTTGACCCTCGTCTCAATGCCGAGCGCGCCCTGACCGATGGCAGGGAGAGAAATTTCCACAGGAAGGATTTCCGTGATGCGCTTTTCGAACCCCATTCTCCTCACCCCCGCAAGGGCCAGGACGATGCCGTCGAGGTTCATCGCCTCAAGTTTTTTCAAACGGGTGTCCAAGTTGCCCCTCAGGGGTACCATCTCAAAATCGGGCCTGAAGTGGAGAAGCTGGGCCTGCCTCCGTAGACTGCTCGTTCCGATCTTTGCGCCCTGCCCAAGATTCTGCAACCGTGTCCCGTTTGGGGAGATGAAGACATCTCTGGGATCCTCGCGCTTCGTGATTGCGGCCAGATGAAGACCCTTTGGGAATTCGGTCGGAACATCCTTGATACTGTGAACAGCCAGATCAATCCTCTCTTCAAGGAGAGCCTCTTCAATCTCCTTTACGAAGAGGCCCTTCCCGCCAATCTTGGCCAAGGGTGCATCCTGAATCTTGTCTCCTGTGGTCTTGATCACGGTGAGGGTGATTTTGAGGTGAGGATCCCTCTGAAGGAGTTTTTCCTTTACCCAGTTCGCCTGGAAGAGAGCAAGCGGGCTTCCCCGTGTTCCAATCCGGATCTCATGCGAGACCATTCGACGTAATCCTCTCTTCCTTCTCTTCGTCCTCGGGTTTCTCTTCGTCCTTCCCCGAAGATCTTTCAATTTCGTTTGATGGAAGTTGAAAAAGGGTGCGCAGGGTATCGATGTAGAGATCCGTCATCATCTCCTCGTCCGCCCTCTTCATGAAGGTCACGGGATCATGAAGAACCTTGTTGATGATAGAGGAGGTAAGGGCCTCCAGAGATTTCCTCTCCTTCTCGGACAGGCTGGGATGGATGGCAAAGGTCTTCTCCAGTTCCTTCTTTCGAATGTCCTCAAACTTCTTTTTAAGGGCCACAATCGTGGGGGTGATGTCCAAGGACCGGTACCAGTTGACAAACTTGACCACCTCATCCTGCACGATCGATTCTGCTTTGTTTGCCTCCTTCTCACGGTCCCGGATATTTTCGTCGGCCACCCTTTGGAGATCATCAATGTTGTAAAGGTAGACATTTTCAATGTCTTCGACCTTGGGTTCAATATCGCGGGGGTCGGCAATGTCGATGAAGAAGATCGGTTTCTGTTTTCGATCCTTCATCACCTTTGCCACTTGCTCATGCTGAATCAGGTATTGAGGCGAGTCCGTGGCACTGATGACAATGTCTGCCCGCCTTAGGCCCACGCTCATTTCTTCAAAGGGAATCGCCTCTCCCTTGAATTGGTGTGCCAACCCAGCCGCCCGGTCATAGGTCCGGTTGCTGACCAGAACTTTCCTAACCCCTCCCGAAACGAGATGCTGTGCGGCCAGTTCAGACATCTCGCCTGCACCGATGAGTAACACCGTTTTTTCTTCGAGGGTTTCGAAAATCTTCTTGGCGAGATCAACCGCCACAGAACCCACGGAGACGGCGCTGTTCCCAATTTGGGTTTCAGTCCTCACCCGTTTGGCCACATGAAAGGCCCGATGAAGAAGTCGATGGAGGACGAGACCAGAAGTATTGGTCTGGGTAGAAACCTCGTATGCCGACTTGATCTGACCTGAGATCTGAGGTTCGCCCACCACCATCGAATCGAGACTCGAAGCCACCCGAAAGACATGTTTCACTGCCTCTTCACCCGACTGGGCGTATAGACTTCTCTCAAACTCTTTCAGAGGGAGGTGATGGTAATCGGAGAGGAAATGTTTCAGATCAGCGACAGCCTTCTCTGGCGCCCGAGCAACGGCGTAAATCTCTACCCGGTTACAGGTAGAAAGGATCATGTTCTCCTTTACGGAGGCAAGTGATTTGACCTGGCCAAGGGCCTCCTCAATCCTTTCGTCCGGAAAGGCTAAGCACTCCCGAATCTCGATGGGAGCTGTTTTATGATTCAAACCGACAACGATGATTTCCATATCGCCAAAAAAGAAGGTTAAGGCTAAGGTTCAGGTTAAGCACAAACCTTCAGACTGAAGCGGAAAGTGAAGCTCCACGCCCTAAAGGGCGTGGCCGTTCGGCAGAGCTCACGGCCCTGAGTATACCGAAGGGCTTCCCGGTAAGGTACTTTCCCTTTACATTGTGCCCCTTGACCCCGCCCTCAAGGGCGGGGCTTACGGGGTACTTGCCGG
>Ga0209254_10006198_pt1 | contig 11023 bp, 13 predicted proteins | sample FrelakmetDIP11DI_FD_187148 | JGI IMG/M metagenome (GOLD analysis project Ga0209254, IMG submission 187148) | Freshwater lake sediment microbial communities from the University of Notre Dame, USA, for methane emissions studies - DIP11 DI (SPAdes)... | ecosystem: Environmental > Aquatic >... | reverse complement strand
GGGCCACCATCCAGGCCGAGAACCGACGCCAGGAAGAGCACATCGAGCTGATCGCCAGCGAGAACTACACGTCGCCCGCCGTGATGGCCGCGCAGGGCTCGCAGCTAACCAACAAGTACGCCGAGGGCTACCCCGGCAAGCGCTACTACGGCGGTTGCGAACACGTCGATGTGGTCGAGCAACTGGCCATCGACCGCTGCAAGCAGTTGTTCGGCGCCAACTTCGCCAATGTCCAGCCCAATTCGGGCTCGCAGGCCAACCAGGCGGTGTTTTTCGGCCTGCTGCAGCCCGGCGACACGATCATGGGCATGAGCCTGGCCGAAGGCGGCCACCTCACGCATGGCATGGCGCTGAACATGAGCGGCAAGTGGTTCAAGGTCGTCAGCTACGGCCTCGACGCCGACGAGGCCATCGACTACGACGCCATGGAGCGTCTGGCACACGAGACCAGGCCCAAGTTGATCATCGCCGGCGCCTCGGCCTACAGCCTGGCCATCGACTTCGAGCGCTTTGCCAAGGTGGCCAAGGCCATCGGCGCGATCTTCATGGTCGACATGGCGCACTACGCCGGCCTGATCGCCGCGGGCGTGTACCCGAACCCGGTGCCGCATGCCGACGTGGTGACCTCGACAACGCACAAGAGCCTGCGCGGCCCGCGCGGCGGCATCATCCTGATGAACGACGAGGCGATTGCCAAGAAGATCAACAGCGCGATCTTCCCTGGCATCCAGGGTGGCCCGCTGATGCACGTGATTGCCGGCAAGGCGGTGGCCTTCAAGGAGGCGCTCGAGCCGGCCTTCAAGGTCTATCAGCAGCAGGTGGTCGCCAATGCCCGCGTGCTGGCCGACACCCTGACCGAGCGCGGCCTGCGCATCGTCAGCGGTCGCACCGAAAGCCATGTGATGCTGGTCGACCTGCGGCCCAAGGGCCTGACGGGCAAGGAGGCCGAAGCCATCCTCGGCCTGGCACACATGACCTGCAACAAGAACGGCATCCCGAAGGATCCGCAAAAGCCGATGGTCACCAGCGGCATCCGCCTGGGTTCACCGGCCTTCACCACGCGCGGCTTCATGGCAGAACAGGCGCGGCAGACGGCGCACCTGATCGCTGACGTGCTCGACAAGCCGCACGACGAGGCCAACCTGGCGGCCGTGCGCGCCAAGGTGGCGGCCCTCACTCGCGACTTCCCCGTGTACCGGTAAGCGGCCCCTGCCATGCGCTGCCCCTTCTGCAGCCACGAAGAAACGCAGGTTGCCGAGACCCGCGACTCCGACGACGGTGACGTCATCCGCCGCCGCCGCCGCTGCCTGAAGTGCGAAAAACGCTTCACGACCTACGAGCGACCCGAGATCGCCATGCCGACGGTGGTGAAGAAGGACGGCGGCCGCGCCGAGTTCGACCGCGGCAAGCTGCGCGCGTCGATGATGCTGGCGCTGCGCAAGCGGCCAGTCAGCGTGGAGCAACTGGATGCGGCGGTCGAACGCATCGAAGACAAGCTGCTCACCAGCGGCGCGCGCGAGGTTGCTTCCACGCGCTTGGGCGAGCTGGTGATGCGCGAGTTGAAGCGCATCGACAAGGTGGCCTACGTGCGCTTTGCGTCGGTGTATCGCAGCTTCGAGGATGTGGACGAGTTCCGCCAGCTGATTAGGGATATCTGAACGGCCACCGCACCAAAGCTGTGCGGCTCCCACCGATGGGTGTGCCACCCTTTGGGGGGAAAGTCTTTCGAGTTCGCGCTGCCTAAAGTCATCTCCACCCAAACCAGGAGATCGACATGCAACGCAAGTGCTTCCCGGCCTTTCAACGCGGCCTGAGCTTGGTCGAAATCTGCGTGGTGCTGGCAATCGTCAGCATCCTGGCGGGAACCGCGCTGCCGTCCTTCGACGGCATGCTTGAGTCGCGCCGCCTCGTCGGCCAGGCGGCCGAACTTGCGCTCGACCTGCGCTACGTGCGCTCGGAGGCCGTGGCGCGCAACGAGGGCGTTCGAGTCAGCTTCCAGACACCGGCCGGCGGCAGTTGCACGATCGTTCACACGGGGGCCACCGCCGACTGCACCTGCGATGGCAGTGGCGTTGCTCAATGCTCGAACGGTGCCACGGCCCTGAAGACGACGTTTTACCCGGTCGGCCGCGGCACCTCGGTGCACGCCAATGTTTCATCGATGCGCTTCGATCCGGTCAACGGCACCGTCTCGCCAGCCGGCACCGTGCGTGTCAGCACCAGTAGCGGCGCAGAAGTGCACCATGTCGTCAACATCCTGGGCCGCGTGCGCACCTGCTCGCCAGGCGGGTCTGCCAAGGGCTACAAAGTGTGCTGAATCGAGCACTCCCGCCACGCAAGCGCGCGGCAGACAAACGGCTGGTGTCGAGCGATAAACGGGGCCGGGGCAGTGCGTCACGACTCGTTACAAGCGGCACAATCGAATCCATGGACATGAGCCACCAGACGACCGAGTGCCATGGCCAGCAATCACGCAGACGCGGTTTCACGCTGATCGAGATGATGATCGTCGTTGTGATCGTCGCAGTTCTTGCCGCCGTGGCACTGCCGGCGTACTTCGGGTCGCTGCGCAAGACGCGCCGCGCCGAGGCCGTGGCAGCAATGTCGCAGATCCAACAAGCACAGGAGCGTTGGCGCGCCTCATGCCCAAGCTATGCCACCCTGATCCCTACGGCCAACGCTGGCAACTGCAACACGGGTACCAGCGGGTTGGCGATCACGGCGATGGCTGGCGCACGCTATGCGTATGCCTTGTCAAGTGTTTCGGCCACGGGCTACACACTCACGGCGAACACGGTGGCCGGCAGCAGCCAGGCCTCGGACACGGGGTGCACATCTTTGGTCATGACCGTGACCAACGGCGTGGCGGTGCAAACGCCCGCGCAGTGCTGGAGCCGCTGATCGTGCGACCTCACCTTGGCTTCACGATGATCGAGTTGATGGTCGTGCTTGCCGTGTTGGCGTTGCTGGCCACGCTGGTGGCGCCATCGTTCAACGAGCAGCTTGCGCGGCGCCGCCTCGAGGGCGTTGCCACCGACCTCAGCACCGACCTGCAGTTTGCCCGCACCCAGGCCGTTGACGACCGCAGCACGGTGCAGCTGGTGACCGAGAACGGCGGCAGTCGCTACCGCGTCGTCAACGCCGCCAATGCCACGCTGAAGACTGTTGATTTGCCGGCCGGCATCACGGCCACCGATGCGATCACCGTGACCTACGAACAGTTGCGCGGCACGGCCAATGCCGTGCAGATCACGTTGTCGAATACGCGCACGAGCGCCCAGCTGCGACTCGACACCAACGCCATGGGCCGGGTCAGCATCTGCACGATCAGCGGCAGCCTGAAGGGGTACACCACATGCACTTGAGCCACGCCACGTTCCTTCGCAGCGCGCCGGTACAGCGCGGTTTGTCGATGGTGGAGCTGATGGTCGGCATCGCGCTGGGCATGTTCCTCGTCGCCGGCGCTTCGACGCTGTTTGTCAATCACCTGGACAACAGTCGCCGACTGCTGCTCGAAGCGCGCCTGAACCAGGATCTGCGCGCCACAGCCGACCTGATCACGCGCGACCTGCGCCGGGCCGGGTACTGGGGCAACGCCTTGCAGGGCACGGTGGCCGCCGGCGCAGGCAGCACCACCGTGGTCAACCCCTACCGCAGCGTGACGCCGAACCCTGGCGCATCGACCATTGCCTACAACTTCTCGCGCGATGTGACGGAGAACAATGCGCTCGATGCCAACGAGCAGTTCGGCTTCAACCTCAACAACGGCGCGATTCGGCTGTCGATCAATGGCGTATCGCAGGTCGTCACCGATCCCGACACGTTGACGATCACGGCCTTCACGATCGCCCCGACAGAGACGGTCGTCGACATACGGGACTCCTGCGCGAGCACCTGCACTGGCGGCGGATGCCCGACGATCACCGTGCGCCAGTACCTGTTGACCTTGACTGGGCGCGCGACGCGTGACCCGACCATGACGCGCACGTTGCAGACGCGCGTGCGCGTTCGCAATGACCTGTTTGCCGGCGCCTGCCCGGCCTGAAGCAGCGAGGACCCGTCATCATGCAAGCGCGTCTATTCGTCCACTCGTGGCGCCTTCAGCGCGGTGCCAGCGCGTTGATCGTCACGATGCTGCTGCTGTTCGCCTCGTCGATCGTCGTCTTCTACCTCAATCGCGGGCTGCTCTTCGAGCAGAAGACCTCGGCCAACCAGTTGCGATCGACGAGCGCCTTCGAAGTTGCCGAGGCGGGGCTGGAGTGGGCCACCGGCATGCTGAACGCGCCCTACGACATTTCGACGAACTGCTCCCTGCTGGCGACGACGAACCTCTCGTTCCGCACCAAGTACATCCAGACAACCGGGGGTTCATCGAGCGTGTCGGTGACGACACGAACGTTCCCAGGCTGCAAGCTCAATGGCACGGCACTGACCTGCAGTTGCCCTGCGTTGCCAGGAGCCAATGACGAAAGCGTGGCGAGCCTCGGCACGGCGGTGTTGCCGGGTTTCACGATCACGTTCACGGATGTCGGTGACCCCCAGGCCGTGCGCGTGACCGCCACCGGGTGCACCGCGCAGGCAGGTGCCTGCAAGCCGGCCACGACGACCCTCACGCCAGCGGCCACGAATGCGGCGACGACGGCCAATTCCGACGCCTGGGCCCAGGTGTCGGCGATCCTCAAATTGAGGCCGCTGCTGCGTGCCGGGCCCTCGGGTCCCCTGACCTGCGGTACGTCATGCCAGCCCGGCGGTTCGTACAACATCATCAATACCGAGGTCGCCTCCAACGGTTACCTGGTCAATGCAGGCACCACGATCACGACGGGCAACGGCGTCACCTACCAGACCATTCCGGGCCAACCGGTCCAGAACGCCCTGATTCCCAACGACGCGTCGCTTAACGCCATCGCCAGCTCGGACCCGACGTGCGCCAACTCGGCGATGTTCAGGACCTACTTCGGCGTCACGATGGCCGAGTACGCGGCCTCGCCGGCGGTGAGGACGATTCCGAACTGCGGCCAGGCGAATGCCTGCGGCAGCCTCGTCAACACGGCGCTGAACGACGGTTGGAAGAACTTCTACTTCCCGGACGGCTTTGCGCTGAACAGCAGCGCGCCGTTCAGCTCGATGGGCGCCGCGGGCGCCGGCAACGGCGTGAATATCGTGTCACCGGGCGACATCGACATCAACGGCAACATCGAGATCCACGGCCTGATCTTCTCCAACAGCGCCAACTTCAACGACCTCGGCACGGGCACCGCCGATATCTTCGGCGCGATGATCACCTGCGCGGCCCAGCGCAGCAATGGCAACGGCACGATCACCTACGACTCGAACGCACTCGGCGGGCCCGGTCTCAGGCCGGGCGTGATGGCCCGCGTGCCGGGCAGCTGGCGCGACTTCACTCCTTGACGACTGGCAGGACCGAATCATGAATACACCCCAAGTTAGCCGCCAGGGCCAGCAACGCGGCTTCAGCCTGGCCGAGGCCCTGATCGTGCTGCTGGTCATGTCATTTGGCATGCTGGCCTTGTCGGGCATGCAATTGAGCCTGTCGCGCAACGCCGACGTCGCCAAGCAACGCACCGAGGCAATGCGCCTGGCGCAAGCGCGCATCGAGGAGATGCGCTCGTTCACAGGCATCGGCACCGGCGCGATCAACTGGAATGGGCTCGATGCGATGGTCAACTCGACCACGACGACCAACACCAGCTACACCGTCGCTTCGGCCATGAGCGGGGTGGACACCGATGCCTTGCGCGCGGTCAATGTGCAGGTGGACTGGGTCGACCGCACCGGGGCCCCCCAGCGCGTCAGCCTGGCGTCGGTGATCTCGCAGACCGACCCGCGCGATCCTGGCTTCATCGGCAACCCGCTGCCGCTGAATACACCGCTCAAGCGCCCGAAAAACCGCAATATCAACATTCCCATTCCAGCGCTGTCGCTCGGCGATGGTCGCAGTTCGACCCAGTTCGCGCCCGACTATGTCGTCGTCTACAGCAACATCACTGCGGGTGTGGTGCAGATCTGCAATCCGGTCACCGCCGGCCCCACAGCCACGGTCATCGAGATCAATGACGCACTCGCAGGCAATGCCGGGTCATGCGTTGACATCGCGGGGTACATCCTGGCCGGCTACATCGGTCGCAGCTCTGGCTCCGTGACCTTTCCGACGGGCATCAACCACTCGGGCATCTCGCGCGACCAGCCATTCACCGGGCAGGGCATCCGCTGCCTATTCTCCGACGCCACTGACCAGAACACCAACGCGCTGATCACCGTTGACGACGGCTACAAGTACTATGTCTGCGTCGTGCCGTTGGCGGCGCCGCTCTTGTGGAGCGGCACCGTGCGCCTCGGTGGCGTGCCGACCACGGGCAGCCTGATCGTCTGTCGCTACCAATACACGCAGACCGCCGTGACCGCCAACGAACGCAATATCCAACCGTACGTCAACGTGAACATGTCGATGGACGAGCAGAACTATCAGGTCGCGACTTATGGCGCCAGCCCAGCGTCCAGCCTCGCGGGCAGCACGACCGCGTGCCCGTCAGGCATGACGGTCACAGGTGTGTCGGTCGGTGTGGTTCACCAGGATTGCCGTTTGGCGAACCCCAGCCGAGCGACGGAATGCCCGATACCGTCGCCCTGACGTGACAGCCATGCCGGGCGACCGCTCGAGTCTTCGGTCCGCCTGCAACGCGCTTGCCGAGAGCGCAATGGGCCTGTCGGACCCCAATCCGCGCGTCGGCTGCCTGCTTGTCGCGCCGAACGGAGTGCATCTTGGCGCCGGCCATACCCAGCGAGCCGGAGGCTCTCACGCCGAGTTGAGGGCCTTGCACGCCGCGCGCGAATCCGGCCACGATGTTCGCGGCGCAACCGCCTACGTCACCCTCGAACCCTGCTCGCACCACGGCCGCACGCCGCCTTGCTGCGATGCCTTGATCGAAGCCGGCATCGCCAAAGTGGTGGTGGCCATCGTCGATCCGAACCCATTGGTCGCAGGGCAGGGCATTGCCCGCTTGCGCGCCGCCGGTATCGAAGTGGAAGTGGTCGGGGGCACGTGGGGCAACGCCTCGCGCGAACTCAACATCGGTTTCTACTCGCGCATGATTCGCGGCCGACCCTGGGTGCGGATGAAGGTGGCGGCGTCGCTCGATGGCCGCACAGCGCTCGACAACGGCGCCAGCCAATGGATCACCGGCGAGGCGGCGCGTGCTGACGGCCATGCGTGGCGCAAGCGCGCGGGTGCTGTGCTCACCGGCATTGGCACGGTGCGCGAGGACGACCCTCGGCTCGATGTGCGCCTGGTGCCGACCGACCTGCAGCCGTTGCGCGTGGTCGTCGACTCGCGGCTAGACATCGCGCCGTCGGCTCGCGTGTTGCAGCCACCCGGCCGCGCGCTGGTTTACACGGCCAGCGACGACGCGGCGCGGATGGGGGCACTCGCGGCCCCGCACATCGAAGTGGCGCGCCTGCCAGCCGATGCGCAGGGCAAGACCGACCTGGCGGCGATGCTCGCCGACCTGGCGCGGCGCGAGGTCAACGAGTTGCACGTCGAAGCCGGTGAAAAGCTCAACGGTTCGTTGCTGCGCGAAGGCTTGGTGGACGAGTTGTTGCTCTACGTTGCTCCACGCCTGCTCGGCCCGGGCCGCGGCATCGCCGCCATCGGCCCGTTGGCGACCTTGGCTGGCAGCCTGGACTTCGAATTCGTCGATGTCGAGCGTGTCGGCGCCGACCTGCGGCTGCGCCTGCGGCCGGCGGGGCGGGCGGTGTTCTGACCAGCTTGCGCCTCGGCGTGCTGTGACGATTGGGTTGATGGCTGGATCGCCTTACGGTAAAGTAAGGCATCTCCAGGAGTTTGAAACGATGGCCAGCGCAACCGTCACCAGCAAGGGTCAGATCACGATCCCGGCCAACGTCCGCCAGGCCCTGCAGGTCGAGCCCGGCGATCGGGTCGAGTTCGTCGAAGTCGATTCCGGCCGGTTCGAGGTGGTCGCTGTTACGCACTCGGTCACGGAGCTCAAGGGAATGTTCGGCAAGGCGACGAAGCGCGTGTCGATCGAGGATATGAACAAGGCGATCGCGGCGCGCGGTGCGGCAGCACGATGACCGGCTTGGACACCAACGTGCTGGTGCGCTACATCATGCAGGACGACGCCAAACAGTCGCTGAAGGCGACGAAACTGATGGAGGCGCTCACGGTCGACGAACCCGGATTCGTGTCGCTCGTTTCGGTGGTCGAACTCGGGTGGGTGCTGTCGTCATCCTATGATCTGGATCGCGAGCAGGTGGCCCGGGCTCTCGAACTGCTGCTGCGGACGAAGACTGTTCTTGTTGATCGCGCTGACGAGGTGACGAAGGCGCTGCGTGTGTTCAAGGCAAGCTCGGCGGACTTTGCGGACTGCCTGATCGAGCGCACCGCCGCGAGCGCCGGTTGCGGCAGAACGATGACGTTCGATGTCGGCGCGGCGAAGATGTCCGGCATGACGTTGATTCAATAGCTTGCACACGATCAAGCGATGGCGCGCAGCTTCGAGCCGCCACGTCAACAGCGCGCCGCAAGGCGTGGTCGCCGTGCGGCCGCAACCCCGCCACCTACAATCCCGGCCATGCCGATTTCCCCCATTCCTGAGCTGGTCGCCGAGCTGGCGGCCGGCCGCATGGTGATCCTCGTCGACGAGGAAGACCGCGAAAACGAAGGTGACTTGGTGCTGGCCGCTGACCATGTCTCGCCGGCCGCCATCAACTTCATGGCCAAGCATGGCCGCGGCTTGATCTGCCTGACACTGACGCGCGATCGCTGCGAGCGCCTGCAACTGTCGGCCATGGCGCGCAACAACGGAACCAAGCACGGCACGGCGTTCACGGTTTCGATCGAGGCCGCGACGGGAGTCACCACCGGCATCTCGGCGGCCGACCGAGCGCGCACGGTTCAGGCCGCGGTGGCGCGCGACGCGCAGGCCAGCGATCTGGTGCAGCCCGGCCACATCTTCCCCTTGCTGGCCCAGGATGGCGGCGTGCTGATGCGGGCTGGCCATACCGAGGCCGGTTGCGACCTGGCAGGCATGGCCGGGTTGACGCCGGCCGCCGTGATCTGCGAGATCATGAATGACGACGGCACCATGGCGCGCTTGCCCGAATTGCAGGTCTTCGCACGCGAACACGGTCTGAAGATCGGCACCATTGCCGCGCTGATCCAGCACCGCAGCCACAACGAATCGCTGATCGACGTGCTCGGATCGCGCGAAATCGACACGCCGCAAGGGCGCTTTCACTGCACCACGTTTCGCGACCGCAGCTGGGGCGGCCTGCACCTGGCGTTGACGATCGGCCAGTGGGCGGCCGACGACGAGATACCGGTGCGTGTGCACGAGCCGCTGTCGGTGATGGACCTGCTCGATGCCGGCACCGGCCCCCACTCGTGGCCGCTGCCGGCGGCATTGGCGGCCTTGCAACAGGCCGGCCGCGGCGCCGCGGTGCTGCTCAACGCGGGTGGCGACGCAGCCGGACTGCTGGGCCGTGCGCTGCCCGCATCGGCTTCGCTTGCCGTGCCTGCGCCCGGGCAGATGGACCTGCGCACCTACGGTGTCGGCGCGCAAATCCTGCGCCATCTCGGCGTGCGTCGCATGAAGCTGCTGGGCAATCCGCGCCGCATGCCCAGCATGACGGGCTACGGCCTGGAAGTCACCGGCTTCATCGCCGCACCCCAGCAGAATTGAGACGCCGCATGCAAGCTTCCGACAACGGCGCAGACGTGCCCCTGGACGGCGAAGGCCTGCGCATCGCAATAGTGCGCGCGCGATTCAACGACGCCGTCACCCGCAAGCTCGAACAGGCCTGCCTGGCCGAACTGGCTGTGCTAGGCGTGGCCGGCGCCGACATCAAGCGCATCAGCGTGCCGGGAGCGCTGGAGATTGCGTTGGTGCTCAAGGCGCTGGCTGAGAGCGAGGACTACGAGGCGCTGGTTGCCATCGGCTGCGTGATTCGCGGCGAGACCTACCACTTCGAGTTGGTGGCCAATGAAAGCGGCGCCGGCGTCACGAGGGTGGCACTCGACCATCAGGTGCCGATCGCCAACGCCATTCTCACCGTCGAGAACGAAGCCCAGGCCTGGGCTCGCGCCGAAGACAAGGGCCGCGACGCCGCGCGCGTTGCGGTCGAAATGGCGAACCTGATGGAAGACCTCCTGTGACCGACACACCGGCGAAGAAGCCCGCCCGCCGCACGCCCGCCAAGTCCCAACGCCGCCGCTCGCGCGAGTTGGCCTTGCAGGGGCTGTACGAGTGGCTGTTGTCGGGCGCCGAGGCGACCACGATCGACGCCCACATGCGCGAGCACGACGGCTTCGACAAGTGCGACAGTCTGCACTTCGATGCACTGCTGCACGGCTGCATCGCCGAAGCGGCCGACCTCGATGCCGCACTGGCGCGCCACGTTGACCGCAAGACCACCGAGCTATCGCCTGTCGAACACGGCGTGCTGCTGATCGGTGTCTATGAGTTGAAGCACTGCATCGACATCCCCTACAAGGTGGCGATCAATGAAGCCGTCGAGTTGGCCAAGGCTTTCGGTGGCACCGATGGCCACAAGTACGTCAACGGCGTGCTCGACAAATTGGCCGCCGACCTGCGGCCGCTGGAAGTGCAGGCCATGCGCGCGGCACGGGCATGAGCCCGCCGGGCCGCCCCAAGGCGAATACCGCAGCGCGCAGCGTGGAGGTTGCCTGATGCGCCGCTCGCTCGCGTGAAGCGCGCTCAGCGGCTCGACCACATCGAGCCCTTCTACGTAATGAAGGCTCCGGGTCGGGCAAAACACAGATTCCGCATCGCGGAAAGCGTGCGATGAAACTCGCCTCCCGTTTGAGTTTTATTGAACCTTTCTACGTGATGGAGTGCGCCAAGGCGGCGCAAGAGATTGCGCGCGGCCCATTGTGTGACCCGGCCTTGGGCGGCCGGCCGATGATCTACCTCAACATCGGCGAGCCCGATTTCACCGCGGCACCGGCCGTCGTGGCCGCTGC
>Ga0209254_10006197_pt1 | contig 11025 bp, 6 predicted proteins | sample FrelakmetDIP11DI_FD_187148 | JGI IMG/M metagenome (GOLD analysis project Ga0209254, IMG submission 187148) | Freshwater lake sediment microbial communities from the University of Notre Dame, USA, for methane emissions studies - DIP11 DI (SPAdes)... | ecosystem: Environmental > Aquatic >... | reverse complement strand
CTCATAGATCTTCGCCCAACGAGGCTTGAGCAATTGCCTCCATCTTTTTGGGCCGAGTATGATTCCTTGTTGGTGTCCCCAATCGTCACCAAAAAGTACCCCATCAATCGGCAGCTCGCAAGTGTAATCGACCAATTTCAGATAAAGGTTCATCAATCGTTCAAGGGACTCCTCAAAAAAATCAGGATGTAAGCTGACATCCATGAGGGAGTTTTCAAAACCACGCATAATCCAGGTACGTTCGAAGAGACCCCAGCCCAAATTTCCTACAATAAAGGATTCCCCGTCATTTTCGGCTATCGTTTGGAAAGCCTGCTCCTTTAAATTGGGGCGGAAAAAATGTTCCGGAGAAGGGAAGCTGTACCCATCAAAAGAAGGTTGATCCAGAGCTGGTTTCTCTAGATGCCAGGGACGCCTGTCAATCCGCCAAATTCCTCCGAAACCGTCCATAATCCTTACAGTATCAACCGGGGTGCGTGGATCGGTGTCACATGCCTGGACCGTCTTAATATAAGGTGTCAATTTGCTTCGCCAGGATGTCGACTGATAAAATTCATCCAGCCTGAGGTCGACATCGTCCTCAAAAAAAAGCGTGTAAGGTGTTTTTGGCGGTTGATGATGGTCAAGTGATTCATATACCATATCGCGAGGTTTCATGATCTCTCCTTTGCATTATTACAAGATGTAAATCGGTACATATATCTTTTACCGGGCATTGAATTGGATGATATTAAATAGAAGGATTAATTAAGGATTTGAAAGAATCCCTTGCCTTCTGAAACAAAAAGACAAAGATTGCCTTTCGGATGATCGTATAGCCGGCAAGAAAGAGCAAGTTTGTCGTTGATATAAACAACCAGGCATGAGTTTTCAATAAGGATCGTCATAATATAAGTTTCACTGGATGAATATGGCAAGGGTCTTTCGAGCATAAAAGGTTGATCGCCAGGACGAGGCCATCGATCGATCAGGATCCGTTTGGAAGCCGGTTCAATCCGAAGCTGGTAATAAGTGTTTAATTCGTTGTCAGCTTTTATCAACAAACCGGCGGACGCTGTCCCTGGTTGAAGGAGAACTTTCATTTCTAACCTACAAGGATCGGGTAACTCACCCAGGTTAACAATTGACAGTCGGCTTTCGGAATCACAAGAATAGGTCCAATTTTCTACATTCCATTCACCCAGAACCAGGTTTGATTGGGAAGGAATAAAAACCGGGAAGGCTTGTCGAACTGTCTCGGGTGGTCTGACAGATAACGTGCCGTCGATTTCTTGTTGGATTTCATGAACAACGAGGTTTCCTCCCCAATTCCATTCACCATCGTCTTTTTGATCAGTCCGGGTAGGCAGCCAGCCAACAATCCAACGTCGTACATCGTCAGACACGGTCTTGGCAGCGTAAAATCCACGACCATCAAACGTATCATTTGAAGGTGTCAGCCAGGGGCCAGAAATGGATCGACTCATCCGGTAGTGAGTGACACACCTTTCGCTGAAGGTTGAATAAACCAGATACCACCAGTCACCCATTTTAAATAAATCTGGGCATTCATGCGTGTAATAGAGGTTGGGATCCCAAAAAGGTTGCCTGACATGCCATTTTTTCAAATCATTAGAAACAGCCAGAGCTGTTAATCCCCGGTTTCGAGAAGGTCCCTGGTTCTTTCGGGCAGCAAGCAACATCCAGTATTCGGATGAATTTTCGTTCCAGAAAACAAAAGGATCACGCCAATCATCCGCTTCATAACCGAGATCTTCAGGAGCGAAGAATACAAAGTCAGGGTCTTTAGTCCAGGAAAATAAGTCTCGACTAAAGGCATGCATCACAGCTTGGATGGGTTTTCTTTGTTCCTGGTAGTGAGGGTTATGCCCTGTGTAAAAGATATGAAAGATTGGATCATCTATATTCCTGTTTTCGACCAAAACGCTGCCTGTAAAAACATAAAGGTCCTGATCGGTTTGTTTTCCCCTTGGTAATGCTTCACCTGATTCCTCAAAAGTAACAAAATCACTAGTCACCAGGTGAAACCAGGGGGTTCCTTCACCATGATGCTCAGGATCTCGAAAATCTTTCAAATAAAATAGATGAAACTTGCCTTCCCAATAAAAAGGGATGAAATCTGCAGCCACACCTTGAGCAGGTTTATAAAATAGAGTGTTCATCGGACATCTTTCTCCATCTAAATATTTGGCTAAAAGAACCTGCCTAAATCAATGGATTGGTCTGACTGCCCGATCCATTTGAACACCTGTAGCATAATCAAGCTGGCGGGGTTCATCGGCATCATTTTCTCTTTGACGGGTCATTCCGGTATGTGCCCAGCTTGCAGGTTGGGCATCTGACCGCCAGGGTCTTCGTTCCCAATAATAACCCCGGAATGGGTCGCGGGTAGTGTTCATCCATTCGATAAGACGGTTGTGTAAACGATCCCGTTCAGGTTGGCTACCTCGAAATTCGATCAGATTAATCATCTCTTCAGGATCATTCTCGAGATCGTAAAGTTCATCGCTGGTAAGGAGATTAATCACCAATTTCCAACGTCCATCAAAGATCGACCGGATCGGTTGAAAACCGGCAAATGGATCGTGATCAATTTCATACCTGCCAAATTCCATAAAAACCACATCATGAATGCACTTTGAGGGATCCTCCAGGGTCGGCAACAAACTGATCCCCTCCAACCAATTTGGTTGAGGCAATCCTGCAGCATCTAAAATGGTTGGAACGATATCGATGTGTGAAACAAGATGAGAATTTGTGATTCCGTGAGATACCTTTCCTGGCCACCGAATGATAAAAGGAATCCGGGTTACTTCGTCATACATGAAAGGTCCTTTATTGGTTAGGGAATGTGACTCGAGCATGTCACCATGGTCAGAAGTATAAATAACCATACATTCTGGTGTCAAACGATCAATGGCCTCCAGAACTCTTCCGATTTCAGAATCAATAAATGAATTGCATCCAAAATAAAAAGGCATATTTATTTCTAAGCGGTCTTTATCTTCGGTTAATCGGGTTCCCGCCCATACCTTTTGATGATCTGGTTTGGATTCAAGACGATCCCAAACATTTCGACTCTTTGGAAAACGGAAATCCCGATACATTTTACTGAAGGGTTCTGGACATAAATAGGGATGATGAGGTTCATCGCAGGAAAGGACGAGGAAGAAATCTTCGGATGCATGTTCGGTTAGAAAATCTATAGCCCGATTAGAACAACGATGCCCAAAAGTGAAATCTGCACTCAAAGAGCCCAAATTCATTGTTTCAACTCTCCGAGATTTTCGTCGATCGGTTTCGTTTAATTCTTCTAGATAATTACGCATATCGTACCAATAAGCTGCATCCCATCCATCCGGAGCTCGACCAAGCCCGAAGTAATCGCTGCCATCGAGATGCCATTTTCCGATAAAGCAAGTGGTGAAGCCAGCTTCCAGCATCCTCTGTCCAATAGTTTTAACATTTGAACTCAGTGCAATTGAATTTGCCCAACTACCATTTGAGTGTGGAAAAAGCCCGGTAAACATTGCTGACCGGGCAGGTCCACAAACTGGCTGGCAATTATATGCTCGTTCAAAACGCATCCCTTCAGAAGCCAATCGGTCCAGGTTTGGGGTCTGTAGCCCGGTTTGGGCATAACAACCCAACATATCCCATCGTTGGGTATCGGTCATGATCAGAATAATTTGGCGGAATTTGCTCATTTATTGTGTATAGGTTTTTATTTAGTAAAGAGAAATATCATTAGATGTTGGAATGAGTGCCTGGTATTGGTGACATTAATATTATCCGAATGTCTGATGCATCTTGTCACAATAATATAGAACGTTCTCCCATTTTGCATCTGGGGGGATACGATGATCAGGGCAAGGGATGTAACCGCCTAAGTCAACTAACGGTTTTAACCGTTCGATCTCACTATCGATGGCTTCATAATCATAAGCGAAAACCTTTTTATCCATTCCACCAACTCCACGGATTTCCGGTCCATATTTCTCGCGCCATGGGGCGATACTCGCTTCCCAAATTCCAACTTCGATCGGGAACATCACGTTAACCCCGTTTTCTAGCCAGGTAGGAATTAAGTCGTCGATTTTTCCATCGCAGTCCACAGAAACCAGGTTAATTCCATGACTATGCAGTAAATCCGTTATTCTTCGATAATTTGGACCCACCTTATTTCTAAATACTCGTGGATTTACGAGTGGACCCGCGCGATAACATATATCCTCCCAAAAATGCCCAAAATCGAACGGATTGCCCGTAATTTCGAGAGTGTCTTTAACTCCTTGGTAGCATAAATCTCCAACGGTTTCGATCATTTCATTAAATAAATCCGGATCGTCAGCTTGAAGATAAGCCAGGTTCATCATACCTACCCAATCGCGGATCCGCCCATACAAGCTGCCACACATCAAACCTAAGGGGGTGTCCCATTCATTTTGATGAATGGTTTCAATTAGTAAAGGGTCATACCGTACTCGTTCTTTAGAATATTGAAGCCGTGGATGGTAATCTTCATCCCATTGTTTTCTTCCCTTAAAGTAGTGATCGATCTCGGTAGGAATACCTGTGGCATCATCTTTTTGTAAGATTACGACGCCATCCCGAGAAAATACTTTCCTTGTTCCATCTGGAAGTGTCTCAAGAAGTCTTTCCTCGAAAAAAGGGAGTAAGTCTGTGTTTGGTCCAAAAGTATGGTACCAATTAAAGTCAAAACCGAGACGTGAACTAATCGCTTCGTCTGCAGGATTGCCATCTCCCCATGTTTTAGCCTCATGTTCGGTTATATGACCTTCTAATGCCCATTTTTCGAGGGTTTCATTCCAAAACCCAAAATGAACTACCGGTAACCTGTCATAACTTTGGTAGTTGAGGATTGCACTTGCTCGCTGACGATTATTCATAAAGTTCTCCTAAATATAGATAAGGTCAATTCCATGAGTTTACTGGCTAATTTCTATAGAATTTTTGTAAAAATTTTTTGTGAGAGGCATGTAAAACTAGTTCATTGATTTTAACATATCCCAGTCTTTCGTCAGTTTAAGTTAGAATAGATCTTGTGAATCATTTGATTGGTTACGGTTTGAGGAAGGTTATAACTCCGAGCTATTTTCGAGGGGATCTAAGCTGGAGAACGCACAACACCATTTACAGCCCGAAGATAAAAAGCTGTATATTAGCAGGATTGACTAAGGAGTATCTACCAATATGACAGCCAGAGTGATTCTTAATCCATATTCCGGTCGTTGGAAAGCTCGTCGACTTTGGCCTGAGGCAGAATCTGCCTTAAAGTCGGCAGGAATTGAATTCGAATTCGTAGAAACCGAACAACCCGGAGATGGAATCCGCCTGGCGGAGGAGTCAATTACACAAGGTTACTCTCCGATTATAACTGCTGGAGGTGATGGCGCAATCAGTGAAGTAGTGAATGGAATGTATCGAGCTTCGCCAACAGGGATCCTTGGACCATTAGGTGTTCTACCCATGGGAACTGCAAATGACCTGGCAGTAAATCTGGGCTTACCTATAAATTTAGGTCAAGCAGCTATTACGATAGCTGCTGGAAAGACAAAAAGAATAGATCTGGGAAAGGCGAACGAGTGGCTCTTTGATAATAATTCTGCAATTGGTTTAGAACCCGTAGTAACAATGCATAACATCCGGATGGTACGTCTGAAGGGTGTATTTCGTTACCTGGTAGCAGCACTGAAAGCGATTTGGGAAGGTCCAAAGTGGACTGTAAAATTGGAATGGGATGATGGGAGTTATGAAGGTTTGGTAAGTCTTGTTTCTGTTGGGAATTGCCCGATTACGGGAGGTTTATTTCGTATGGCGCCAGATGCAAGCCCAACGGATGGAAAAATCACCTTTGTCCATGGTTACGCACCTTCTAGATTAAAAATGCTCAGTTTACTCCCCCGCACGATTAATGGGAGTTATATAAAGGATCCAGGAGTCCATCAATACCATACAAGAAATTTGAGGATTGAAATTACACCAGGGTCGCCAATCCAGGTGGATGGTGAAATTCGATCTGAAACCCTGAATCACGTAAGTTACGAAACCCTACCAGGGAAATTGGATATATTTGTGCCTTGATTAATCCCCAGCCCTAATCGCATATAGAGGTTATATTAATATTCCTTAATACAATCTAATAAGACCTTCTTGGTGTAAAATTGATTGATCCAAATTCATGGGGTTGTAGATGGTATTCAAGGAGCAGCAATCGTGCGAAAATCATTCCTAATTATGTTTCTTTTAGTTCTAAGCCTGGTGTTGCTGAGCTGTAATCAAGCACCTGACCCTGGATCTGCTCCCGCACAGACATCCACAATTTCCGAAGTGGATCTTCCCACCTCAACACCGACAGTTATTCTTGAGCCCTCACCTACTCCCACAAACCCTTCAGAACCTGCCTCCACAGAACCACCAGGTAATGAGTTAACTTCTTCTATAGAACCGACCCCCACACCCTCCGCTGAAGCAACCTTTGAAGAACCTACACCAACGGCAGTAATCCCTGTGATTAAAGCGGATTGTGAGGATCAGGCAATTTTTATCAACGATGTAACCGTTCCTGATGGCACTTTTTTTGATCCAGGAGAAAGTTTTACAAAAACCTGGCAAATTCAAAACACTGGAACCTGTACCTGGGGCGATGGATATGCTCTCGTTTTCGCATATGGCGATATGATGAGTGGTAATCTAAGTAATCCAATCCCATCAGTCGCACCCGGTGATAAAGCAGACATATCAGTAGAGTTGACTGCTCCGAACCGGGGTGGTCCGAATGCCGGGAATTGGCTTTTACAGGATAATGTAGGTAAGCAGTTCGGATTAGGAGTTCCAAGCGCCGGTTACATTTGGGTGATGATCAATGTAAAATCTCAGCAGACAGGTTTGGCTCCTTCATCGGATTCGGACTCGTCTTCTAAACAATCCCAGACTTCACCATCTGACAGTGATTGTGAAATCCAGCAAAATCCTGGTTATGAGAACGATATCCTGACTCGGGTTAACCAGGTAAGGTTAGCAAATGGTCTGGCTTCACTCAACCTCCAGTCACAACTCTCGGCTGCTGCAAGAGAACATAGCGCGGATATGGCGTGCAAAAAGTTTGTGGATCATGATGGTTCGGATGGTTCAACCTGGTATGATCGAGTCGCAGCTCAAGGTTATGCGAACTATGCTTCTTCGCGGGAAAATATTTATGTCGGTGACCCTGCATTTGGAGGCACCTCTCAGGGAGCATTTGAGTGGTGGATGAACAGCAAAATCCATCGTGATAATATTTTAAATCCAGACCTTGATGAAATAGGAATTTCTTACGTTTACGTTCCTGGAAGCCCCTTTGGTGGGTATTACACGATGGTTCTTGCCAGGCCGTAATTCCTGTTAGAACAGTTTATTTACCCATTTACACCCATTGGCAGAATCTCGACGATCCTGCCAGATTGCTGGTTGAAATCTTTGCACCAGAAAATTCTTACGAATCCCAATTGGGTAAACTGGATTACCCTCTGTCATAAATACCCGGATAAGGATAACCAGCATGTTGTATAATACGCGGGGTTATTTTCCATTTCATAAATACAAATAAAAACAAAATTTAAATGAGTTCAGAAAAACGAAAACCGAAAATCTCGTTTCAAGAATATGCACATTTCTTGAAGCGCTACTTGAAACCGCGAATTTTGCTTGTGATTTCCCTCGGAATTGCATTATTTTTTGGGATTTGCTTGCAATTGATTAATCCATTAATCTTGCGAAATTTTATCGATTTAGCCCAGGCAGGGGGGGCGGTTGACCTGTTAATCCGGATGGCATTGATCTTTATCGCAATTGCAGTAACACAGCAATTAATTGGAGTCCTGGTAGTCTATCTTACCGAGATGTTGGGTTGGTCAACCACTAATCAACTCAGGCTCGAATTAGCCAGGCATACCCTCGGTTTAGATATGTCTTTTCATTCCGGACATACCCCTGGAGAGATGATCGAGCGGATTGACGGGGATGTGATGGCTCTTTCCAATTTCTTCTCTCAATTTATTATCCAGGTATTTGGAAATACAATTTTGGTCCTCGGTATCCTGGCAGTCTTATTTTGGACCAATTGGCTGATTGGGGTAACACTTACTGCATTTGTCATTATCACTTTTATTGTTTTACTTCGTTTGGCGAATATTGCCGTAGGCCCATGGGAATTAGAACGCCAGGCTAGTGCAAATCTGTTTGGTTTTCTGGAAGAACGGCTCTCAGGCACAGAAGATATCCGATCGAATAATGCTATTTATTACGTACTTGACCGGTTCTATCGCCTGACTCGCGAATTGATGCAAAGAACGATCAAGGCCGGATTAAAGTTGAATATTCTCTTGAATACAACCTGGATTTTGTTTGCGATCAGCAATTCAATAGCCTTGGTTGTTAGCGCTTTCCTATACCAAAATGGCTCAATCACTATGGGAACAGTCTATATGACCGTATATTACACCAATATGATCAATTGGCCACTAGAGCGGATCACACAGCAAATGCAAGATTTACAACGCGCGGGAGCCAGCCTGATTCGTATAATGGATATCCAAAAGATTAAAAGCAGGATTCCTGGTGAGGGGGATTATAGTCAACCGGTCCAAAAACAACTCCACCCAGGTCCACTTTCTGTCGTATTCGATTCAGTTACGTTTAGTTATCAGGATTATGTTGCACCAAATCTAGTTGGAGATAAAACCAGCCTAAACCAGATACCCTCTGCAAGGGATTTAACTCCCGATAATCTACTGGGGGTACCTTTTTCTGAAAATGAAAATAGTCAAACTGATCTTGTTCTGAAAGATATTTCCTTCACACTGGCACCTGGTAGGGTATTAGGGTTGTTAGGACGTACCGGGAGTGGAAAGACAACCCTTACTCGTTTACTATTTCGATTATATGATCCCGATCAGGGTCAAATATTATTGATGGAAAAGAACGAACAGAATAATGACCATTACCCAATCGACATCCGAGAGTTGTCTCTCCTCGAACTTCGACAATCGGTAGGTATGGTCACGCAGAACATCCAACTTTTCCATGCATCGGTTCGAGAGAACCTCACATTTTTTAATGAACGAATACCCGACGAAAGGATTCTTGAGGCGATACGCGACCTGGGATTATGGGACTGGTATTTATCACTTGGAAAAGGTTTGGATACCGAGCTCGAATCAGGGGGAGGTGGATTATCTGCAGGCGAAGCGCAGCTCCTGGCTTTCACCCGGATCTTCCTTCGAGATCCGGGCTTGATTATTTTAGATGAAGCCACGTCCAGGTTAGATCCAGCTACGGAGAGTTTAATCGAACGAGCAGTGGATAAGCTGGTTAAAAACCGGACTGCGATCATTGTTGCTCATCGATTGGGTACTGTTCAACGGGCGGATGATATTTTGATCCTTGAAGATGGGATGGTTTTTGAGTATGGAGAACGGTTGGATCTGGCTAATAATCCCGGATCGCGTTTCAAGCATTTACTTCAGACTGGTCTGGAAGAGGTAATGGTATGACGGAAAACAAGGATATTCCAGCCATCAATGATAAAGCGCCTCAAAATGCCTGGCGCTATTACCTCAGTATGATTAACTTTTCACCCTGGCACTTTACTGCCATTACGGTAATGAGGATCATCATTTTTGGTATCGCTGCGCAGCTTGGAGGTCTCCTTCTGCGCGAATACTTTAATGCCCTAAGTGGAACTTCAACAACAGGCCTGACAACAACGCTGATTGCGGTAATCATGGTTGGTCTTGCACTAGCTAGGGCAATGGTTATTTTTGGAGATATTTATGTCCATTTTCTCTATGGCTTTCGTACTGGGGCATTACTCCGAAAGAATCTACTTACCCGGATTATGGAACGCCCTGGAGCTAAAGCTGTACCCCAATCTCCAGGAGAAGCTATCAGTCGTTTTCGAGATGATGTCAACACCGCATCGGATTACACTGCCCAAATACCTTTTCTAATTGGCCAGGCTCTTTTTGCTGTGTTTGCACTTACGACGATGTGGCAGATCAGCCCGAAGGTGACATTGACCGCCTATGTTCCTTTTTTATTCATAATTCTTCTGGCTAATTGGGCAATGAAAAAAGTGGAGGTCTATCGGTCGATCAACCGAAAAGCTGCCGGGCGGGTGACCGATTTTATCGGTGAAATTTATGGCGCAGCTCAGGCAGTAAAAGTGGCTACGGCTGAACAAAATGTCATCGACCGTTTTATAAAATTGAATGAAATTCGAAGAAAAGCCGCGATTAAAGATCGGTTATTTATGGCCTTTGTCGAATCGACTATTTGGAATTTTATGAACGTAATAACTGGTGTAATACTATTGTTGGTCGCAACTTCTTTGAATACTTCACAAACAGGTGAAGCAGTGTTGTCTCTGGGTGATTTTGCTTTGTTTGTTTATTACCTGGGTTTTACAACCGAATTCACAGCCACAATTGGGGTATTAACTGCCTGGTATAAACAAGGAGGTATCTCTCTGACCCGGATGATCACCTTATTACAAGGAGCACCCCCTTCGAACCTGGTAAAACATACACCTGTGTATGTGACTGGTGAATTACCCTCAATCCCATTCGAACAAAAAACAGACATTCATAAGTTAGACGAGGTCAAGGTTTCGGGTTTAACATATCTATATGAAGATACAGGCCGCGGTATCGAAAATGTAAATTTTAAAATAGAAAGAGGATCTTTTACTGTAATCACAGGTAGAATTGGCTCTGGTAAAACCACTTTGCTTCGATCACTTCTCGGTCTGTTACCCTTACAATCGGGCGAAATTCAGTGGAATGGTAAAACAGTTGAAGATCCTGCTGCGTTTTTTATCCCACCGCGAAGTTCATATACTTCTCAAGTACCCTTACTTTTCAGCGAATCAATCAAGGATAACATTTTGATGGGAATCCCTGAGACTGAAGTTGATTTGGATGAGGCAATTCGATTGGCTGTGATGGAAACCGATATCCTCGAGAT
>Ga0209254_10006196_pt1 | contig 11026 bp, 13 predicted proteins | sample FrelakmetDIP11DI_FD_187148 | JGI IMG/M metagenome (GOLD analysis project Ga0209254, IMG submission 187148) | Freshwater lake sediment microbial communities from the University of Notre Dame, USA, for methane emissions studies - DIP11 DI (SPAdes)... | ecosystem: Environmental > Aquatic >... | reverse complement strand
CAAGGTGATAAGGGCAATTCCCCCTTTGAAGGGGGTTAGGGGGATGTTAGCAAATAGACTAGATGAGATAAAAAGATTGCTTCCCACGCTTTGCGTGGTCGCAATGACAGTAAATACTATATAGCAGATGGATGCATCAGAACAACTTGAAATAGAAACCAGGATTGCAGGTGTCCTGAAAAGCATATTCGATCCTGAGATCCCGGTCAACATATATGATCTCGGACTCATATACAATATTAACCTTGATGATAATCAAATTGCACATATTACCATGACGCTTACAGCGCCTAATTGTCCGATGGCTGAAGAACTTGTGGAAGAGGTAAAATACAAGGTTGCCGGAACAAAAGGCGTAAAAGACTGCGATCTTAAACTGACGTTTAATCCTCCATGGGATAAAAGCATGTTAAGTGATGAAGCAAAGCTTGAATTAGGGTTTCTTTAAAAGGAGTTGCCATGAACAGGATTCAGAAGTCTGATCTTTCTTCGGGCATAAAGCATAAAGCCCTGGAACTTGGCTTTAATATCTGCGGAATAGCAAAATCACGTACTCTTGAGGAGTATGGTCCGCGTCTTAAATCGTGGGTTGATGCAGGTATGAACGACATCATGGGCTACCTCGCCAGGGACATTGATATTAGAATCAATCCGGAAAGTATATTTCCCGGGTCGAAATCGTTGGTTGTAACAGGATTGAGCTACTACTCTGAAAAAATGCAGAAAGACCCCAATGCACCGGTCCTTTCAAGATACACCTATGGGTCTGATTATCATGAAGTGATAAAAGAGAAGCTTGAAAAGCTTCTGGACTGGATAAAGAGTGTTGTACCTGATGTTGAAGGGAAGCCTTTTGTCGATAGTTCCTCAATACTCGAAAAACCATGGGCAAGAGAGGCAGGGCTGGGATGGCAGGGCCGCCATTCAATTCTTATCAACAGGGAGATCGGATCTTTCTTTTTCATAGGGATCCTTATAATGGATTTAGATCTTGATTATGATCCTCCTTTTACTGAAGAATATTGTGGGGAGTGCAGGCTTTGTATTGATAGCTGCCCAACCGGGGCTATTAACGATAACGGGACGATTGATGCCAGGAAATGTATTGCCAATGTGACTATTGAAAGAAGAGGCCCCATTCCCGTTGATTTGGTACCCCACCTGGGCAAAAGGGTCTATGGTTGTGACAAATGCCAGGAAGTTTGTCCCTGGAATAAAAAAGCAAAAGTTATAAAGACACCGGAGTTCACTATAAATAAAGAGATTTCAGAAATGAGTCATCAAGAGTGGAAGGATCTTTCAGATGAACGGTTTAAAAGGCTCTTCGGAAAGACCTCTATGGCAAGGGTAAAGTATGAGAAGCTGATGGGAAATATAGAGGATGCATTTAAGTCTGACAACTGATTTTCACGGATTATCCTCCAGCACTGTCACCACTACTTCCCTTTTTTCCCGAGGTCCGTCAAAAATTGACGTTTCTTTTTTACCTTTCTGTTAAAATTACGTCTTATTTATAAATGTTCAGCAAGTTTGATTGGCAAAGAAATTATAGAGGAGTGCAGGAAAGGAGATTTTCGCAATTTCAGAAAGGTTGTTGAAAAAACTTCACCCATGGTTTTCTCGATAGCTTTCAGGATGCTTGAAGATGAGGACATTGCGCGAGATGTTGTTCAGGATACCATGGTGACGATATGGCAAAAACTCGCAAAAATTAAAACAGCGGATAGTTTCAAAACCTGGGTGTACAGAATTGTAGTGAACAAATGCTATGATCAGCTCAGAAAAAGGAAGCGGATGCCGGAACAGAAGTATGATGACCAGACATGGACGCTAATTTCAAATCATATGTCAGCTGAAGGCGTAACAGAACTTGAAAACAATGAAAATGCTCAGATAATAAGTCTACTGACAAATAGCTTAAGCCCAAAACAGAAAGCAGTATTTATCCTTTCAGAACTTGAGGAGATGCCTAATGATGAAATTGCAGAAATAACAGGAATGAAAATGACGGCAATAAAAGCAAACCTTTATTATGCCAGGAAGAAAATTGAAACATTATTGCAGAAATATCTATGAAGATGAGAGATGATAATGACAAGTATAATAAAATTATTGAAATTCTCCGGAACTCCAGACCTGAACTACTCAGGCCCGAAGAAATTGAAGGTGAGGTCATAAGGAGGATCAGGCATGAAAAAAGCAAGGCTGAAAGCGCTTCAGGGTTCGTTGAAGCGGTCTTCGGATGGGTGTATATAGGCTGGGTCAGAAGAAGCCTTATCGGCGTTGCCTTTGTCCTGATCGCAGTTTTTATTTATCAGCAGGCAAGCATTCTGAAACAGGTGAATGACATCAGTAAACAGGTGGTCATAACAGGAATCGGACAGGGAACCACGTCATCATCGGAATTCGATAAGAAGCTGACTATTTATAAAATATCGTCAGGCTTATCAGGCGACAGGGAAATAAAAATATCTGAAAAACAGTTGGAAGAGCTTCTGGATTCGTACAAGGACCTTCAGGGAAAATATAAGGATCTCTTAAGGATAATTGAAGAGAATCCCGAACTGAATAAATACATTGAAAAAAGGCTTGATGAAGGAAAAAATAACAAACCTGATCTTTAATATTATGAAAAACAGGAAATTAAGACAATTGATCACTTTGATCCTGGTCACAGCAGCGTCATGCAATCAACCTGAGACCATAGTGACAAATATCGTTCATCGTGACGGATCGGTGACGCGAAGGATTGAAATGAGGAATTCTGAAAATAAATTTGAAGTCTCTGATCTGCAAGTACCGTACGACAGTACATGGATAATAAGGGATTCAATGGAGTTCACCGGAGAAGGCGATACAATCTGGGTGAAGCGGGCTGAAAAACTGTTTTCAGGTATTGAGGAGATTAACAGTGGTTACAAGTCGGACAGCGGGGCCAACAAAGATATTATCCGTCATGCTGAATTCAGGAAGAAATTCAAATGGTTTAATACGGAATACAATTTCTCCGAAGTAATTGAAAAAAAGATGTCGTACGGATACCCGGTGCGGGAGTTTCTGGACCAGGAAGAACTTCGATGGTTTTACTCCCCAAATAAACTCACCGACGAAAAGAAAAATGGACCTGACAGTATTAAATACAGGGCATTTAATGATACTATTGACAAGAAGCTGGAGAGATGGTATATAAAGAATCTGGTATCAGAATGGATAGGTGAATTTTCTGTTATAACCGGTAAAGGGGTCAGTAATGAACTGACGAAGGAATCATTGAAGCTGAGGGAAGATGAATTCGTTGAAATAATCCGGAAAGACCTTGACCATTTTGACAGTCTATGGCAGAATGGCACTTTTCTAAGGGAATTCATCGGTGAGGCAAATGCCATGAAGTATAAAGCGGAAGCTGATTCAGCTGCAATTACAGCTACTGAACGATTCTGGGTCAGTTTTAAACCCTATACTCTGCGGTCAGTTATGCCGGGCAAAAATACCAGCACAAACGGGTTTATCGATTCAGCCGGGTTCATGTTGTGGCCTGTGAATTCTGATTTTTTCCTGACTGAACCCTATATTATGCAAGCTGAATCTAAAACACAAAACTTATTGGCCTGGATAGTATCAGGATTGTTCCTTTTATTTATTATAACAGGAATTGCATTAAAAAGAAAAAGCTGATATACTCAGCTTTTTCCCCCTAAAAACCTAACTAACTTTGAAAACCATGTAATTATATATCAAAACCTAACTTTTGTAATCCTTTAAGATCAGCATAAGCTTCTGCCGTGTAAAGAAAATCCTGCTTTTAACCGTTCCTATTTTCAGACCAAGCTTATCAGCAATTTCGTGATATTTATAGCCCTCAACATGCATCCTGAAGGGTATCCTGAATTCATCATTCAACGAATCAATTGCTTTCTCGATCTCATCATGTGCATAACTTGATTCAGGAGAGACAAATCCCTTATCGTGAGGCATGTTTAAGTAATATAAATCCTGCGTACCGTCGATTATAGTGTTTTCCTTGACATTGCGCCTGTAATTATTAATAAAGGTATTCTTCATTATTGTAAATACCCACGCTTTAAGGTTAGTATAATCGACAAATTTTTCTTTGTATGTTATTGCTTTCAGATAAGTATCCTGAACCAAATCCAGGGCAGAATCCCTGTCTGAAGTAAGACTCATTGCAAACCTCTGAAGGTTGCTTTTCATCTGTATCAGGCTATTGTTAAATTCGTGAGCTGTCATGGGTTTAATTTTTAAATGTTTAAGCAAATGTATACAAATAATATAAGATAAACAAATCTTAATATCTTAAAATCCACATATTCCACGATTATTCTAAGAAATGGGGAACAGGCAAATTGCAGTGCATTAATTGAATACGGCAGAAAAACTGAAGATGTTCTAAATTATAAAAAAATTATGTTTAAGGTTAATATCTTTTTTAAGTTGTTGAAAAAGCAAATAGGTCAGATTTTTCCTTTGTGATACTTTGTGATGCACTTCGAGGTCCTTAGTGGTTATTTTTAAATGAAAGAGGGTTTATTTTTTTTTCTTTTGTATTTTTAAGAAAAAAAGAAAATGGATTTCAACATACGGTTAAGCAACGGTCAGGTATTAAGAGGGTTTGTAAAAAGCCCCGGTGAAAACCTGCGGGGAGTTATCCTATTCATTCACGGGCTGGGGGAACATATTCAGCGCTACAGGGAATGGGCAGGGTTATTCAACAGGGAAAAAATCGCATTTGCTGGAGTCGATTTGCCAGGCCATGGCCTTTCTGACGGTAAAAGAGGGCACGTCAGGAGTTACATTCAGACAGACGGGATGATTGACATTCTGGTTAATGAATGCAAAATGACTTTCCCGGGTATTCCTCTTTTCCTATACGGCCACAGCCTTGGAGGGAACATAGTACTCGATTATCTTTTACGTCTGAATCCAAAACTGAAAGGTTCTATCGTGACTTCGCCATGGCTCAAACTGGCATTTGAACCTGAAAAATCCAGGAGGCAGCTGGCAGCGGTAATGAAGAGCATATTGCCATCGCTTGTCCAGCCAACCGGCCTGGTGGCGGATCATTTATCGCATGATAAGGAGGTGGTGAAGAATTACAAAAATGATCCCCTGATTCACGGGAAAATATCGGTAAGCCTGTTTACCGCGGCATTGAATGCGGCGGAAAACAGTCTCAAAAATGCTTCATTGTTAAAAACGCCTCTTCTCCTTATCCACGGAAGCGATGACAAAATATGTTTACCTGAAGGAAGCCGTGAGTTTGCGTCAAAAACAGGTCTTGCTGAGCTGAAAATATGGGAAGGTGGTTATCACGAGCTACATAATGAGTCGTTCAGGCTGGATGTATTCAAATACATAATGGATTGGATCGACTTAAAACTTACCTGAAAAACTTGTTTTACCGGGATGGAACTAAGAACTACATTTAAGATTCCTTCTTCCATAAAAAGGATAACCTACAATGATCCTGCAATGTTCATTGGTTCATGCTTTGCCAAATCCATAGGCCGGCAATTTGAAGCCGGACGGATGCCGGTTCTGATAAATCCGTCAGGTACTGTTTATAATCCGGTTTCAGTCTGCAATACCATTGACACAATAACGAGTGAAAGAAAATCTGATATCGGCGACCTGTACAATAACTCCGGAACATGGATCAGCTTTGATCATTATACTGATTTCTCATCAGTAAATCCGGAAGATATTCTTGAAAAAATCAACAGGAGATCAGAAAAGGCCCTTGAATTTATATCGAGGGCAAAATTTCTTTTCATCACTTTTGGCACTGCTAGAGTTTTCAGGTTTAAAAGGTCGGGGAAAATTGTGTCTAATTGTCATAAAATACCAGCTACGGAATTTACCAATGAACTTCTTACAGCCGAAGAGATTACAGCTTTATGGGGAGACCAGCTTGACAGGCTGAACACTCTTTTTCCGGCTTTAAAGGTTATTTTTACAATAAGTCCGGTACGACACTGGAAAGACGGCGCACACGGAAACCAGGTAAGTAAATCGGTATTGTTCCTGGCTGTGGAGAAGCTGCTTGAGCATCCGTCCGGACCTGATTATTTTCCTGCCTATGAGCTGGTAATGGACGATCTCAGGGATTACCGTTTTTATGAGGTTGATATGCTTCATATTTCCAGCCTGGCAGTTGACTATATCTGGAAAGCATTCAGCCGTTGTTATTTTGATAACGCAACATTAAACCTCTGGCAGGAGGTCAGTAAAATCTCCATGGCTGTTTCTCACCGGATACAGGCTGATTCGCCTGAACAGATTGGAAAATTCGCTGCAAACATCATTTCCCGGATTGATACCATAACCCTAAAAAATCAGTCAATTGACCTTGGAAAGGAAAGAGAATATTTTGCCGCGCTGTTAAATGATAGCAGGCCTGATCTGAAGAAAAGGATTCCTCTCTAGTGCCCCCGGGTCTGCTTAATTATCAAAAGAGGAGACAACATTAAGGAAATCTTCAGGATTCATCGTGATTACAATATTCCCGGGTATCTTTTTATCGTAATTACCGGGATAATCAGTCAGGATTATTTTCTTGATAAACAATGATTTTCCAATACTGCTGAAGTAGCTCATCTTTTTTCTGTCAAAATCAAAAGCGCTGGAATTTACCACAAGGTAATCAAAGGATTTGATTTTATGGATTTCAATTACTTCCGAAGCAGGCAGTATCCCTCCGGTAAAGATCACATCATAGCCGCGTTTTTTAAGAGCGTACTTATAAAAAAGGAAATTATTATCCAATTGGTTGTCAGACGTGTTGATCATTGCAACTGAGGCTCTTGGCCTTACGACAGGCTGCTTAATCCTGTAATCTTCGGCAAACATTATCTGCCTGATTGTGTTCCTTACAAATTGTTCCTGGGCGCGCGAAAGGCTTCCCGTTTGCCAAAGGATTCTTGATTTTTCAAGGAGCGGATGATAAAATCTGATATATGCTTCTTCAATGCCATTGGCTTTAATATAAGTTTCGAGTGCTTCCTTAAAACTGTATTCATTGAACCTGATGGCAGTCATCAGGAGCTTTCCGGGATGGAAACTCTGATCCTGGTTTTCATTCTGACTGCTGACACTCATTACCTGATGCGAAAGTTCATCTTCATTAAACCGTGCAAGCCTGGATATTTTCAGGCCATTTCTGTTAAGATAAGCTAAATTAAGGATCTTCTTAAGTTCAGTTTCATTATAAGTCCTTATATTTGAATCGGTTCTGTCGGGTTCAAGCACTCTGTATCTTTTTTCCCAGATCCTTATTGTATGGGCTTTTATTCCTGAAAAATTTTCAAGATCCCTGATTGAAAAAACATTTATTCCTTCTATCATAGCAAATACATTGAATCATTTAAGAGAATGTCTTCTATCCCACCATATAAACAACTAATAAACCAGATTGTTCTTTCAGAGAGGCAATATTAAAATGGTTCTGTTTTTTGCAGGCTTCTTCCCTGCCTGCAGCTGTTTAAGGCATTCAGAATCCCTTTTATTCGGGATTCTCAATCATGACTTTCTTCACTACTCTGGTACCGTCGGTAAAAGAGATGGTAACCAGGTACATACCCCTGGTTGGTTTCTTAAGAAGAACTTTTGTTGTTGAGACGGGGTTATTATATTTAGCTCTGAAGATGTCCTGCCCAATCATATTTGTGACTTTCACCATTGTCATTTCCCTGTCAGTTTTAATTGTAAAACTGTTTTCACGGACGGGAATCGGATATATAGTTATATTTGAGCTGACAGTTTCCCGTATAAAGGTATTCTGCGGGTAATTCCTGACTACGCTGGTTGAATCCCTCTGGGAATGCAGACTTACTGAAAATATTAGAAAAGAAATAACGAGTAAAATATGCTTCATAAGCATCCTTTTATTAACCTCTCACAAAATCTGTGCTAAAGGTAGGCATTTTTATTTGATCTGATCAAGAAATTTTTCCGCACTTTCAAGGTCACCGGGAGTATCAATGCAGACGCTTTCCCATTCTGTAACAGCCGTCCTGATCTTGTATCCGTTCTCCAGCCACCTGTTTTGTTCGAGCGATTCCATTATCTCGAGCTGGCTCCGGCGCAATTCCGTTATCAGATTTAATGTATGAGTTTTGTAGGCATAAAGACCAATATGTTTATAAAAGGTGTGAATATGTGTCCATTTACTTAAATCCGAATCACGTATGAACGGTATAACTGACCTGCTGAAATAGATTGCATTTCCCGACATATCCAGAATGACTTTCGGATGGTTGGGATTTGTCAGGTTTTCTCCGGGTTCAACCTTCCTTACCAGAGTTGCCAGTTCGACTGATTTATCAGAAAAGCATGATACAAGGAGATCGATCTGTTCCGGCCTGATAAAGGGTTCATCCCCCTGTATGTTTATAACAACATCGGCTTTAATCCCTTTCTCCTTTGTTATGATAACTGCAGCTTCAGCACAACGGTCGGTTCCGCTCTGATGTTTGTCAGAGGTCATAACTGCATTTCCTCCGAAACCAAGAACCGTATCATAAATCCTGGCATCATCGGTAGCAACATAAACTATATCCAGCGATCTGGAAGCCTGCTCATAAACTCTGCGGATCATGGGTTTGCCTCTGATTATTGCAAGTGGCTTCCCTGGGAATCTTGATGATGCATATCGTGAAGGAATAATGCCGGCGAAATGATATCCATTAAATGTTTTCATGGTGCGAATTTACGAAAATTGGATTTCCCAATGTTTTAAAAATGTCTTAAATTCGCACCAGTGAAAAACAGTTATGAAAGATCTTCAGAATATTAAACAAAGGTTTGGGATAATCGGGAACTATGAAGGACTGTACCATGCGCTTGATATTGCCGTTCAGGTGGCTCCTACGGATCTTTCTGTACTTATCACCGGCGAAAGCGGAACCGGAAAAGAAGCGTTTCCCCAGGTAATTCACAGTTTCAGTGCACGTAAACATGGTCCATATATTGCCGTCAACTGCGGCGCTATCCCTGAGGGGACAATCGATTCCGAATTGTTTGGTCACGAAAAGGGTTCATTTACAGGCGCAACCGAAAGCAGAAAAGGTTATTTTGAAGTGGCTGACGGAGGTACTATTTTTCTTGATGAGGTCGCAGAGCTGCCTCTTTCAACCCAGGTTCGTCTTCTCAGGGTCCTCGAGGCAGGCGAATACATCAGGGTTGGATCTTCAAAGGTCCAGAAAACAAATGTCCGTGTCATTGCTGCAAGCAATGTCGACGTAACAATAGCTATTCAGCATGACAAATTCAGGGAGGACCTTTTTTACCGACTGAATACTGTCCCTATAAAAATACCACCTTTGAAAGAGAGGGGAGAGGACATATTTCTACTCTTCCGGAAGTTTGCGGTTGACTTTGCTGAAAAATACAGAATGCCATCAATAAGACTAACCAATGAGGCAAAAAATATCCTGTTGAATTACTCATGGCCAGGTAATGTCCGGCAGCTGAAGAATATAACAGAGCAGATTTCGATTATTGAAAAGGAGAGAGAAATAAGCCAGGAAGTCCTTCAAAACTACCTCCCTGATTATACAGGAGTAAAATTGCCGGCAGTAATAAAAAGAGATGAAGACAAATCTTTTTCTTCAGAGCGTGAGATACTCTATAAGATTCTCTTCGATATGAAAAGCGATATGAACGACCTTAAAAAACTGGTCCTTGATCTAATCAAGACAGGGGAACCCGATATCACTTTTCATGAAAACAATTCAGGGGTTATTAAAAACCTGATAAGAGATGCCGGCCGGGAACAGTCTGTCCAGGGTACTGTAGAATCCCGTTCTGCTGATCTTCCTCATCATCATGGAAGCACCAATATCCAGGATACCGAGGAAGTAATAGAGGAATCACTTTCGCTTGCAGGAAAAGAAATAGAGATGATCAGGAAAGCCCTTGAAAAATACAACGGTAAAAGAAAAATGGCTGCACATGAACTTGGCATATCTGAACGGACTCTTTACAGAAAAATAAAAGAGTATGAAATTGAAATGTAAAAAATCTTTCTCCTGTACAGAGATATTATTCCTGGCAGCTGTTTTTTCAATGCTTTTAAGCGGATGCAAAGTCAGCTATTCATTTACTGGTGCAAGCACGGAAGGATTAAGTACCGTGAGTATAAAGTATTTTCAGAACAGAGCAAGCATTGTCCAGCCCGAATTAAGCCAGGGACTTACCAATGCCCTGATCGATAAATGCAAAGCCCAGACAAGCCTGACTATGATTAACGGAATCGGAGATGTTAATTTTGAAGGTGAAATCTCTGATTACAATACCCGGCCACTTACCGTAGGAGCCGATGCAAATGCTGCAATGAACAGGTTTACCATTACGGTAAAAGTAAAATTCACCAACAGCATTGACCCTGACAAGAGCTTTGAACAGTCGTTCTCAAGATACCAGGACTATAGAAGCACTTTTGACCTCGGTGATGTAGAGGATGAACTTGTAAAGGTTATAATCGAAATGATTGTGGAGGATATATTTAACATGGCGTTTGTTAACTGGTAACCAGCCATGAACAAAAACGATTTTCTAAGCCTGATTGGCACCAACAACCCGGTCGACAGACAGATACTAACTGAAATCAGTGAGCTGATAAATATTTTCCCTTTTTTCCAGACTGCCCATCTTCTTCTTCTCAAGGGTCTTAAAGATAATTCAGATATCAGGTTTGAGAATCAGCTTAGAAATTCAGCAATTCATGTTGCGGACAGGGAGGTATTATTTAATCTGTTAAAGGTTCCAATACCTCTTTTCGAAAACGGAATGGAAGAGCCCCCCAGGGAAGAACCCTTGATGGAAGAGCCCCCCAGGGAAGAACCCTTGATGGAAGAGCCGCCCAGGGAAGAACCCTTGATGGAAGAACCGCCCAGGGAAGAACCCTTGATGGAAGAACCACCAATAGAAGAACCATTGATGGAAGAGCCAATAACAGGAGAGCCCCTGGTGGAAGAATTTACCGGAGAAGAACCACAACCCGAAGAGC